>Ga0335083_10003553_pt1 | contig 20139 bp, 20 predicted proteins | sample Lox_Sample_42_FD_206716 | JGI IMG/M metagenome (GOLD analysis project Ga0335083, IMG submission 206716) | Soil microbial communities from Loxahatchee National Wildlife Refuge, Florida, United States - Lox_Sample_4.2 | ecosystem: Environmental > Terrestrial > Soil > Wetlands | place: USA...
TACCGGTGCTCGTGTCAGTGCCGCTGCTGCGATGGTTCGCCCGTCACTCCCTCGGCGAACCCACTCGCCAACTCGCCGAAGGCTGAACCGATCGGCCTCGGCAGGCCCGCTCAGTCCCAGCGGCCCTGCGCGGCGGTGCCATCGAGGGCGCGACCGCAGGCACAGGTGCGGTCCGCGCCGACCAGGCGCACCGCGTCCAGCAGCAGCGCGCGCAACCGTTCGATGCTCGCCTCGAATACCGCGAAGATCTGCTCCTGCGTGACACCGGAGCCCGACTCGACTCCGGCATCGAGGTCGGTGACCAGTGCCACCGAGGTGTAACACAGCGCGAGCTCGCGGGCCAGCACCGCCTCCGGCATCCCGGTCATGTTGACGACCGTGCCACCGGCGCCCGCGTGCCACTGGGACTCCGCCCGCGACCCGAAGCGCGGACCGTTGATCACGACGATCGTGGCCCCGTCGCGGGCCGTCCATCCCGCTCGATCGGCGGCCGTGAGCACCGCGGCGCGACCGCGCGGGCAGTAGGGATCGGCAAACGGGACGTGCACCGCGCCCTCGTCGTAGAACGTTCCGACTCGCCCGGACGTGCGGTCGAGTATCTGGTCGGGGACAACGAGATCACCGGGCACCAGCGACGGGTCGAGGCCACCCACGGCGCACGGGGCGAGAACCTGGCGGACGCCGAGCGAGCGCAGCGCCCACAGATTTGCGCGATAAGGCACGCGATGCGGCGGGTGACGATGGTCGCGACCGTGCCGAGGCACGAACGCCACCGTGACACCGTCGAGGTCCGCAACGACCAGCGGATCACTCGGAGCGCCGTACGGCGTGTCGACGACGACCTCGTCCGTGTGCGGCAGCAGCGAGTAGAGACCGGACCCGCCGATGACGCCGATCGGGGAGGTCGCCATCGCCCGCACGATACGCGGCCCCACACAACGGCGTCACGCCGTACCGGCCAGGGCACAACGGCGTCACGCCGTACCGGCCAGGGCACAACGGCGTCACGCCGTTTCGGAGCGGAGCCTAGGAGCGTGCCGTCGCGAGCCCGAGGCGCTTGGCACCGAGCTTCGGGAACACCGAGCCGGTCGAGATCCCGCACCGCGCCTCGAGGATCTCCGCCAGGATGGTGCGGTAGTCCGTCGTGCCGGCAAGGTTGCCGAGGACGAGGTCGCTGTCGGCGAGCCCCGGCCACTTGCCGTAGACGGTGCCGCCCTTGATCCCGCCGCCGAGCACCAACACCGCATTTCCGTGACCGTGATCAACCCCGTTGGAGTCGTTCTCCTCCACCCGGCGACCGAACTCCGAGAGAGTGACGACGACGATGTTGGACATCGCCGAGCCGAGATCGGTCGCGAACGCGGCGAGCGCGCCGCCCAACTCGGTGAGGTTGTCGTGCAGCCATCCGCTGGTCGGACTGCCGAGGCCGACGTGCATGTCCCAGTTGCCGCAGTCGACCGCCGCGACTCGTAACCCCACGTTCGCCTTGATCAACTGCGCGACGTTCGACAACGACGGTCCAACGTCGCCGGACGGGTAGGACGCACCGTTCGCCGGCGTGTAAGTCTGCTGCGACAACGCCTGCGCGGTGTTCAGCGCGGACAGCGTCGTCTTCGCGGCATTCAGTACCGGCTTGGTCGCGCCATGCTGGAGCTTGTTCAGCGCGCGATGCCAGGCGGCCGCGTCCGAGGACCCGGATCCGCTCAGGCTGAACGAGTGCAGCGATTGCATGCCCGTCACCGGATATGCGCCACTCATCGACGTCGGCGCGACCGCCGGGCCGACCGAGGTCGCCGCGAACGGTGGGCCGCTCCCGGTCATGCCGACCATGCGGTCGATCCATCCGGTGCGGATCGACGTCCCCGGCGCAGCGACTTCCATCTCCGCCATCGCCTCGAAATGCGACATCGTGGGATCGACCTGCCCGACCGCATGCACGAATGCGAGGTCTCCCGAGTTCCACAGCGGCTGGAGCGCTGACAGCGCCTTGTTCATGCCGAACATCGAGTCCAGCGCGATCAGCTGCGAGTTCGGGATCCCGATCGTCGGCCGGTTGGTTGCATAGTGCGGATCGCCAGACGGGACGACCGCGGACAGACCGTCGAATCCGCCGCGCAGGCTCACGACGACGAGCACGTCACCGTCATAGTTCGAGCCCCCGAACGCGACCTGGGTCGTGCCGAGCGGACCGAATCCGTTGACCACCCCGAGCGCGGCGAGACCCGCCGCGCCGCCGAGGAAGCCGCGGCGGCTGAGCCGGTTGGGCACAGGGGGGCAGTCGCAGCCTGTGCGCTCCGGTAGCGAATCGCCGTTCATCGCTGCGCCTGGTGGCTGCTGTCGAGGATCAGCGCGACCACATAAGGCAGCCGCCACCCGTAGGCCGCATCGCCGAGGTTGAGCACGTCGCCCGCCTTGTGGTCGAGGAACTCCGCGATCGCCCCGCGCTGAACAGCGTTGAGCTTGGGGACCGACATCGATGCGGCCAACCCGTCGACGAGGCCCCCGTAGGTCTTGGGTGGCGGGCTCGGGATGAGGTGCGTCAGCTTCGTGTAGTGGAGTCCAGAGGGATACCACTGGCCCGCAAGGCCCATGTGGGTGTTCCACTTTGCGAGGGTGGACGACGTCGAGGACCAAGCGGCCGCTACGTCGGGATATCCGTTCGGCTCATACCAGCCCAGCGGCGGCTGCCCGACGCTCCCGGCCATGTACTGAAGCGCGCGCACATCGCTGGTCCCCTTCTTCGGAGGACCGATCCGAAGAACCCGCAAGGTGGCGATGAAGTCCTCGTACGGCGTCCGGACCTTCGCGTCGACCGAGTGCCAGAACTCCTTGGAGGTGAACAATTCGTGCAGGACCGGTCGGATCGCGGTCCCGTGCCGTCGATAGGTAGCGGCGAGCTTGGTGATCAACGAGTGCGGAGGGTGGTCCGAGACGAACCGCACCGCGAGCTTCGTGGCGATGTGCTTCGCGGTGTCGGGGTGATGCGCCAAATAGGTCAGATACGCCATTGCGACCGACTCACCCTTGGTCGCGGACGAGTTCGCTGAATGGAACCCCATCACCTTCACGTGCCCGACGTAGTGCATCCAGGGCTTGTACTCGAACTCCCCGCCCTGGTCATCGACCGACAGGCCGGACAGGATCAGCGCGCTGTTGTGCACGTCCTTCTGCGAGTACTTCGCCGCCAACCCGACCGTGTGCAGCTCGAGAAGCTCGCGACCCCAGTTCTCGTTCGGCGCGTCGCCGCTGCTCTCCGCGTTGCCGAGGTATTGAAGCATCGCCGGTGCCCGTCCGGTCGCCCGCAGCATGTCACTGAAGCGGCCGAAGGCGTGCTTGCGGATCACCTCCCGGTCGAAGACGTGCCGGTTGTCCCACACGTCGTCGCTCGGGCAGGTGACGTTGAGGTGGTTCGACCAGAAGTCGACCATCACCTCGAGAAGCTGGCGTTTCGACCAGATCGCCCGCGCAATGTGGGTGTCGATGAGGTCGGCCATCACGTCCCAGGCGCCGAAGCTGTACTTCTTGCGAACCTGCCAGGTGTTGAGCTTCTGGCTCGGCCACCGAGTGAGCAGGTGGTCCATCGCCGAGTCCTTCACGTGCGACGGGTGCAGCTGCTCGTTCAGCCAGGCGTGAATGCCTTTGCGTTCGACCTCGGCGATAAGCGCAGGGGTCGCGCCGTACGTCGTACGCCGCAACAGATGCTCGACCGAACTCAGCTTGGGTTTGTGAGGTCCGGACGCCGCCGTCTCCGCCCAGGCCGAGTCCATGAGTCCTGAAACCCCAGTCGTGAGCGCAGCAACGCCGGCGGTCACACCGAGAGCACGACGGGTCAGGACCACGGGCAACGTATCGGCACGGCCGAACGACCACTTCAGCGCAGGCAGACGGACGAGCCGAGGTCCACCCGGATGCCGCATTGGACCGCGACCCTCGGCTACCGTCGACGCGTGAGCCCGGTCATCGACGACGAGTCCACCCGGGTCGCAGGGCTCCTCGAGGCGCAGGCCCGGGCCGGTGCGCTGTTCGACCACATCGACGAGCAGGCCATCGTGCGCGCCAGCGTGACGGAGTCGGCGGTCAACAAGCAGATCCGGGACCTCGCTGCCGACCGGTTCGGCGCGTCTCGGCACTGGCACAAACGGGTCGTGCGCTCCGGCCCCAACACCCTCGAGCCGTATGCGAAGAATCCTCCGGACCGCACGATCACCGACGATGACATCGTCTTCCTCGATCTCGGGCCGATCTTCGCCGAGTGGGAGGCCGACTTCGGCCGCACCTTTGTTCTCGGGGATGACCCGGTCAAACTCCGGCTGCGGGACGACCTGCCGGTGCTGTTCGAAGCGGGCCGGGCCTTCTTCACCGACAACGCCGACGTCACCGGCGAGCAGCTGTTCGCGCATGTCGTCGGGCTGGCCGAGCAAGCAGGCTGGGAGTGGGGCGGCACGATCGCCGGGCACCTGCTGGGCGAGTTCCCCCACGACGACGCCGCCGGCGACCACCTGCACTCCTGTGTCATGCCGGGCAGCAACCGTCCGATGCGGGGTGTTGACGCGGCCGGTCGGATCGCGCACTGGATTCTCGAGATCCACATCGTTGACCGGGCCCGCAAGATTGGCGGTTTCTACGAGGAGCTCCTCGACCTCCGCGCGTGAGGCAGCGCACGCGCCTCGAGGTGGGCCGCCACCTCGGGGGTGGGCGCGGCTCCACCCAGGTACGCCGGCTGCCACCAGCGCTCTCGGTCGGACGCCGGCGCCGGGTAGGCACGTTGGACCGCCTCGGTCGAAGCCGCGAGCCGGTCGCGCAGGCGGCCGGTCAGGTCAGCGGCGGACTCCGCGCTGGTGCGGTCGAGCGGCGCGCCGACGTGGACGGCGATCGGCACGTGGCGCGTCGGTCGCGGCCATCGTCCGGCCGTCCACAGTCGCTGACCGCCCCAGACCACGACCGGAAGCAGAGGTACGCCGGCATCCAGCGACATCCGCGCCGCGCCGGTCTTGAGTTCCCGCGGGACGAACGAGCGGCTGATTGTCGCCTCCGGAAACACCCCGACGAGCTCACCCGCCCCCAACGCATCGATCGCGGCCGCGTACGCGGCGGAGCCCGCGCTGCGGTCGACCGGAATGTGGTGCATCGCGCGCATCAACGGGCCGGAGAGCGGGTTGTCGAAGACCGATTGCTTCGCGAGGAACCGCACGAGGCGGCCTTTATCGTGGGCCGGAACCCCAACGAAGATGAAGTCGAGAAAGCTCACATGGTTGGCGGCAAGGACGGCGCCGCCCTCGTCCGGGATGTTGTCGACCCCGTCGACCGTGAAGCGAAGGTCAAGCGCTCCAAACAGACCCAGCGCGACCCGAATCACCGATCCGTACAGGCGGTCGGACACGGGTCACGCCCCGGCGAACAGCGCCTGGGCCACGCGGGCCAGATGCGCGAGGCGGGTAAGTTCCGCCGGCCGGAAGGCCGGGCCACCGATCCTGCCGACGAGCAGCGCCGCGCTCCCCCGAAACGGCACCGCCGCGAGCTCGCAGTCCGGACCGGCGACCTCCGGGTCGCTCCATACCTCCTCGGCGTCGACCCTGCGGGGCGCGTCGAGCGGCAACCAGTCCGCGCGGCAGCGCTGGGCCGGCGCCGACATGCTGGCGGCAACGACGACAGCGGCGGTCCCGGGATTGGTCCGATCGACCACCAGCGCATAGCTGGCGTGCATCAGGTCCGGCAACCCGTTCGCCAGCGATCGAACCGGATGCTCACTCGACGCCGCATCGTCGAGCAGCTCCAGCTCGTCGGCCATTCGCTGCCGGCCATGATGGCGCTGCACGACTTCCACCACCACACCGCGCACCGACGATGCAGCGCTGACCAGCCGGTCGGCGAGGGCGCCGGGCGGCAGGCTGACGACCAGATCGTCCACGGCGTACCCCGGTGCTCGGTCGACCACGACGATGCTGTCGATGTCGGCTCCCGCCGATCCGAGCGCGCTCGCCACCCGGCCGAGCACTCCCGGCTGGTCGGGCAGGCGCAGCCGCAACAGGTACGTCGAGGAGACCGTCATCGTGCGGCCGCCAGCGAACGGATGCCCTGCCAGCCGGCGATGACTCCGATCAGCATGGCGGCGACGGCATCCGCCCACCACCAGCCAAAGGCCCGATCGACGGCCAGACCGACCACGGTCAAGGCCGAGGTCGCCGTACCAACCATTGTGATGTGTGCGTCGGTTCGCAACGCAGCGCTCCCCACCGCGTCGGCGACGCGATACTTCCACCGGGCCAGCACGGGCAGGACGACGAGGTTGGCGGCGGCGAGCACCAGCGCCACCGCCGGCGTTTCCGGATGGACCCCGGCAACCAGGTGCTCGGAGGCGGTGGCGAGCAGGAGCACACCGATGATCACCAGGCCCGTCGCCGCGACGATCTGCGCGCGACGCTCGGCCGCCTCCGGGAAGTTCCCGAGATCTCGCTCGTGACGGAACCGCCAAACCAGAACGCCGGATGAGCCAACATCGACGAGGACGCTCGCGCCAAGACCCCCGAGGGACAACGCACCCGTGATGATGCCGACGATCAATGACGCGAGACCCGACGCAACGCTCCACGCGATGCACACCCACGACACCCGCAACGCGTCACGGATCGGGTCCACGGGCGCCAGCCTACGGAAGGCCGCCTTCAGTCAGTCATACGCTTCGGCCATGACCCAGACGCTGCCCGCCCGCACCGATATCTGCATTGTCGGTGCCGGCCACAACGGGCTCGTCGCCGCGACGCTGCTCGCTCGGGCAGGCCTACAGGTCACCGTGATCGAGCAAGCACACGTCCTCGGGGGCGCGGCCCGCACCGAGCGACCGTTCGCGGCGGTACCCGACCTCCAGCAGTCGACGGGCGCATACCTTCTCGGCCTCATGCCTCCCGAGCTCGAGCAACTCTTGGACCTTCGGCTTCCCCTCGTGCGCCGCGACCCGCACTACTTCCTGCCGACCACGACCGGCCGCTACCTGCTGATGGGCAGCGACCAGGACGCCACCCGCCGCCAGTTCGTCGACTTCTTCAGCCAGGCGGACGCCGACGCCGACGATCGGCTGCACGCGGAGCTGGACCAGATACGCGAGGATCTGGCGCCGTGCTGGCTGCACGAGCCAATGTCGATCGAAGACACGGCGCAACGCTATGTCCGCCCTGCACTGCGTGATGCCTTCGTCGATCTCATCGAAGGTGACGTCCTGTCCTACCTGGATCGGTTCGGGTTCGCGAGCGAGTTGATCGTCGCGATGTACGCGGTGACCGATGGCCTTTCCGGGCTGCACGCCGGACCCGACACCCCCGGCACCGGCGCGAACTTCCTCACCCACAACATGTGCCGACTGCCCGGCTCAGCAGGCACGTGGATGATCGTGCGGGGCGGGATGGGCACGGTGACGACCACGATCGCCGAGCGGGCCCGGTCGGCCGGTGCGCAGCTGTTCACGGGAGTGGCCGCGGCGCAGGTACTGGTCGGCCAAGGATCTGTGCGCGGGGTCGCACTCACCGATGGCCGCGAGATCGCGGCATCGGTCGTGGTGGGCGGCTGCGATCCGTTCACCCTTGCCGACCTCGCGCCGCTGCCCGAGGAGCTTCGGGCCCATCTCGAGGAGATCCGGCGGCCGGGTACGACGTTGAAGGTCAACCTCGCGCTGTCCGGCCTCCCTCGGTTCACCTGCCTGCCGGCCGAGGCGCCATCACCGTTCGGCTCGACGATCCACCTCCTGCCTCAAGACGAGCCGCTCCTTGCGGTTCGATCGATGTGGGCCGATGTCCAGGCCGGACGGCTTCCCGACTTCCCGACGATCGAGTGGTACCTGCACACGACTGCCGATCCATCGCTGCAGGACCCGGCCGGTCATCACTCCTCGGCGCTGTTCGTGCAGTCGGTGCCCTGGCAGCCAGGGGGTTCGAGTTGGGACGTCGAACTCCAGGGGTATGTGAGCCACCTGCTGGAGATCTGCGACCGGTTCGCGCCGGGTACGTCGAATCTCGTCGCGGACACCTTTGCCCTGCCGCCACCCGGCATCGAGCAGCACTTCGGCATCCGCCACGGGCACATCCATCACATCGATAACGGCGTGGCGTTCGACGCCCGAATGCCCTATGCGCTCGGCGTCGACGGGTTGTATGCGTGCAGCGCCGGATGCCATCCCGCAGGGTCGGTGATCGGTGCGGCGGGTCACAACGCCGCCAACCGGATCCTCACCGACCTCGGCCATGGCACGGTGCACGCATGAACGCCTCCATCGGTGTCCGCCGGGCGACCACCGCCGACATCGCCACCCTCGCCCGGACATTGAGTTCCGCGTTTCGCGACGACCCGGTGACCAACTGGCTGTTGCCGCCCGGTCTCCCCGGAAGAGACCGGCGCCTGCACCAGATGTGGGCGAGGACGGTTCGCGCCTACCTGCGCAACGCGAAACCGGCGTACCTGACGGCCGATGGCCGCGGTGCCGCACTGTGGGCGCCGCCCGGCACCTGGCTCCCCCGCAACGCCGACCTGGTCCGCGATCTGCTCCCGATGCTCGCCATCTTCCGCGGCTCCTTGCCCCGCGCATCCCGGATGCAGACCCAGATCGTCGCCGCCCACCCCCGCCATCCCAAGCACTGGTACCTCTTCGCGATCGGCACCCACCTCGACGCGCAGGGCCAGGGCCTCGGCACGGCGTTGCTTCGTGAGGTGCTTGATCGCATCGACCTCGCCGGCGAACCGGCGTACCTCGAGTCCTCGAACGTCCGCAATGTCCCGCTCTATGAGCGCCACGGCTTCACGGTGGTCGAGGAAATGACGATCGACGGCGGCGGCCCGACGATGTGGCGGATGTGGCGCGACCCGCAGTAACCCTCGACAGCCACGCCTTTCAAACAGTACGGGCGTACCCTTAGGGGCGACGCGCGCGTTCTCAAAGGTGGAAGAGGCGACCCTCGCCGTGACTGTCGACACCGACCAGTTTGCTGGGTTCGGGCCTAACGAGTGGCTCGTCTACGAGATGTACCAGTCGTATCTGAAAGATCCGGAGTCGGTCGACAAGGCGTGGTGGGACTTCTTCGCCGACTACGCCCCGGGCGATCGCGGCGCACCCGCCGCCAACGGTGCCCCGGCCGCAAGCGCACCTGAGCAGGTCGCGCCCACTCCCCCTTCGGCTGCCGTCCCCGCCGCCGTACCCGCCCCTCCGGCTGCACCGACCCCGACCTCCTCGCTGCCGGCAGCCGCCTCCGCGGCGCCGCCGACGCCGTCGGCGCCGTCGGACCGCGAGCCGCAAGCGCACCCGGCGACCAAGACGCTCAAGGGCGCCGCGGCCCGCACGGTCGCAAACATGGAGAACAGCCTTCACGTTCCTACCGCGACCAGCGTGCGCGCGGTCCCCGCCAAGTTGCTCATCGACAACCGGGTTGTGATCAACAATCACCTCGGTCGCGGGCGGGGCGGCAAGGTGAGCTTCACGCATCTCATCGGGTACGCGCTGGTGAAGGCGGTCAAGCGCTACCCAGCGATGAACCGCTCGTACGCCGAGGTCGACGGCAAGCCGACGCTGGTCGAACCCGAGCATGTCAACCTCGGCCTGGCGATCGACCTACCCAAAGACGACGGCAGCCGGACGCTGGTCGTGCCGTGCATCCGCAATGCCGAGACGCTGGACTTCGCGCGGTTCTGGGCCGCCTACGAGGACATCGTCCGCAAGGCCCGCACGAACAAACTCACCCCGGACGACTTCGTCGGTACGACGATCAGCCTGACCAACCCGGGCACGATCGGCACCGTGCACTCGGTGCCGAGGCTGATGGCCGGCCAGGGCGCGATCGTCGGCGTTGGTGCGATGGAGTACCCAGCCGAGTTCCAAGGCGCGGCGCCGGACACCCTGGCGAGGCTTGCGGTCAGCAAGATCATGACGCTGACCTCGACCTACGACCACCGGATCATCCAAGGGGCGGAGTCCGGCGACTTCCTGCGCACGATGCACGAGCTTCTTCTCGGCAAGGAGGGGTTCTGGGAGGAGGTCTTCGCCGCGCTGCGGATTCCGTACGAACCGATCCGCTGGGCGCAGGACATCCCGGTCACTCACGACGAGGAGGTAGGCAAGCCGGCCCGGGTCATCGAGTTGATCCACGCCTATCGGGTCCGCGGGCATTTGATGGCCGACACCAACCCGCTGGAGTTCGAGCTCCGGCGCCATCCCGACCTCGACGTGGGCAGCCACGGCCTGACGTTGTGGGACCTCGACCGCGAGTTCCCCACCGGCGGTTTCGGCGGCGAGCCCCTGATGCGCCTCCGCGACATCCTCGGCGTCCTGCGCGACTCCTACTGCCGGACCGTCGGCATCGAGTACATGCACATCCAGGACCCCGAGCAACGGCAGTGGATCCAGGACCGGGTCGAGCGCGGGCACACCAAGCCGGATCCGGCCGAGCAACTGCGAATCCTGGGCAAGCTCAACCAAGCCGAGGCGTTCGAGACGTTCCTGCAGACGAAGTTCGTCGGTCAGAAACGGTTCTCCCTCGAAGGCGGCGAGTCGGTGATCCCGTTGCTCGACGGCGTCGTGTCGGCGGCGGCCCACGACGACGTCGAGGAGGTCGTCGTCGGCATGGCCCACCGCGGCCGGCTCAACGTCCTCGCGAACATCGTCGGCAAGTCCTTCGGCCAGATCTTTTCGGAGTTCGAAGGCAACCTCGATCCCCGAACCGCCCACGGCTCCGGTGACGTGAAGTACCACCTCGGAGCCAAGGGAACCTACACCGCCCTTGACGGCGAGACCGTCTCGGTGACGCTCACCTCGAACCCGTCGCACCTCGAGACCGTCGACCCGGTCGTTGAGGGAATCGCGCGGGCGAAGCAGGACGTGATCAACCGCGGCGAGGAGGGGTTCACCGTCCTGCCGATCCTGATCCACGGCGACGCCGCATTCGCCGGTCAAGGGGTCGTCGCCGAGACGCTCAACCTGTCCCAGCTCCGCGGCTACCGCACCGGCGGATCGATCCATGTCGTGATCAACAACCAGGTCGGGTTCACCACGTCACCGGCGAGCGCGCGGTCGAGCGTCTATGCCACCGACGTCGCCCGGATGATTCAAGCCCCGATCTTCCACGTGAACGGCGACGATCCCGAAGCCGTTGTGCGAGTGGCCGAGCTCTCCTACGCCTTCAGGAAAACGTTCAAGAAGGACGTCGTCATCGACATGCTGTGCTACCGCAGGCGCGGCCACAGCGAGGTCGACGAGCCCAGCTTCACCCAGCCGGTCATGTACGACCTGATCGACGCCAAACGCAGCGTGCGCAAGCTCTACACCGAGTCGCTCATCGGGCGCGGTGACATCACCGTCGAAGAGGCCGAGGCAGCACTTCGGGACTACCAAGGGCAACTCGAGCGGGTCTTCGCAGACAGCCGCGATACCAGCGCGATCGTCGCCGAGCCGGAGGTCGAGATTCCGGTCGAGGTCGACGCGGTCACCGCGATCACCCCGGAGGTCCTCAAGACCATCGGCGACAGCCAGGTCGCGCTGCCGCCGGGCTTCTCGGTGCACCCACGCCTGCTCCCTCAGCTCGAGAAACGGGCGCAGATGGTGACCGAGGGTGGGATCGACTGGGCCATGGGAGAGCTGATCGCCTTCGGCTCGCTCCTGCTCGACGGGCACCCGGTCCGCCTGGCCGGGCAGGATTCGCGACGAGGGACCTTCGGTCAGCGGCACGCGGTCATCGTCGATCGTCGTACCGCCGCGGAGTACACCCCGCTGTCCAACCTCGGTCCCGACCAGGCCCCGTTCTACGTCTATGACTCTCTGCTGTCCGAGTACGCCGCGATGGGATTCGAATACGGCTACTCGGTCGCGCGACCGGGCGCGCTCGTGCTGTGGGAGGCGCAGTTCGGCGACTTCGCCAACGGTGCTCAGGAGGTCATCGACGAGTTCATCTCGGCCAGTGAGGCCAAGTGGGGACAGCGATCGAGCCTCGGGCTCCTGCTCCCGCACGGGTATGAGGGACAAGGTCCGGACCACTCGTCCGCGCGTATCGAGCGCTATCTCGCGCTATCCGCGAACGACAACTGGACGATCTCGATGCCCAGCACGCCGGCGAACTACTTCCACCTGCTTCGTCGGCACACGCTGTCGAACCGGCAGAAGCCGCTCGTGGTCTTCACTCCGAAGTCCATGCTGCGGTTGCGGGCGGCGGCATCAGCACCGCAGGACTTCACCAGCGGTCGGTTCCAGCCCGTGATCCCCGACCCTGAGGTATCGGATCCCACCGTGATCAGGCGAGTGCTCCTGTGCAGCGGCAAGGTCTACTACGACCTCGTCAAGCATCGCGAAAAGTTGCTCAACCACGACACGGCCATCGTGCGGGTCGAGCAGTTCTACCCGCTTCCGACCGAGGAGATCACAACCGCAGTCGCGGCGTACCCCGCACTCACCACCTTGCGCTGGGTCCAGGAGGAGCCAGCGAACCAAGGTGCCTGGCCGTTCATCGCGCTGAACCTCCCGAAACACCTCAAGGTTGGGACCTACCTCGCCCTGGTGTCGCGACCCGAGTCGGCCTCCCCGGCCGCGGGATCGCACAACCTCCACGAGATCGAGCAGCAACAGTTGCTCGACGACGCCTTCGCCTAGGTCGACCACGTGTATTTCACCGACCGCGGGATCGAGGAGCTGGACAAGCGGCGCGGCGAGGAGCAGGTGACGGTCGGGTTCCTCGCCGAACGCCTGCAGACCTTCGTGGACCTGCACCCCGAGTTTGAGACCGCGATCGATCGGCTCGCGACCTGGCTGGCGCGAGCCGACGACGAGGACGACTGACCGCCCCTCGTCAGAACGCTCTTGTCAGACTCTCAGCCGCCTATGGCCGGACGAGGGTCTGACAAACCGACCCCGTTGGCGGCGCGGCTATGCCCGGGCGACGCCGTCGACGCGAGCCGCTTGCGCAACCGCCGCCGCCACCGACGGCCCGACGCGGGGATCGAACACGCTCGGGATCACGTAGTCCTCGCGGGCGTCGTCGCCGACCACGTCGCACAACGCGTCGGCGGCCGCCAGCTTCATGTTCTCGGTGATCGAGCGCGCTCGAACGTCCAGAGCGCCCCGGAAGACACCCGGGAAGGCGAGCACGTTGTTGATCTGATTCGGAAAGTCGCTTCGCCCGGTCGCCACCACCCGCGCGTACCTGCGCGCGACGTCGGGATGGACCTCCGGGTCGGGGTTGGCCATCGCGAAGATCATCGCGTTGGGCGCGAGGGTGGCGACGTACTTCTCGTCGACCTTGCCGGCCGACAACCCGAGGAAGACATCCGCGCCAACCAGCGCGTCCTCGAGCGATCCCGTGTAGCCGGCCCGGTTCGTGATCGCGGCCATCTGCGCCTTGATCGGCGTGAGGTCGCCGCGATCGGAAGAGATGATGCCCTTGCTGTCGGCGATCGCGATGTCACCGATGCCCGCTTCCAGCAGGATCTTCGACACCGCGATCCCGGAGGCTCCCGCGCCTGACACCACGACGCGCAGGTCGCCCAGGGTGCGCCCGGTGACCTTCGCCGCGCTCTTCATCGCCGCGAGGGCGACGATTGCCGTGCCGTGCTGGTCGTCGTGGAACACCGGGATGTCGAGCGCGGTCTTGAGCCGGTCCTCGATCTCGAAGCACCGCGGAGCGCTGATGTCCTCGAGGTTGATCCCGCCGAAGCTCGGCGCCAGCCGGACGACGGTGTCGACGATCTCATCGACGTCCTTCGTCGCGAGCGCGATCGGGACGGAGTCGACCCCACCGAACTGCTTGAACAGCAGCGCCTTGCCCTCCATCACCGGGAGCGAGGCCTCCGGCCCGATGTCACCCAGACCCAGGACCGCGGTCCCGTCGGTCACCACCGCGACGACCGAGTTCTTCCAGGTGTAGGTGTTGACCAGCTCCGGATCGTCGTGGATTGCCATGCAGACGTCCGCGACGCCAGGCGTGTAGGCAAGGGAGAGATCATCACGATCTCGTAACGGCACGGTCGCAACGACCTCGATCTTGCCGCCCTCGTGAAGCTCGAACAGCGGCGAGTCCTCGCGCGACGTCATCGGCACAGTCTCCAACGTCATGGTGTCGGGTTTCCCTTGAGATGCCACGCAAAAGCGGGCGATTGAGTCGATTAAGGACGCCGATCCGGCGCCAGCGACACACGCCGAAATGTGGTGCGCACGGCGGGTCGCGATCGATGACGGTGTGCGGGGATCACCCGGTCAACGTTGATTGTCGCATATCGAAGTTCATCCCTTTGACATCCCGTTCAGGGCACAATGCGGAGGTATCGCTGACCGACCAAGGAGCCCACCAATGCCATCCGTCCTGCGCCGCCCGATCCTGACGGCCGCCCTTCTCGCGCTCACGATCGGCGCCGCCGCCGCCTGCGGAAGTAGCTCGTCAGGAGGGACCTCCGGGGTCGACTCCGCCGCCGCGGCGCTCGTTCCCGCGTCGATCAAAAGCAGCGGCACCATCACCGTGGCCGCGGATGCGTCCTACGCACCGAATGAGTTCCTCGCAACGAACGGCACGACCGTCATCGGCATGGACCCGGACCTCGCGCAAGCGATCGGCGAGAAGCTCGGCCTCAACGTGAAGGTCGAGAACATCACCTTCGACTCGATCATCCCCGGTCTCGTCGACGGTCGCTACGACCTCGGCATGTCCTCGTTCACCGACACCAAGGACCGCGAGAAGCAGGTCAACTTCGTCACCTACTTCAGCGCCGGCACCTCGTTCTACGAGAAGGCCTCGGGCGGCCCCGCCGTCACCGGCCTGTCGAGCCTGTGCGGTCTGACCGTCGCGGTCGAGGCCGGCACGACGCAGGAGTCCGACTCGAAAGCGCAGAGCAAGAAGTGCACCAACGCCGGCAAGAGCGCGGTCACGGTCCTGTCCTTCAGCACTCAGAACCAGGCCAACCTCGCGATCAACAACGGCCGGGCTCAGGTCGGGATGGCCGACTCGCCGGTCGCGGCGTACCAGGTGAAGGAGTCCAACGGCGGCTTCAAGCTGGTCGGTACGCCGTACGGCACCGCGCCCTACGGCATCGCCGTCCCGAAGACGGCCGGCACGATGGACCAGGCGGTCCTCGCCGCGGTCAAGGCGCTGATGGCCGACGGCACCTACAACCAGATCCTGACCAAGTGGGGGATCCAGGCCGGCGCGATCTCCAACCCGGTGATCAACGGAGCCATCAGCTAACCGCGTAACGCCGTGACATCCGAGGGGACGACCGGTGCCGCCGAGGAACTGACGGCGGTACCGGTCCGGCATCCGGGTCGGTGGGTGAGCGCGCTCATCGTGCTCGTCCTGGTTGCCATGGTGATCGACTCGTTCTTCACCAACCCGAAGTATCAGTGGCACGTCCAGTGGCAGTACTTCTTCACCCACGCGATCCTGCACGGGACGCTCATCACGCTCCAGCTCACCGTGTCGGCGATGGTCATCGGCGTCGTCGGGGGCATCCTGCTGGCGGTCATGCGGCTCTCGCCCAACCCGGTGCTGTCGACGACGTCATGGTTCTACATCTGGCTGTTCCGTGGTACGCCGGTGCTGGTCCAGATCGTGATCTGGTTCAACCTGTCCTACCTCGAACCTCGGCTGGCGATCGGGATCCCGTTCGGGCCGACGTTCGCCAGCGCCGACACCAACAGCCTCATCTCAGCGCTGACCGCAGGCATCCTCGCCCTCGGCCTGAACGAGGCCGCTTACATGGCGGAGATCGTCCGGGCGGGCATCCTCTCGGTGGACGAGGGCCAGAGCGAGGCGGCGGCCGCGCTGGGCATGGGGCGCACCCTCGTGATGCGGCGAATCGTGCTGCCGCAGGCGATGCGGGTGATCATCCCGCCGACCGGCAACGAGACGATCTCGATGCTCAAGACCTCGTCGCTGGTCGCGTTCATCGCCGTTCCTGAACTTTTCCAGCAGGGCCAGAACATCATCAACCGCACCTACATCACGATCCCGATCCTGATCATGGTGAGCATCTGGTATCTCGCGATGACCTCGGTGCTGACCGTGGGCCAGTTCTATATCGAACGCCACTTCTCACGCGGAACGTCGCGCGCGTTGCCGACGAAGACGATGCCTGAGCGGATCTGGGCGGCGCTCTGGCCGCGCCACTCGCGGGTCGAGGACGAGGCAGACCCGCCCGCGGGGACGGTGAGCCCGTGAGCGGCGAAGCGATGGTGCGCGCGGTCGGGGTACGGAAACGCTTCGGTCTGCACGAGGTGCTCAGGGGCATCGACCTCGAAGTCGGCCGCGGTGAGGTCATGTGCGTCATCGGCCCGTCCGGCTCGGGCAAGTCGACGCTCCTGCGTTGCATCAACCATCTGGAGAAGATCCAGGCCGGCTGGCTCGAGGTCGATGGCGAGCTGGTCGGTTACGAACAACGCGGCGACAAGCTCTACGAGCTCAACGAGAAGCAGGTCGCGCGCAAACGTACCGAGATCGGCATGGTGTTCCAGCACTTCAACCTGTTCCCACACATGACCGCACTCGCAAACATCATCGAGGCACCAACCCGGGTCAAGCGGGTCTCGAAGGACGAGGCAGTGACAACCGCGCGTGAGCTCCTGGCCCGGGTGGGGCTCGAGGGTCGCGAGGACGCCTACCCGCGCCAGCTCTCCGGCGGCCAGCAGCAGCGGGTCGCGATCGCCCGTGCGCTGGCGATGCAACCGAAACTCATGCTCTTCGACGAGCCGACCAGCGCGCTCGACCCCGAGCTCGTCGGCGACGTGCTGGACGTGATGCGCGACCTGGCGCAGTCCGGCATGACCATGTTCGTCGTGACCCACGAGATGGGCTTCGCCCGCGAGGTGGGCGACAAGCTCGTGTTCATGGACGACGGGGTCGTGGTCGAGGCCGGCGAGCCCAAGGACGTGATCGCCAACCCGCAGCACGCCCGGACCCGCGAGTTCCTCTCGAAGGTCCTCTAGCAGACGTTGGTGAACAACCGCGGGTGTGGCCACAGGCGGGCGAGCGCGACGCCGACGATCCGGTCGGCCGGCAGGTCACCGAGGTCCCGGCTGTCGGTGCTCGCATACGGGTTGTCGCCTTCGACCCGGATCGATCCGCCGGCCTCAACCGCAACGAGCCGCTTGATCGACAGCGGCCGGTCGGGCAGGCGCACGAGCACGATCCGTCCCACCGCAGGGGTACGACGCAGCCCGCCCAGCCGGACCAGGAGACGGTCGCCGTGGCGCAGGGTCGGCACCATCGAAGGCCCGTGCACGACGACGAGCCGAACTCGACCGACCAAGATCGCTCCCTGATGTGTAGCGAGGCCCTTCGGCGGAATAGTGTCCTAGGAAGCAATGATCGTTCGTTCAGGAGGACACCTCATGCTGTCAAGGACCCGCACGCCGCGCCTCGTTGTCTCCGCCCACTGCGACCTGCCCTGCGGTGTCTACGACCCCGCTCAGGCTCGGATCGAGGCCGAGTCGGTGAAGGCGATCATGGAGAAGTACCAGGGCAACGACGACCCGGCCTTCCGGGCGCGGGCGCTGCAGATCAAGGAGCAGCGTGCGGAACTCGTCAAGCACCACCTCTGGGTGTTGTGGACCGACTACTTCAAGCCGCCGCACTTCGAGAAGTACCCGAACCTCCACCAGCTGTTCAACGAGGCCACCAAGCAGGCCGGGGCGGCCGGCGCGAAGGGGTCGGTCGACCCGGCCGACGGCCAGAAGCTGCTCGACTCGATCGCCGAGATCGACACGATCTTCTGGGAGACCAAGAAGGCCTGAGCGTCACATGATCCGGGACGCCCGACCCGACGACGTACCGGTGATCCTCGCGCTCATCCGCGAGCTCGCAACCTACGAACGCGAACCCGACGCGGTCGTCGCAACCGAGGCTGACCTTCAGGCGGCACTGTTCGGTTCGGCACCGGTGGCGTACGCGCTGATCGCCGAGCGGGCGGGCAATCCTGTTGGTTTCGCTCTGTGGTTCCGCAACTTCTCGACCTGGCTGGGCACGCCCGGCATCTACCTCGAGGATCTGTTCGTCCGGCCCGAGGCGCGCGGGGACGGCCTGGGCAAGGCCCTGCTCATGCGCTTGTTCGAGATCGCTCGGGAACGCGGCTACGGCCGGGTCGAATGGTCCGTCCTCGACTGGAACGTGAGCGCCCAGGACTTCTACCGAAGCCAGGGTGCGGTCCCGATGCAGGAGTGGACCGTCTGGCGGGTCGCCGGTGTCAGCCTGGCAGGAGGTTGATCGCGCGGGCGACCACGAGCACCGCGAGTAGCAACGAGACCGCGGACTCCAGCAACATCAGCAGCTTCGACCAGTGCTTGATGGCGGACACGTCCGACGGGCCGAAGGAGGTCGCGGTCGCGAACGACACGTGCAGGTAGTCGATCAGCTCCGGATACCAGTCCGCCCGGACGAACTCCGGGGACGTCATCTCGGGAAACAGAAAGGCGGGCAGTCGGGTCGTGCGATTCGCCCGTTCTGCGGGACCGCCCTGATCGAGGTCCCAGTACCACAGGCCGAACGCGATGACGTTGATCGTCCAGATGGCGGCCCCGCTCCCCAACAGGCGGTCGGCCGTGCCGAGTCGGGCGTTGATGACGATCAGTCTCACCAGGTGGACTGCACTCTGGGCGTTCACGAGCGTGATGAACGCGATCAGGATGCTGTTGACCACACGCAGCCAAGGGTCGCGCTTGTCGATCCGGCCGGGGTCACCGACGACCAGCACGAGCAACAGCCCGACCACGACCGTCGGATAGATCCACGGCGCGCCGAGGGAACGGACGTTGTCGGGCAGCGTGGCGTGCAGCGCGCCCGCGGCGATCACGGCGATGGCCATCGCCCAGCGGGGTTCGCCGATGTGATGGCTCGTCGCCTCGACGACCCCGGCGCTACCCCCATCATCCACCTGGGCATCCTCGTTCGCCGCGGTTGTTCGCACAACCCAGCGCGCCGTCCCATCCGACCGGCGGGTTACTCCGTGGTCGGAGCCGGTCGCGGACCTGGGCTACGTTGGAAGGCACGAGCAAGCGAGGAGTACGCCGCGCCGGACGTAGCCGTCAAGGAGAGCCCGTGACCAGCACGTCGATCGCGAGCACCGTGCCCCCAGCTGGCCCCCGCGACGTCGTGGCGATCACCCTGCCGGCCGACAGCGCCTACCTGTCGGTGTTGCGGACCGCGACTGCCGGGCTCGCGGCGCGACTCGACTTCACCGTCGACGAGATCGAGGACCTGCGGATTGCCGTCGACGAGGCCTGCGCGATGTTGATGACCCAGGCGGTGGCGGACGCGGACATTCGATGCGAGTTCGAAATCGACGGCGAGGCGATCTCGGTCGACGTGGCCGTGCGGACCGTCGACGGCCAGCAACCGTCGCGCGACACGTTCGCCTGGACGGTGCTCTCCGCCCTCGCCGGCGAGGTGAGCAGCTCGACCGACCCTGAGGGCCGGGTGACGATCACCCTCCGCAAGACCGGGAGTGGTTCGAGGCGGTGAGCGCGAACGGCATCACCCCGCCGACGCTCCCCGACACCGATGTGGCCGTCGTCGAGCGCGATGAGCGTGCGCTGTCCCGGGCCCGCACCAAGACGCTGTTCGAGGAGCTGAGATCGCCTGACGGGGACGACACCAGCCGCCGGCGGGCGCGCGACGAGCTGGTCGAGCTTCACCTTCCGCTGGTGGAGTACCTCGCCCGACGGTTCCGCGACCGGGGAGAACCGCTCGACGACCTGATCCAGGTCGCGACGATCGGGCTGATCAAGGCGATCGACCGTTTCGATCCGCAGCGCGGGGTCGAGTTCTCGACCTACGCGACCCCGACCATCGTCGGCGAGGTCAAGCGGCACTTCCGGGACAAGGGCTGGGCGATCCGGGTGCCCCGCCGACTCCAGGAGCTCAAGCTGGCGCTGACGAGGGCCACCGGAGAACTGTCCCAGCGCAACGGCCGCGCCCCCACCGTCGGTGAGCTTGCGACCTACCTCGAGCTCACCGAGGACGAGGTGCTCGAAGGACTCGAGTCGGCGAACGCCTACTCCGCCATCTCTCTGGACGCGCCTGAGATCAGCGACACCGACGCCCCCGCCGTATCGCGGTCGCTCGGCACGGTGGACGATGCGCTCGAAGGGGTCGTCTACCGCGAGTCACTCAAGCCGCTGCTCGACTCCCTACCCGAGCG
>Ga0335083_10003554_pt1 | contig 20137 bp, 15 predicted proteins | sample Lox_Sample_42_FD_206716 | JGI IMG/M metagenome (GOLD analysis project Ga0335083, IMG submission 206716) | Soil microbial communities from Loxahatchee National Wildlife Refuge, Florida, United States - Lox_Sample_4.2 | ecosystem: Environmental > Terrestrial > Soil > Wetlands | place: USA...
CTCTTCCTGTTGTACCATAATTTCGTCTTCCAGATTATTAAATTTTTGGAAAATGTAAGCGTCAAACATCGCGCCGCCAATATCGTTTAATTTCGTTTGCAACTGGTCCAGGTAGGTGTGCAGGCCCAGTTCGAAGATCTCATCCACCGTGCTGAACTGTAATTCCGCCACCAGCCTCCCGGCGAGCTTCTCCGCGCTGTTGCAAAAACGGCCCTCGGCAACTCCGGAAATCCGGCGCAATGCGCGATTCAGTTCCGCCACACAAAAACGGACAGAACGAGGAAAATCTTCGTTAAGCAACAGAAACTCAGCCACGAGCTTCGGATTCACCTCCGCGCCATAGATGGATTTATAAGCGTCCCATGCGCTGCATGAACGCAGGATGGTGGACCATTCGAGCGCATCAGCCTCGCCGCCATCCGCCCCGTTGTTGCGGGCCGGCGCGGCATTTTTGGGAGCCACCTGGTAGCGCACATCCAAAATGCGGGACGTTTTGTCCGCGCGCTCGATAAATTTGCCTACCTGCAGGAACCACCAGCCTTCGTTGTGAATAAGCGTGGCCTCAGTCAAACCAATCAAATGCAGTGAACTGCTCTTGATTTGCTGGAAAAATTCGCTCGGGCTTTCGTTCCAGACTTTTTTCGCCTGCGGCGTCCTGACGAACCAATAAAGGCGGTTCAATTCCTCCCAAAATTCTATCGTGACCTGGTCCCGGACCATCCGGGCATTTTCACGCGCCTGGCAAATGGAGGACACGATGGAGTTCGGGTTTTCCATTTGGAAAACCAGAAATTCTGTAACGGCGTTGCCGGTGGCTTTTTTGTGGAGGGCAAAAAATTGTTCCTCGTCGCCGGTCGTTTGCACGATGGGCAGCCAGTGTTGGGCGAGACGCTCTTCGTTCAGGTTCCGGAAATCCAGCAGCAACTGCAAATTGACGTCCACGATGCGCGCGATGTTTTCCGCGCGCTCAACGTAGCGTGACATCCAGTACAATGAATTGGCGACACGGCTTAGCATTTATTGGTCTCCATACAAAACCCATGTGTCTTTACTGCCGCCGCCCTGGGATGAATTGACCACCAGCGAGCCCTTCCGCAAGGCCACGCGCGTGAGCCCGCCGGGGGCTACGACGATTTTTTCTCCATATATAATATATGGCCGTAAATCCACGTGGCGGCCTTCGAAGTAATTATCCCCATCCACACGAGTGGGATGGCGGGAAAGGGAAACCATCGGTTGCGCGATGAAATTACGCGGTTCGGCAATGATCTTCTTCCGAAAATCCTCGATTTGCGATTTCGTGGCCTTCGGGCCCATCAACATGCCGTAACCGCCGGATTCGTTTGCCGCTTTGACCACGAGTTTGCTGAGGTTATCCAGGATGTATTTTTTGTCCGCTTCCTCGCTGGCCAGATATGTCGGCACATTCGGCAGGATGGGTTCCTGGTCCAGGTAATATTTAATCATGCGCGGAACGAAATAGTACATGACCTTGTCATCGGCGATTCCCGTGCCGATGGAATTGGCCAGCGAAACGTTCCCCGCCCGATAGGCCTGGATGATGCCCGGTACGCCGAGCATGGAGTCGCGGCGGAAGACCGTCGGATCCAGAAAATCATCGTCTATGCGCCGGTAAATCACGTGGACGGGTTGAAGCCCTTTGGTCGTGCGCATGAATACCCGCGCGTCGCGCACCACCAGGTCGCGGCCTTCCACGATCTCGATCCCCATTTGCCGTGCCAGATAAGTATGCTCAAAATAGGCGGAGTTGTAACAGCCGGGCGTCAGCAACACCACTGTCGGCCCGGCACTCGGCGCGATATGCTGGAGCATTTTCAGCAATTCCTGCGGGTAGTGTTCTACGGGTCGCACTCCGGCGCGCTCGAACATCACCGGGAACGTCCGCTTCATCGAGCGCCGGTTCTCCAAAACATAGCTCACACCGCTGGGGCAGCGGCCGTTGTCCTCCAGCACGAGGTAATTTCCTTTGTCGTCGCGAATTAAATCTGTCCCGCAAACGTGGATGTAAATATCCCGCGGCACATTGAAGTTTACGAATTCGCGGCGGAAATGCTTCCCGGAAAGGACGTAAAACGGCGGGATGACCCCATCGCTCAAAATTTTCTGCTCATGATAAATGTCATGCAGGAACAGGTTAAGGGCTGTGATGCGCTGGACCAGTCCACGCTCAATTTTTTCCCATTCAGCCGCCGGGATGATTCGCGGCAGCAAATCAAATGGGAAAATTTTCTCCGCACCGGCGGAATCGCCGTAGACATTGAACGTGATGCCCTGGCGCAAAAAGGCAAGGTCGACCGACTGGCGTTTGTTCTCAAACTCCTTTTTCGTCAGGGTCTGGAACAATTCCCGGAATTGCTGGTAATGCGGTCGGACCTGGCCCTGGCCATCCACCATTTCATCAAAAAAACCATCGTGCCCGTAGTGTTCGAGCAGCCGTTTGGCCGGTTGCGATTTGCTCTTGCTGGACATTTTACGACATTAATTGCGGGCCCCACAACGGCACAGATATTTTCACACTTCAAAAATCCCCTATAAACAGAGGGGTTTTTGGAGACATCATGACCCTGGCCGTTATTGCCTGTTGAGCTTACATAGTACCATTGCTGTTTTAGCAATCGTCTTGCCACAATACGAAGTACGTTTCCAGTCGCACTCGTTTGGCTGTTTCGCCCATTGCAATAATGCTAACCAATTGGAGGAAAATATTCAATACTTACCAACAACCGGCCCGCCAAATCAAGGATTAGACTTTCTGAATTTTTGTTTTAACTTATGGCGAGCCACAACTCAGCGATGATGAAAATTTCTGCCCCCAGGGAAACACATCCCGGCGAAACACGGGCGCCGCTCACACCCGCCAGCGCCACGAAACTGGTTAAACTTGGCGCCACCGTCGAAGTGGAATCTGGCATTGGCGCCGGCTCGGGTTTTTCCGACGATGATTATGTCAAAGCTGGCGCGGCTATTTCGCATGACCGAAAGAGCCTGTTAAATTCCGCCGATATGGTTTTGCGCGTGCGCAAACCGCCGGCGGAGGAAATTTCCTGGCTCAAGCCCAAAACCATTCACGTGAGCATGCTGGACCCATTCAATGAAAAGGAATTGATCCAAAAATTCGCCGGGAGCGACATTAGCGCCATCAGCATGGAATTTATTCCGCGCACCACCCGCGCGCAAAAAATGGATGTGCTGTCCTCGCAGGCAAATCTCGGCGGCTATGAAGCCGTCATCCTGGCTGCTGAACATTCCAATAAAATTTTCCCGATGATGACCACGGCGGCAGGCACGATTTTGCCATCCAAGGTGTTTATCATCGGCGTCGGCGTGGCCGGCCTGCAGGCAATTGCCACCGCCAAACGTCTCGGCGCCAAAGTAACCGCGTATGACACGCGGCCCGTCGTGGAGGAGCAGGTCAAGTCGCTCGGCGCGCAGTTCCTGAAGATTAATGTGGGCGAAACCGGCCAGACCAAAGAAGGCTACGCGAAGGCATTGACCGAAGAACAAATCCAAATCCAGCGTGATGCGATGAAAAAAACCTGTGCCGAATCTGACGTGGTCATTTCTGCCGCACAGGTCTTCGGGCGTAAAGCCCCCATTCTCGTCACCGCGGAAATGCTCGACGCCATGAAACCGGGCAGCGTCGTGGTAGATTTGGCAGTCGAAACCGGCGGCAACGTCGAGGGTGTTGCTTACGACAAAATTACCAACCGCAACGGTGTGACCATCATCGGCATCGCCAACCTGCCCGGGCGTGTGCCGCTGCATGCCAGCCAGGTTTACGCGGAAAACCTCGTCAATCTCATCAGCGAATTCTGGGACAAAGACCAAAAGACATTTGCGCTCAAACTGGACGATGAAATCATCAACGCCTGCCTGGTCACCCACGGCGGCAAAATCGTTAACCAAAAACTTACCGGCCAATAGCACTGATATCTTATGGACATCAACATTCTCTTTATTTTTATTCTCTCGATTTTCGTCGGGTTCGAGGTCATTTCCAAAGTCCCTTCCATGTTGCACACGCCGTTGATGTCCGGCACAAACGCCATTCACGGCATCATTTTGTTCGGCGGCATACTGGTGCTGGCGGACGCCGGCACGTTATTGGAACAAGTCCTTAGCTTTATTGCTGTTGTATTTGGCTCGGCCAATGTTTTTGGCGGCTTCATGGTCACCGACCGCATGTTGCAAATGTTCAGGAAAAAGAAATAACTATGAGTCCCACTGTCTCGCTCATATTCATCGGTGTCGCCGTCCTGTTCATCATCGGCATCAAATTTTTGAGCTCGCCCAAAACGGCGCGCACCGGGAATCTGGTCGCTGCCGCCGGCATGTTTGTAGCACTGCTCGCATTGCATAAGCCGACCGGCATTTCGGTTTGGACACAAGGCTGGACGACAAATTACACACTAATTGCCATTGGCATTGTGGTTGGCCTGGTACTGGGCGCGATCGGCGCCTATTCGGTCAAAATGACTGCGATGCCGCAAATGGTGGCTCTTTTCAATGGCCTCGGCGGCGGTGCGGCGGCGCTCGTGGCCGGCCTGGAATTTTTACGCGACACCCGCAGCGCCATAGACGTCACCGCATTCATCGTAGTGCCGATGCTTTTTGCCACACTCATCGGGTCGCTTTCTTTCTCGGGCAGCATCATCGCTTACCTGAAACTGCAAGGGAAGTTCGAGAAACCGATGACCTTCCCCGGCCAGAATTTTTTAAATGGGATGATTTTGCTCATCATCCTGGGATTGTGCGGCTGGCTTATCCACAACACCGACGAAGCCCAAGCCGCGACGGCTTTCATCGTCATGTTTTTGCTCGCGCTGTTTTTTGGCGTGGCGATGGTCATGCCCATTGGCGGCGCGGACATGCCGGTAGTCATTTCTTTATTGAACTCGTTCACGGGCCTTGCCGTAGCGGCAGATGGTTTTGCCATTAACAATACGGCTATGATTGTCGCGGGAACGCTGGTCGGTTCATCCGGCACGCTGCTGACGCTGCTCATGTGCAAGGCGATGAATCGCCCGGTCACGAATGTCTTGTTCGGCGCGTTCGGCTCCGGCGGCGGGAGCAAGGCTGCCGCAGGCGGTGTGGCCGGCACTGTCAAACCGATACAGGCAGACGAGGCAGCGCTGTTGCTTGTGTACGCGCAACGCGTCGTCATCGTGCCTGGCTATGGGATGGCCGTGGCCCAGGCGCAACACCAGGTCCGCGAGTTGTCCGATGAACTGGGCAAGCGCGGCGTGGAAGTGCAGTTCGCCATTCACCCGGTTGCCGGCCGCATGCCCGGCCACATGAACGTGCTGCTGGCCGAAGCCAATGTTCCGTACGACCAGCTCATCGAAATGGAGCAGATCAATCCCTCCATGGACCGCGTGGATGTCTGCCTCGTTATCGGCGCGAACGATGTGGTGAATCCTGCCGCGCGAGAGGAAAAGAGCAGCCCGATTTATGGGATGCCCATCATCGAGGCGGACCATGCGAAAACGACTATCGTCATGAAACGTTCGATGGCAGCGGGTTTTGCCGGCATCGAAAACCATCTCTTCTACAAAGACAACACGCGGATGCTCTTTGGCGATGCCAAAAATTCACTGCAGCAACTCGTCGCCGCAGTGAAGGCCAACTAGAAAATCCGTTGAAGCAACGACGGCGAGCCGAGCTTCACGTTGAATTCGTTCCGCAGCGGTGTGTCACGGGAAGAAGAACCCACCATCACATGATAGTTGCCCGGCAGGATGGTCCAGGCGTAGAGATCATCGTCCCAACAGGCAAGGGATTTGCCGTCCAGTTCGAAACGCACATGGGCGGTTTGGCCCGGTTGGAGCGGGATCCTGGCAAAGTGCTTCAATTGCAGGGGCGGTTGCGGGACATCGTCCGCCGAAGGCAGGCCCACATAGAGCTGGACGATTTCTTCTCCAAAGCGATTCCCCGTGTTGGAGACATCAAATTCCACATCCACGACCGGCTTGGAATAGTTCTCCGGCGAGTTTTCGACGTAAATAGTTTTCGCGGGCTTGTTGTGGAACGTGACAGCCAGATTGGTGTAGGAGAAGGTCGTATAGGAGAGACCGTAACCAAAGGGGAAAAGCGGCTCGATGTTTTCTTCATCGTAATGCCGGTACCCGACAAAAATGCCTTCCGAATAATGCACCGTGGTGTTGGTCTTCGCGTATTTTTCCAATTCACCGGAATCGTTGGCGCGGGTCATCCAAACAATATTATTGGTCCCCGGATATTGCTCGGGCGTGTTGGCCGGCAAATCGGAAAGCTGTTTGGGAAAGGTGAGGGGCAGTTTGCCGGACGGATCAACATCACCGAAAAGCACCGCGGCCACGGCGTCGCCGTCTTCTTCACCGGGATACCAGGCTTCCAAAATGGCAGGCACTTTATCCACCCACGGCATGAGCACAGCCGAACCCGTTTTCAGCACCACAATTGTGCGGGGATTCGCGGCGGCGACGGCTTCAATCAACTGATCCTGGCTTCCGGCCAGTGCAATCGAATGGTCATGCCCCTCGCTCTCGCGGTCGCCAACCATGACGATGGCTACGTCCGCCAATTTGGCCATGGCCACTGCTGCGTCAATGTTGGTGCCGTCGTTATATTGCACCAGGACATTAGTGCCGGCGCGGTCCTGGATGCCAGCCACCGGGCCCACGGTAAATAGCGGGATGACATGCGAGCTGCCGCCACCACCGGTCATGGCTTTGCCGGCAAACGGCCCAATCACGGCAATGATGTGGAGATTGCCGGCATTAAGAGGCAGTTCGTTATTATCGTTCTTGAGCAGGACCATGCCTTCTTCAGCGATGCGGCAGGACTGCGCGCCATCTTCCGATGCGAGAACGGGCCGGTTCGCGGGCGGATTATCAAATAAGCCGTATTGCATCATCGTGCGGAAACGGCGAACGAGTTTATCGTCAACGACCGCCATCGGGACTTCGCCGGATTTGACGGCCTCCAGGAGATTGCTGCCGAAATATTTTCCGTTCGGCATTTCCAGGTCCAGCCCGGCCATGGCAGAGGGCACGGTGCTGTGAACCGCCCCGAAGTCCGATGTGATGAAGCCCTGGAAATCCCATTCGGCTTTCAGGATCTTGTTTTGCAAATCGTCATTCTGGCAGCAGAACTCTCCGTTCACTTGCGGATAAGCGGACATGACGGAGGAGACATGGCCCTGCTTAACGGAGGCTTCAAATGCGGGCAGATAAATTTCGCGCAACGCGCGTTCGCTGATGATTTCATTCACGGTGAAACGGCTGGCTTCCTGGTTATTAGCAGCGTAGTGTTTAACGTTGGCAATTTCGCCCTGGCTTTGGATGCCCTGGATTTCGTTAACGGCCAACTGGCTCACCAGGTAAGGGTCTTCGCCAAAAGCTTCAAACGTGCGGCCGTTTTGCGGGACGCGCGCGATATTGATGTCCGGCCCTTCGAGCAAATCGTCGCCCATGTCGCGAGCCTCGAGGCCAATGATGACGCCATACTGTTTGGCGAGGCGTACATCCCACGAAGCCGCGAGGGAAATCGGCGCGGGCAGCGCCGTGGCGGGCAATTGTTTCGGTTCATCGCCGGGGCCCACGCCGCAGGGACCGTTGGCAACCTTGAGCGGAGGAATTTTTAAACGGGGAATGCCCGGGACTAACCGCTTGTGCTCCTTGCTTCCATCGCCGTGAAGCTCCGTGATTTTTTCTTCCAACGTCATTTGGCTGACAATCTGGCGGGCGCGGGCATCGTAATCGGCGGACGAGGATTGCGCGGAGGCAGCAAGAGAGCCGATGAATACCAGGGCTGTGCAGATGCAAACTACTTTCATGGACGGTGTTGTGAAGGTCATAGTCTCGTTAAAAGCATCGTAAGTTAATGGCGGTCGTTGTAAAGCAGATAGGGGGGTGGGGGTAGCTGGCATTGACTGGCATTGACTGGCATTGGTTGGCAAAGATTGGAAAAGATGTACTTTCGATGTTTGGTGTGTTGCGTCAAGTATCGGAGGTAAGATTTCAGTGACCGGGGCATAGAAAAAATGATTCTTATTTTTACCCTTGAATAACCTTGGGAAGGCTTGAATAAGCTTGAAACGCTAAGAACATCCCAATCCCAACCTCTAAATTTCAGAGAAGCTCCAACTTCCAAAACATGAAGACGACGGTCATAGACCGCCGCTATAGAAAATGGCAACAGAGGCGCACTCATGCGGGCATTTTACCATGGGCACGGATAAAAAAGAAAGGTAGTGACTACCGCAATCGCATCCGTTTAATACGACTAATAAAGTAGTATTTAAATTTATCTCTTAAAACTTACCGAATCGAATTAAATAATAGCCAAAGTATAGAAATATTTCATAAATATCTATTGACTTAGTCGTTATTATATGAAAATATATCCCTGTTGTTGCCATTAAATTATGGCAGAAAGAGGAAGCACCCACCGGACGACTGGAGGTTCCAATGAAAGAAATCATCAAATGTCATCACAAAGGAACACCATTAGTCGCCAGCAAGCTGATGCAGAATCAGATTTGAAGCATTTGCGGTCTTCAATGACTCCCCAGGCACTCAAAGAACAAAGAACCGGGCTGGCTTATAAAAGGAAAATGTCATGAAAGAAAAACTGCACTTATTTTCAATTTACTCGGACCTGGGCGCTTACCAGCGCATCAAATGGACGGTCAACGCCATCGCTAAACTCGCAGGGCCGCAGTGGCAATGCCCATCCGAAATGTGGAAGCTGGATTCCTCCACCGCGAGCGAGTTAATGAGAAAAATGCTGGCACGGGATGGGGCGAACGCGGACGCACTCATCGTGGTGATTGGTTCGCTGGAACAACGATCGCCGGGGGTGATCGAATGGCTCGACTCATTAACACCCCTTGACCCGGGCCGCGCGGGATTGCTCATCGGTTTGCTGGGCGATGAAGACAACCAGGCGCAAGAGCTGGATTGGACGGCCAAAGAACTGATGTGTTGCGCGCACAAGGCGAACCGAAAATTTATTTGGAATTGGATGGGCTATCACAACACGGAGGATTCCGGCTGGCTGGCCGGTGGCGTCGAGCTGTTGCTGGCCAATAAGCGCGCCCTGAAATATGAAAATTTCCGCCCATATCATTTGGAGCGGACCGGGTTCCCGGCGTGAAACGGTGTGTACGCCGGGAACTCAACGATTAAATTCCAAAATCAACCAGGACGACGAGGAAGCATTTTTTCCGACCCGACGAAGGGAGGTGAACAACTAATAAAACCAAAATCCAAAAAATAAAAAATAAATCAAAATGAAAAACACCTTCTTTAAAACCAGCCGGGGCAAATTCCTGCCCGGCTTAAAATTGGCCGCGGCGGTGGCCGTGGCATTGCTGATAGCCCTCTCATCTGCTTCGGCGCAGTCTAATAATATTTTGCTGCTGATCGCAGACGATTTAGGCTGGGACAATTTGGCGAGTTTTAACACGAACAGCGCCGCTTCCATTCCTTACACCCCGAACATAGACAAACTTGCCCAGAGCGGCATCGTGTTTACCCACTTCTATGCCCGGCCCTCATGTTCCCAATCGCGCGCGACGATCATTACCGGGCGCGACTCGTTCCGCACCGGCGTCGGCTGCGCCATTGCTGGTGCCACTACCCCCGTTTTGAGCAGCAATGAATATACCCTGCCGCGGGCTTTTGCCACGAATGCCCCGCAATACAGCCTGGCCTCTTTCGGCAAATGGCATTTGGGCGGCACGTCCACTGCCATTTATGACACGGATTCACCGTATCTCACCGGCGGGTGGACGAATTTCCAGGGATTTTATAGTCCGCAGGTGGCCAGTTATTTCAACTGGACGAAATGGTCAAACGGCATTTCGTTTAACACGACCAATTATACCACCCTGGACCAGGTGCACGATGCGACGAATTTCATCGAAACGCAGGGGACGAACCGGTGGTTCCTTTGGCTGGCGTTTAACGCTCCTCATTCACCTTATCATCTGCCGCCAACGAATCTCCTGACCTCGCCGAAATACCTCGCCTTGAGCGGCACCACACAAGATGTAAACACCAACACGCGTCCCTATTACGAGGCCATGATTCAGTCGCTCGATACTGAGATCGGCGTACTCCTCTCCGTCATCCCCACGAATACGGACATCATCTTTATTGGCGACAATGGCACCCCCATCCAGGTGATCCAGCCGCCCTTCTATAATACCAGCGTGCCGGAAACGGTCACTGGCAACGGCCACGCGAAGTTTACGATTTTTGAAGGCGGCGCGCGCACGCCATTGATCGTCACCGGGCCGGACGTTGGCAGTCCCGGCCGTTACAACGATACCCTGGTGAATGAGCCGGACCTCTTCTCCACCATCCAGGAACTGGCTGGCATCAACGTAGCCGCCACGTTGCCAACGAATGTGGTGATAGATTCCGTCAGCCTTCTGCCCGCGATTAAAGCGGACGTTATCCGGCCCACCCCCTACGTCATCGAAGAGCAGTTCAACGAAGGGCCCGGCGCCAACCAGGGCACCACGTCCGACGGCGTCACTTTGCGCAACGGCCAATTCAAGCTCCTGCATTTCTATTACCACACCAACGACGTCTCGTGGGAGCGGTTCTACGACTTGAGCAGCGACCCGTACGAATTCACGAACCTGCTTGGTTCCACACTGACTCCGACGCAACAGGCAAATTATTACGCCCTCCGCCGGCAATTGGGCTTGTCCGCCAGCTTTGAGAATATTCTTTACCGGCGCAGTCAGGTTCCGGCCCCGTCTATCGCCAGCTTCCAGTTCACCAACGGCAGCTTCACGGTCAATGAACAATATACCCAAATAAGCACCAATGTGAATACAGCCGCCTTCCCACAACTGGCCAGTGCCAAGACCTATCCCGCACAGCCAAATATTGATTACTCGGTCACCCTGTGGCGGTCGTATGATGTCTCCGACCCCCTCGGCTGGACGCCGGTGGCCAATACAATCCTCACGCCGGGGACCAACAGTTCCCTGGTCATTTCTAATACCGTCCTGACTGATTTGAATGCGACCAACGCCCAGGCATTTTACTCAGTCACCCCTTACATTCCATAACCGCCAAGGCAAGCCCGGCGTCCGGCGGAAATAATTCGCCGGACGCCCGGGCAGGATGTACCAACGACCATGAAAATTACTCTCAACCAGGAAATGGCCCTGGTCACCGGCGCGGCCATTATCGCCATTGTATTCGCTGCCTTCGATGACAGGGCACACCACTCGTTGCCATCATTAACTGTTGCGAAAAAAACGCTATCGGCGACGGCAAAGGATGCATCCGCAGGAAAAGAAACGAATCCCGCGTCCCCGGCACAACCTGCCGTTGCGCCTTTTATTGTGCAGGACACGGAAAATGATTCGCCCGGCACAAACATTGTTACGCGCATCGTCACTTTCTCGGCAGAAATCGGCGGTACACCGCCACCCGCGTTGCAATGGAAAGTAGATAAGGGCAACGGTTTTGAGGTGATTGGCGGCGCTACGAATGCCATTTACCGCATTGGCAATGCGCAGGTTTCAGATTCCGGCTTTTATTCACTGTTCGCCACTAATTCCGCCGGCGGCATTCACACCGCGCAGCAGCAATTGGTGGTCACGGAGGGAGAGGACTGACGGATTGACGAGATTGTTCCGGCCCGAAAGATGGAGTGGCGTATCAGGTATTCCAATTGGAATTCTTGTTTTTGCCCTGTCTATTCTGATAGGCAAATGCTCCGGCTTACAGGAGATCCCGGAGAAACAATTGTTTGCGCAGTATGGGGGATCGGAAAGTTGCCGGGATTGTCATGCGGAAGAATTTCAGCAGTGGCAGAAATCAAATCATGGCCTGGCCGAAAGGCACGTCCTGCCTGCGCTGGACGAAACAGCCTTTAGCCCGGCTCGTTCCTTTAAAGCCGGAACACAGGTTTCATCAGTGAATTGGAGCAACGGCACAGCTTTGGTCACCTCGGTGGGTCTTTCCCACGGGCCGGAAACTCACGCGGTGGCGAGAGTGATTGGCAATGATCCGTTGCGGCAATTCCTGGTGCCCTTCCCGGGCGGGCGATTTCAAACGCTGGAAGCCTCCTACGATCCGCGCTCCAATCAATGGTTCAACGTCAATGGCGAGGAGGACCGCCAGCCGGGTGAGTGGGGGCACTGGACCGGGCGCGGCGCAAACTGGAATTTTATGTGCGCCGGTTGCCATAATACCCGGTTGCAGAAAAATTACGATGCCGCCGGCGATCGTTATCAAACCACGATGGCCGAAATGAGTGTCGGATGCGAAGCCTGCCATGGCCCGCTCAAAGCGCACAACGAGTGGCAAAAAAAATATGGCCAGACGCGGATGAAAGACCCTATGCTGGTGAAGCTCAACCACCGGCAAATCATGGACAACTGCGGCGAATGCCATTCACGGCGGGCGGAGTTGACTGGTGATTTTGCCCCCGGAGAAGAGTATCTCGATACTTTCAACCCGGACATGGTGGATGGCACGGAACTGTATTATGCAGACGGCCAAGTTCATGAAGAGGATTACGAATTTTCCTCCTTCCTTGGCAGCCGGATGCATGATGCCGGGGTTTATTGCCTGAATTGCCATGATCCGCACACGGCGAAAATTCGCTGCCGGGGAACTGGCTATGCCTGCAATGCCACGGCGGAGGCAATCCGAAAGCGCCCGTGATTAACCCCGTGACACACAGCCACCACCAGGTTCGCGGTTACAACGCAGACGGCAAGTTAATTGAAAGCGACCTGACAAAATATGATACCAATAATTTTGCGGAAACCGGAGGCGAATGCATTAACTGCCACATGCCGCAAACGCCATACATGCAACGGCATTGGCGTCATGACCATGGCTTCACTATCCCTGACCCGCTACTCACGAGGGAGCTGGGCATCCCCAATGCATGCAACCGGTGCCATCAGGACAAAAGCGCGGATTGGGCGCTGGCGGCAACAGAAAAATGGTACGGCACGAACATGGATCAGTTGTTGGAAGCACGACGCGAACGGACTCGCGCCATGGCACACGCGCGCCGTGGTGATCCGGGGGCAGTTACGCCGTTGCTGGAATCATTGGCAGAAGAGCCGTCCCCCTACTGGCGCGCGGCCATTATCAATCAACTCGGACCATGGCTGGATCGTCCCGACGTTCAGGCCATCCTGTTAAACAATTTGGACGACACGAACGCGTTGGTACGCAATAAGGCGGCACAAGTGCTGGATGCTACGGAGTATTCCCTGAACAGCGCATTAGTGACAGCCTTGCGCACACGATTGAACGACCCGATTCGTTCCATCCGGATCGCCGCGGCATGGTCGTTGCGTGGTGAATTGGACACAAACAGTCAGGCGGGAAAAGATCTTATATTCTTCATGGCACAAAATGCCGATGAACCGTCCGGGCAAATGCAAATGGGCGAATTTTGGGCCGGGCGAAATGATTTGCCCCATGCGCTGCCGTATTTCCAGAGAGGCGTGGCCTGGGATCCAAATTCGGCGCCCTTTCATCGTGAGCTTGGCCTGGCCTATAATTTAACCGGACGAAATCACGAAGCGGTCACACAATATAAAGAGGCAGTGCGATTGGCCGCCAATAATGCGGAATATCATTTTGAGCTGGCTCTAACCCTCAACGAGGCCTGCGACCGGGCAGGCGCGACTTCAGAGCTCCGTGAGGCCGTGCGACTGCAGCCGCATTTTTCGCGTGCCTGGTATAATTTGGGCCTGACCCTCGCCGATGCCAATGACATCGCAGGCGCTTTGACAGCTTTGCAATCCGCGGAAGCTTCTGATCCGGGTAATCCGGAAATCAATGCTGCCATATCAATTGTAAACTCCCGCGGTAAACAGAATGTTAAGCCTTAAGTCATTGCCTATCAACGATGTTAAGGATAGCCGCCATTTTGTTAAGGATGGTGTTAAGCCTTAAGTGCCTGGGAATCAACAATGTTAAGGATGTTAAGCCTTTCCCGCGAATATATCATTTCATTTGCACCTATCCTAAAACGCATTCTGCCAGGGCATAACGACTCCAAAAATAATTCGATTGCGGGTTCCAAGTGAGGCATTTTGGACGTTCTGAAAACGACCGGAACAGAAAGTCAAACGGCCCTCGACGCGCGCTATTCCACCGGGAATCTCGTGCGGCGTTTGCTGGCGCTGGCATGGCAGTTTCGCGGCGACTGCGTGATGTCGGTGGTGCTCAGCCTGGTGCTGTTGTTGCTGGGGATTGTCGGCCTGAAATTATTGGGCGTGGTGATTGATGTGATTCGCCACGCACTGAACCCGGCTGCGCCCCTGCCCCAATATCCTTTTGGCTGGCACCCACCGATGGAGTGGTCGCCGCTGCAAATAGTGACGGCACTGTCTTTGGGCATTGTCGTGCAGGCCATCCTGCGCGCGGGACTGACGTATTCTTATAACATGGTCACGGCGCGGCTGACACAAGGGGAAATCGTGCCGGAATTGCGCGCGCAGATTTACGCCAAGCTCCAGCGATTGAGCTTCAGTTTTTTTGATGTTCACGGCTCCAATTCGATTTTCAACCGCGTAACGGGTGATGTGCAAAACACGCGGCTGTTCGTGGACGGCGTTTTGTTGCAGGGAGTGAACATGATTCTAACGCTGGTGGCGTATGCGTTCTTTATGTGGCGCATCCAGCCGGCGCTGACGGTGGCGTGCTTGTGCGTATCATTGCCGCTGTGGTGGCTGTCGCATTTCTATTCGGCGCGGCTGCGTCCGGGGTACATGCGCAATCGTGAACTGACGGACCACATGGTTTTGCTCTTCAGCGAAAGCGTGCGCGGGATGCAAACGGTGAAAGGCTTCGCCGCGGAACCGCACCAGGTGTGCAAGTTTGAAGAAGCGAACGATACGGTCTCGGCGCAGCAACGAAAAATTTTCTGGGATCTTTCCATTTTCACGCCCGGCACACAGATGCTCTCGCAATTGAGTCTCGTCATTTTGTTCGCGTACGGCGGCTGGCTGTATGTGCAGGGGAGAATTCCGCTGGGGAGCGGGCTGGTTGTATTCGCGGGACTGTTGCAACAATTTACCGGGCAGGTAGCGACGATTTCAACGATTGCCAATTCCGTGCAACAAAGTTTGGCCGCCGCACGGCGGGTGTTTGAAGTCATGGACACGCCGGTGGAGGTGCAGAGTAAACCCAACGCCATTACCCCGGCACGACTTTCGGGGAAGGTCGTTTTTGAAAACGTCTCCTTTAGCTATACGCCTGAGAAACTGACGCTGGAGGGCATTTCATTTGAGGCGAAACCGGGACAAATCGTTGGCATTTTTGGAATGACCGGCGCAGGCAAGAGCACGCTGCTGGGTTTATTGCCACGATTTTATGACCCAAAGCAGGGGCGCGTGCTGATAGATGGAAAGGATTTACGGGATTTAGACCTGGACGCGTATCGCAGGCAGATCGGGCTCGTCTACCAGGAGAGTTTTTTATTTTCGAACACGGTGGCGGCGAACATTGCCTTCGGTCATCCGCACGCAACGATGGAACAAATTGAACAAGCGGCGCGGATCGCCTCGGCGCATGACTTTATTTCCAGGTTATCACACAGCTACGAGACGGTGCTGGGCGAATCGGGCGTGGATTTGTCGGGCGGACAACGGCAGCGGCTGGCGCTGGCACGCGCGCTGTTGTTGCAACCGCCGATTTTAATACTGGACGACCCAACGGCATCGGTGGACGCACGGACGGAAAATGAAATTGTGACAGCGTTGCGCGAGGCGATGGCAGGACGGACGACGTTTGTCGTCTCGTCACGGCTGAGTTTGTTGCGGCGGGCGGACAAGATTTTGGTTTTGGAAAACGGGCGGCTGACGGAGACCGGCACGCATGATGAACTGGCGCACCGGCCCGGGCTGTACCACGAAACGGCGCTTTTGCAAATCATGGACCTGGAACCGGAAGGAAAGGCAGCGTGAGCGACGAACAAAAAAAAGCATCGCCGCCGCAAAGCGCCAAAGTCTATTCGGCGCGCGAGTCCATTACGTATTACAATCCGAATGAGGAGCGGGAGGCGGAGCGGGCGCCGCTGCAAGGCAAACTCATCCGGCGGATTTTTACCTATACGAAACCGTACGCGGTGAAACGAAACTGGTTGTTTACCTTGACGTTTATCCGTGGTTTGCAATTGCCGGTGCTGGCGTCTTTGATTGCAATCACGATTAACGGACCGATTTCAGGCAAGCATCTGGATAAAATTTACTGGTACGCGGCGGGATATTTTGCGCTCGCCACATTCACGATGCTGACGTTGCATTTCCGGCAGCGGCTGGCGCTGGAATTGGGCGAAGCAGTCGTGCACGACATGCGGGCGGAGCTGTTTCACAAATTGATGACCATGCCAATGTCGTTCTACAATACCACCAAGTTTGGGCGCATTATCAGCCGCATGACGTCGGATATCGACAGTGTACGCGCGGGCGTGCAGGACGTGGCGTTTATCCTGGTAGTGAACGTCTTCCAGATGGCGGGATCGGCGGCGCTGATGGCATGGTACAACTGGAAGTTATTTTCCCTGATGATCATGCTGGCGCCGCTCATTTGGTACTTGAACCAAAACTACCGGCACGAGATGAGCCGGCGCCTGCGCAAGGTGCAGGAATCGTGGAGCCGGGTGTCCTCGACCCTCGCAGAATCCGTGAGCGGCATCCGTGTGACGCAGGCGTTTGTACGGCACGAAGTCAACGCGGGATTTTTCCGGAAGCTGATTGACGTGCATGGCGAGAACAACGTAGGTGTGGCGCAGGCCTCGGCGGTGTTTGTCCCGCTATTGCAATTGCAAAGCCAGATTTTCCTGGGAGCCATTGCGTTGCTGGGCGCATTTGGCGCACTGAAATGGCACGGCTGGATGCACATGGAAGTGGGCGACCTGGTGATGTTTTTCTTTCTGGCGAATTTGTTTTTTGACCCCGTGCAAACGATTGGAAACCAGTTGAACCAGGCGTTTATGGCCATGGCGGGAGCGGAGCGGTTGTTCCGGATGCTGGACCAGAAACCGGAATGGGTGGATGCCGCGGACGCGAAGGTCGCACCGGTCATCCAGGGGCGCGTGGAATTTCAGAACGTATCATTTGAATATGTGCCGGGCCGGCCGGTGCTGAACGATATCTCTTTCACAGCGGAACCGGGACAAACAGTGGCACTGGTGGGGCACACAGGCAGCGGCAAGACCACGCTGGTGGGGCTGCTGCAGAAATTTTATTTGCCAGCGCGCGGGCACGTGCTGGTGGATAGTCTGGATTTAAACACCATAACGAGTGATTCCTTGCGGTCGCAGATGGGCAGCGTGCAACAAAATAATTTTCTTTTTTCGGGCACGGTGCTGGACAATATCCGGTTTGCCCGGCCGGAAGCAACGGAAGCGGATGTGCAAGCGACCTTAAAAGCGCTGGATTGTTTGGACTTGCTGGATGCGTTGCCACAGAAGTTGCATACGCAAGTAATGGAGCGCGGGGCATCACTATCGTTTGGACAGCGGCAACTGGTTTGTTTTGCGCGGGCGATGCTGGCAAATCCGCGCATCGTGGTGCTGGACGAAGCAACCAGCGCGATTGATACGGTCACGGAGGTGCGTTTGCAGAAGGCGCTGGAGATTTTATTGCGCGGGCGGACGGCATTTATCGTGGCGCACCGGCTGAGCACAATCCGCAAAGCAGATTTGGTGCTGGTGATGGACCAGGGACGAATTGCCGAACGCGGGACGCATGAATCTCTGTTGCGCGAGGATGGGATTTATGCGCGGCTACACCGGGAATTTGTGAGTGAGGGTGCGAAGCATTAATCACAAAATAAAATCGTAGAGATGCCACCCGGCAATTCACATTAGAGCACTTTTTGTAAAAGCTCTTTATTCTGGCCGACGAGAAGATAAACCTTCCCGCCGCTGGCCCACGTAGCGGTCATGAGGCCGTTGGCCTGGGCAAATTGCGGGGCGCCATTTTCAGGAAAAGCCGGCAGGCCAGTCCGGTCTATGACAAAGAGGTCCATATGCTGGCCATTCACAAAGAAGCAAATCATCGTTGCTTTGCTGCCGTTCCAATCCACTGTCCGGCAACCTTGCGGGATTCCGGCTTGCAGCATGGCGGGCAGGTCAAAATTCGTATCCAGGTTGCGGCTTTGGAGCCATTGCTGGATCTTACCAAAATCGTGCGATTCAAAGGCGACATGTTCCTGCATTTGCGCCGAACTGCGCGCCATGGTTTCGCGGAACGAGGCCAAAGGTGACGGTTTTTGTGACAGCAGAAGAAACACCACTCCGAAGGACACTAAAATAACCAACGCCGCGGCCAGTTTCATCGGCTGAGACCACCATGACGCGGGCCGGACGGTTTTTCGGAGCGCCAGCAGGTCGGCTTTCAAGCCTGCGGGGACCGGGATGGCGGTTTCCAGCCGGGCATGCAGGCGGGCATTCACGGCGTTTTCCTCTGCGAACCATTTTTGCAACTCCGGATCACGCCGGGCCTGCTCCAGCGCACCGGCGAAAAATGGATCTGCCGCATCCTGCCCGCCGGTGCGGTAGGCCTGCAGAATCAATTTGGCTTCCTGGTTGTTCATGGTACGGTCATTTATTTTGCCGGGATGGATTGATGGAAATGATTTTGCGCTCCGCCCCGATGGATTTGGCCGCCAGCGACTTGCGCATCAGGTCTTTCCCCCGCGAAAGCCGTGACATGAGCGTGCCGATGGGGATATCAAGCATCGCTGCAATCTCGGCGTAAGAATGATTTTCAAAGTAATAGAGCGCCAGCGGCACGCGATAACGCTCCTCTACCCCCAGGAGCGATTCCGCTACGGCTTCATTTTGGAGCTTGTCCACCAGGTCCGGGGTGACCGGCGGTAACTCGCTCTCGACACTGGTGATTTCATAGTGAGGCAGTGAAGTCTCACGGCGTTTCCAGCCGAGGTACATGCGGTAGAGGGTGGTGAACAGCCAGCCCTTGACCTTGGAACGATCGCGCAACTGCCCGCCTTTGGTCAGCAACCGCGCAAATGATTCCTGGGTCAATTCAGCGGCGTCATCGGCGTTGCCCGCCAGGCTGAAAGCAAAACGGTATAAACCCTCGTAGAGAGAGTTTACGGCCTGTTCATAGTCTGCCTCGTTCACGGCGTTTCAGATTCCGGTTAACAATATAAAGATATGAGCAACCAGCGAGCGGTTTTATTCCAAATTATTTTTTCCCGAAATTAAAAAAATTCCGGAATAAAACTACGGGGCATGTCTCTTACTTTTACGATGAGAAAATGGGTCTGTCTTTTAATGTTCTTTGGCTGCGGCATCGCAGGCGCCGCGCCGCTGGCCTTTCAAAGCGCAGCGCGGCAAACCGCGCTGCTGGAGCTTTACACGTCCGAGGCATGCAGCAGTTGCCCGCCTGCCGAGGCGTGGCTGAGCCGGCTAAAGGACCAACCTGGCTTGTGGAGTGAATTTGTGCCGGTGGCCTTTCATGTGGACTATTGGAACAATTCCGGCTGGCGCGATAAACTTTCCAGCGACGAGTTTTCTCAACGGCAAAATGACTACGCCCGCGCCTGGTCAGCACAAAATATCTACACTCCCGAGTTCGTGCTCAATGGCAGGGAATGGAGCAATTGGTTAGGGTATCGGAGCATTCCTTCCGCGCCGGCGGATGCCGTCGGGACACTGCAAGCCAGTTCCAACGACAGTAAACACTGGCAGGTTAATTTCGTTCCCGCGGATAAAGGAACGGCAGATTACGAAGTCACTGCTGCATTGCTGGCCAGCGGCGTGGATTCCAATGTGACGGGGGGAGAAAATTCTGGCCGCCAATTGAGACATGATTTTGCCGTGCTTTCGCTGATCACCCGTCCGCTGGCGAGCCAGGGCGCCGGATATCAAGGGACATTTATCATAGATGATCATCCGAAGAGCATCCCCGGGCGTCTGGCGCTGGCGGTTTGGGTAACTCGTCGTGGACAATTGGAGCCATTACAGGCGACCGGCGGCTGGCTGCCGCAGCCTCAGCCAACGAATTTGACCACCAACCAACCGGCAGGAAAATAAAAAACACACCGAATGGAATCCATCATTCATTTATCCAAATGGGTTAACGAAAGTAACCTGGCTGCAA
>Ga0335083_10003555_pt1 | contig 20132 bp, 24 predicted proteins | sample Lox_Sample_42_FD_206716 | JGI IMG/M metagenome (GOLD analysis project Ga0335083, IMG submission 206716) | Soil microbial communities from Loxahatchee National Wildlife Refuge, Florida, United States - Lox_Sample_4.2 | ecosystem: Environmental > Terrestrial > Soil > Wetlands | place: USA...
TCGCGCACATCCAGATCCGATCGCGCGCCCCGATGGGCCTACTGCATTGTTATCACGCATCATGCGCTGGCGTGTGGGTGGCACCGCGCAGAGCACCCAGCGCGGGTCTACCAGTACCCCATCGAGCCCGTCGTCCTGCAGAATCTGCCCGACGCCGCCCTGCTCCTGCCCGCGCACGCGCCACCGGCCGTAACCTGCTCGCCGTCGAGTCCCCCCAGATCATCACCCTGCCCGGTGCCGCCGCAAGCCTCGCCGCACCCCGCGAGCCCGCCTTCACGCGCCCGACCGCCGGGCAGGCGGCCTGGATCTACGCCATGTTCCAGGACACCTGCCTCACGCCCGGCGACGCAAATCGCGCCGGCAGCTCGAGCGCCGCTATGCCAACGTCCTCTTCTTCAACCAGTCCGCACGGGCGGTCACTTCTTCGCCCTCGAACAGCCGGAGATCCTCGTCCGCGACATCCGGGCAACCTTCGCTCGGCTGACCTGACGGGCCTGTCTCCCTGGCCGGCACGGCAGGGCCGTGCCGGCCAGGGCGGCGAACTTCGTCCGGGGTCTTGGCTCAGCGCTCGAAGTAGAAACCCTTGTCGATCTCCTCGGCCAGGGTCGGGCGGGTCGGCTGCCAGCTGAGCAGCTGCCGGGTCAGGTCGCTGGAGACCGGGTTGTCCAGCGCGACGAACGGGGACAGGTACGAGAAGCTATCAGGTGTCAGGCTCTCGGCCGCGATGTCGAGCTTGCGGGCGATGGCCTCGGCGATGTCCCGGAACGGAATGCCGTCCTCGGCGACCGCGTGCAGTCTCGATCCGGCCGGGGCGTGCTCGACTGCCAGCCGGTACAGCCGGGCGGCGTCGAGCGTGTGCACGGCCGGCCAGCGGTTGGCACCCCCGGCGACGTATCCGGAGACGCCCTGGGCGCGAGCGATCCCGATGAGCCCGGGAAGCAGCCCGCCGCGGTCAAGCTTGCTGTGCACGAGCGGCGGGAGCCGGACCACCGATGAGCGCACCCCGCGCCCGGCCAGCGCGATCACGGCGTTCTCGCTGTCGGCGCGCGGACCGCCCGGTAGCACGTCCTCCTCCGTGGCCGGGCGGTCGGTGATGCCGCCGATGAATGACAGCGTCAGCGACGCGGTGGTGCCTACGAACGGTTTCCCCGAACCCTTAAGCGCCGCGCCCATCGCGTCGATCGCGCGGCGGTCGGTTTCGAGGCTCTCGGCCATGCCCCCGTCCAGCGACCCGAACGCCAGGTGGATGACCCCGTCCGAGGCCGCCGCGGCCTCGGAGAGCGAATCGAGGTCTTTGAGGTCGCCGCGCTGGACCCCGGCTCCGGCGGCCTTGACCGCGGCGGCGGAGCTGTCGGAGCGCGCCAGCCCGGTGACCTGGTGCCCGGCACCGAGCAGTTCGGCCACGACCGCCGTGCCGATGTGCCCGGAGGCTCCGGTGACGAATACCCGCATGAAGAGTCCTCCACGTTGTTGAAGACACAGTGCTGATTGCACTCAGTGGCATCACCTTACCAGCATTGATGACACCAAGTGCAATCACAGTAGGATCGGGCCATGGTCAGATGGGAACCCGACGCGTACGGGCGCCTGCGCGACGCGGCGCTGGCCCTCTTCGCCGAGCAGGGCTTCGAGAAGACGACGGTGGCGCAGATTGCCGAGCGGGCTGGCCTGAACCGACGGACCTTCTTCCATCACTTCGCGGACAAGCGCGAGGTGGTCTTCGCCGGCCAGGGAGAAGCCTATGAGCTGATCGCCGCCGAGATCCGCGCCCAGCCGCGATCCGCAGACCCACTGCACGCCGCCGCGGCCGGGCTCAGGGCCGCCTCCGGCACCTTCTTCGAGCAGCACCGCGAAGACGCGGTCAAGCTAGGCCGCGTCATCGCCGCGAGCCCGGAACTGCAAGAACGTGAACTCGTCAAACGCGCGTTCCTGGCCGCCGCCATCGCAGCGGCGCTCCGCGACCGGGCAACGACTGACGCGGCCGCCGACGTGGCCGCCTGGTCGGCCGTCGCGGCGTTCTACGTCGCGCGAAACCGCTGGAACCAGGCCGGCAACCGCCAGCCGCTGGCCGAACTTATCGACGAAACCCTCGCAGAGTTCCTCGACGCGACAGCCCGCCCGCTCCCAAGCGCCTAAACGCTGGCCTGGCTGCACGAGCCCGCGTTCGCCCACCACAGCCCTACAACCAGCAGACAGTGCCGCAAGTCCACGCCGACGCGGCAACACCGGGGGAGGTATTCCTGCCGGGACGGCCTGGGCCGCCGCGGCGAGCACTCCCCCGGCGGTGCCCGCCGTGCCGGGCACGGAGGCGCCGGTGACGGCAGTGCCGGTGGCGATCGCCAGGAGCGCGGCGACGAGGTCACGGCGGCCGGCGGTGCGGGCCGCCGTGTCGTCGGCGGCCAGTTCCGTCAGGCGGGTGACCTCGCCGACGCCGGCGGTGAACGGCGGGATGCGGGGGACCGCGGCGGCCAGGCCGCGGGTGGCGGTGGCGAGCAGGTGGTGGCCGCCGGCCAGGTGCGCGCGCTCGTGCGCGAGGACCGCCGCGAGCTGCGCCTGGTCCAGGACGCCGAGCGCGCCGGTGGTGACCACGATCGCCGCCGGGCGGCCCGCCACGCAGTACGCGGCCGGGCGCGGGTCGTCGAGCACGACCGCGCCGGTGCCCGGCAGCGCGCGGCCGGCCAGCAGCGCGACCCGCGCGTGCATCCGGGTCCTCGTCACCGCCCGCTGGGTCCGCCGGCCGTAACGCCACAGCGCCGCCAGGGCCGCGAGCGCGGCCAGTACCGCGAGGATAGCCACCCCGGGCCGAGTACGCCATGCTGCGGTACACCTGCGGGGTTCAGGCACCGCCGGCCACCCCGTGGCACAGCAGCCGGGTGAGGACGGGCCACTGAGCCGCGGCCGTCCGGGCGACGGCCGCCGCGCCGAGCGCGGCCGCCGCCAGGGCGCCGGCCATCGCGCTCAGCCACGCGGCCAGCCCGAGGCGCACGCTCGCGCCTGGCCGTCAGCCGGACGAGCAGCGCGGGCGCGCACCAGGCGACCGCGGCGGCGTAGCCGAGGAAGGCGAGCGCGGCCGTCACGACGGCCGCTCGCCGGCGAGCCTGCCCAAGACGGCGCGCAGCGCCTCGGCCTGGCCGCCGTCCATCGACGCGACGAAGTGGCTGAGCACCGCCTCGGTGTCGCCGGCCTCGGCCAGGGCCTCGCGCATCAGCCGCGCGCTGTACTCCTCGCGGCTCGCGACGGCGGTGTACCGGTAGGCCTTGCCGTCCCGCTCCCGGGCCAGCCAGCCCTTGCGGTGCAGGTTGTCCATGGTGGACATCACCGTGGTGTAGGCGATGGCCCGGGCCTCGCGCAGCTCATCGAACAGGTCCCGCACGGTGACCGGGCCGTCATGGTCCCACACGCGGTGCATGATCACCGCTTCCAGCTCGCCGAACCCCCGCACGCCTGCCCTCCTCGCATCGATCTCCGTATTCCCATAGTACGTAGCAGACCCGTAGGCAGGGAGCATCGAGCCATGTACTATCTACGTACGTACGTAGTAGGTCAGAGATAATGTCATGGGCAATGCCCAGCGGACGCGAGCAAGCAGCGCCCGGGAGAGGGTGGCCGCCCAGCGGGCCGCGTTCGGGCTGATCTTCTACATCCTCGTGGTCGCGGTCATGACCCCGTCGGCGTGGCACACGCGGGGCGCCCCGAGGTCGCCTGGCTGCGCCTGGGCTCGATGGTCGCCGGCATGGGATTCGTGCTGTACCTGATCTACGCCGAGCTTTACCAGATCGGGCAGCTCTGCGAATACTGCACCGTCGTCCACGTGACCACGTTCCTGCTGTTCGGCATCACCGCCGCATCCGCCGCGCTGTGGGGAACCAGGCAGCCTGCGAGCACACCCAGCCCTCAATGAGTGCTCCAGGTCTACCGGGGCGGGCCAGCCAGCCAGCCCGCCAGGCAGGACGTGGCCATCGCGATCATCCTGGTGGTCATGCGCGACACCCCGGGCCGCAGCGCGTCTCAGGCTGCGGCGAAGGCCCGCCGGTACTCGCGCGGGGTGGTTCCTGTCGCGCGCCGGAAGTGCTGCCGGAAGTTGGCTGGGGTGCCGAGGCCGCAGAGCCGGCTGATGCGGCTGACGGTGGCGTCGGTCGTCTCGAGGAGTTCGCGCGCCCGGTCGACGCGCGCGGCGTTGAGCCACTTGATCGGGGTGGTGCCGGTCTCGGCGGTGAACCTGCGCTCGAAGGTGCGGAGGGGGAGGCGGGCGTGGGCGGCGAGGTCGGCGACGGTCACTGGCTGGTCGAGCCGGGCCAGCGCCCATTCCTGGGTTGCGCCGAGGCCGCTGGGGCGCGGCGGTGCGGGCGGGCGGCGGATGAACTGGGCCTGTCCACCTTCGCGGAACGGGGCGGCGACAACGGCGCGGGCGATCGCATTGGCGGCGGCGGCCCCGTGGTCCCGGCGGAGCAGGTGCAGGCACAGGTCGATGCCGCTGGCAACGCCAGCTGAGGTGATGACGTCCCCGGCGTCAACGTAGAGCACGTCCGGGTCGACCTCGACCGCCGGGTAGCGGCGGGCGAGCTCATCGGCGTACTTCCAGTGGGTCGTGGCGCGCTTGCCGTCAAGCAGGCCCGTGGAAGCCAGCGCGAAGGCGCCGGTGCAGATCGATGCGATGCGGGCGCCGCTGCGGTGGGCCAGGCGCAGGGCGGCCGCAGCGTCGTCCGGGGCGCCGTCGGGGAAGCCGCGGAAGGCCGGCACGATCACGGTGTCCGCCGCGCCGAGCACGTCCAGGCCGTGCGGGGCGAAGACCGGCCACCCGTTGTCGGTCTCGACCGGTCCGGGGACCCGTCCGCACAGCAGCACCTCATAGGGCAGGTCCCGCTTATCGAAGACGTGGAACGGCATGCCCACCTCCATCGGCAGCACCTGGTCAAGTGCCAGTACCGCGATGCGGTGCCGTGGGGCGGACTGCCTAGAAGCCTGCGGAAGCGACATGGCAGAAAACTATCCTTATCGGCCCGTCTTGCCACTTTCCACCGGAACGGCGTCCGGGGATCATAGAGTTGTTACTACAAACTGTAGTAACAGTAGCCTGCCCAACCGTGCCCCGATGAAGAACAGGAACCCATGACCAGGAATCGAACGGCGGTGACCGCGGCCGCGGGCCTCCTGATCGCGCTGGCCGGATGCTCGTCGACGGCGGCGGCCCCGGCATCGTCCGCGGCCGGGGCCGCGACGGCCGGCAGCACGACGGCGACCGGCCCGGGTTACCCCGTGTCGGTGGAGAACTGCGGGCGCACGCTCACGTTCGACTCGGCTCCGAAACGGGTCGTGAGCCTGTGGCAGGCGCCGACCGAGATGCTGCTGGCCCTCGGGCTCAAGAATCGCATCATAGCGATGGCAGGCAACTACGCCGACTTTCCCGCCTCGGTCGCCCAGGCGGCCAAGGGTGTTCCGCAGATCGGCACGTCGATGAGCTGGCCGTCGAAGGAGGTGCTGCTCAGCGAGGATCCGGATCTCGTGGTGGGGCAGTCTCTCGTGGGGTACGCCTTCGACACCTCGCACGGATACGCCTCTGTGCAGCAGATCGAGGAGGGTGGCGCCCAGGTCTATGGGGCGAACATCTGCAACGCGGTCTCCGGAGGCGCCTTGCAAATGACCCTCGGCACCCCGGTCAAGACCCTGCAGGACCTCGGGAAGATCTTCGGCGTCAGCGACCGCGCCGACCAGATCATCGCGCGGCTAACTGCGGAGAAGCAGGCAGTCGTCAAGGCGGTGCAGGGACAGCCGACCGTCAAGGTCGCCTTCTACAACGGCGGCCAGGGCCCGCTGATCGTACTCGCCGGCGGGATCTACGACGACGAGATCACGACCGCCGGCGGGAAGGACGTGTTCCCGGCCAATTCCGTCTACGTCAGCAAGGAGGCCTTCGCCGCGTCGGGCGCCGACGTGATCCTCGTCGGCACCTATACCGGGCAGAACTTCTCGACCCTGCGCGCCTACCTGGAGAAGACCTTCCCCGACCTGCCGGCCGTCAAGAACGGACGGATCGTCCAGGTCCCCGTCGACGACACCGACGCATCGATCACCGTCATGAGGGGCCTTACCGAGATCGCCAATGGCCTCCACCCGGATATTAAGCTTCCGGTCCCGGCATCGTGACTTCCCCGGCGACGGCCGCCGCGACGCGCCGCCCGCGGACTACGATCGCCGTACTGGCGCTTGCCTGCACGGTCGCGGTGGTCCTGTCCGTCGCGGTCGGCTCGGTCCCGATCGCCCCGGACCGGGTGGTCTCCGTGATCGTGGGCCATGTCCTGCCGTGGCACATCGGCCCGCCGGCGACGGGCGTGCAGGCGGAGATCGTCTGGGAATTCCGCCTGCCCCGGGCGCTGCTGGGGCTCGTGGTCGGGGCGTCGCTCGCCGTCGCCGGCGCCGTGCTGCAGGCAGTGGTCCGGAACCCGCTGGCCGACCCCTTCGTGTTCGGGGTCTCGTCGGGAGCGTCGGTGGCGGCGGTAGCGACGCTGACGCTCGCGAGCGGCGTGCTCGCGACCGTGTCGGCGCCGGTCGCGGCTTTCGCCGGCGCGCTGGCGACGACGCTGGCCGTCTTCCTGCTCGCGCAGCGCCGGGGCCGGGTGACACCCGGCCGCCTGGTGCTGGCCGGGGTCGCGATGTCCTACCTGCTCAGCTCGGTCACCAGCTACCTGGTACTGCGCGCGAGCACGCCCGACGGAGGGGTCAGCGAGGTGCTGTCGTGGCTGTCGGGCAGCCTCGCGGCCGCCGACTGGGGCGATCTCGGCCTGCCCGCCCTGGTGCTCGTCACCGCCACGGTCGTGCTCGTCCTGCTGGCCCGTACCCTGAACGCCTTCCTGACCGGCGACGAGACCGCCGCGAGCCTCGGCGTCGACGTCGGCCGCGTCCGGCTCATCCTGTTCGCCGTCACCTCGCTGCTCGTCGGCGTCGTCGTCGCCGTGAGCGGCGCGATCGGCTTCGTCGGGCTCGTGGTGCCGCACGCCGTCCGCATGGTGGTCGGCTCCGACCACCGGTGGGTGCTGCCCGCCTCCGCCCTGGCCGGCGGCCTGCTGCTCGTCGTCGTCGACATCGCTGCCCGCCTGGTCATCGCGCCCTCCGAGCTGCCGGTCGGGCTGCTCACCGCCGCGGTCGGGGCGCCCTTCTTCCTGTGGCTGCTGCGCCGTTCGGGGCGGAGTGAGGCGTGAGCGACCCCGACGGCCGGCCCGCCGGGGCCAGGCTGAGCATCGACGGGGTCAGCGTCGAGATCGCCGGCCGGCGCATCATCGACCAGATCGGCCTCACGGCCGAGTCCAACGTCGTCGGGCTGGTGGGGCCGAACGGCAGCGGCAAGTCCACCCTGCTGCGAACCGTCTACCGGATGCTGCGGCCCGCCGCCGGCCAGGTCCTGGCCGAGGGCCGTGACGTCTGGTCGGTGGGTGCCCGCGAGGCCGCCCGGGTCACCGCAGCCGTCGTGCAGGACAACCCGGGCGACCTCGAGCTGACTGTGGCCGAGTGCGTCGCCACGGGCCGGGTCCCCCACGGGCGCCTGCTCGGGACCAGCACCGCCGATGACCGCCGGGCGGTCGAGCGCGCGATGGCGGCGGCCGGCGTTACGGCCTTCGCCGGCCGGGACATCAGCACCCTGTCCGGCGGGGAGCGCCAGCGGGTCCAGCTGGCCCGCGCGCTCGCCCAGGAGCCGCGCATCCTGGTGCTCGACGAGCCCACGAACCACCTGGACATCCGGCACCAGCTCGAACTGCTCGCGCTCGTGCGCCGCCTCCAGGTCACGACGCTGGTCACGCTGCACGACCTGAACCTCGCCGCCGCCTACTGCGACCGCGTGGTCGTGCTGTCGCAGGGCTCGGTCGCCGCCGCCGGAACGCCCCGAGACGTCTTCACGCCCGACCTGCTGCACGCGGTCTTCGGCGTCAAGGCCGCCGGACTCACCAACCCCCTGACCGGGCAGTTGCAACTGGTCTACACCGAAGGGAATCAACCATGACCGCGAACGAGACGCCGGACGCCGCCGGGCAAGCGGCACGGGAACGATCCAGCGCGGCGCACGACGCCTTCGCGGCGCGGCCGGGCGTCACCTTTAGCGCGAGCGAAGACATCGTCATCGTGCTGCACCCCGGCTTCGACACGCTCGACGCGATCGGCCCGCACTACTTCCTCGCCTCCATGATCGGCGCGACCCTCCACCTGGCCACGACCGGTATCGCCGGCGAGCCGGTCACGAGCGCCGGAGGGCTCCCGCTGATCCCTACGACGACACTGCAGGACGCACCCCGGGCACCCACGGTGCTCCTCGTGCCCGGCGGCGACACCAGTGTCCTGCTGCGCGACTCAGCCGCGATGGCGGAGATCCGCCGCCTCGGGGAGGCAGCGGAAACGGTCGCGAGCGTCTGCACCGGAGCGATCGCACTCGGCGCGGCCGGACTGCTCCGCGGCCGCCGCGCCACATCGCACTGGTCGGTACGGCACCTGCTCGCCGGCTACGGCGCGATCTCCGTGGACGAGCGCGTCGTCGCGGACGGGAACGTGCTCACAGCGGCCGGGGTGACGGCCGGGATGGATCTCGCGCTGAGCCTGGTCGCCCGGCTCCGCGGTGACGATTACGCCCGTTTCCTCGAACTCGGCGCCGAGTACGCCCCGCAGCCGCCGTTCGGCACCGGGACGCCAGAGGCCGCCGGCCCCGGGCTCACCGCACTCGCACGCGACTTCTACGCCACTATCGAGTACGACCTCCGCGCCCGCTGACCCGGGCCCGACCGGTTGTGTCCCGGACCAGCCAGTTGCTGGCGGGAGCCGACCTGCACAGCCGGTTCTCAAGAGTGCCTCGGTTACTCGAAGAGGGGACCAGGCCGGCGTCGCCGCCCCGTCAGCAATCCCGGTCGTCACGAAAACCCGTTGGGAGGCCAGAACAGCCACTTCGTGGCGGTCAACGGGATGGTCATGGGAAATTCGACTCGCCGTGGGTACGGTGAAAGAAGGAGACAAGTACGCGGCGCTCACGCGCCCTGGCCCATCGGAAGCAGGTGGACCGCCTCCGCAGTCACCGTGATTGGAGGACACGATGCATCCCACCCGTGAACTCATCGACAGTCTCGCAGGGCACGCGGCTCTCGACTCCAAAACGCTCGCCCAGGTCGTGGACGCTCTTTCCGGCTGCGAGGAGGCCGTCACCACCTGCGCGGCCGGCATGCTGGCCGGGCATGACATCGACCGGATGCGCTCGTCCGTGCTGCGCGACCTGGACTGCAGCGACGTCGTCACGGCCACCCGCCGGCTACTCACCCGGGCCGCCCCGGACGACAGCACGCTGATCACCGCCCAGCTCGAGGCGTGCCTTATCGCATGCCGCCGCAGCGAAGAGCAGTGCAAGCTGACCGCGGCCGAGCACGAGCACTGCCGACTGTGCACGGACGCCACGCACCAGGCCGCGGAAGCCTGCCGCCGGGCACTGGAAGTCCTGCGCGGCTGAGGACTCACGCGCCGTCCAGGGGGTAAACGCCAGCGCGCTGACCCGGCTCCTGGCGGGCGGCGTCTGCTACGCGGATGCGACTTCCCGGCCTGGCAAGAACGGCCCGTCCACGGCCGGGAGGTTCGCTGCCTGGAAAGCGGCAGGCTTAAGAGAACAGTACGGGACCGGCAGCCGCGACCTTCTCATCAGTGATGCAGAAAAAATCGCCAGCCAGATCGCGCGCCGATGCTTACCTTAAACCCGTACCAGGTATTAGTAATACCCTATCCCGGTTTCCCTATAAACCCCATAGAGGTATCCAGAAAGACGGATGACATTATCAAATAATCGCCTCCGAGCTGGCACTTCGCTAAATCTTGAAGCTTCTGCGGGTGGCTCATAACGGGATTCGTCCGCACGCCTTTTCGACGGTCACGCGGTACCGATTATCCTGCCCAGCTCGCTATCAAACGTGCCTGTGTAACTTGTATTATCCGGATCATTCCTTTTCTCCGTCATGATTTCCGGTTTCTTGTCGCGCTGATCCCGTCGGCCGCGCTGACGGTTGCCCTGGCCGCTTGCTCCTCCGGCTCCCCCTCGTCCGCGCCGGCTGGCAAGTCGTCGTCCATGGCCGGGATGGACATGGGCTCGGCCTCCGCGTCGGCGTCCGGCACGGGCGGCATGGCCGGGATGCCGGGGATGGCGTCGTCGGGCAGCGGCGGGATGAACATGAGCGCGGCGCCGGCCTGCCCGCCGCTGCCGAAGCTGTCCGCGCCGCCGAAGCGGGTGGTCACGATGGACGCGGGCGCGGCGGCGATCTTGATCCAGCTCGGCCTGGGCGACCGGGTCGTCGGGACGGCGGCGCCGGACTTCGAGACCGCCTTCACCGGCACCATGGCCAAGCAACTGAAGGCGGTGAAGGTGATCGACCCGGGGCGGGGCAACAAGGAGGCCGTGCTCGCCGCCACGCCGGACTTCGTCACCGGCATCTCGGTCTATGAACTGGGCTCCTTCAACGGCACGCCCACCGTCGGCCTGCTTAAGCAGAACGGCATCGGCGTCTACGTCGCCTGCGGGCCCAAGGGCACGGTGACCGGGCTCGATGAGACCTACGCCTATATCCAGGACATCGCCGGCCTGTTCCAGGTGCCTGCGAAGGGCGCGGCGCTGGTGGCGTCCATGAAGCAGCAGATCGCCGCCGCGACCGCCCCGGCCAGCGGCACCGGCGTGCTGGCCCTGTCGGCGGCCCCGAACGGCGGCCAGGGAGTGAACACCGAAGGCGGCGCCAGCCTGACCAACGGGATCATCACCCTGGCCGGCGGGAAGAACATCGCCGCGTCGGTCGGCTCGGAATACGCGACGCTGTCGGCGGAGACGGTGACCAAGGAGAACCCGAGGGTCATCGTCGCGATCACCGGGCTGACCAGCCAGACCCCGGCCCAGCTGGTGACCTCGATCGAGTCCAGCCCGCTGCTAGCCGGCACCGACGCCGTGAGGAACAAGCGGATCGTGACCGTCCCGCAGACCATCCTGCTGTCGCCGGGCCTGCTCAACACCGACGCGGTCACCGCGATCGCCCGGGCCGTCACCGCCGCCCGGTGACCGCCGGGCACCCGGACGCCGGCATCCCGGCCCCGGCCCCGGCCGCACCGGGGCGGGACAAGATGGCACCGTTGCACGGCGGCCTGTGGCGCCGGGTCCCGCTGGCGGTGCTGCTGGCCGTCGGTCTCCTCGTGCTGGCGGCGTCGGCTGTGCTCGCGATCGGCGTGGGCGCGGTCAGCATCCCCCCGGGTGAGGTGGCCGGCGCGCTGTGGCGGGCCGCCACCGGGGCACCCGAGCGCGGGCCGTACGACTTCATCGTCGTCCAGCTCCGGCTACCGCGGGTGATCGAGGCGATGATCGTGGGGGCCGGGCTGGCCGCGGCGGGCACCATCGTGCAGGCCATCGTGCGCAACCCCGTAGCCGACCCGTACGTGCTCGGCCTGTCCTCCGGCGCGAGCCTCGGCGCGGTCACGGTGATCACCACCCTCGGCATCGGCTTCGCCGGGTCCCTCACGCTGCCGTTCGCCGCCTTCGCGGGCGCGGCGGGCACCGGCGTCCTGGTGTTCCTGCTGGCCCGCACGCGCGCCGGGCTGGCCGCGGGACCGCTGGTGATGACCGGCATCGCCACCGGCAGCCTGCTCAGCGGGGTGACCTCGTTCCTGCTGCTGCGCGGCTCGGCCGACGCGTCCAAGGACGTCATGTTCTGGCTGCTCGGCTCCCTGTCCGGCGCGCAGTGGCGGCTGGCCGCGGTCAGCGGCGCCCTGACCGGGGCGTCGCTGGCGGTGCTGCTGCTGCGCGGGCACCGGCTCAGCGTCCTCGCCCTGGGCGACGAGTCCGCCGCAGCCCTGGGCATGCGCCCGGGCCTGGCCCGTACCGGGTTCTTCGCCCTCGCCGCCCTGCTCACGGGCGCGGCCGTCTCGGCCTCCGGCGCGATCGGGTTCATCGGCCTGGTCATGCCCAACCTGGCCCGGATGCTGGTCGGCGCGGACAGCCGCCGGGTGATACCGTTCGGCGCGCTCATCGGGGCGGTCATCCTGCTGTGGGCGGACACCGCCGCGCGGACCGTCCTCGCCCCGTCCGAGGTGCCGATCGGCATCCTCACCGCGTTCATCGGCGTCCCGATCTTCATTGCCGCCGTCCGCACCCAGCCGGGCGCCCTGCCGTGAGCGGCTCCGTCGCCTTCCATGAGGTCACCGTCGCCTGGAAGAGAACCGTCGCGCTGGATCAGGTATCGCTCACCGCGCCCGCCGGGGTCTTCACCGCGCTGGTCGGCCCCAACGGGCCGGGTAAGTCGACCCTGCTGAAGACCCTCTACGGCGTCGCGCGCCCGCGCTCGGGCACCATCAGCCTTGGCGGTACGCCCCTGCACCGGCTCACCGCGGCCGAGCGGGCCCGGCGCATCGGCGTGCTCGCCCAGGACTCCCCCGCGCTGAGTGGCTACACCGGCTGGGAGATGATCGCCCTGGGCCGCACCGCCCGCCTTGGTCCGTTCGCCCGCCTCGGCCCTCGCGACCACGAGGCCGTCGACCGTGCGATCGAGACCGCCGGCTGCCGCCCCTACGCCGGCCGGCCCCTGGGCACCTTGTCGGGCGGGCAGCGGCAGCGCGTCTTGTTCGCCCGTGCCCTGGCCGGGGAGCCGGACATCCTACTGCTCGACGAGCCCACCAACCACCTCGACCCCCGCCACCAGCTCGACCTGCTGGACTACGCGGCCCGCTGCGGCAAGACGGTCATCGCGGCCCTGCACACCCTCGACCTCGCCGCCGCCTACGCCGACCACGTCCACGTCCTTGACGCCGGGCGCCTGGCCGCCACCGGGGCTCCGGCCAGCACCCTCACCCCGGACCTGCTGCGGCGGGTGTTCGCCGTCGACGCCACCGTGATCGCCGATCCGGCCACCGGCCGCACCCGCCTCCTCATCGGCACCGGCACTGGTGCACGCGATGTGCCGCCCCTCCCGGCGTTACCTACTACACATCGTCGTAGTATGGCGGCATGGAGAACCTGGACCGCGCGACCCGGGCCGCCGCGCGCGGTGACCGGCAGGCGCTGAGCTTTCTTGTCGGTGCCACCCAGGATGACGTGTGGCGGCTGTGCGCGCACCTGGCAGACCCGGCTTCGGCCGACGACCTCGCCCGGGAGGCGTACCGGCGTGCCCTGTCCGGGCTCGGACGGCTCGGGCGGGGCGCCGCGGTCCGCACCTGGCTGCTGGCCATCGCCTACCGCGTCTGCGCGGAGCAGGCCGAAACCCGTGATGAGGCCTGTCCGGCCGTCGGCCGTCCCGCCGCAGGCACGGAGCGTGACGGCCAGGGACGCGGTGACGGGGCGCTGCCGCTGGCCGTGCTTGAGCCCGCCCGCCGGGGCGCGTTCGTGCTCACTCAGCTGCTCGGCTGCAGCTACGCCGACGCGGCCGAGATCAGCGGCTGCCCGGCCAGCGTGATACGGTCGCGCGTCGCGCGGGCCCGCGACGACCTCGGCGCCCTGATCGCGGCGGGCCCGGCCGCGGCCTGCGCCTCCGGCAGCTAGGGGTTCACCAGGAAGCCCTGGACGCCGTGCGCGGCGTCCAGGGGGAGGAACGGGGCGGCCCGGGCGCGCAGGTCGGCGTAGGTGGAGAAGCCCCGGTCGAGCATGGCGGTCCGCAGGTCCGGCGCCTGCCAGCGGGCGGTCAGCCAGCCGCGCAGCCGGCTGTCGGGGATGTAGTGCGGGTTATCCGGCTCCTTGACCGCGGCCAGCTCGGCATTGAGCCTGCCTGCCGTGGCGGCCTCGGCCTGTGCCCGCTGCCAGGCTGGCGTTCCGGAGAGGAGGTCGACGACCGGGTCGATCGGCCGTACGTGCGGCGCCCAGCGGTAGGAACGGACCAGGGCCCGGGCGATGGCCGGGCGGACGGGGCCGTTGCGCTCGTCGGCGGTGAGCCAGGGAGCAAGGACGGGCGGTACGACGGCGGGCGCCACGGGGACCAGCCCGCGGGCGGCGGCCGCCGCGCAGGCGAGCTCTTCCCAGTCGGCGAGGCCGGCGTCGCGCCCGGGCAGCGAAACCGTCCCGCCGAGCTCGCCCTCGACCAGGTCGGTGAGCAGCGCCCGGTAGTGCAGGGCCGGGTAGTCGTCAGCGAACAGCTGGCAGGCGGCAAGCGTGTCCATGACGGAGACCGGCTGCCCGTCGATCCAGGCGGCCGGGGCGGAGCGGATCCACCGCAGCAGGAATGACGTCATCGGCATCGGCTGCGTCACCGACGGGCAGGGCGGCACGGGCTGGCTGGAGGCGATCGTGCGCAGCAGGGCGTGCGCGTCCTCGCGCTTGAGGTCGCACGGGTGCGCGGCGAGGTACGCAAGGAATGCCTCCGCCTTGGCGGCCGGCAGGCCAAGGCGGACGGCGGCCTGGGTGACCGCCGGGTAGGTGCGCTCGCCGAAGGCCAGGTTCCTGGCGGCGCCGGTGATCAGGTCCTCGTCCCCGGCGGTCAGGACACCATTCCGGCGGGCCCGGCTGGCCGCCGCGCGGATGCTGACCAGGGCCTCGCTTATCGGCCGGTAGCCCGCTTCGGCCGGGGCGTGCAGCACGGCGACCTCGTCGTCCCTGGTAACCGCGCCGCTGGTATACATGCCGTACACCACGCCGACGCCGCGCATGCCATAGACGTCGAGTTCGGCCGCCCGCAGCGCCCCCATGCCGCTCGCCCCCCACACCGGTATCCCTTCCTGGAGCAGGAGCATGATCTCCTTGTGCGGGACGGCGGCGGCGCGGAAAAGAACCCCGTCGATGATCGCGACGATGTCGCCCGGCGCGGCAGACAGGGCGATCAGGTCCCCGTGACGGACCGGGGGGTGGACGACGGCACCGGGCACAAGGGCGCTGACATCCGGGCCGGAGATCGTCCGGCCCGCGAACACGTGCAAGGTCATGGCGGGCGGGTCCCTTCCGTGGTGCCGGACTCCGCTCCGGAACGGAGCCCGGGAACTACGGTCTTGGTCACCGCGATGCCGTCGTGCCCCCAGCTGATGTCGACCACGATCGGGTCCGCGCTCGTTTCCGCCAGCACCTTGCGCCCGACGACCAGCAGGTCGGCGGCGATCGAGTCGGTCGACTCATCAGGGCGCAGGTCCCGGGTCACCGGCAGGCCGCTGTCAAGCGGGTCCGGCCGTTCCTGGCGCGTGCGCTGGAGCAGGTAGGGCTGTTCCGGAACCGATTCCCGGGTGCCGGCGATGATCGCCAGGCGCGACTGCGCGGCCTCGACGAGCGCCCGGTTCAGCGCGAGACAGCCGGATCGAGGTGGCAGCCCGTGCCCGAGGTCAGCAGCGGGAACGACTCCGACCAGATGCTGACGTGGTAGCAGGGGATGCCGAAGCGGTTGGCCGCGTCGATGATCTCGAACCAATTGCCGGCGGCTGTCAGCCCATCGATCAGCCACCGGCAGTCTGGATCGGTGACCGCGGACGGGTCGAAGCCGTGTCTGCTCATTCCTGGGAATAGCGGACAGGTCGGCCAGGCAGTCCTGCTCGACCAGCTCGTACAGCCCGTGCAGTGCGGCCTCGTCGACGCTGTTGCCGCTGGCCAGGCCGTTGGTGAAGGACTCGAAGAGCGGTGGCGCCCAGGACCGGCGGATCGCGTTCGACAGCTGGACGTACTCGCGCGGTACCCCTGCCGGGTCCCAGAACTCGGTCACCGCTACCGACCTGGCCTTTTACACGGCTCGTTCATATTCGTAGATGAGGCCGCCGAGGACGGGCCGACGCCTAATTCGCTCCCTGGAAAGATCCGCGACCGGGTGATCGGGCCGGGGCGGGGGGAGCTGGCGACCGCGGTGGGGGGCGGTGCCCGTTGTAATGGGCCTCGTACTCGGCCAGGACCGCCCGCAGGTGCCGCTCACCGAAGATCGGTATCCGGTCTGTGAGCTCCGCCATTCGCAAGCTTCCCCTTCGGCAAGGGCATCCCTCCTTCCGCAATCGCGCTACCCCGCTTCCGGAAGCGGGGTAGCAGGCGCGCTATGCCGCTTCCTCGCTGTCGGCTTCCTCAGCTTCCGCATCACCTTCGGAATCCCTGGCGTCCGCCAGGACCTCATAGTCGTGCGGGAGGGCATATTCCGTCGCCAGTTCGGCCAGGTGCAGGGCGAGGGGAACTTCAGCGCGTCCCGGTAGTCGTCGGCGAACCGCTGCTGGTGGACGTACATTGCCCAGGCGTCTGGTGCGTCGTCAGGGGTGCATCCCGCGACCGTGATCTCCAGCAGCGTCGGGTTCCAGGCGTTGCGCTTCGGGCTCATGACGAGCTTGCCATTCTTCATGTGACGGGTCAGCTTTGTGTCGTCACGCGCCTTATCTCCATGGGTACTGGCCTTGCCGCTGGACGAGAAGTACACCCGGTCGCCCTGCGGGTCCTCGCCGACCTCCCAGAGTCCTTCCGAGTGCCCGGCGATCGTGCTGTTCTCAGGTGCCCACCACTGGGCGGTCTCCGCCCGCCGGCCCGGGCCGGGCCGCGGCACCCGGATGGCGCCCAGGACGGCCTGGAACTGCGGGCTGTCGCCGCGCTGCCCTGCCGTGACCAGGACCGACAGCGGTTTCTAGCCCTGCTCGACGGCCAGGTGAAACTTGACCGTCAGCCCGCCCCGCGACCGGCCCAGCGCGTGGTCTGCGGGCTCGGGGCCGGGCGGCTCCTTCTGCGCGGCGCCGTCGTTCCGGGCCCCGGCGGCGTGCTGGTGCGCCCGCGCGACCGCCGAGTCAACCGACACGTCCCAGGTCACGTGCCCGGCCGCATCAGCCAGGGCCTGCAGGGCGGTGACAAGCACCGCCCAGGTGCCGTTGCGCTGCCAGCGCCGGAACAGGTCGTAGACCGACTGCCAGGGCCCGTACTGCGCCGGGACGTCCCGCCACGGCGACCCGGCCCGGGTCCTCCAGCGGATCCCGTCAATCAGCTGCCGCCGGGGGTACTTCGGCGGCCGTCCCGGCCGCTTTCCCGCAGGCAGCAGGGGCTCCAGCACACGCCACTCGTCGTCGGCCAGGTCATGGCGCCCGGCCGCCAGTAGGGTAGGCACGAGGCCTCCGGTATTCAGATGTCGCTTGGTCGCTACACCTCATACCGGAGGCCTCATTACGCCTGCGGGCAGGTCATGACAACGAAATCATCCCGAGACCAGCCCTGCACCCACCTTTTAGACACGCCCTAACACCTGTCTGGGGGTTCACAGGCTACCGGCGAGTTCACGGTGTGCTTCGGGCATGCCGTCTGGCAGGTCGGCGGGGCTGAACAGGCGGGCTTCGAGTACTTCTTTCTGGTCGAGGGTCAGGCCGTCTAGCCCGCCGACGAGGACGGCCTCGTAGTAGACCTCGATTCGGTACCGGAAGCCGCTGCGGACTTTGAGCAGCCGCCCGGCCTTGATGGTGAGCCCGGTTTCCTCGCGGACCTCGCGGGCGATGGTGTCCTCGTGCCGTTCGCCCTTGCTGGCGTAGCCGGTGGGGAAGCCCCACTGGCGGCCGGGCGGCCAGAGCCGGTGGCGGAGCAGGAGGACGTGCCCGTGGTCGTCGCGGACGACGCCGGTGATGCCGCAGATGAACTTAGCGTGCACAAGCCACAGAAACCGCCACTGGAGCGGCTTCCCGAGCCGCCACAGCCGGGTCAGCAGGTCGTTCACTCCGATTGCGTCACCGCCCTTTCGCTGCGGCTCATGGTAGCGCCACGGTGACGGGCCGCAACGCGATTTGCACGGCGTACAAACCGCTTGCACCATGACAGCCACCACCACCGGGATGCGCGGCGGTGATGCGATCGGGTCACTGAGCACTCTTGTTACATGGTCGCTTATGCTCGACTATAGTCGCCTTACCCAGTGGAGGGCGAAGAGCTGCTCTCGATGCGCCCCGGCTTCCTCGCCGACCACTACTGCTCGCGTGGAGGCTTCGATGACACGGGAAATCAGGCTCATTCATGGCACTGACCGCATCAAGCGACTCGCCCAGCGACCGGACATCTCGAGCGCAGTCCGGCAGATTCGCGCCGGCATGGCCGAAGCCGATCGCGCGTACGCTGAGCGCGAGGAGTCCTCTGGATATGAGCGCGAGCAGTTCATCGAAAGAGTCCCGTCCACCTGGATGACCTGGCATCGCTCGGCGCACGCGCTTTCCAGTTCCCAGGCGCCTACAGTCCTATTTCCGGGTTATATGGTCCATGATTAGGGACATAATGAGGGCATGGCCCAGACCGCCGCCCCACCACTGCTCCCCGTGTTCCGTTCCCGGCTCCAAGGAGAACTCCTCGCGCTGGTCCTCGGCGCCCCTGCCACCGAGTGGACTGCAGAGGAACTGTCCCAGCGGACCGGGCACCCGCGGCACACTGTGGCCAACGAGCTCCGGCGCCTTGAGGAGGCCGGCGTGTTTGCCGCGCGGATGATCGGACGGAGCAAGCTCACCCGCGCCAACGCAGACAACCCTTACTACGAGCCGCTGTCGCGGCTGGCGCTCATGTCCTTCGGCCCGCCGCAGGTGATCCGGGAAGAGCTTGGGGCCATCGACGGTATCGAGCAGCTGTTCATCTTCGGATCGTGGGCGGCCCGCTACGCCGGCAAGCAAGGCCCCGCACCCAACGACGTTGACGTGCTGATCATCGGGGCACCCGACCGCGACGAGGTCTACGAGGCCGCCCGCCGCGCCCAGGACCGGCTGGGCCGCGAGGTCAATACGACGATCCGCAAGGCCGAGCAGTGGCACGGCGCACAGGACGGGTTCGCCCGGCAACTGCGCTCGTCGCCGCTCGTGCAGATCCCGCTACAAGCCTCTGACCGCTAACACAGACAAGGAGGAGGTGCCATGGCCCGGTGGTGCAAGGGAGAACAACAGGTCGCCAGTCTGATCGAGCAGCGGCACCTGCAGCAAGTTGCGGCCGACTCCCAAACCGCAGCCGCCCTCCTGGCGTCGGCCGGCCGTCACGTTGAGAGCGCCCGCCGGACCGTTGACGCCGACCCGGAAGCCGCCTACGCCCTGGCCTACGACGCGGCCCGCAAGAGCGCCACGGCACTGCTCGCCCACCAAGGACTCCGCCCCACCACAAGCGGCGGGCACATCGCCGTCGTCGACGCCATGCGCGCCCAGTTCCCCGGCGTCCCCGGGCTGACCTCGCTCGACCGGCTCCGAAGACGCCGCAACCAGGCCGAGTACCCCAATCCCACAAGCTACGACCCCATCACCGTCGACGAGGCGAACGACGCCATCCAGACGGCCGGAGAATGCGTCTCAAGCGCGAGCAGGCTCCTGCAACTGGACGAACTCGGAATCTTCTAGGCGGCACGTCGCCCCCGAAAGACCCGATAGCCGTTCCTAGTTCAAGCTCCGGGATGCCGAGGGCGTGATCAGCGGCATCCGACGAGCTGCGCAGCCAGCGAGAATTACCAAGCATGTCGGCGCCCCTTACCAGACCCGATCCGAGCTAACGCCTCGCGTCGCGCCTGACGGCTAGGCCGTGTCCAAGAAGTGAGGGGCCGTAGCCACTCGCCGATGGCGGCGACGTGGAGGGTGGCCTCGTAGCGGAGGGCGAGTTTGTCGTACCTGGTGGCGACGGCGCGGTTGCGCTTGAGCCCCGGTTGATGCCGCACTCGACGGCGTGCCTTTGCTGGTAGGTTTCCGGGCTGAACGCGGGCGGCCGGCCGCCCTTGCTGCCCTTGTTCTTCCGGTTGCGGATCCGGTCGGCGGTCAGCGCCGGTGTCCATATCTGCGGCCGGGGCCGGACAGACCGGGGAAGCTCCGGGTACCGGCCCGGGTTGACGCCAGCCCCCGGCTGAGCCACTCCCCCGTCGACAGTCCCGGCTCCAGGCTGACGGCCGGGAACGCGAGCGCTTCCAGCGCCGCGACCGCCTCCGCCCTGGTAGCGAACCCGCCGCGCCGGACCCGACGCCGCTCTCCTGCTGCGGATGGCAGTTCCGCGCTCAAGTACCACGACCCGTGACCGGCCGAGCGCAGGCCCGGGCAGCGTGCCCCGAGCAGTCGCCCCGTGTTCTCGTTCCGGCACCCGCACCTGCGGTAGACCGACCCCTGATTCATGACCCCTCCCTGGAGGCAGGCGTTTCCTGCTGCAGGCCCTGGTGCGGACGGTGGCTGTTGTAATGCCGGGAATACCCGGCCGGGACGCTGCGGAGATGCCGCTCGCCGAGGACCAGCACGTG
>Ga0335083_10003556_pt1 | contig 20124 bp, 20 predicted proteins | sample Lox_Sample_42_FD_206716 | JGI IMG/M metagenome (GOLD analysis project Ga0335083, IMG submission 206716) | Soil microbial communities from Loxahatchee National Wildlife Refuge, Florida, United States - Lox_Sample_4.2 | ecosystem: Environmental > Terrestrial > Soil > Wetlands | place: USA...
GCTCATCGCGGCGACGATGCTCGGCATCGCCGTCAAGCTCGCGACGGGCTGAGGCGGTTGCCGGCGCCAGGCCGCCGGGCGTGAGACGGGCCGTCGGCTGAGACTGGCCGGCTGGTGAACCGGGCTGCCGGGTGCGACGGATCAGCTGGTGAACCGGGCCGTCGGGTGAGACTAACCGCCGGATGAACCGGGGCGCCTGGCAGAGGAGCCGGCTTAGATGCCGAGGCCGGGAAGGACCGCGGCGTCTGGCAGCTCGGCGAGCAGGCTGCCAGGCAGCCACAGCTTGGAGCCGCGGATTCCCGACCCGATCACTGCGCTCGGCGTCTTCGCGACTAGGCCATCGACGAGGACCGGCCAGCTGGCGGGCAGGCCGACCGGGGTGATGCCGCCGTACTCCATGCCGGTCATGGCGGTGATCGCGTCCACCGGGCCGAATGAGGCCTTGCGCGCACCGAGGTGGCGCCGCACGAGGCCGTTCACATCGGCCCGGGTGGTCGCGGTGATCATGCATGCCGCGTAGGTCACGTCGGTGCCGCGCTTGGCCGCGATGACCACGCAGTTCGCGCTCTCCTCGAGCGCGATGCCGTACGCCTCGCAGAACTGCGCCGTGTCGGCGAGCGCGGGGTCGATCTCGGCCACGCGCACCTGGTCGGCCCACGGCAAGGTCTGCAGCGCCGCCGTGACCGCCGGCGCGAGCAGATCGGGCCGTGACAGGGCCGGGTAGTGGCTCAGCGGGAGGCTCATGGCCTCATCCAACCAGCTCGCAGGAAGTGACGAAGCCGTTAGCGGTTCCAGAACCGCCGCACGTGCGGAACCAGGTCAGCCGGCCGCTCTTCAGGGAAGAAGAGCTTCGCGCCGTCGACCTCGATCACGTCGCGCGCGCCGGGGATGAGCGCCCGCAACTCGTGCGCCCACTGCATGCCGAACGCCTCGTCATCGTTTCCCCAGACGATGAGGGTGGGCACCGTGAGCGCCGCGAGCCCGGCCTGGGCCGCCGACAGGTCCGCGGGGTCGAGTGCGGCGATGATCCGCTCGAAGTCCAGTGCGCGCTCGGGCGTGCCGCCCGCCGGCGTGTAATACGCGCGCCACACCTCTTCGGGCACTGCCGCGGGGTCCTGGTAGCCCACGGACAGCGGGCCGGCCGGCCACTGGGCCGGGTCGCCCGCGATGGCCGCGAGAACTGGTGCCAGCTCTCCGCGCCGTGCGGTCTCGACGAACGGCACGAAGCCGGGCGGCGGGAAGTTGCCCTCCGTGTCGCAGTTGGTGAGGGTCAGCGAGCGTAGCCGTTCCGGTTGCCTGGCCGCGAAGATCTGCGCGATGGCGCCCCCGGTGTCGTTGCCGACCAGGTCCACCGAGCCGAGGCCGAGGCCGTCGCACAGCTCGGCGACCGCGTCGGCCATGCCGGAGACCGAGGCGTCCTTCCGCGCCTGCGAGCCGCCGTGCGCCGGCAGGTCGATCGCGACGCAGCGGCTGACGGGCGCGAGTTGCTGGATGACGTTGCGCCACAGGGCGCCGCTAGTCGCCAGCCCGTGCACGAACAGCGCGGCTGGCCCGTCGCCGAACTCGGTGTAGGCGATGTCGCCGCCCGGCGCGGCCAGCGTCTTGCGGTTGGCGATGAAGGTGGTTACGTCCATGAGTACCGCTTGCCTCTCTTTTCGCATACCGACTGTCGGTCTAGTATTTACATACCGACAGTCGGTCTGTCAATGATGCGGTACAACTGAGTGCTTTGACTACTCCCCGCACTAAAGGACGGGGATCCCAGCCCTCACGGGCCGGGGTTCCTGTTTCACAGCCGACCGCACCCGGGAGGCCCGGAATGTCTGACGTCAGCTCCGCAGGCAGTAACGGCAAGACCTGCCGCCAGGATGTTCTTGGCGGCGTTGACGTCCCGGTCGTGCCGGGTGCCGCAGGACGGGCAGTGCCATGCCCGGTCGCTGAGGGACAGTTCCGCGAGCAGGAGCCCGCAGGCGGAGCAGGTCTTCGAACTTGGGTACCAGCGGTCGGTCACGAGCAGGCGCCTTCCTGCCCTGGCTGCCTTGTACTCGAGCATGCGGCGGAAGGTGCCCCAGCCGCAGTCCGAGATCGCCTTGGCCAGCGTCCGGTTGCGGACCATGCCGGACACGTTCAGGTCCTCGATGGCGAGCACGTCGTGGTCGCGGACCAGCCTGGCCGAGGTGCGGTGCAGGAAGTCGGCCCGCGAGGCGCGGACCTTGCGGTGGGCGCGGGCGACCTTGGCCCTGGCCTTGGCCCGGTTCGCCGACCCCGGCTGGCAGCGGGCCAGGCGCCGCTGGTAGCGGGCCAGGCTGTGTTCCCGCCGGGCCAGGCGGCGCGGGTTCGCGATCTTGTGCCCGTCGCTGGTGACGGCGAAGTGCTTGATGCCCAGGTCCACGCCGGCCACAGCACCGGCCGGGGGAAGCGGCGCGGGGTCGGGCACCTCCACGGCGAAGGACACGTACCAGCGGCCGCACGGATCGCGGGAGACCGTCACCGTAGTGGGGTCGAGTGATGCCGGGTCGATGTGCGGCCAGGACCAGTTGAATGCCAGCGGCAGGCTCATCTTGGCCAGGAACAGCTGCCCGTCACGGTACCGGAACCCCGACCGGGTGTACTCGGCGCACTGCCGTCCGCTGCGCGACTTGTAGCGAGGGTACCGGGCACGCCCGGAGAAGAAGCCAGTGAACGCGGCCTGCTGGTGGCGGATCGCCTGCTGCAACGGAACGCTGGACACCTCGTTCAGCCAGCCGAGCTCCTCAGTGGCCTTCATCATGCTCAGATAAGCGCTGGCCTGGGCGTAACTCGTGCTGGCATGCTCGGTGTGGTAGCGGGCTTGGCGCCAGGCCAGGGTGCGGTTCCACACTGCGCGGACGCAGCCGAACGTGCGGTTCAGCACGCTCGCTTGTTCGGAGTCGGGGTGGGCCCGGCACTTGTAGGCCGTACGCATATTTGAATGCTACTGGAAGAAAGCATTATGAATGAGCCGACACGCGAGAGGGGGAGCGGCCTTTCCTCCCCGGCCTGAAGGCCAGGGTCTCCACGCCGCAAATCCGATGACAGAGCAGTCGCCAGCAAGCATGACCAGGCGGGCCGCGCAGGGGCGGGCCACGCGTGAGCAGCTCATCGACGTCGCCACCGCACTGTTCGCCGAGCGAGGCTACGAGGAGACATCCATTGAGGCAGTGCTCGCCGCCGCCGGGGTCAGCCGCGGCGCGCTGTACCACCACTTCGCGGGCAAGGACGCGCTGTTCGAGGCGGTGCTCGAGGAAGTGGAGAACGGCATCACCGCCCGGCTGACGACGGAGATCGCGGGCGCGCGCGACGCGGTGTCCGCGGTCGAGTCCGCCGCCCTGACCTGGATCGAGATGGCGGGCGATCCGGTGATCCAGCGGATCGTGCTGAGCGACGCGCCGTCCGTGCTCGGCCTTGAGCGCTGGCGGGCGCTGAACGAGGAGTACTCGCTCGGCGCCACCCGCCTGCTGCTGCAGGCCGTCTCTGACGAGGGGCGCCTGTCACCCGAACTGGTCGCACCGTTCGCGCAGATGCTTCTGGGCGCGCTTGACGAGATCGCGATGGCCATCGCGCGGGCGGATGACAGGGAGGCGGCGCTCGCGACAGGCAGGCACGCGGTGCGCGAACTCCTGCGGCGGATCTTCGTCGGCTGACGCCGCTGATCGCGCTGGCGGTGCTGCGGGCGGGCGGTGCTGATGCTGGCGGGCGGTGCTGATCCTGACGGCGTGGGGGGCCGGCGAACTCCCCGCTAGCGCCGGATGCCGATCGTGAGATAGCCGGAGAACGTGGCGGTCAGGTCCGGCCAGCCGAGGCCGTCGAGCCTGCGACGTACCCGGGCGAGGAACTCTCCGGCCACCTGCGGGCCGAGCTCCTTGGGGCCTGACTGGGTGGAAAGCTGGGCGAGGTAGTCCGCGGCGGAGTAGGTCATCTGGAACGGGTACCGCCGGCTGGTGATCTCCGTGAAGTAATCAAGCGCTTCCTGTGGCAGGTGCCACGGTGGTATCTGCTCCGGCGGCGGTGGCGGCGACCCCGCTGATGCCGACGGCCAGGTAGTCCTCCTGCACGTCGGTCCAGAACGGCTCGGCGTCCGATGGCCGGGCCCAGGCGCAGCCGGCCACCACGAACGCGCCGCCTGGCCGGAGCGGCGCGGCCGGCTTTGCGTAGCGGACGCGCTGGTCAACCCAGTGCAGCGAGTTGAACGCGACCACGGCGTCCCACGGCCCGTCGTCCGTCGGCCGCCAGTCCTCGAACGTGCTCGTGACCACGGCCACGGCGGGAAAGCGGGCGGTGCGCACTCGTGCCAGTGCGGCGAGCGAGGCGCCGAGCTCGACGGCGGTGACGGCGAGTCCCCGCTCGGCGAGCGGCACCGTCGCCTGACCGGTGCCGCAGCCGATCTCGAGCACCCGGCTGCCGGATTGCAGGTCCCCGATCCGCATCAGGTCGCCGAACATCTCCGGCGGGCAGACCGGCCTGGTGCGCTCGTAGGCCGCCGCGTCGGCGTCGAACCCTGCCCGCAGCTCTGCCGCCAGCTCAGGCGGAAGTCCCGCCGTCCACCCAAAGGTCACGCCTCACCCTACGACGCAAGTCAGCCCGCGAGGCGGCAAAGGCCTATGCGGCGTGCAGGATGACGCCTCTGATGAGCTTGCCGTCGTCCAGGTCCTGGTAGCCCTGGTTGATCTCGTCGAGCGGGTACCGTCTGGTGATCAGCTCCGTCAGCTTGAGCTGACCGCCACGGTACAGGCGGAGCAGGCGCGGGATGTCGTTGAGCGGGTTGCACATGCCGAACACGTGGCCCTGGATGCGGCGCTGCCAGCCGACCACGCTGCCGTTGGCGGCCAGCTGTATCTGCTTTTCCGCCGACTTGCCGACCGACGTGATGGTGACCTGCGCGCCCTTGCCGACAATCGCGGTCGCCTGATCGACGACCTCCGCGCTGAGCACGCCGATGGTGATGAGCGCGTGGTCGGCGAGCTGTCCCCTTGTCAGCTCGACGACTGCCTGCTGCGCGTCGTCCGCGCTGGCGAAGACGTGCGTCGCGCCGAAGTTCAGTGCGTTGTCCCGCTTGAACGCCACCGGGTCGATCACGATGACGTGCGCCGCGCCCGCGTAGCGCGCGCCCTGGACGGCGTTGGTGCCCACGCCGCCGGCGCCGAAGATCACCACAGTCTGCCCGGCTCGGACTCCCGCCGCGTAGACCGCGGTGCCCCAGCCGGTCGGCACGCCGCACCCGGTCAGCGCCGCCACCTCGAACGGGATGTCCTTCTCGATCGGCACGCAGGAGTTCTGCGAGACCACCGCGCGCTCGGAGAACGTGCCGAGCATGCAGAAGCCGCCGAGGTCCGCGCCGTCGTCGTCGTGGAACCTGAACGTCCCGTCCGCGAGCATCCCTGTCATCATCTGCGCGCCCCAGTCGCACAGGTTCTGCCGGCCCGTCGAGCAGTAGCGGCAGATCCCGCAGGCGGGTATGAACGAGCAGACCACGTGGTCGCCCGCCTTGACCCGGGTCACATCGGGGCCGACCGCCTCGATCACGCCCGCGCCCTCGTGGCCGCCGACCATCGGCAGCCGCCCGGTCGAATCGCCGGTCCGCAGGTGCTCGTCGGAGTGGCACATGCCCGAGGCCATGAACTTGACACGGACCTCGCCTGCCCTCGGCTCGTCGAGCTCGAGCTCGGTGACCTCCCACGGCTTGCCAGGTTCCCTGATGATCGCTGCCCTGGTACGCATACCTCCTAGTGCTACGCCCACAGGCAGCGCCCAGGCAACGGGCTCAGCCCACTCCGCTGCGCGGCGCCGCCTGTGGGCTCACCACGATGGCAGCGGCGGCCGGCGGGCGGTCTTACGCTATGACGCATGGCGGTCAAGACCCCCGAGACGTACACCAGCCTTGTGCGGCGGGCGCGGAAGATCAACCGGGTCCTCGCGGAGACGTACCCGGACGCGCACTGCGAGCTGGACTTCCAAAACCCGTTCCAGCTCCTTGTGGCGACGGTGCTGTCGGCGCAGACCACGGACAAGCGGGTCAACCTGACCACGCCCGTGCTCTTCGCCAAGTACCCGGCGGCTGAGGACCTGGCGACGGCCAACCCTGAGGACGTCGCGGAGATCCTGCGGCCCACCGGCTTCTTCAACGCCAAGACCAAGTCCGTGATGGGACTGTCCGCGGCGCTCGTCGAGCGCTTCGGCGGCGAGGTGCCGCGCAAGCTCGAGGACATGGTGACGCTGCCTGGCGTTGGCCGCAAGACCGCCAACGTGGTGCTCGGCAACGCCTACGGCATCCCCGGCATCACGGTGGACACTCACTTCGGCCGGCTGTCGCGCCGCTTCGGCTGGACGACGAGCGACGACCCGGTCAAGGTCGAGGCCGAGGTGGGCGAGCTCATACCGAAGAAGGACTGGGTGCTGCTCTCGCACCGGCTGATCTGGCACGGCCGCCGGATCTGCCATTCGCGCAAGCCGGCCTGCGGCGCGTGCCCCATCGCCGACTGGTGCCCGTCGTTCGGCCTCGGGCCGACGGACGCGGCGACCGCCGCCAAGCTCGTCAAGGCCGGCCCGTTTTCATGACGGCTTCGGTGGACGGTGCGCCGGAGTGGCTGCGCCGCCTGGCCGCCGCGGCGGCGGTGATGGACGTGCCGCGGGTGATCAGGCCGCCGGCCTCCGGCGGCCGGCGCTCCGCTGTGCTCGTCCTGTTCGGCGCGGGCCTCCACGGCCCCGACTTGCTTTACATCCAGCGAAACGAGGGGCTGCGGCGCCACGCCGGGCAGCCCGCCTTCCCCGGCGGCAAGATCGAGGACAGCGACGACGGGGCGGTCGGCGCGGCTCTGCGCGAGGCGGCCGAGGAGACGGGCCTTGACCCGGCGGGAGTCGACGTGCTCGGGACCATGCCCGAGCTGTTCATCAGCCGCAGCCAGTTCCGCGTGCTGCCGGTGATCGCCTGGTGGCGCGAGCCGAGCGCGGTCCGGCCGATGGACATCGGCGAGGTCGCGGCGGTCGAGCGGATCGGCGTCGCCGATCTCGCGGACCCCGCGAACCGGCTCACGCTCGGCTATCCCGATGGGCGCAGCGGCCCGGCGTTCCGTATCGGCTCGATGATGATCTGGGGCTTCACCGGGCTCATCACCGACCGGCTGCTCGCTCTCGGCGGCTGGGAACGTCCGTGGGACGCCGCGACCGTCCGCGAACTGCCGAAGGGCGCGGCATAGCCGCCGCGGCGCTATTACGGTCTGGTGGCGGTGCGGCTGGCCGTACGCGGATCGTCCACAGTCATGCGGGGGCAGCGGATACCGTTGACACCGTGCGCGGTGATCTACTTGACCTTGTCCTGGCCCTCGCCGCTGTCGGGTTCGCGGTCTCGGGCTACCGGCAGGGGTTCATCGTCGGCACGCTCAGCTTCGTCGGCTTCGTCGGCGGCGCGGTGCTCGGCGCCCAGTTCGGCCCGGGCATCTCGCGTGCCATCGTCGGCGGCCAGACGCAGCAGGATGTCGTCGCGCTCATCCTGCTAGTCAGCGGCGCGATCATCGGGCAGTTCGTCGCCTCGTCCGTCGGCACGTACGTTCGGCAGGCGATGACGAGCCCGTCGTCGACGATGGCCGATTCCGTCGGCGGCTCCGCGATCAGCGTGCTGTCGATGCTGCTGATCGCCTGGGCGATCGGCTCGGTTCTCACCGCGTCGTCGTTCCCCGTCGTCGTCAGTCAGGTCGATGACTCGATCGTGCTCGGCACAATGGACCGGGTCATGCCGTCACAGGCGAAGACAATGTTTTCCGAATTCAGGCGGCTGATGGCGAGCGGTCCGTTCCCGCAGGTGTTCAGCGGCATCGGCTCCGCGCACCTGTTCGCGGTGAGCGCGCCCGACCCCGCGGTGGTGAACAGTCCTGGGTACCTGGCCGCGCGCAGCCGGGTGCTGAAGGTGGACGGGACCGCGACGAGTTGCGACCGCAGCATCGAGGGCTCGGGATTCGTCTACGCTCCGCAGCACGTGCTGACCAACGCGCACGTGGTCGCCGGGGTGACCGGCGGCCCGACGGTGACGACACCGGGCGGTACGACCCTGCGTGCGTACGTGGTCCTCTACGACCCGCAGGTGGACGTGGCCGTGCTTTACGTCCCTGGGCTGAACCTGACACCGCTCACGTTCGACGAACACGCGCAGGCGGGCGACAGCGCAGTCGTGGCCGGGTATCCGCTCGATCACCCCCTCACCGCGCGAGCAGCCCGGATCGGCGGGACGCAGAACGCGATCGGCCCCGACATCTACCAGACCGGGCAGGTCGACAGGCAGATCTACGAGATCAGGGCCAAAGTGCTGCCGGGAAACTCGGGCGGGCCGCTGCTCAGCCCGGCCGGCACGGTGTACGGCGTGGTGTTCGCCGCGGCTGTCGGCACCGCGGACACCGGCTTCGCGCTCACCGCAGCCGAGGTCGCCACCGACGCTAGCGCGGGCGCGAGCCAGACCACCGCGATCGGCACGCAGGGCTGCGACTAGCGCAGCCGCAGCCGCAGGTCGGCCTCCGGCACGCTGGCGAGCCCGTCCCGTTCGATCCGCAGCGCGATGTCCGTGGCCTGCACGGCAACCAGCGCCGCGTCGACCTCGGACGCCGCTCCGGCGAACGAGGCGGCCACCCCCGCGCCCCTGCGGAGCAGGATGACCGCGCCGCGCGCGTTGCCGCGCCTGGCATGGGTGAGGCCCACCGCGATCTGCGCCAGGCCGCGCCACAGTTCGCGCTCGCCGCCAGGCACTGACTTCCACGCGGCCTCGAAGACCTCATGCGCGTGGAACGGCTGCCCCTCGGCGAGCAGCCGGCCGCCGAGTTCCGCCGCCTCCGCGGGAGAGACGATCAGATCGTCGGGGATGCGGGGCACGTCGGCGCTTGCCGCGCGAGGAAGCGGCCTGCCGAGCTCGTCGCGCGGGCGGGCGTTTCTTGCCCGTCCCGCGCCGTCCCTGTCCCTGCCGCCAGAAGGAACGTCCCGCTCGCCGGGGACCGTCACCGGTCCGGCTCGGGGTCGGCCAGCCAGCCGAGCAGCTCCACGTCGAAGGACTCCGGCCGTTCCTCGTGCGGGAAGTGGCCGGCTCCCTCGATCACCTTCCACCGGTACGGTCCCTCGACATACCGCCCCGCGCCGCGGACGGCCTGCGCTGGAATGCACGGATCCAGCGCACCGTGCAGGTGCAAGACCGGGGCCGCGACCGGCGACCGCATCTGGCGGGCGAAGCGCAGCCCGTCGGGCCGGAAGGTGGAGCGCACGAACCAGCGGTGGTACTCAAGAGAGGTGTGCGCAACCGGCGGGATGCGCATGGCCCGCCGGTAGATCCGTGCGGTCTCCTCGTCGGGCCATCCGGGCGCCGACCAGGAGGACAGGATCCGGGCGACGAGTGCGCCGCCGTCGTGCACGAGCAGCCGTTCGGGGATCACCGGCACCTGGAAGGCGAGCGGGTATCCGCCGCGCCTGCCAGGCTCATCGCGCTCGGCGAGCGCCCGCGAGATCGTGAGCGGGCTGGAGAGCACCCGCGCGCGCATCCGCAGCGGGTGAGCCATGGAGACGACGGCGAGCCTGCGCACCGCCTTCGGGAAGTAGGTGGCGAGCGTCCACCCGGTGAGGCCGCCCCAGTCGTGGCCGACGACGGCGGCGTTGGCCTCGCCGAGCGCCCGGATCAGCCCCGCGGCATCCGCGGCCGCGGTGATCAGGTCGTAGCCACGTGGCGGCTTGTCGCTGCCGCCGTAGCCGCGCAGGTCGACCGCGACCGCGCGGTAGCCTGCCTCGGCCAGGGTGACGAGCTGGTGCCGCCACGTCCACCAGAACTCGGGAAACCCGTGCAGCAGCAGCACGAGCGGGCCATCGCCCATGCTGGCCACGTGGAACCTGGCGCCGTTGGCCGTCACCGAGCGGTGCGTCCACGGGCCGTCGATCTGAATGACGGGCTCTGCTGGCATGCCTCGCGCCTTCGCCGCTAGGGCCGGGCGGGCGGAATCTCGGCCTTTGCGCCCGTCTCCACGCTCGTCCTCGGGTTCTCGATCGCCGGGCCAGATCCGTTCGGGCTCGTCCCGTCCCTGCGCAGCATGCTCAGGTCGTCCATCACGGTCTGCCTGGTCATCTTCATGCCGGTCACCTTGCGGACCCTGCCGTAGGCGATCAGCCCGGCGAGGCCGATGAGAACAAGGACCGTGCCTGCCACGATGAGGAACGCGGCCCACTCCCAGATGCCGGCCGCGACAAGGCCGAACGCGTAGGCGAAGCAGAGCAGCACGATGATGAGGCAGGCGCCGAACAGGCCCACCACGGCGAGCGCGGACGCGATGCCGATCCGCCGCGCGTCCATTCTCAGTTCGCTCTTCGCGAGGCTGATCTCGTAGTGGACGAGCGACGACACGTCCTTCATTGCCTGCGCGACGAGTTCCCCAAGCGACTGCTGCGCGTCGGCACTGTCCGGCCTCACGCTGCGGACCATCGCATCCTCCCCGAATCCTCCACTGCGGACAGCGACTGCTGTCACAGGTGGTTCAAGGCTAGCGCCCCGTCATTCTGCGGAGCGCGGACATCCCGGCCGTGCCGGAAATGCGGAAGATCTCCGCACGCGCGAACGGCGCCCCGCTCGAGGCGCCGTTCGCCATCTTGCACGACAGTCTGGCTACCATGCGTGCACCTCATCAATTGTCGGCCAGTCCAACAAGTTGCCTGGCCTGACACGCCTCCCGCGGCTGGTCGCGCGTGGGTACCTGCCTGTCATGCCCGGACGTTCATCCGGTCCGTGACACATTTCTACGACGAAAGCCGGCTTGGTCCAAGCCCTATGCGTGATCAATTCGTGATCTCGATCGGTAGCCCCGTTCACATTCCACTGCTCACTGTGAAGGTCCCCGAACCCGGGATTAAACACCCGGTTTCGTGCCAGCACCCCGCCGCGGGGGTGCGGGCGTGACGGGTGTGGTCACCCCGCCTTGCGGCCGCAGGCCGCATCGGGGGGTACGGGGGTCGTCCCCCCGGAAGATGCACTAGCGGGAAGGCGGGCGAAGCCCGCCGAACAGGGGAAATTAGTGATCCCCCTCGCCGGGGGGGAGAGCGAGGGGGATCACACGGTCCGGCCCTGGGGGGGTAGGCCGGATCCGCTTCAAGGGGAGTCTAGCCGCCGCCGCGGCTTGTGACAGCCGCAGACCGCAACATTCAACCCACGTAAGGGAATTACAACATATATGGCTTAGCCGTGAACAGATGTTGCGTGGCCCAGTTCGCCGGCAGTTACCCGTCTCCGGCGCGGAGCAGGGTGTTCAGCAGCGAGACGGCGCCCTCCTTGGAGAGCGGTGAGTTGCCGTTGCCGCACTTGGGGGACTGGATGCAGGAGGGACAGCCGGCTTCGCACGGACAACTGCGGATGGCGTCCCTGGTTGCCGTCAGCCAGTCGCCGGCCACCGCGAAGCCGCGCTCGGCGAAGCCCGCGCCGCCGGCGTGGCCGTCGTAGACGAAGACGGTCAGCTGCCCGGTCGCCGGGTGGAGTTCGGTGGACAGGCCGCCGACGTCCCACCGGTCACAGGTGGCGAACAGCGGCAGCAGGCCGATCGACGCGTGCTCCGCGGCGTGTGCCGCCCCGCCGAGGTCGTTGCCGGGGAGTGGGACCACGCACTCGTTCGGGATGGTCCATGCGACGGCCACCGTGGACAGCGTGCGCTGCGGCAGGTCGAGCGCCACCGCCGGCTCCCTCTTTTTCTTTTTTCCCGAACGGATTCGCGTGTACCCGGTCACCTGCCGTGTCACCTGCACATCGGTGAGCATCAGGCTTGCGTCGCCCCACTGCTCGCGACGGCGTTCCCCGGTGACCTCGATGTCCGTGACGTCGCGCGCCTGCGTGGTGTAACCGGGGTCGCCCGGTTCGACGAGTGCCACCCGTTCCCCCAGGTCCAGGCAGGTCACCAGGTAGGACTCGCCCTGATGGAGGTAGACCGCGCCGTCGTGCACGTACCGGTGCGCGGACGGCTCGTCCATGGTGCCGACGAGGCGCCCAGTTGCCTCCTCCACCACGCGGATGGGCCGGCCGAGATCGCCGCGGATGGAGATGTTCCTTGACGGGCGGCGGTTCCTGACGGAGTACCAGCCGGCCGGCCTCCTGCGCAGCTCGCCCGCCGCGGTGAGGCCGGCGACGGCCTTCGCGGACGCCGGGCCGAACAGGTCCAGGTCGGTCTCGCCGAGCGGCAGTTCGGCGGCCGCCGCGGCCAGGTGCGGGCCGAGCACGTAGGGGTTGGCCGGGTCGAGGATGGCCGGCTCGACCGGATGGTGCAGCAGGGTGTCCGGATGGTGCACCAGGTAGCTGTCGAGCGGGTCGTCGCGCGCGATGAACACCGCCGTCGCGTGCTGGCCGGCCCGCCCGGCACGCCCCGCCTGCTGCCACAGCGAGGCCCAGGTCCCCGGCCAGCCGGCGATGAGCACCGCGTCAAGGCCGGTGATGTTGATGCCAAGCTCGAGCGCGGTCGTGCTCGCCATGCCGGTGATCCGCCCGTCGCGCAGCCCGGACTCCAGTCCGCGGCGGTCGTCGGGCAGGTAGCCGGAGCGGTAGGCGGCGACATTGCCGGACAGTTCGTCGTCGAGCGCGTCCCGCGCGGCGAGCGCGACGGTCTCCGCGCCGCGCCTCGACCTGATGAAGGCGAGCGCGGGGATCTCCGCCTTGACCATGGCGGCGAGCAGGTCGGCGGCCTCCGTTGTGGCAGGCCTGCGCGCCCGCACCTCGGCGTAAGTGTGCAGCAGAGGGGGCTCCCACAGGGCGAAGGTGACCGGCGGGCGCGGCGAGCCGTCGTCGGTGACGGTGACCGTCTCAAGGCCGGTGAGTGACCGCGCGCAGGCGGCGGGATCGGCGATGGTGGCGGATGCGAGCATGAAGACCGGCTCACGCGCCGCGCCGGGCACCGCGTGGTACGCGGCGACACGGCGGAGCCTGCGCAGGACCTGCGCTACGTGGGAGCCGAAGACGCCGCGGTACCCGTGGCACTCGTCGATGATCACGACACGCAGGCGGCGGAAGAAGCCGCGCCAGCGAGCGTGGCCAGGCAGCATCGCGCTGTGCAGCATGTCGGGATTGGTCAGCAGGTAGTTCGCGTGCGACTGCGCCCAGGCGCGCTCGGTCACCGACGAGTCGCCGTCGTAACAGGTGGCGCGGACACCGCGCAGGCCGAGGTCGCAGACGGACTTGAGCTGGTCGGCGGCGAGCGCCTTGGTCGGCGAGATGTACAGGACCGTGCCGCCGTCCAGCACCGCAGAAAGCGCGGCAGCCAGGTAGCCGGCCGATTTGCCCGATGCGGCCCGTGTGGCGAGTATCACGTGCCGCCCGGCCCTGGCGAGCGCCGCGGCCTGAGCCTGGTGCGTCCACGGCGTTGCGATACCGCGGGCGGCGAGCGCGGCGGCGACATCGGGGCGAACAGAATCCGGCCAGGAGGTGGAACGGCCCTGCTGTCCGGGTATGTGTTCCAGATGCACAAGTTCCCCGGCACGCTGCGCGGCCCGCAGGACCGCGAGCGCGGAGGCGTCCTGGCGGGTTTCGGCTGTCGGCGGGGAGGCGATGGGCATAGGTTTAAGTGTGTCATCCGCTAGGCGGATGCCCGACAGCATGAAATCGTATAGACATGACACCTGAGCGTGGTTGAATGCCGGGCAGGGGTCGCCCCCACGACGCTAGAGACGCCCTCGGGGCGCTGGAGGATTAGTGGATCTGAAGCTGGCGCACAGCAACAAGGACGGCATCGAGATCGTAGACGTCGAAGGTGAGATCGACGTCTACACCGCGCCGCGCCTGCGCGAGCTGCTCATCGAGCTCGTCAACAAGAAGAACTACCAGCTGGTAGTCAACATGGAGAAGGTCGAGTTCCTCGACTCCACGGGCCTCGGGGTCCTGGTCGGAGGGCTCAAGCGGGTGCGCGCGCATGACGGGTCGCTTGACCTGGTCTGCACCCAGGAGCGCATCCTGAAGATCTTCCGGATCACGGGTCTTACCAAGGTCTTCGGCATCCACGAGTCCGTGGACCAGGCCATCGCTGCCCGGAAGGCCGAGAAGTAAGCCTTCCATCGCACAATGGCTACCGTCGAAGTCACCTTCACGCCGCTGCCGGTCCACGTGCGGACCGCCCGGCTCGTCGCGACCGCGGTCGCACGGCGGAGCGGCGTCGCAGAATCGCTGCTCGATGAGGTCCGCCTCGCCGTTGGCGAGGCCTGTTCTCGTGCGGTCGAGGCGCATCTGCGGCACTGCCCCGAGCAGCCGATCCGGGTATCGCTCACCGATGACGGCGAGCAGTTCGAGGTCGTGGTGACGGATGCGGTTCCCGGTGCCGAGCTCGCCGGGCCGACGGGCACGACCGCAGCGAACGGCCTTGGCGCCGCCGAGGCCGGGCCGCCCGCCGGATTCGCGGGATTCGGCAGCAACCTCGCCGTCATGGACGCCGAGGCGCCGATGCGGCTTCCCGACGGCGTGGGACTCGCCGTGATCGCCGGACTCGCCGACGATGTCCGGATCGCGGCGGCGGGCCCGGGGACCAGCGTCACCATGAGCTGGAAGCGCCGGGCGGGCTGAGCCGCACGGCCAGGGAATCTGGGAAGTTTTTTCGCGTCCGGTTCGCCGGCCCTCGCAGGCCGGCGAACCGGGCGTTATTTTTTTGGCCTTCTGCCCGTTACGACCCGGTGGCAGGGCCGGATCGCGTCACTTGAGGCGTGCCCAGGTTGTTCACTTCTTTCACATCTGCATCTCTAGTCACATTTTGTCCCGCAAGCTGCCCTATGTGGTCTTGAGTTATCTAGCTTCATATGCGTAACGTGTGAACTGCCGAAACCAGGGCAAATCACAAGACGGCACGCCCGAAACTATGACAGGTGGGACTATCAAGGCAGATTTGTCGTGTTTAGGCTCAACATTTGACTCTGAACCCAAAAGAAACTTGCGGCACTTCGAAGATCTGCACTAGGCAGCGTAGACTCCCGCCCACGCCTTGCTTTCAGGGTCGGCGGATCAATGGAAAGAGCATATAGGCCAAACGACTGACTCACGGCGCATGTCAGACGTCGAAGGAGACCGAATGTCGAAGAGCAGTCCCGCCTTCCTGGCGGGCGGACCGGTGGATCCGGTCAGCGTCAGCGGCGGCAACCTCACCTGGGTTGTAATCGTCGCGGTCGTCGCACTGCTAGCCCTCGCCGTCGCGGGCTGGCTGGTGCGCGAGGTCCTGGCCGCTAGCCAGGGGACCGCGAAGATGCAGGAGATCTCTCACGCGGTGCAGGAGGGTGCCGCGGCCTACCTGAGGAGGCAGTTCAGGACGCTGGGCATCTTTGCCTTCATCATTCCCTGGATCTTGCTGGTGCTGCCGGCCGACGGCGAGAGCGTGCGCTGGGGCCGCAGCGCCTTCTTCCTTGTCGGCGCGCTGTTCTCCGCGCTGACCGGGTTCACCGGCATGTCCCTGTGCGTCCGGGGCAACGTCCGGGTCGCGGCGGCGGCCCGGGAGTCTGGCGAGCACCGCGCGATGCGAATCGCGTTCCGTACTGGCGGCGTAGCAGGCATGTTCACGGTGGGCCTTGGCCTGTTTGGCGCGGCCATCGTGGTGCTGATCTACCGGGCTAACGCGCCGGAGGTGCTTGAGGGCTTCGGCTTCGGCGCGGCGCTGCTTGCGCTGTTCATGCGAGTTGGCGGCGGCATCTACACCAAGGCCGCCGACGTCGGCGCGGACCTGGTGGGCAAGGTCGAGCAGGGCATCCCAGAGGACGACCCGCGCAACGCCGCTACGATCGCCGACAACGTGGGCGACAACGTGGGCGACTGCGCAGGCATGGCGGCCGACCTGTTCGAGTCCTACGCGGTCATGCTGGTCGCGTCGCTGATCCTGGGCAAGACCGCGTTCGGCGACAAGGGACTCATCTTCCCCCTGCTCGTCCCGATGATCGGCGTGATCACCGCGGTGATCGGCATCTTCTCTGTCCGGCCGATGGCACGGGACCGCAGCGGGATGAGCGCGATCAACCGCGGCTTCTTCATCTCGGCGGTGATCTCGGTCATCGGTGTCGCGATTTTGTGCTTCACGTTCCTGCCGTCGAAGTTCAGCGCGTTTGCGGGCATCACCGACCCCGCGATCGCGGGCTACAACGGCAACCCCGAGTGGATCGCGTTCGGCGCGGTGCTGATCGGAATCGTGCTGGCGTCCGCGATCCAGCTGCTGACCGGGTACTTCACCGAGACCACCCGTCGGCCGGTGAGGGACATCGGGCAGAGCTCGGAGACCGGTGCGGCCACCGTGATCCTGTCCGGCATCTCGTCCGGGATGGAGTCGGCCGTCTACTCTGCGCTGCTGATTGGCGGTGCTGTATTCGGCGCCTACCTGCTGGCCACCGGCAACGCCACCATCGCGCTGTTCGCGGTGGCCATGGCCGGCGGCGGCCTGCTGACCACGGTCGGCGTGATCGTGTCGATGGACTCCTTCGGCCCGGTGACCGACAACGCGCAGGGCATCGCGGAGATGTCCGGCGAGGTGGAGGGCGACGCCGCGCAAGCGCTGACCAAACTGGACGCGATCGGCAACACGACCAAGGCCATCACCAAGGGCATCGCGATCGCGACGGCGGTGCTGGCCGCGACGGCGCTGTTCGGCTCGTTCCGCGATTCGGTGGAATCGGCCCTGCCGGCCGCCGCGCGCAGCACCTTCTCCCTGAACGTGTCACAGCCGAACGTCCTCGTCGGCCTGATCGTGGGCGCGTCGGTCGTGTTCCTGTTCTCCAGCCTGCTGATCATGGCGGTGGGCCGGGCGGCGCAGCGGGTCGTGCTCGAAGTCCGCATGCAGTTCCGCAACCACCCGGGGATCATGACCTACGAGGAGAAGCCCGACTACTCCCGCGTCGTGGACATCGTCACCGCGGACTCGCTGCGTGAACTGGTCACGCCTGGCCTCCTCGCGGTGCTCACGCCGATCGCGGTCGGGTTCACCTTCGGCTACGCGCCGCTCGGCTCGTACCTGACCGGGGCGATCGCGGCGGGCGTGCTGATGGCGGTCTTCCTCGCCAACTCCGGCGGCGCCTGGGACAACGCCAAGAAGCTGGTCGAGGATGGCCACCACGGCGGCAAGGGCTCAGATGCGCACGCCGCGACCGTCATCGGCGACACCGTGGGCGACCCGTTCAAGGACACCGCGGGTCCCGCGATCAACCCGCTGATCAAGGTCATGAACCTGGTCTCGCTGCTGATCGCCACGTCCGTGGTGAAGTACAGCTCCAACACCGGCCTGCGGGTCGGCGTCGCCGTCGGCGCGGTGGTCATCATCGTCGCGGCGATCGTCTACTCCAAGCGGCGTACCGCCGGGATGGGCGAGGAGACACCGTCGAGCGTGGAGACCACCGCGGCGACCGAGGCGGCCACCACGGCGCCCGAGGTGGCCCCGCCGGCGACTGGCGGCGACGACGCCGCGGCGGGTATCCCGGTCTCGTCACCCCGGCAGCCAGAGGCCGCGTCCAACGGCGCCGCCAACGGGCACCAGCCGACATCGGCCGACCCGTCCGCCGGACGGCCCGCCGAGTAACCGCGAAAAAGTACCGCATAACGCCGATGGCCGGCTGCCCCGTTCCCGGGGCAGCCGGCCATCGGCTTTGCCAGTGCCCGGCGGCCTGCACGCGCTACCAAGTCGGTCCTAGTGCGCAGGCCTTCAGGCCGGTGGTGCAAAGGGCCGGACTTCAGCGCGTGACTGCGCAGGCTGGTTCTGCTGTTCGATGTACTGCCGCAGCACCGTGAGCGGTGCGCGGGAAGGTCACCAGCAGCGATGTCAGCCGGCATGAGTATTTTGGTCGCGTGGTGAGCCGTACATCAGCGACGCGGCCCTGTCCGCGCGGCTGACCGCGTCGAAGATCGGCAGGTTCGAGCCGACGTCGCAGGTATGCAGCGCGTGCGGTGCCAAGGACGGCCCCAAGCCCCTCGCAGCGCGCGAGTGGACCTGCCAGGAGTGCGGCACCTGCCATGACCGGGACGTGAACGCCGCTAAGAACATCGCCGCCCTGGGAGGCAGGGAGGCGCTAAACGCCCATGGAGGCCGGGTAAGACCGCTGGCGACAGTGGCACCAGCCAGTGAAAAGGGAAGCCACAGAGGTGCCGCATGAGCCGGCATCGGCTGAACCCCCCGCCTTTCAGGCGGAGGAGCGCGTCAATCGTCCGCCTGGTCGGCCGCCTCCACCGCGTCCCGCGGTATGCCGAGCAGGTACAGCACCGTGTCCAGGTAGGGCACGTTGACCGCCGTATCCGCCGCGTCACGCACTACTGGCTTGGCGTTGAAGGCCACGCCCAGGCCCGCCGCGCCGATCATGCCAAGATCGTTCGCGCCGTCGCCCACCGCGACGGTCTGCGACAGCGGTACCCCCGCCGCCTGGGCGAACTCGCGCAGCGCCGCGGTCTTGCCTTCCCGGTCCACGATCGGCTCGATCACCCGCCCGGTCAGCCTGCCGTCCGCCACCTCAAGGGTGTTCGCCGCCACGTAGTCGATGCCGAGCTCGTCGGCCAGCGGCTTGATCACCGCGGTGAACCCGCCGCTGACGATCCCGCACTTGTAGCCGAGACGCTTCAGCGTCCGCACCAGGGTCCGCGCGCCGGGAGTGAGCCGCAGGGCCGAGCGCACCTCGTCCAGTACGCCCGCGTCGAGCCCGGCGAGCAGCGCGGCGCGCTCCCGCAGCGAGGCGGCGAAGTCAAGCTCGCCGCGCATCGCCGACTCGGTCACCTTGGCGACCTCGTGGGCGCAGCCCGCGCGCTCCGCGAGCAGGTCGATGACCTCGTCACGGATCAGCGTGGAGTCGACGTCCATCACGATGAGCCGCATCGCCCGCCGGTGCAGGCCGGCCCGCTGCACCGCCACGTCAACGCCGCTTTCCACCGCCACCTGGGCGAGCTCGTTGCGCAGCGAGACCGGCTCCGCTCCCGACACGTCAAGTTCGACGCAGGTCACCGGATCGCTCGCCAGCCGCGTGATCCGGTCGATGTTGGCGCCGTTCGCCGCGATCCGCCCGGCGACGGCGGCGACACCCTCGGGCAGCAGCGGGCTGCCGAGCACGGTGACGTGCAGCCTGCCGCTGACCCTGCTGGAACCCGCGCGCGACGGCCGCTCGGCGGACCCGGTGGTGATCTCCGCCTCGAGGCCGAGGTCGCCGGCGAGTTCGGTAACCGCGGCGTAGAGCGCGGTCAGGTCGGGCGGCGCCTCGCAGCCGACGAGGACGCCAAGCACCAGCCTGCCCCTGATCGTCACCTGCTCGATGTCCGCTACGCTCAGCGGGAAGCGCGCGAGGGTGCTGAACAGGCGCGACGTAACGCCGGGCCGGTCCCTGCCGGTAAGCGTGATCAGGAGCGTGGTCCGTGACTGATTCATCTCGTGCCAACGTTACCGTCTGGCCCAGCGGCAGTGTGACGAAGCCCTGGCGCTTCATCGGTGTTACCTGTTAGCCGATCGGCCCGCGGTGACATAGGTTCAGACTCGGCGGTATCGGTCTCGGCGGGCGTCCGGGCCGGGCTTGAGCCGGCCCGGCGTGAGGAGGGGCAGTGTCTGACGAGGTGCTCAAGCTGCGCGGCGTTTCCGTGCGCAGGGAATCGTCGCTGTTGCTGCGGAACGTCGACTGGACCGCGCACGAGCACGAGCGCTGGATCGTCATCGGGCCGAACGGCGCGGGCAAGACCACGCTGCTCCAGGTCGCCGCGACGCTGCTCTATCCGACCGAGGGAACCGTCGAGGTGCTCGGCGAGCGGCTCGGTGACGTCGACGTCTTCGAGTTGCGGCCGCGGATCGGCCTGACAAGCGCGTCGCTTGCCGAGCGGGTGCCCGCCTCGGAGAAGGTGATAGACCTCGTTCTCACCGCGTCCTACGCGATCCTCGGCCGGTGGAAGGAGGAATACGACTCCTCCGACGTCACCAGGGCGGTGGAGCTGCTTGACGCGCTCGGCTGCGCTCACCTGATCAGGCGGCGGTTCGCCACCCTGTCCGAGGGCGAGCGCAAGCGGGTGCAGATCGCCCGCGCGATGATGCCCGATCCGGAGATCCTGCTGCTCGACGAGCCCGCCGCCGGACTCGACCTCGGCGGCCGTGAGGACCTGCTCCGCCGCCTGGCGACGCTGGCCCATGACCCGAAGGCGCCGATGATGGT
>Ga0335083_10003558_pt1 | contig 20120 bp, 16 predicted proteins | sample Lox_Sample_42_FD_206716 | JGI IMG/M metagenome (GOLD analysis project Ga0335083, IMG submission 206716) | Soil microbial communities from Loxahatchee National Wildlife Refuge, Florida, United States - Lox_Sample_4.2 | ecosystem: Environmental > Terrestrial > Soil > Wetlands | place: USA...
CGGTTTCCTCCTTCAGCTTCCTCACCCACTTTTCCGCGATCACGGCCGGTGTGATCGACTTGCGCGACGTGATCTTCTTCTTCTCGCTGATCGCACTGTTCCTGACGGCCAACGTCGCGATCCTCGATCTCAAGAAGACGGGCTGAGCCGATGAAGCCGTTGTCCCGCCATACCTTTGCCCTGATCGCCATCGCGCTGGCTGCCGTGATCTTCGTCGCGCTCAACATCGCCGCCGATTCCGGCCTCACCGCCACCAAGCTCGACCTGACCCAGAATGGTCAGTTCACGCTCGCCCAGGGCACGCGCCACATCGTCTCCAGTCTGAAGGAGCCGGTGACGCTCAAGTTCTATTTCTCGAAGCAAGCCGCCGCCGACTATGCCCAGACCGCCGCCTATGCCAAACGCGTGCGCGACCTGCTGGGCGAATACGCCGCCGCGAGCGACGGCAAGGTGATCGTTCAGGAGATCGATCCCGAGCCTTTCACCGAAGCCGAGGACCAGGCGCAAGCCGCCGGCCTCACCGGCGCGCCGACCGACAATGGCGACACCGTCTATTTCGGTCTGGTCGGCACTAACCGCATCGACGGCAAGGACGTCATCCCCTACTTTGCGCCGGAGCGCGAGCAATATCTCGAATACGATATCACTTCGCTGATCTATCGCCTGTCGACGCCGAAGAAGACGATGGTCGCGGTGCTCTCCAGCCTGCCGCTGGAGTTCGGTCCCGGCGGCATCCAGGCGATGATGCAGGGCCGCGGGCAGCCCAACCTGATCTATCAGGAACTGGGCCAGACCTATCAGACGCAGATGCTGCCGCCGCAGTTCACGGCAATTCCCAAGGGCACCGATGTCCTGATCATCGTCCATCCGCCCGCACTCGACGACGCGCAACTGCTGGCCGTCGATCAGTTCGTGCTGAAAGGCGGACACGCCCTCGTCTTCGTCGATCCCAATGCCGAGATGGCGCAGCAAAGCGCCAATCCCTATCAGCCGGCGCCGACACCGCCTTCCTCGAACCTGCCGGCCTTGTTCAAGGCATGGGGCATCGGCTACGACCCGGCCAAGGTCCTTGGCGACATCAAGCTTGCCCAGCGTGTGCAGACGCGCGATCCGATGAACCCGACCGCGCTCTATCCGGTGTGGCTGCATGCGGGTCCGGACAATTTCGACAGCAAGGACCCCGTGACGGCCAACATGCAGTCGCTCAATCTGGCGACCGTGGGCGCACTGCATCCGCTGAAAGGGGCCACGACGGAATTCTCGCCCCTGGTCACCTCGTCCGACCAGTCAGGGCTTCTCGATGCGGCCATCGTGCGCATGAGCCAGGACCCGCAGGCGCTGATGGGCGACATCCAGCCCACCGGAGAGAAATTCGTCATCGCCGCGCGCATAACGGGACACGCCAAGACCGCGTTTCCGAATTCGGCGGCGGCGAAGGCCGGCAACGTCAACCTCATCGTCATGGCCGACAGCGACATATTCGACGACCGCTTCTGGGTCCATATCCAGAACCTGATGGGCAAGAAGATCGGTGCGCCCTTTGCGGACAATGCCGGTTTCGTGCTCAACGCCGTCGAGAACCTTGCCGGGTCCAACGACCTCATCAGCCTGCGCACGCGCGAGACCGCGCAGCGCCCCTTCACGGTGGTGCGCGACCTGCAGGCGCATGCCGAAGAACAGTTCCAGGCCGAGGAAAAGCAGCTCCAGCAGCACCTGACCGACACGCAGCAGCGCCTGCACGATCTGCAGCAGGGCGGCGGCGACCAGTCGGGCGCGGTCGGCCTCACCGCCGCCCAGCAAGCCGAGGTCGAGCAGTTCCGCCGTGACCTGATCGATACCCGCACCAAACTGCGCGACGTGCAGCACAATCTGCGCAAGGACATCGACGCGCTGGGCGCGTGGCTTGCCTTCATCAATATCGCGCTGGTGCCGATCCTGGTCGCGATCTTCGCCATCGGCTTGGCCGCGATGCGCCGCCGCCGCCGCATGCAGGCGATGGGGCTTTGAGATGATCCTTTCTGCCGATCCCCGCCGCCGCACGCTCGCCGTCCTCGCCGGAGTCGCGATCGTGTGCGTCGCGCTTGCTGCGCTCGCGTTGTGGCGGCAGTCGTCGGAACTGGCCCCCGCCGGCGGCGGAAGCCTGTTCGTGCCCGATCTGGCATCGCATATGCGCCAAGCCACGCGCATCCATGTCGCGTCGAAGAAGGGCAGCTTCGATGTTGTCTTTCACCCCAATCGCAGCGGCCGTTCGCCGTGGGTCATCGCGCAGAAAGGCGACTATCCCGCCTCGTTCTCCGAAGTGAACAAAACGCTGCTCGATCTCGCGGGACTGAAGACCATCGAACCCAAGACTGCGCAGCCGGAATGGTTCCAATACGTCGATCTCGACGCGCCGCCCAAGGGCAATGGCACGCAGATCACGGTGACGGACGAGAAGGGCCGCACGCTGGCGTCGCTGATCGTCGGCAAGAGCGAGGACATCGGCGATCCCGGCGGCGCCACGGGCCTGATCGTGCGGCGGCCAAACGAAAACCAAAGCTGGCTGGTGCGTTCGGAGTCGGAGTTCCAAACCGATATCGACGGCTGGCTGGACAAGACCGTGCTCGATCTCGATCCCACGCGCGTTCAGTCGACCGTCGTGACTGCCGCGGATGGCAGTTCCTACGAACTGGTGCGCGACGCCAAGACCGACGAGCACTTCAAGCTCGCCGCGACGCCCGCCGGGCGGACACTGTCCAACGAAGGGGCGCCCGACGGTCCTGCCGATGCGCTGACGGGATTCACGTTTGACGACGTGAAGCCGGCGAATTTGGTCGATTTCAGTCACGCCGCGCATGTCAAGACGCGCACCTTCGATGGCCTGCAGGTCGATGCCGCCGTCGTAAAGAGCGGCACCGAATATTGGGTGACGCTGGACGCGGCCAACGCCGGAAACAGCCCCGCCATCGCCAAGGAGGCCCGCGACATCAATGCGCGCGCCGGCGGCTGGGCTTACCGCGTCGCCGACTACAAGGGCGCGCAGTTGACCACGCCGCTGGAGTCGCTGCTGGCGCCGAAGGGCGGCGCCAAGCCTGCGGCCACGCCGGTCCCCGAGCAATAGTCGACAAGTGTCGCGACCCGGTTTAGACGAACCTCGGGCTGCCCAACTTTTTCACGTCGTCATGGCCGCCCTTGTGGCGGCCACCCATAACCCCGGTCTGACACCGTGAGTATGGGTGGCCGGGACAAGCCCGGCCATGACGATTGACGGACACATGGCCGAAGACCTCTTCCTGCGCGATCTCTGGTACATGGCCGCACTTGGCGCGAGCCTGAGGCGCGGCGACATGCGGCGCGTGATGCTGTTGGGCGAGCCGGTGCTGCTCGGCCGCACCAAAGCCGGCGAAGCCTTCGCGCTGCGCGACATCTGCCCGCACCGCGGCGTGCCGCTTTCGGCGGGACGCATTCTGGACGACGCCACGGTCGAGTGCCCCTATCACGGCTGGCGCTTCAAGCCCGGCGGCCAATGCGCGCTGATTCCGTCGCTCGTCGGCGGCGAAGCAATCGATGCAGCGAACATCCGGGTACGGAGCTATCCGCTACGGGAGCAGGACGGCCTCATCTGGGTCTACATGCCCACTCCGGGCCGCGAGAGCGCGCTGCCGAACGCCGATCCGCCGCGCGTCCCGGTTCCCAACGCCGCGCCGCGGTGGAGCGAGAGCCAGACCTTCGCTTGCGCCATCGATCACGCCGTCATCGGCTTGATGGATCCGGCGCATGCGCCTTACGTCCACGGCCGCTGGTGGTGGCAGGTCAAGCCGCGCGTGAAGGAAAAGCGCTACGGCCCCTTGCCGACAGGATTCGTGATGCTGCGCCACGCGCCGAGCAAGCCGGCCTACAAGCTGCTCGGCGCCGGCGTCTCGACCGAGATCACCTTCGAACTCCCTGGCCTGCGCTTCGAGAACATCGACGCGACCTTGTTCGGCCGAAAGGTTCGGGTCTCGGGCTTCACCGCCTGCACGCCGATCGACGCCGACACCACGCAGGTGACGCAGATCTTCTACTGGCCGCGCTGGCTCGGCTTCATCAAGCCGTTCTTCTGGGCGCTGGGACCGACCTTCCTCGGCGACGACCGGCGCATGGTGGAACTCCAGCGCGAAGGTCTGAAGTTCGACCCGCGCCTGATGCTGATCCAGGACGCCGACCAACCCGCCATCTGGTACCACCGCCTGAAGAAAGCCTGGGCCGAGCACACCGAAACCGGCACCCCCTTCGTCAACCCGATCGCCGAGAGGACACTGAAGTGGAGGAGTTGAACGGGACGGTCATCCCGTTCCTTCGTTCCCTTTGGCCGCTTACCCGGGTGGCATCCAGCGGAAATCGCGGATTATCCGTTGCCCCCAGGACGACTCGGCGCTAAACGGTCCCCTTAACCTGCAATCCGGCCATGTCGAAGCGCACTCCCGCGCCGGGCCGTTTGCGCGCGCGAGTGACGATGCCCAAACGCCAAGACATCCACACGGTCCTGATCATCGGCGCGGGGCCCATCGTCATCGGCCAGGCCTGCGAGTTCGACTATTCCGGGGTCCAGGCCTGCAAGGCGCTGCGCGAAGAGGGCTACCGCGTCGTCCTGGTCAATTCCAATCCCGCCACCATCATGACCGATCCGGAGATGGCGGACGCGACCTATATCGAGCCGATCACGCCGGACTTCGTGGAGATGATCATCGCGCGCGAGCGGGCGAACGTGCCGGCGGACCGCGTCTTCGCGCTCCTGCCCACCATGGGCGGCCAGACCGCGCTCAACACCGCGCTCAGCCTGCGCAAGCGCGGTACCCTCGACAGGTACGATGTCGAGCTGATCGGCGCGAGCGCGGAGGCCATCGACAAGGCCGAGGACCGCGAGCTGTTCCGCCAGGCGATGATGCGCATCGGCCTCGATGTGCCCAAGGGCCGGACGCTCAAGGGTGAGCTGCGCCATAAGAAGGACGAGGACGGCAACTTCCTCTACGACGCGCAAAACAATCCGATCATGACCTTGGCGCCGGAATCGCATTCGGGCGCGCGCGAGGCCCTGTCGCTGGTCGGGTTGCCGGCGGTGATCCGCCCCTCGTTCACGCTGGGCGGCACCGGCGGCGGCATCGCCTATAACCGCGAGGAGTTCTTTGCCATCGTCCAGGCGGGGCTCGAGGCCTCGCCCACCAACGAGGTGCTGATCGAGGAATCGGTGCTGGGCTGGAAGGAATTCGAGATGGAGGTCGTGCGCGACCGCGCCGACAACGCCATCATCGTCTGCTCCATCGAGAACGTCGATGCGATGGGCATTCACACCGGCGATTCCATCACGGTCGCGCCGGCGCTGACGCTGACCGACAAGGAATACCAGCGCATGCGCAGCGCCTCCATCGCGGTGCTGCGCGAGATCGGCGTGGAGACCGGGGGCTCCAACGTGCAGTTCGCGGTCAATCCCGCCGACGGCCGCATGGTGGTGATCGAGATGAACCCGCGCGTCTCGCGCTCCTCCGCGCTGGCATCGAAGGCCACGGGATTTCCCATCGCCAAGATCGCGGCCAAGCTGGCGGTCGGCTACACGCTGGACGAGCTCGACAACGACATCACCAAGGCCACTCCGGCGAGCTTCGAGCCCACCATCGACTATGTTGTCACCAAGATGCCGCGCTTCGCCTTCGAGAAGTTTCCCGGCGCGGAGCCGCTGCTCACCACCTCGATGAAATCGGTGGGCGAGGCGATGTCGATCGGGCGCACCTTCGCGGAGTCGCTGCAGAAGGCGCTGCGCTCGATGGAGACGGGGCTGACCGGCCTCGACGAAGTTCCCCTGCCCTTGGACGAGACCGCGATCCGCGCGGCGCTGGCGCGGCCGACGCCGGACCGTCTGCGCGTCGCGGCGCAGGCCATGCGCAACGGCTTTCCGGCGGAAGAGATCGCGCAGATCACCGGCTACGATCCGTGGTTCCTGGGCGAGATCGAATCCATCCTGGCCGAGGAAGCGCAGATCCGAAGCGAGGGCCTGCCGCAGGAGCCGGAAGAGCTTCATCGCCTCAAGGCGATGGGATTCTCCGATGCGCGGCTGGCCGCGCTCACGGGCAAGAAGGAAGCCGAGGTTCGGGCGCTGCGCACGCGGCTGGCGGTGCATCCGGTGTTCAAGCGCATCGACACCTGCGCGGCGGAATTCGCGGCGCTGACGCCCTACATGTATTCGGCCTATGAGCGCGAATGCGAGGCGCGGCCGAGCGACAAGCGCAAGATCGTCATCCTGGGCGGCGGCCCCAACCGCATCGGTCAGGGCATCGAGTTCGACTATTGCTGCTGCCACGCGGCCTTCGCGCTTTCGAAGCAGGGCTTCGAGACCATCATGGTCAACTGCAACCCCGAGACCGTGTCGACCGACTACGACACCTCCGACCGGCTCTATTTCGAGCCGCTGACGGTGGAAGACGTGCTCGAGATCGTGCGCGTGGAGAGCGCCAACGGCAGCCTGGCCGGCGTGATCGTGCAGTTCGGCGGACAGACGCCGCTCAAGCTCGCCAACAAGCTGGTGGAAGCGGGCGTACCTATTCTCGGCACCACCGCAGACGCCATCGACCTTGCCGAAGACCGCAAGCGCTTCCAGGTGCTGCTCAATGAGCTGGGCCTCAAACAGCCGCGCAACGCCACCGCGCTGACGCCAGAAGAGACGGTCGAAGCCGCGCGCGCCATCGGCTATCCGGTCATCCTGCGGCCGTCCTATGTGCTCGGCGGCCGCGGCATGGTGGTGGTGACCGACGAAGCGCAACTCACCGCGCAGGTGTCGTCGGGCGACCTGTTCGCCATCTCCGGCGCCAATCCGGTGCTGATCGACGCGTTCCTTCACCACGCCATCGAGATCGACGTCGACGCGATCTGCGACCATGACGGCGAGGTTTATGTCGCCGGCATCATGGAGCACATCGAGGAGGCGGGCGTGCATAGCGGCGACTCGGCCTGTGCGCTGCCCCCGCATTCGCTCAAACCCGCGATCATCGAAGAGATCGAACGCCAGACCATCGCCTTGGCCCGCGCGCTAAAAGTCCGCGGACTGATGAACGTGCAGTATGCGGTGCAGGACGGCGAGATCTATGTGCTCGAAGTCAATCCGCGCGCCAGCCGCACCGTGCCCTTCGTCGCCAAGGCGACCCGCGTTCCGGTCGCAGCCATCGCCGCGCGGGTGATGGCGGGCGAGGCGCTGGCCACGTTCAATCTCAAGCGGCCCGCGCCGACACAGATCAGCGTCAAGGAAGCCGTGATGCCCTTCGCGCGCTTCCCCGGCGTCGATGCGGTGCTGGGCCCGGAGATGCGCTCCACCGGCGAAGTCATGGGGCTGGACGAGAATTTCGGCCGCGCATTCGCCAAGAGCCAGATCGGGGCGGGCCTGCGCCTGCCGGTGGAAGGCTCGGTCTTCATCTCGGTCAAGGACGCGGACAAGGAGCAGGTCGTCGGCCCTGCCCGTGCGCTGGTGGCGATGGGCTTCAGGCTGGTCGCGACGCGCGGCACGGCCAAGGCGCTGGAAGACGCAGGCCTGCCGGTCGCCCGGATCAACAAGGTGCTGGAGGGCCGGCCCCACGTGGTCGACGCGCTCAAGAACGGCGAGGTCCAGCTCGTCTTCAACACCACGGAAGGCGCCCGGGCGCTGGCCGATTCCGCCTCGATCCGGCGGACGTCGGTAACCATGAAAGTACCCTATTACACCACCATGGCGGGGGCGATCGCCGCCACCCAAGCCATCGCCGCGCTCAAGGCGGGCTCCCTTGAAGTGGGCGCCTTGCAGTCATACAGTTCCCCGGTAGCCCTTCCCTTGGGTAATTAAGGAACCCGGCAGGGTCTTAGTCAGGCTTTCCTCATGCTCCGCCCCCGGCCCGAAAGGCCGGACGGAACGCTTTTGCTTCAGCAGGATTACCACGGACCATGGAACGGATCCCTATGACGGCGGCGGGCTACAGAGCCCTGGAGAACGAAGTCAATCAACTCAAGGCGGTCGAGCGCCCGGCGATCATCAGAATGATCTCGGAAGCGCGCGCCCATGGCGATCTTTCCGAGAACGCGGAATATCACGCCGCCAAGGAGCGCCAGGCCTTCATCGAGGGCCGGGTCATCGAGCTCGAAGATCTCATCGGCCGCGCCGACGTGATCGACGTCTCGCGCCTGTCGGGCACCACGGTGAAGTTCGGCGCCACCGTGACCCTGGTCGACGAAGACACCGACCAGAAGCGCAAATATCAGATCGTCGGCGATCATGAATCCGACGCCAAGAGCGGCAAGATTTCGATCTCCTCGCCGATCGCGCGCGCGCTTATCGGCAAGGCCAAGGGCGACACGGTCGAAGTCGCAGCCCCCGGCGGCGCGCGGTCGTACGAGATCTTGAAGGTGGAATTCGTCTAACGGACTTCTCTCCATCCGATTGGCGTCACGGCCCCGCGAATGCGAGCCGCCCGTTTGTTGTTTGTTGAAACCTTTTCCTCACAGCCGGAACGCGGACGTCGCGCGCGAGCTCGCTACTTCGCGCTCGGAGCATTCGTGACCGCGGGCGCTTTCGCAGCGCACGCCTTGTCGTCCCGCAAACCCTTGAGATAGCCGCGCCTTGCGGCGCCGCCGACCACTGCCGAGATGCGATCGCGCTCATGACGGTCGGCGCCGCTGACCCAGCGTACCATGCTGCGGAACGGTATCCAGCCGCCGGCGGCGCTGTGTGCAAGGTCGTTCATCTTCGCGTAGCGCGACTTCCTGGTTGCATCGCCCTCGGCGGGCGCGTCGAAGTCCGGACCTAGCACGCGATCGAGCGCGAGAATCTCTGCGGCGATTTCTTCGCAACTCGCCGGCTGGGGCGGCGCGTAAGGCGCGCGGCGGGCGACGACCAGCGCCGGCGGTATTTCCTTGGCATCGATGTTGAGATCATCGAGCGGCTGATGCGCGGCCGAGACGAGATCGATGCTTTTCTCATTGGCCTTCGGGTCCGGGTCCGCGGCGCAACCGCCCACGGCCAGCGCCGCTCCGAAGCAAGCACTCAGGAAAACGTACCGAAGCGGCGATGCGGACATGATCACACCATGGCGACACACCAACATCGCCCACGTCAAAATGCGGTTCGTTGTGCAAAATCAAGGATGAAATTTTCACCTCGCCACGAAGCCTGCGACCGGGACCCTCGCACCCGGGGAGCGGTGGCTCGCAACATACGCCCGGTATCGGACCGGGATTGTGGGCGGCCGCCACCCGCCTACGCCATGCTTCGGCGCGGCAAGTGCGATTCAAGGGCACGGCAGAGCTGCAGCGAGGCCGGCGCGGGCGGCCATGATCGGGAAGGTGCGTTTTGATTTGGATCGCGGAACCTTATATTAGCCATGCCGTATCACGGGCTGGGACCGCCATGGCCAATATCGCGCTGGTCGACGACGACAAGAACATTCTCGCCTCCGTCAGCATGCTGCTGGAGCAAGAGGGCTATCACGTCCGCACCTTCTCGGACGGCGCCTCGGCGCTGACCGCGCTGACCGCGACGCCCCCAGATCTCGTCATCCTCGACATCAAGATGCCGCGGATGGACGGCCTCGAGCTTTTGCGCCGCTTGCGCCAGTCGGGCGACCTGCCCGTCATCCTGCTCACGTCGAAGGACGAGGAGATCGACGAACTGATGGGGCTGAACGCGGGCGCCGACGACTACATCCGCAAGCCCTTCTCCCAGCGCCTGCTGCTCGAGCGCGTCAGAGCCGTGCTGCGCCGCTCCGAAGCGCACAAGGGCGTGCCGGCGGCGGGCGAAGTGCGCAAGGAAGCGATGATCCGCGGCAAGCTGGTGCTCGATCCGCAACGCCACGAATGCACCTGGGACGGCAAGCCGGTGAGGCTCACGGTGACGGAGTTCCTGATCCTACAGAGCCTTGCCCAGCGACCGGGCTTCGTAAAGAGCCGCGACAGCCTGATGGACGCCGCCTATGACGACCAGGTCTATGTCGACGACCGCACGATCGACAGCCACATCAAGCGCCTGCGCAAGAAGTTCAAGCAGGTGGACGACGACTTCGATGCCATCGAAACGCTTTATGGCGTGGGCTACCGCTATCGCGAGTCCTGATCCCCGCCCATGTTGAAGCCGGTTTCCCCGCGCCGGCGCGCGCGCTATTCGGCGCTCACCCGCCGCATCGTTCTGGTCAACGGCTTCGTGCTGCTCGTACTGATGGCCGGTGTGGTGCTGGTGCAGTGGTCGCGCGTGGGCTTGGTCGATGAGCGGCTCGGCGGCATCGAGACCCAGGCCGGGATCGTCTCCAGCACGCTGGCCGAATACGCCACCGACCCGGAGAACCACCGTCTTATCGTGAAGCAGGCGGAGCCGCTGCTGCGCCAGCTCATCGCGCCCACCAAGCTGCGCGCGCGGCTGTATCTCACCGACGGCAGGCTCGCGGTCGATACCCGCGACCTGCTCGCACGCAACGTGGTGCAGAGCAGCGACCTTCCGCCGCTCGACGCCTGGAGCAGATTCAAGGCTTTCTGGAGCCGCATCTATGACGGCGTCACCGGGGTCAGGCCCTTCGCCAAGCTCGACCCCTATTTCGAGGCCGGCGACAACGGAAAGGTCTATCGCGAAGTCAACGCCGCGCTTGCCGGCGACATCTCGACCGCCGAGCGCGTCAACGACCAGAACAAGCTGGTGCTTTCCGTCGCCGCTCCGGTGCAGCGCTTCAAGGCGATCTATGGCGTGCTTCTGGTATCGACCGAAGGCGGCGACATCGACGACGTGCTGCGCGAGGAGCGCGCGACGCTGCTCGAGGTGTTCGTGGTGGCGATCGTGGTGATGCTCGCATCGTCGCTTTTGCTGTCGCGGTTCATCGCGCGGCCGGTGCTGGAGCTGGCCGATGCCGCCGACCGCATCCGCAGCGGCCGCGCCGGACGCGAGAAAGTGCCCGAGATGGCCGACCGCGGCGACGAGATCGGCGAGCTCGCCGCAAGCTTCTCCGCCATGACGCGTGCGCTCTACGACCGCATCGACGCCATCGAGAGCTTCGCCGCCGACGTGGCGCACGAACTCAAGAACCCGCTGACTTCGCTCAAGAGCGCGGTCGAGATGCTCGTGCGCACCAAGGACGACGCCATCCGCGAAAAGCTCATGACCATCATTCGTAACGACGTGAAGCGCATCGACCGGCTGATCACCGACATCTCCGATGCCTCGCGCCTCGACGCCGAGCTCAGCCGCGAGTCCAGCGAACCGATCGATCTCAACCATCTGCTCGAGACCATCGTCGAGGTCTACAACTTCACAGACCTGTCGCAGCGCGTGCCGATGGAGCTGCATCTCGACCTGCCGAAAGGCGCGACCGTGATCGGCCGCGACGAGCGGCTGGGTCAGGTGATCCGCAATCTCATCGACAACGCCGTCTCGTTCAGTCCGGACGGCGCGCTTGTGACGATCACGGCGAGCGCGGAGAACGGTCAGGCACGCGTCACGGTGGAGGATCGCGGTCCGGGCATCCCGATGGAGAATCTCGAAACCATCTTCGAGCGGTTCTATACCGAGCGGCCGCAGGAGCACGGTTTCGGCAAGAACTCCGGCCTGGGGCTTTCGATCGCACGCCAAATCGTCACCAGCACCGGCGGGCGCATCTGGGCCGAGAACCGCGAAGGCGGCGGCGCGCGTTTCGTCGTCATGCTGCCTTTGGCCGCTGCCTCATGAGAACCGCGAAGGTCGCCAATATCCATGCCAGCGCGGTGCTGCTCGGACGCGCCGCGCCATCCTTCGGCTCGCGCCACGACGCGGGCGTGCTCATTCTCGGCCGCAGCGGCGCCGGCAAGTCGGACCTCGCGCTGCGCCTGATCGAGCGCGGCGCCATCCTGGTCAGCGACGACCGCACCGAGCTATTCCTGCAAAAAGGCGTGATGACGGCGCGCCCGCCGGCAGCGATCCGCGGCTTGCTCGAGGTGCGGGGCGTGGGGATTCTCGCGGTGCCCTATGCCCCTAAGGTGCGCGTCTCTCTTGTGGTTTCGCTCGACGGTTCACGCGACCGGCTTCCCGAACGTGAGCATTGGCGCGCGCCATGGGACTTGCCGGTGCCGGTACCTCTGCTAAGACTCGCCGCCTTCGATCCCTCCGCGCCCGCCAAGATCCTGCTGGCGGTGGCGGCATTCGAGAGAAACCTGTTTCGCGACGGGACGGAAACATGATCGGCATCGTTCTCGTCACCCATGGCCGTCTCGCGCAGGAATTCGTTTCCGCGATGGAGCACATCGTGGGTCCGCAATCGCATCTGCGGGCCGTCTGCATCGGGCCGGAGGACGACATCGAGCGGCGCCAGCGCGAGATTGCGGCGGCCGTCAAATCCACCGACGAGGGTCAGGGTGTGGTCGTCGCCACCGACATGTTCGGCGGCACGCCGTGCAACCTGGCATTGACACAGCTCGACCGCGGCCATGTGGAAGTGCTCGCCGGCGCGAACCTGCCTAGCCTGATCAAACTGGTCGAAGTTCGCACGCGCTTGCCGCTGGACCAAGCGGTGAAGGAAGCGATCGACGCCGGGCGTAAATACATGCGCGCCGGATCGCTGGAACTGGCGGGGGACGGGTAGCTGGCCCATTTGGATCGAATTCGTCATGGCCGCCCTTGAGGCGGCCATCCAGATCGGAATGCATTTCCACGCGGAGGCGCGGAGCACGCGGAGTGGTTTCACTTCTCCGCGTCCATCGCGGCTCCGCGTGAACTCCTGCATGGCCGGGACGAGCCCGGCCATGATGTCTTTAGGGATTTGAATACAGAGCATGGCTCATCAGAAACGCTGCGCCACCGTGAAAATCGTCAACAAGCGCGGGCTGCATGCGCGCGCATCGGCGAAAATCGTCGAAGCATCGGCGCGTTTTTCCTCAGAGATCACCGTCGCCAAAGATGGCCAGTCTGTGAACGGACTTTCCATCATGGGACTGATGATGCTGGCGGCGAGTTTCGGCAGCGAAGTTGAAATTTGCGCGCAGGGCCCCGACGCCGAGGAAGCCCTACGCGCACTGGTGGCGCTGGCCGAGGCGAAATTCGGAGAGGAGTGATTTAGCTCAAATTCGCTTACATCCCGAGCCGTTATCGCCGGACTTGTCCCGGTCACCCATAAACACCGTCCGGTACCGAGGGCAATGAGTGACCGCATAGAGCCGGCCATTGCAAACAAAACCAATTACAAATCTCCGCGACTCCGCGGCTCCGCGTGCAATCCGGCCGGCTAGGTCAAGCTCAGGCCAGGACGGGTTAGCGGAGTTTGACTTCCACCGACAACGGCGGCGCGACGTCCTCCAGCGCGCGGCGTTCGGCGCGGACGCCGAGCGCGGCTTCGATGCCACAGGCGATAAGCATCAGCGCGCCGCCCAGTACATAGCCCCACAGAATGTCGAAGCGCGAATGACTCTGGATCAGCGCGCCGAACAAAGTGGGGCCCGAGATGCCGCCGACTGCCGTGCCGAAGGCGTAAAACACCGCGATGGTGCGTGCGCGCACTTCCAGCGGGAAGCATTCGCCGACGGTCAGGTAGGCCGCGCTGGCGCCGGCCGAAGCGAAGAAGAAGTTGATGGTCCACAATGCGGTCTGTTGTTCTGCGCTTAGAAGCCCGCGCTCGAACAGCGCGCCGGTCGCGAGCATCAGCAAGCCCGACAAGCCATAGGTCAGCGCGATCATCGGCTTGCGGCCCAGCGTGTCGAACAGCGGCCCGAGCAGCAGGGGTCCCAGAAAATTTCCCGCCGCGAACGGCAGGATGAACCAGCCGACGTCATTTGGCGCCACGCCGTAGAAATCGGTGAGGATCAGCGCATAGGTGAAGAAGATGGCGTTGTAACAAAACGCCTGTGTCGCCATCAGCGTGACGCCGAGCACGGTGCGCCGCGGATAAAATCGGAACAGCGCATTGACGAGATCGAGAAAGCTTGTGCCCGCATATTGCCTGAGCCCGATCGCAGGCGCCGGCGTCGCGATGCGATCGTCGTGCGCGCGGCTTTCGATCTCGTGCATCACCGCCTCTGCATCTTCGACTCGGCCATGCGCCATCAGCCAGCGCGGACTTTCGGGAACGAAGCGGCGCAGCACGATGACGATCAGCGCCAGCATTCCGCCGATGATGAAGCCGGCGCGCCAGCCGATCTCGGGCGGCATGATTGCGGGATCGAGCACGATCACAGAGCCGCCGGCGCCCAGCGCGGCCCCGATCCAGAAGCTGCCGTTGACGATCAGGTCGGTGCGTCCCCGCAGCCGCGCCGGCACGAATTCCTGAATGGCCGAATTGATCGCGGAATATTCCCCGCCGATGCCGGCCCCCGTCAGAGCGCGGAACAAAGCGAAGGACCAGAAGTCCCACGACAGGCCCGTCGCGATGGTCGCCAGCAGATAGACGCCGACGGTGATCGTGAACAGCTTCTTGCGGCCGAAGACGTCGGTTAGGTAGCCGAAGAACAGCGCGCCGCTCACCGCGCCCACGAGATAGAGGCTGCCGGCAAGACCGATTTCGGTGGCGCTCAACGACAGCCCGGAGGATTGCTGCAGCGCGCCGGAGAGCGAGCCCACTACCGTCACCTCAAGGCCGTCGAGGATCCAGGTGATGCCGAGCGCGCTCACCACCAGCCAGTGAAACCGGCTCCAGGAGAGCCGGTCGAGTCGCGCCGGGATGTCTGTGACTATGGTGTCCTGGGCCATGAACCTGTGCACATCGAATAGGGGCCAACGCCAGAACGCGCGGCGCTGGCAATAGTGTGAAGGCGAGCGAACTTGCGCGCGCGGCGGCAGCGGGCCACTGTGCATCCGTTGGAGGGGTTCGATATGGATTGGAACAAGCTGCCCGCCTGGGGCGCAGCGGCTATCGTCGTGGTCGCGTTGGCACTCGCATGGTGGCTGATACCGGGATTGCACCCATCGAGCGGCACGCAGGTCGCCGATCAGTTCCCCAATGACGAATTTCCTTCGACCTACAAGCCACGTCCGTCGAAGCCCACCCTGATCCGTGGCGCCACCGTGCTGACCGGTACCGACAAGGAACTCGCGAACGCCGACGTGCTGATGCAGAACGGCAAGATCGTGGGCGTCGGCGCGCATCTCGATGCGCCGGCAGGGGCCGTGGTCGTCGACGGCAAGGGCAAGTTCGTCACGCCCGGAATCATCGACATCCATTCCCATCTCGGCGTCTATCCATCGCCGTCTAACGAAGCGACGCAGGACGGCAACGAAGCGGTCAATCCCGTCACCGCCTATGTCCGCTCAGAGAATTCGGTGTGGCCGCAGGATCCCGGCTTCACGCGGGCGCTGGCGGGCGGCGTCACGACGATGGAGATCCTGCCCGGCTCCGCCAACCTGATCGGCGGACGCTCCGTCGTGTTGAAGAACGTCTGGGCACGGACGACGCAGGGCATGAAATTCCCCGGCGCGCCATACGACCTCAAGATGGCGTGCGGCGAGAACCCCAAGCGCGTCTACGGCAACAAGGGCGGGCCGCAGACCTGGATGGGCGACGTCGCCGGCTATCGCGCGGCATTCGCAAAGGCAGAGGCCTATCGCAACTCCTGGCGCAAATACTGGAAGACGAAAGCCGGCGATCCGCCCGACCGCGACCTGGGGCTCGAAACGCTCGCGCTGGTGCTCGACAAGAAGATTCCGGTGCAGATGCACTGCTACCGCGCCGACCAGATGGCGACGATGATCGACGTGGCCAAGGAGTTCGGCTTCCGCATCGCCGCATTCCATCATGCTTCGGAGGCCTACAAGATTCCCGACCTGCTCAAGAAGAACGGCATCTGTGCGGTGATGTGGGCGGACTGGTGGGGCTTCAAGATGGAAGCCTATGACGGCATCCCGGAGAACATCGCCATGGTGGATCATGCCGGCGCCTGCGCCACCATCCACTCCGACGATCCCGTCGGCATCCAGCGCCTCAATCAGGAAGTCGCCAAGGCAATGGCCGCGGGGCGGCGCATGGGGTATGCGATCACGCGCGCGCATGCGGTGGCGTGGATGACACGCAATCCGGCGCGGGCGCTTGGCATTCTGGACAAAACCGGCACGCTGGAGAACGGCAAGATGGCCGATGTCGTGGTATGGGACGGCGATCCGTTCAGCGTCTACACGCACGCGGAAAAGGTGTTCATCGACGGCGCGCTGCTCTACGACCGCGACAATCCCGCGCTCAGTCCGCGCAGCGATTTCGAGCTCGGCCAGGAAGACAACGGCGCGACGGGAGGAGCGGGGCAATGAGGATTCTCGAAACCAAACTCCGCTGTCATCCCCGGCCGAGCAGCGCGGGCAAAGCTCACCAAAATTGCGATGACCTTTCGGACGCGCTGCGAGGGGAAGGGGACCCAGGTCCCCGCCGAAACTCCGCTTTTGCGGGTCAAGCTCGAAATCGCCTGGACGATCAAAACCGGAGAAGTGCGACCACCTGGGTCCCCTTCCCTCGCCGCGCTTCGCGCGTCTCGCCGGGGATGACACTGAGTTTGTTGATAGGGCTGAGCTTGTGCAGCACAGCCGCACTCGCCCAGCCGCAGACGGGGGCAGTCGCGCGCGCGCCGGGGAGCGGGCCGGTGTACGGCACGCTCATCAAGCATGGCCACATCTACACGGTCGGCGCACAGGGCACGCTTGCCGACGGTGACGTGCTGATCCAGGGCGGCAAGATCGCGCAGGTGGGATCCAATCTCGCCGTTCCCCCGGAGACCAAAGTCATCGATGCGCATGACAAGCCGGTAACGCCGGGACTGATGTCGTCCTGGTCGCCGTTGGGCATCGTCGAGGTCGATCTGGTCGCCGAAACCAACGACACCGCGCCCAACCAGGCGCTCGACAGCGCCGCGTTCGACGTGGCCGACGCGATCAATCCGAATTCGACGCTGATCCCGGTGGCGCGCATCCGCGGCATCACGCGCTCGCTGACGACGCCGGCGATCTGCGGCGATCTGTTCTGCGGGACCTCGGCAGTGATCCATCTGGGCCTCGGCCCCGATCTCATCGTCAGGCGCGATGCGGGCGTCGTCGTCGATCTGGAGCCTGCCGGGGGCCAGGGACAGAAAAACGCGCGGCCCGATCTGTGGGTCAAGCTGCGCGAGACGCTCGATGACGCACGCGAATATTGGGCGCAGCGCGCCGGCTATCACCGCCCGGGCGGCAGCCGCGACCAGCGCAGCGCCCGCGTCGATCTCGACGCGCTGGGACCCGTGATCCAGGGCCGCGAGCCGCTGCTCGTCCATGTCGAGCGCGCCGCCACCATCCGCCAAGTGCTGCAATACGCGCAAACCAACAAGCTCGGGCTGGTGATCCTCGGCGGCGGCGAAGCCTGGGAAACCGCCTCCGAACTGGCCGCGGCGCATGTGCCGGTCGTCATCGACGCGGAAAGCAATCTGCCCGGCAGCTTCTCCGATCTGGGCGCCACGATGAAGAATGCCGCGCGGCTCGATAAGGCCGGCGTCACGGTGGCCTTCCAGCCGCAAAGCAACACCGCGCAATACGCGCGCACGCTGACTCAGGAAGCTGGCAATGCGGTGGCCAACGGCATGCCGTGGGACCATGCCCTCGCCGCAATCACGCGTAATGCGGCGCAGATTTTCGGGATCGCCGATAGCTACGGCACGCTCGAACCAGGCAAAGATGCGGACGTGGTGATCTGGGACGGCGATCCGCTGGAAGTGACCAGCGCGCCGACCGCCGTGTTCATCAAGGGCGAAGCGGTCCCGATGGTCTCGCGCCAAACTCTGCTGCGCGACCGCTATCGCAATGCGGCAAGCGAGAGGCCGTCGGCAGGCTATCGGTGATGCATCGTAAGGTTCTCGCGCTCGTAGCGCTACTTGCCGCCGCTGCGAGCCTGCCGCCATACAGCGCATCTGCGCGGATCGTTGATTCTTCTGACTCCCAACCGGGTTCGCAAGCGGCGCCTCCGGCGGCTTCGCCGGCATTGCAACCGATTCTTGCGCAGATTCCGGCGAATCCGGCGCTGTGGACCGTTCACGGTCTCAAGGGCACGGCCTATCTTTTCGGCTCGTTCCATGCGCTGCCGTCCAATGTCGACTGGCACACCAAGCGGATCGACGCAGCGATGGCCGAGGCCGATGCCTTTGTTTTCGAAATGGCGATGGACGAATCCGTGAAGACGAAACTCCTTGCGGCGGTGAAGGAGAAAGGCTTGCTGCCCGAGGGCCAACATCTCCATGACCTGCTCTCTCCTGCTGCGGCAAGAGAACTGGACGCGCAGCTCGCGGCACTCCACCTGTCGGCGGCCGCGATCGGCCGCATGCGGCCATGGCTCGCCAACATCACCATCGAAACCGCGATGCTGGAGAAGGAGAACTACAAGCCCGCCTCCGGCATCGAGATGCAGCTCGAAGGCGCCGACCGCAAGGACGACCGGCCGATCATCGCGCTCGAGACGCCGGAGCAGCAATTGGCGCTGATCGTACCGACCGATCCGAAGGCCGAAATTCAGGCATTCGAGTCCGCGCTCACCGACGCGCACAAGGAGAACAGCGCCGACGAGATCGGCCCCCTGCTCGATGCCTGGATACGCGGCGATGTCGACAAACTCGACCTGCTGATGAATCGCGAACTTGCCCTCTATCCCGACGCGCGAAAACTCTTGATCGACGACCGCAATGCGCATTTCGCCGACAAGATCGCCGAACTCCTGGAACAGCCCAAGACCTACTTCGTGACGGTGGGTGCGGCGCACCTTGGAGGACCGCACGGCGTCGCCAACCTGTTGCGCCAAAAGGGCTTTCGCGTCGACGGACCCTGACTTCGCGCTGTCATATGGATCGGCTATAGTAGAGCCATTCCGGCCGCGCATGGCCGGCCAGGGGCAAAACCATACAAAGGGGGCTATCGTGCATATGGGTTTCTTGGCGATGCACGTCGTGCATGCGACGTTGATCGCCGTTGTCGGATTCTTCGTCTTGTTCGCCGCCAGCCGCGCCAGCGGCATCGTTCGTCTGGTCGGCACCATCCTAGGCTGGTGGCTGTGGATTCTCGCCGTGCTGGCGATCGTGTGCGGCCTCCTCTGCCACGGGGACGGCAAGAACGCGCCGGGCTGGATGCACATGCATGGCTGGATGAAGTCGGACCAGACCGCTCCCGCCGCGGCGCCAGCCGCGCCGGCACAACCGGCGCCGACGCCGAAGAAGCAGTAGGTTCTTTCTCAAAGGGCGGCCCGATCCGGGCCGCCCTCATTTTATTCAATCCGACCGGTGCCGGGCGGAAGCGCGTCGACGCGCCTGGTTCGAGGTAAGTTGGCCGTAAGAAATAAAGATATGCATATTTCTTTATGTGTTTCTTGCAGCCCTGGAGGTGCCCTGCTATATCGCCCGCGCCTCCCAACGAGAGTCCGCTCCATGCCCGCCGCGCACGACTACGCCGTCAAAGACCTTTCGCTCGCCGAGTTCGGCCGCAAGGAGATCTCGCTGGCCGAGACCGAGATGCCGGGACTGATGGCGACGCGCGAAGAGTATGGGCCCCAGAAGCCGCTCAAGGGCGCACGCATCGCGGGCTCGCTGCACATGACGATCCAGACCGCGGTTTTGATCGAGACGCTGAAGGAACTCGGGGCCGATGTGCGCTGGGCATCGTGCAACATCTATTCGACGCAGGACCACGCGGCGGCGGCCGTCGCGGCCGCGGGCACGCCGGTATTCGCGATCAAGGGCGAGAGCCTCGAGGACTATTGGAGCTACACGCGCAAGATCCTGGAATGGCATGACGGCGGCACGCCCAATCTCATCCTCGACGACGGCGGCGACGCGACCATGCTCGTCCATCACGGGCTGCGCGCCGAGAAGGGCGATACCGCCTTCCTCGACAAGGCGGAGAACGAAGAGGAAGAGGTCTTCTTCGCGCTGATCAAGCGCACGCTCAAGGAAAAGCCCGGCTGGTTCGCCGAGCTTGCGAAAAACATCAAGGGCGTTTCGGAGGAAACCACCACCGGCGTGCATCGTCTTTATCTGATGGAGAAGGACGGCCGCCTGCTCTTCCCCGCGATCAACGTCAACGACAGCGTCACCAAATCGAAGTTCGACAATCTCTATGGCTGCCGCGAGAGCCTGGTGGACGGCATCCGCCGCGGCACCGACGTGATGATGGCCGGCAAGGTGGCGATGGTCGCGGGCTTCGGCGACGTCGGCAAAGG
>Ga0335083_10003559_pt1 | contig 20118 bp, 13 predicted proteins | sample Lox_Sample_42_FD_206716 | JGI IMG/M metagenome (GOLD analysis project Ga0335083, IMG submission 206716) | Soil microbial communities from Loxahatchee National Wildlife Refuge, Florida, United States - Lox_Sample_4.2 | ecosystem: Environmental > Terrestrial > Soil > Wetlands | place: USA...
GCTGACCGTGACAACCCGGATGGGCGCGCGGCGGGTCCGCGAGGCGCTGCCTGCCCTGGTGGAGAAGGTGTCCGCCAGCCGGGCCCCGGTGGTCTGGGTATGCGACCCGATGCACGGCAACACGGTGGAAGCGGCCAGCGGCCGCAAGACCAGGAACTTCGACGACGTGCTCGACGAGGTAGCGGGATTCTTCGAGGTGCACCGCGCGCTCGGGACTCATCCCGGCGGCATCCACATCGAGTTCACCGGCGACGACGTCACCGAGTGCATCGGCGGCGGCCACCACATCGCGGAGAGCGACCTGAGCTACCGCTACGAGACGACGTGCGATCCGCGGCTGAACCGCAGCCAGTCGCTAGACCTGGCGTTCCGGGTCGCGGGCCTGTACCGCCACCACCTCAGCCCGGCCTGATACACGGGGTAGGCGCCGCACACACTTCCCATAAACGGATGATATATTGGGGCCGCCGTTGCGATCTACGGGTCGTGGGCCGCACGCTATGACGGCAGCGTCGGCCACGCACCGAACGACGTCGATGTCCTCGTCGTCGGCGGCGTGGCTCGCCGCGAGATGTACGAGGCGGCCGAGCGTGCCGAGCAGCGCCTTGGGCTACCGGTAAACCCTGTGTTGTGCTCACGGGAACGGTGGCTCCTGGCAGCCGACCCGTTCATCCAGCAGGTCCGCTCTTCTCCCCTCGTCTGGGTCGTCGGTGCAGAGCCGCAGGATGGAGATTCCTGATGCGGTGGGCTGCCGGAGAGGCCACCGTCGAACGGCTTCTCGCTGCCGGGCACGTCGAGCGCGTCCGAGGTGCACAGGCCGATGGCGCATCGTGGCTTGACCGGGCGCGGCGCGGGCTCCAAGCGGCGGAACGAGCTGGAGTACCCGCTCTACCCAACGGAACAGGCAAGCCCGGATGAGGCAGTCGAGACACTGGAGACCGCCGCCGAGATTATCGATGCCGCGGCAAAGCTCATCCCCAACCTCGGGTTCTTCTGATCTCGGCGGGTCAGTGCGGGGCGGTGAAGCGGTAGCCGGCGCCGCGGACCGTCTGCAGGCTTGAGGAACTGCTGCCTAGCTTGCGACGGAGGGCACTCATCACGACCTCGACGACGTTGCTGCCGCCGCTCCAGTCGTAGCCCCATACGTCGCGCAGCAACGCCGCCCGGTCGACAACCCGGCCTTCGCGTTCGTACAGGTACTTGAGGACATCGAATTCCAGCTTGGTGAGATCGGCGCGGGTGCCGTCGAGTATGAGCTGGCGGCGTTCGGGATCGAGCAGGACGTCGTCGTCAATGAGCATTTCCCGTGCGGCGACGTCAGTCAGCCAGCCGTCGATGGAGGACGGTCCGAAGTCGTTGTAGAGGGCGTGGAAGGTGGCGCCGCCGATCTCGGCGGCACCGTCCGGGAGCTGCGCGAAGCCGAGCGGCGCGAACTGGGCCAGCCGCGCGGCGGGATCGGTGGCGATCGAGTAGATGCGCCGGAGCCTGGGCCGCATCTCGAGGTAGCGCCGCTTGAGGTCGAGGATCAGCGCGGCGAGGGCCGGCGTCGTGGCCTCGCCGCCGTCGGCGGCCAGCATGTGGCGGAGGAAAAGCACCTGCTGCCCGCGCGGCACCGGGTTGGCGCGCAGGTGCTCGCGCCAGGTGGCGGCCGCGGGGTCTGCGGCGAGAAGCCAGGCAGGCACGGTGGTCGCCTCGCACAGGCACTGGTACGCGACTGGGGATCCGTCGGAGTCCCGCGCGACGCGGAACGCGGACGGCATCGCGTCCCACCAAGACCGCATCAGCGTGACCGCCTCGGCCGGCTGGTGAGCGCGGGCGATGGCGGTGATCTGGGTTTCATCATCCGGCCGCGCCGGCTCGACCGCGTAGCGGTAACTGGCGGTCGGGAAGAACGCCTCCCGCACGGCCGGGTTCTCGATGAGGTAGAGCAGGTCGGCGGTGTAGCGCCACAGGTCCGTCGGCGGGGCGGTGCGCAACTCGCGCCGCAGTTGGCGCCAGGCCGCGATCCTATGGGCGCGGTAGGCCGCCGGATCGTTGACCCGGAGCAGCGCCGCGACGACTTCGCGCACGGTGTCGTGCAGGGCGAGACCGTCCGGTCCGAACTCCACGAACGGCAGCGGGCGCAGCATGTCGTAGGCGTCATGCGGGGGAACATCGGGCAACAGGGCGCCAAGGAGCGACAAGGTCGGCCGGCGCAGCGTGCAGGCGGCGTCAAGAACGATCCGGGTCTGCTCATCGAGCCCGGAGAGGTAGACCCGAGCGAGTTCGCTGACAACGGTGGCGACCGCGGCATCGGGGACGGTGAGATCCGGACGGGCGCCCCGCGCGGAGGCGGCCAGCCGGAGAGCGAGCGGGTGGCCGTGGGTGAAGCGGGTGATCCGGGTGGCGTCGCCACCGCTGAGTCCTTCGCGGCGCAGCACCGCTTCGGCGTCTCCCGGTGCCAGATTCGCTAGCGGCACCGTGGCAAGCAGGTTCCCGAAAACACTGATCCAGGCGGCGACCGGCGGCTCCCGGCCGGCCAGCGCCAGCCTGGTGTTGTCGCGCAGGCCCGGCACGAATTCTTGCCGCAGCCAGGTGTCAAGCAACCGGAGCTGTTCGTAGGTATCGAGAACCAGCACCACCCGGTCAGCGAGGCCACTCAGCGTGGCGGCGGCCTCGGCCACCGTGCTCATCGGCCGGATCTCGCCGGGTGGTTCAGCCCGCAGCGCCCCGATCGCGCGGCCGAGCGCGGCGAGGAAACCGCGCTCGGTCGGCTCGATGCCGCCGCAGTCCAGGCTGACGACGGCGGCACCGTGTGCCCGTGCGTCCTCAGCGAACGCGGCGAGCAGTGCGGATTTCCCGATCCCGGCGATGCCGTGCACGGCCACGACCAGCGGGCGGTCGCTGTCGGCCAGTTCGAGCAGCACGGCCCGCTCCGCCTGCCGGCCGACTACAGCGGCCGCCCGGGCGCCAAGCAGTGTTCGCAGGGTCCCGCTCATCGCCCGCCCGGCCGTGCTTGCGTCATGTGTCAGTACCCGCCTCGGGTCACCTTCGTGGGCCCGGCCAGGACCGGGAAGTCGCGGACAGCCACATCGATCATGTGCGGGTTGGCCTGCAAGCCACGGAAAATCTGCCCGCCCTGGTAGGTCCTCATCGCGGCGACGTCGTCCCACGTGTAGATACCACCGTAGGTGTTGGTCTGCTCGTTGGCGAGCCAGATCTTCGCGTGCAGACCAGGCAGCGCCGCGAACAGCGGCGCGTTCTGCTCCGCGTGCGCCTGGTACGCCGCGTCGTCGATGCCGTCCAGCTTGAACGTGATGACCTGAATATGCATGTCGTGGTCCTTTCGGAACGTAGAGACAGGCGCTATGCGCTCCCGTCAGTGGTTGATGTGGCCACCGTAGGGACGGCGCGGGCCGCGTCGGTGAGCCCTAGCTGAGGCGAACCTGAGCCTGGCGCCTCAGGTTCGCCTCATGTTCGGCTCAGCCGGGCTGGCCGCCAGCTGCCTAGCGTCTGTGGCAGGCGTCATCAATCCACGTCGCGAAAGGTTTCTGATGAACACTGAACTGATCGAACAGAACGTGCAGCGGCTGCTCGGCGCGATGACCGGCGCGGCCACCACGGCCATGGTGGCGGTCGGCGACCAGCTCGGGCTGTACCGGGCACTCGGCGACGGCGGGCCGGCCACCCACGAAGAACTGGCCGCCCGCACCTGCACGGCGCCGCGCTACCTGAGGGAGTGGCTGTCCCAGCAGGCTGCCGCCGGATTCCTCGCCTACCGGGAGTCCGACGGGCGGTACGTACTGCCAGCCGAGGCCGCCGTGGTGCTCGCCCATGAGGCGTCGCCGGCCTTCCTGGCCGGCGGCGCCACCATCACCCGTGGCTGGTTCGCGGGCATCGACCGCCTCGCCGAGGCGTTCCGCAGCGGCGACGGCATTCCCTGGCACGAGCAGCACCCAGCCGTCTTCGAGGGCACCGAGCGGTTCTTCCGCCCCGGTTACACCGCAAGCCTGACCACCGAGTGGGTCCCTGCCCTGCCCGGAGTGGCCGACAGGCTCGCCGCCGGCGGCAGGATCGCCGACGTCGGCTGCGGGCACGGCGTGGCCGCGATCCTGCTGGCCCGCGCCTACCCGCAGGCCAGCGTGCACGGATATGACTTCCACGACCGCTCCATCCAGGTCGCCAGGCAGCGGGCCAGCCAGGCCGGCCTCGGCGGACGCATCCGATTCGAGGCACTCGACGCGAGCAGCTATCCGGCCGACGGCTTCGACCTGATCTGCCTGCTTGACACCCTGCACGACCTCGGCGACCCAGGCGCCGCGCTAGCCCACGCCCGCAAGGCGCTCGCGCCCGACGGCGCCGTCCTCGTCGTGGAACCGAACGCGGCCGACGAGTACGCGGCGAACCTGGCCAGCCCGATGGCCGCGCTCAGCTATGCGGCGTCCACATTCCAGTGCACGCCGGCCGCCCTGGCCCAGCCAGGCGGGGTCGCGCTCGGCGCCCAGGCCGGCCCCGGGGTTGTCCGGCAGCTGGCCGAGGACGCGGGCTTCAGCCAGTTCCGGCAGGTTACCCAGACCCCCGTCAACGTCGTACTCGAACTCCGGCCGTAGCCGGGCATCCGCCGCTCACTGAGCCTGGCCGCGAGGTTCCGCCCTGCCGCCAGGCTCAGTGAGCCTCGCGGATCAGACGGGCGAGTCGGCCGGGAGTCCCGCCGCGATTGCCGCATCCAGCAGGCGCTTGTCATAGGTGACGAACGAGGTCGGCGTCTGACGAGCTAGCAGTGCGGTGCCAAGGTGGATGGCGTCCGCCACCGCTCCCCCGACACGCAAAACAGAAATCAGCGAGCGAACTCAGTAGCCCGCGACTCACGCACAACCGTCACCCGAATCTGGCCAGGGTAGGTCAGCTCCTCCTCGACCTGCTTAGCGATATCCCGCGCGATCACCTGCGCCTGGATGTCATCGACCTGCTCAGGCTTGACCATGACGCGGATCTCGCGGCCTGCCTGCATGGCGAAGACCTTTTCCACGCCTTCCTTCTCCACCGCGATCTGCTCAAGCCGCTCAAGTCGCCTGACGTACATCTCCAAAGACTCCCGGCGTGCGCCGGGGCGGCCGCCGCTGATGGCGTCGGCGGCCTGGGTGAGGACTGCCTCGACGGTGCGGACCTCGACCTCGTTGTGGTGGGCCTCGATGGCGTGCACGACGTCGTCCGACTCGCCGTACTTGCGGGCGATCTCGGCGCCGATCAGGGCGTGGCTGCCCTCGACCTCGTGGGTGAGCGCCTTGCCGATGTCGTGCAGGACCGCGCAGCGGCGCAGCAGGACCGGGTTGAGTCCTAGCTCGCTTGCCATCATGCCGGCGATGTAGGCCGACTCCGTGAGGTGGGCGAGCACGTTCTGGCCGTAGGAGGTGCGGTAGCGCAGGCGGCCGAGCAGGCTGATCAGTTCGGGGTGCATGTCGGTGATGCCGAGGCCGGTCATGGCGTCCTCGCCGGCCCGCTGGCAGATCTGCTCGATCTCGGCCTTGCCGCGCTCGTAGGCCTCCTCGATGCGCTGCGGGTGGATGCGGCCGTCGGTGACCAGGCGCTCCAGGGTGAGACGGCCGATCTCCCTGCGCACCGGATCGAAGCAAGACAGCAGCACCGCCTCTGGCGTGTCGTCGATGATCAGGTTGACGCCGGTCACCGACTCGAAAGCGCGGATGTTGCGGCCCTCGCGGCCGATGATCCTGCCCTTCATCTCCTCGCCCGGCAGGTGCATCACCGAGACCACGGACTCGCTCGTCTGCTCCACGGCGACCCGCTGGATGGCCAGGGTCACGATCTTGCGCGCTCGCTTGTCGGCTTCGGTCCGCGCCGCGGACTCGATGTCCCTGACGGAGACCGCCGCCTCGCGCTTGGCCTGGTTCTCTATCGCGGCGACGAGCTCGGTCTTGGCCCGGTCGGCGGTGAGGGCGGCGACTCGCTCAAGCTCGGACCTTGCCTTGGCGTCGGCCTCGGCCAGGGCCTTCGCCCGCTCCTCGATCTCGTTCCTGCGCGCGTCGAGCGCCTGCCCGCGTGCCTCCAGGCGGCGGCTCTCGTCGTCGAGGCGCTGTTCACGCTCGCCGATCCGCTGCTCGCGCCGCTCCAGGTCGCCGCGCAGCTGGCGGATCTCATCCTTGACCGCGCTGAGCTCGTCTTCCGCCTTGCGGCGGCCGTCTTCGGCCTGCCGCGCGAGTTGCTCGGCTGCCTCGGCGGCCCGGCCGAGGATCTTGTCGGCGTCGGCCTGGGCGCGGGACCTGACCTGCTCGGCCTCGGCCTGGGCCTGTCCGGTGAGCCGTTCCGCGGCCTGCCGGTCCGCGAGCCGTTCGGGGCCTGCGGCCGACTGGGTGCGCGCCGGAATCCGCCGTAGGACGATGACGAACGCGCCGCACGCGAGGGCCAAGGCAACAAGCCCGATCACCAACAGCGCGTCTGCGCCGCTCACGGTCACCCCTTCCGTTCCGCCGCAGCGGACCCTGGCGTTGTCAGGTGGGGCGACTGGCCGTGCTGTGCCCATGCCAGCCGGGGGCCGTGCGTGGCGGGCACGGCGTGGCCGACGGTACTCGCCAGCACTGGTCTCGGGGGTCGGGCGGTGCGGGTCATCCGTCCGGCGCCAGATAACGCCCTACTGCCGTGAGGTTAAGCGTTGATTACGGGGCCTGTCTACGCCATGCGTGACAAATTTGTGACCTAACGGTCAGCAGCAAAGCCCCAGGTAGACCCATCATTGCAGCTCAGCCGGGATCTGCGCGTATCTTCACCGTGATCTACGCCATCCACGAAAACAATCGTTTAGAGCGGGTACGGCCGGGCCTGTCGTCTAACCCGCGAGGCGCAAGCCTTGTCAAGTGACGCCATGACCGGCCGTTGACGACGTTCCACACCGTGACCTTGGTGACGTTATAGTCTGCGGCGATAGCCGCATAGCTTTCGCCGCCCGCATGCCGAGCAAGACAGGCAAGCACCCTCGCCACATCGAGCTTCGCGTAGGCCATCGTCCCGTCACGGTGCTTGTCCGCGCCGAGGTTCTCCGACCGGGTTGCCCACCGGAGATTCGACAGCCGATTGTCGGTCTTGCCGCCTGGCCCATGGCAGGCTTCCATACCCGCTGGTCGCGGCTGGTCGAACGCCTCCAGCACCAGGATGTGGACGTGGCGGGTGACCCCTGCCATGTTGACGCGGAGGTATCCGTTGCCGTCCGCCAGCAGCTTCAGCACCCGACCGCGCTGCCTTCTGCCCCGGCCGTCACGGTAGGTCACCCACCGTTCCAGACTCCTGACGCGGCCGAGGTCCGAAACCTCGTACGCGCCTTCATGGCCCGGCACCGGCTTCCAACGTTCCAGCTTGCCGATGGGATTGCTGTTGCTTGGTGCCATGGTTCCGGTCCCCCCGGGACTGGGATTGACCTCATTCCGCATCCAGGTCGGCCTCGTCAAACGGGGGCTCGTCCTCTGGGAACGCAGCTTCACCTTCGGCCTCCATGGCCTCACGGATCACGCGGAAGGCGAGGCCCGGCGGATAACCCTTCCGGGCAAGCATCCCTGCCAGCCGCCGGGTCCGCTGCTCGGTCGGCAGCCCGCGCGAGGCCGCCAGCCTGCGCTCGACGAGGCGCCGCGCGGTGGCCACCTCGGCCTCCGGATCGAGCCGCTCGTCGATCGCGGCGCTGATCTCGTCGGCGGCCACGCCGCGCTGCTTCAGCTCCGCGCTCAGCGCCCGGCCCGCCAGGCCGCGGCTGTAGTGCCGTGACTCCACCCAGGCGCGGGCGAAGGCTGCGTCGTCGATCAGGCCCACCTCCTCGAACCGGTCGAGCACCTCGTGGATCGCCTCGTCCGGGATGCCGCGCTTGCGCAGCGCGTCGGCGAGCTGGGCCCGGGTCCGGGGCGCGAGCGTGAGCAGCCGCAGGCACACCTGCCGCGCTCGCACCGCCGGATCACCGTGGTCCTGTTCGGAGATCTGCGGGTCGTCCCGCCCGGTCACAGAGCCGGGACCGCGCTGCCCGTCGCCGCCGGGACTGTGGCGTCATTGTCCAGGCGCGGACCGACGCCGAGCTTCTCCTTGATCTTCTTCTCGATCTCGTTGGCGATGTCCACGTTGTCGCGCAGGAAGTTCCGCGCGTTCTCCTTGCCCTGGCCGAGCTGATCGCCCTCGTAGGTGTACCAGGCGCCCGCCTTGCGCACGACGCCCTGCTCCACGCCGAGGTCGATCAGGCTGCCCTCCTTGGAGATGCCGACGCCGTAGAGGATGTCGAACTCGGCGGTCTTGAAGGGCGGGCTCATCTTGTTCTTCACGACCTTGATGCGCGTCCGGTTGCCGACCGCCTCTGTCCCGTCCTTCAGCGTCTCGATCCGGCGGATGTCGAGCCGGACCGAGGCGTAGAACTTCAGCGCCTTGCCGCCGGTCGTGGTCTCCGGGCTGTTGTGGACCATCACGCCGTCGACGAAGTAGTTGTGCAGCCCTTCCACTTCGATGTCAAAGCGCCTCATCGAACGGGTTGGCGGCTTCACATGGACGTTCAGGACGCGCGCCGCGGCCAGCCGCTGGGTCGCCTGCGCGAACTGCGGCTCGACCGTGAACTGGCCGCGGAACCTCGGCAGCAGCTTGTAGTCCATCGACGGATGGACATAGGGAGCGACGAGCCGCTGGAACTTCTCCGATGCGGCGGTGGTGAACCGGATGGCGCTCACCTGCCGGGCGCCCTTGCTGACGAGCTGGACATCCAGCTTGCGGGTGTCGCGCAGGTACCGCACGAGGCGGTCGCGCGAGCCAGGGGACATCGCCTCGACGACGATCTCGATCCGCCCCGTGCCGCCGGCGGTCCGCTCCTGTACACCTTTGGAGCGCACAACGAAGCTGCCATCGTCCATGTACCAGACCGCCAGCGCCAGCGGCGTGAGGCTCTTGAGGTACTCCCAGGTGAAGTGCTTCTTCCCGTCACCGAAGTACACGGCCTCATGGAGCTCCGCAAGCTCCGGAAGCGGGGTGAAGTCCGCGAAGACCGCGCCCTTGGCATTGACCGTCCTCGAGTGTCCGATGTTGCCGAGGAGCGAGGCCTTCCAGTCGAGATACGCGGCCTGCTTCGCGCCGTGGCCCATGCGGAACCGGGTGCCCGACCGGTCGCGACGGTTCGGCGAAAGATTCCCGTCCCCCATCAGCGCACCGAGGACGACCTGCAACTGCTGCTCGCTGAGCAGGTGCTGCTCCGCGACCAGAACACGGTCGCCGGCGATCAGTTCGCCCGCCTCTCGCCAGCCGCCGGGCGTCCTGATGAGATGGTTCTCCGTCGCCGCGAACTGCGCCCGCCCGTTACCGCCCGACTTCGCCACGGTGAACTGGAGGAACCGCTCGGCGTTTCCGTTGTCGAACCAGTTCACGATCTTGCGCGGGACCATGCGGTCGGTCTCGGCGTCGTAGGAGAGAACCTCGACGTCCATTCGCTGGTTGACGATCTTGCCGATCTTCTCCTGCGTGCCGTCGGCGAGGGTGACCCGGGTGCCTGCCTGCATGCATCCGAACATAACTCCGACCTTCTCGCGGAGCTGGTTGATGAAGATCGCGGTGGTCTTCGTCTGGTTGAGCGCGCCGGTGATCTTGCGCAGCGCCTGGGACATCAGGCGAGCCTGGAGGCCGACGTGGCTGTCGCCCATCTCGCCCTCGATTTCCGCCTTGGGGACCAGGGCGGCCACCGAGTCGATGACCACGATGTCGATCGCGCCGGAGCGGATCAGCATGTCCATGATCTCCAGGGCCTGCTCGCCGGTATCCGGCTGCGAGACCAGGAGGGCCTCGGTGTCCACGCCGAGCTTCTGCGCGTACTCGGGGTCGAGCGCGTGCTCCGCGTCGATGAACGCGGCGATGCCGCCCGCCCGCTGCGCGTTCGCGAGCGCGTGCAGGGCCACGGTCGTCTTGCCGCTCGACTCAGGGCCGTAGATCTCGACGATGCGGCCCCTTGGCAGGCCGCCGATGCCGAGTGCCACGTCGAGTGCGATCGACCCGGTGGGGATCACCTCAACCGGGACGCGCGACTCCTCGCCGAGACGCATGATCGAGCCCTTGCCGAACTGCCGCTCGATCTGGAGCAGCGCCGCCTCGAGCGCCTTGTCCTTGTCGCCGGCCCGGTCCGGGGCCGTCTTGCCGCTTGGTGCCATGTCGACTCCTGCCGATTGAATTCCGCTGTCAGGCTGGCGGCGACCTTCGGCGCCCTGTTTGCTAGATCACCCTGTTTGCTAGATCGAGCAGTGCTCACTAGGTCAACTGGCGCCCGCCGTCAACACCGCACACGTTACGCACCACCGCCGACATTTCCCGGTCGTACCGTCCGGACGAGAGCCGGACAGAGGCAAGTGCGTGCTGGACGCGCGGCGCCCGACGTTCCTTACTCTACTGGAACGGTTATTCGATCGCGGGCAGGACACGCCGATTCGTTCGATCGATCGGAGGCGGGTGCGGGCGGGTGCGGAGTAGGCCGAACCCGTTCGGCTGACGCTCATGGAGCGGCGGTCGCGACGGCCGCGTGGGCGCGGACCCCAGCCCGCGCCTGAGCTGCGCTTTTAGCGGAGACGGTCGGGGACGTTGAACTGCTCGGCGACCGCGCGCCAGACCACCTTCGCGTCCTCGCCGTCGGCGAGCGCCCTGTTCACGGTGCGGCCGCCGAGGCCGGACAGGACGAAGTCCTTCGCGACGCTCTCGGCATAGGCGCCGCCGAACTGCTCCCGCATCCGTTCCCAGAACTCCGTCAGCCGCATCGGCCCAGGTTACCGGGCGACGCGCGGAACATCGACCCTAAGGAAACTTTCAGGAACCTTGCGAGATAATCGGGACATTTAAGGCTGGTATGTCGTTGTGGTAGGCGGGGAACTTTGATCGACAAGGGGCGCGTGCGGCAAACTGTCCGGCACCGCGGAGCAGGAGCAGGAAATGTCCTCGAACGCCACGGGCGACACTCAGCCGGAACCAGCCGTCATAGCGGACGAGCCGGCTGCTGCTGACGTCGCTGGGCCTAGCGTCGCGGCGGACGCGCGGCAGGGGCGGACGGAGGGCACCGTCGAGGGAGTGACCGAGGGCCCGCTTGGTGAAGTGCCGGCGCCGAGGGACGGCGCGGCCACGGAGGCCAGCGGCGAGGCTGGCCCGAGCGGCGATCCTGGCGAGGTAGCCGGAGCGGACGGCGCCGAGCCGGAGAGTGGCGGCACGGAGGGCACCGAGCCGGGCCACGCTGACGAGGATGCCGAGCCGCTAGCACTTGCGTCCGACGCAGACGACGACCACGGTGACGGCTACCCGGCCGAACAGATCGGGTTCTCCGAGCCCGTCGAGCGGGCCGAGCACGTCGAGGAGTTCCGGCCGGGCAAGCGGTGGCCGCGGATACTGCTCGCGGCAGGGTTCGTGATGGCGGCGGCGGCCATCGTCGTCGGCGCGATCGCCATCGTCGGCTCGCTCACCCACGGATTCAAGAAGCCGGTGAAGGTCACCTACAAGAAGTCGGCGGTGTTCTCGCTGAAGACCGGGGACTGCCTGGACCCGCAGGGGCAGTCGTACACGCTGATCTCCTGCGACTCGCCGCACGTGGCCGAGGTGTTCGCGACGTTCAAGCTGCCTGGCGCCAAGTGGCCGGGGAACACCGCGGCCGCCACGGCGGCGAGCAACGGCTGCGTGACCCGGCTCTCCGGGTACCTCAACCCCGAGCTGGCGATCAGCCTCGCGTCCACCTACGTGTACCCGGACGCGGTCGCGTGGCAGGCGGGCACGCGCACCGTGATCTGCGAGGTGCGGGCGTCGAGCGGGCAGCTGACCGGATCGGTGCGCGGCGCGAAGGCGACCGCGAGCTAGCGCCGGCCGGGCCAGCGTCTGGGCTGTCCCGCTGCCTGCCGTTCCGCTGAGCAGCAGACTGGATTGCACAGCGGCTCGGAAGAGACGGACCATGATTCTCCGCCATGGGAAATGCTCATTCCTTAGCTGGAGAATGACATGCCGTCTTCCGTGCGAAGCATTTGCCGCATCTGCACGTCCCAGTGCGGCATCCTCGTCGACATCGACGACGGCCAGGTGCGGCGGGTCCGCGGCGACCGGGACCACCCCATGTCCCAGGGCTACACGTGCCCCAAGGGGCGCGCGCTGCCCGCCATGCACCACCACCCGCGGCGGCTCACCTACCCGCTGCTACGGACGGATCCGCCGCCCCGCTCCGGTGATCCCGCGGCGCTGGCCCGGGTGTCCTGGGCGGACTGCCTTGACGACCTCGCCGCCCGGCTTCGCGCCGTCATCGGACGCTATGGCCCGGCTTCCGTGGGCATCTTCTTCGGCAGCGGCCTTGGCATGGACGCCGCCGGCTACCGGATGGCCGAGGCATTGCACCACGCGATCGGAACGCCAGCCCGGTTCAGCCCGCTGACCATCGACGGGACAGCCAAGACGGTGACGGCGACCTTGGTCGGCGGGTTCCCGGGACTGAAACCGGTACCCGACTACGACGGCGGCCGTCTGTTCATCTACATCGGCGTGAATCCGGTCGTCTCCCACGGCCACACGACGGCCATGCCCAGTCCCACCACAACCCTGCGCCAGCTGCGTGAACACGCGCAGGTGTGGGTCATCGACCCGCGGGTCAGCGAAACGGCCCGCCTGGGGTCAGGGCATATTGCCCCCCGGCCGGGCACCGACTACGCGATCCTCGCCCACATCGTCCGCGAGCTCCTGCACCACGGCGCCCCCGGCCCTGGCGGTCCCCTGGTGACTGGCCTAGCCGAGCTGCGCGAGGCGGTCGAGCCCTATGCACTGGAACAGGCGGCCGGCATCGCCGGCATACCGCCGCGGCAGCTGGCCGAGCTGACCGCCGCGGTCAAGGCGGCGGGACGGCTCGCGATCGAGACGGGAACCGGCATCACCATGGCCGAGCAGGCCAACGTCGTGCAGTGGCTCACCTGGGTCATCATGATCCTCACCGACTCGATGAACCGGCCCGGCGGCACGTGGTTCCACCCCGGGTTCTTCCGCACGTACGACACGGCCCCGCTGCCGCAGATCCCGCCGGAGGCATTCTTCGCCGCCGGACCGCCCAGCCGGCCGGACCTGCCTGGCTTCATGGGCGAGTGGCCGTGCGCCGCGCTGCCCAGCGAGATCGAGGCCGGGAACATCCGTGCCGTACTGAATCTCGGCGGCGGGCTGCTCACCGCCTTCCCCGACGAGCAGGCCATGCGCCGCGCCCTCGCCAAACTGGACGTGCTCGCCACCATCGAGATAATTGAAAATTCGACAACCGCGCTGTCCACGCACGTCCTGCCGACGAAAGACCAGCTGGAGCGGGCCGACATCAACCTGTGGGATTTCCTTTCCCCGCGCGTGGCCGGCATGTACTCACCCGCCATCGTGACCCCGGCTGGCGAGCGGCGGTCGGCTTGGTGGGTGCTTCGCGGACTCGGCCGCCGCCTCGGCTACGAAATGCCGGCCGCACCGGACAATGACGGTCCGGAAGACGACGACGCGATGCTGGCCGTCCAGGCGGCCGACGGGCGGGCCGATTTCGCCGACATCACCGCCGCCCGGTACGCCGAGTCCGGCTACGACCTGCCTGCACCCTGGGTCGATGACTACATCGGGCAGGCCGGTGGCTGGCGGCTCGCCCCGCCGCCGTTTGTCGCCCAGCTCGCGCAGCTCGCCCAGTTGCCCGCAGCCGAGCCTGACTCGCTGCGGCTGATACCACGACGACAGAAGCGGCACGTTAACTCCCAGCTCACGTTCCTTGGCGACGAACCCGAGGTGCTGCTGCACCCGGACGACGCCGCGGCCGCGGGCCTGACCGACGGAGCCGCGGTAATCGTCCGCAGCCAGGACGGCGAGCTCACCGCTATCGCGCGGCTCGATCCCGGCATACGGCCCGGGGCGGTCTCGGTCCCGCATGGGTACTCCGAGGCCAACGTCAACCTGCTCACCAGCCACCTGCAGGCCGACCCGCTGACCGGGATGGCACGGTACTCGGGCCTCCCCGTCAGCGTGCGGCCAGCTCCGCCTGGCTAGCAGTTGCCTGGGGGCCCCGTGAGGCCAGGGCCGAGCTCCGGGTCATCCACAATGCCGTACGCGCCATCGCGCACCACCGCGCCGAAGTGGATGAGGTACCAGTCGCCGCGCCAGGAGATAAACGAAGCTATACCGAACGAGTGCGTGACTCCCCCTTCCCGGTACACGACGCGTGATCCAGGCGCGTGCCAGTAACCCACGTTGTTGTAGCAGGCGCCGGGCGGAATCCACTGGAAGTACTGCGGCGCGACGTTGACCCCGGTCAGCCGCGCGCCCGGCTTGACCAGCTTGTGCGCGGCGGCGAGGTCGAGCGTGAAATCGAGCCAGAGCCGGTTCTCCCAGTCGGAATCCGGATAGGCGATGGCCTTGACCTGCGCGTATGCCTTCTCGGGAAAGAAGGCGGGCAGCGCGTACTTCGGGTCGCCCGTGGCGACGGCCAGCCAGATGTCGTGAACGGCGTTCTTGAACGCCCGGCTTGAGGTCTTCGGCTGGACCGTGGTCTGCGGCTCGCTCCCGGCATCCGGGGGCGCGACGGGCAGGGCGGAGGGTTCTGGCGGGGACGGCGTGGGTGTCGGGGTCGGCGTGGGCGATGCCGTCGGTGTCGCGCGCAGGACGGTGGCGTGGCTGGGTGCGGGGCTCACCGAGCGGGTTGCACTCCTGGTGGCGGACGCCTGCGGCTGGGATGACGCCGAGCAGCCGGCCAGAACGGCGAGCAGCGCTGCCAATGCCGCTGTAGCGAAGGGCGCTGCCGCGAGGGGCGCCGAACGGCGCTGCTTGAGGACGTCGATGTCCCGCCGGATCATGTTTGACAAAGGTACCTGAGGGCGTTTTCCCGCGGCCATGGGCCGGCGGGTTCGTTCTTTGCGTTCTGGCACTTGAGGTGGCTGGCCGGCGGCAGCGCGGGACCGGAATGTCGGCGGGCGGGGGCAGACTGGATGGATGGCAGCAGAAGGGCCGGGCGGTACCGATCCGGTCAACGCGGGGTCGTCTAACACGGGGCCGGTGAGCAGCGCGCAGGCGCTAGACGGGTTCTCGACCGCGACGCGGGCGTGGTTCGAGGGGGCCTTCGCCGTGCCCACCCAGGCGCAGGCGCAGGCCTGGCGGGCGATCGGCGGGGTGGGATCGGGCGGAAAAGGGGCCGACACGCTGGTCATCGCGCCCACCGGGTCTGGCAAGACGCTGGCCGCGTTCCTGTGGGCGATCGACCGGCTGTCGAGCACGCCGCCGCCACCGGATCGCAAGCGGCGCACCCGCGTGCTGTACGTGTCGCCGCTGAAGGCGCTCGCCGTGGACATCGAGCGGAACCTGCGCTCGCCGCTGACCGGCATCAGGCAGGCCGCGCACCGGCTCGGGCTGCCCGACCCGGACATCCAGGTCGCGGTGCGGACCGGCGACACCGCGACAGAGGAACGGCGCAAGCTGGCGACGCGGCCGCCGGACATCCTGATCACCACGCCGGAGTCGCTGTTCCTCATCCTCACGTCGCAGGCGCGGGAGACGCTGCGCGGCGTGGAGACGGTCATCGTGGACGAGATCCACGCGGTGGCGGGGACCAAGCGGGGCGCGCACCTGGCGCTGTCGCTTGAGCGGCTCGACGCGCTGCGCGGGGTTTCCGGCGGCGCCGGCGCCGCTGCGCGGGCGCAGCGGGTGGGACTCTCCGCGACCGTTCGGCCGCCATCCGAGGTGGCCACCTTCCTCGGCGGCTCGCGGCCGGTGACGATCGTGCAGCCGGCCAGCTCGAAGCGGATCGAGCTCGAGGTCGTCGTGCCCGTGGAGGACATGCGGGACCTGTCGGACATGGCGCCGCCGCCCGGCGCCGGGGTGCCGGGAGGTCCTGGCGGGCCTCCCGGCGCGCTTGGCGGGCCCGGCGGGTTTGTCGATGATCCGGTGCCGCGGCGGTCCATCTGGCCGCATGTCGAGGAGCGGGTGCTCGACCTCATCCAGGCGCACCGGTCCACGATCGTGTTCGCCAACTCGCGGCGGCTCGCGGAGCGGCTGTGCGGGCGGCTCAACGAACTGGCTTCTGAGCGTGCCTTCGTCGCGGCCGGCGGCATGCCAGGCGGCGAGGCCGAGGGCGGGGACGGGGACGTGGCGGCGGCCGGGGAGGCCGTGATCATCGCGCGTGCACACCACGGGTCCGTTTCCCGGCAGGAGCGGACCGAGATCGAGGAGGCGCTGAAGGCCGGGCGGCTGCCCGCCGTGGTGGCCACCTCCAGCCTCGAACTCGGCATCGACATGGGGGCGGTGGACCTGGTCATCCAGGTGGAGTCGCCGCCCTCTGTGGCCAGCGGGCTGCAGCGCGTCGGCCGCGCCGGGCACAACGTCGGCGACATCTCCCGTGGCGTGATCTTCCCCAAGTACGCGGCCGACCTGGTGCAAGCGGCCGTCGTCGCCGAGTCGATGCAGGCCGGGGCGATCGAGGAGCTGCGCATACCGCGCAATCCGCTCGACGTGCTCGCCCAGCAGGTCGTCGCGATGACCGCGCTCGACGACTGGGCGGTCGACGAGCTCGAGTCCGTCATCCGGCGGTCCGCGCCGTTCGCGACGCTGACCAGGTCCGTGCTCGAGGCCGTCCTCGACATGCTGGCCGGGCGCTATCCGGGCGAGGAGTTCGCCGGACTGAAGCCGCGGGTCGTCTGGGACCGGGTCGCCGGTGTCATCCACGGCCGGCCCGGGGCGCAGAAGCTGGCCGTGACCAGCGGCGGGACGATTCCTGACCGCGGCTACTTCGGCGTGTTCCTGCCCGCGTCGCAGGAGTCCGCGAAAGCACCGCGCCGTGTCGGTGAGCTCGACGAGGAGATGGTGTACGAGTCGCGGGTCGGCGACGTGTTCGTGCTCGGCGCGTCCTCGTGGCGGATCGAGGACATCACGCCGGACCGGGTGCTGGTGCTGCCCGCGCCCGGCCAGCCGGGCAAGCTGCCGTTCTGGCACGGCGACACGCCAGGCCGCCCCGCGGAGCTAGGAAAGGCGATCGGCGCGAAGCTGCGCGCGCTCGCCGCGATGACCTCAGAAGCGGCGGTGGCCTCGCTCACCGAGAGCGGACTCGACCCGCTCGCCGCGCAGAACCTCGTGTCCTACCTGGACGACCAGCGGGAGGCCACCGGGCAGGTGCCCGACGACAAGACGCTGGTCGTCGAGCGGTTCCGCGACGAGCTCGGGGACTGGCGGGTCGTGCTGCACTCCCCCTACGGCGACCGGGTACACGCACCATGGGCGCTGGCGATCACCGCCCGGCTGCGCGAGCGGTACGGCGGAATGGACGTGCAGGCGCTGCACACCGACGACGGGATCATCATCAGGGTTCCCGACTCCGACGAGCCGCCGCCCGCCGGGATCGCGCTGCTCGACCCCGAGGAGATCGGCGACATCATCACCGCCGAGGTGGGCGGCTCCGCGCTGTTCGCCTCCCGGTTCCGCGAGTGCGCCGCGCGGGCGCTGCTGCTCCCCCGGCGCCAGCCGGGCCGCAGGACGCCGCTGTGGCAGCAGCGGCAGCGGTCCGCGCAGCTGCTGGAGATCGCCGCGCAGTTCCCCGGCTTCCCGATCACGCTTGAGACCGTCAGGGAGTGCCTCCAGGACGTGTTCGACGTGCCCGCGCTGACCGAGGTGCTGCGCGACCTGGCCGCCAGGCGGATACGCGTCGTCGAGGTGGAAACGGCCACGCCGAGCCCGTTCGGGAAGAACCTGCTCTTCAGGTACGTGGGCGCGTTCATGTACGAGGGGGACGCGCCGCTCGCCGAGCGGCGGGCGCAGGCGCTGGCGCTCGACCCGGCGCTGCTCGCGGAACTGCTCGGCACCGAGGCGCTTCGGGAGATGCTCGACCCTTCGGTGGTGGCCGAGGCCGAGGCCGACCTGCAGCACCTGTCGGCGTCGCGGCAGTGCCGCGATACGGAGGCCGTGGCCGACCTGCTGCGTACGTCGGGGCCGCTGACCGCGGCCGAGGTGGCTCTGCGCTGTGTCGATGGATCGGCTTCCGCTGGGTGGCTCTCCGAGTTGTCCGCCGCGCGGCGTGCCATCGCGGTGCGGGTCGCCGGGCAGCCGATGTGGGCCGCCATCGAGGACGCCGGGCGGCTGCGCGACGCGCTCGGCGTGGCGCTGCCCGTCGGGGTGCCTGAGGCGTTCACCGAACCGCTGCCCGACCCCGTCGGCGACCTGGTGGCGCGCTGGGCGCGGACGCACGGTCCGTTCCTCGCGGCCGACCTCGCCGAGCGGTACGGGCTCGGCATCGCCGTGGTCGGGATGACGCTGCGGCGGCTGGCGGCCGACGGCCGGGTCGCCGAGGGCGAGTTCCTCGCCACCAGGCACGGCACGCAGTGGTGCGACAGCGGGGTGCTGCGCATGCTGCGCCGCCGCTGCCTGGCCCGGCTGCGCAAGGAGGCCGAGCCGGTGCCGCCCGCGGTACTCGGCCGCTTCCTGCCCGCGTGGCACGGGATCGGCTCATCTCGCACACGGCGGGCGACCGCCGGCGCGGTGCTCGAAGCGATCGAACGGCTCGCCGGCGCTCCCGTGCCCGCGTCCGCGCTTGAGACCCTCGTGCTGCCCGGGCGGGTGCCCGGCTACTCCCCCGCACTGCTCGACGAGCTCACCTCGGCGGGCGAGGTTGTCTGGGCCGGGGCAGGGACGGTGGGCAGCGGAGACGGCTGGGTGGTGCTCACGCCCGCCGAGTCGGCGCCGCTGCTGCTGCCCGAGCCAGGCGAGCTGACCATGACGCCGCTGCACGGGGCCGTGCTCACCGCTCTCGCCGGGGGCGGCGGCATGTTCTTCCGCATGCTCAGCGACCGGGTGGCCGCGGTGCTCGACGGTCACCCGGCCGACGACGGCGACCTGGTCGCCGCGCTGTGGGATCTCGCCTGGGCGGGGCTGGTCAGCAACGACACCCTCGCGCCGTTGCGGATGGTGACCTCGGGCGGCGGTGCGGTGCGACGTCCGTCAGGGCCGCGGCGCACCACGGGGATCGGGTCGAGCTGGGCGGCGGAGCTTGGCGAGCGTGGCAGGGACGGTGCTTCGCCTGGCGGCGACGGGGGGCCCGGGCTTGGCGACACGGGCGGGTCCGGGTTCGGTTCTGCCGGATACGGTTCCGCTGGATACGGTTCCGCTGGATATGGTTCCGCCGGGTACGGGGCGCGGCGGCCCGCTCCCGGCGTGTTCAATCCGCGGCCTTCCGCGCGCGGCGGCGGATTCGGCGGCTACCGCGGCGCCGGCGGCTACCGGGGGGCGGGCGGCTCGCGCCGTGGGGCCATGCCCACTCGTACCGGGCCGCCCACCGTGTCCGGCCGGTGGTCGCTGCTGCCCGAGCGGTACGGCCTGCCGACGGGCCTGTCCGGGACGGAAGGCGGGCCAGGAGACGTTCCCCGCGAAAGCGCCGATCCGGGAGCGGTCACCATGCGGGCGCACGCGCTGGCGCTGACGCTCCTCGAGCGGCACGGCGTCGTGACCAGGGGCGCGGTCGCCGCGGAGCGGATACCCGGCGGCTTCGCCGCGGTGTACCCGGTGCTGCGGGCCATGGAGGAGACCGGCCAGTGCCGCCGCGGGTACTTCGTGGAGGGGCTCGGCGGCGCTCAGTTCGCGCTGCCTGGTGCGGTGGACCGGATGCGGGCCCTGGCGGGCGACGCGCTCAGCCGTGACGGCCTGGCCGGTGACGGAACCGCAGGCCAGGCTGGCGTGCCGTGGGAGACGGACGCGAATCCTGCCTTCTCTAGTGCGCGCGGCAGCGTCTCGGCGGACGATCCACGGCGAGCAGTTGTCCTGGCCGCGGCCGACCCTGCGCAGCCTTACGGTGCGGCGCTGGCGTGGCCGGCGCGACCAGAAGATACCGCGACTTCGCACCGGCCAGGCCGGAAGGCAGGCGCGATCGTCTTGCTGTTCGGCGGTGAACTCGTGCTCTACGTCGAGCGTGGCGGCAAGACGCTGCTGTCCTGGACCGACGATCCGGTCGCCCTCGAACCGTGCGCCAGGGCGCTCGCCACCGCCGTCAGGGACGGGGCGCTCGGCAGGATCACGGTGGAGAAGGCGGACGGCGGGATGGTCGTCCTCGACTCACCGCTGACCCGGGCGCTCGAGGCGGCCGGCTTCCGGCACACGCCCCGCGGCCTGCGGCTGCGCGGCTGACGTCCC
>Ga0335083_10003560_pt1 | contig 20113 bp, 17 predicted proteins | sample Lox_Sample_42_FD_206716 | JGI IMG/M metagenome (GOLD analysis project Ga0335083, IMG submission 206716) | Soil microbial communities from Loxahatchee National Wildlife Refuge, Florida, United States - Lox_Sample_4.2 | ecosystem: Environmental > Terrestrial > Soil > Wetlands | place: USA...
GTGCCAGGGCGAGAGGACCACGGCCGCGTCGGAGCCGGGAATGAGCCCCAGCGGAAGAAGAAAGTCGTTATATCTCCGCGTCCGACAAATGCCCCCACATGTCGTTTCGGGTTCACGCCTCACCTTTCGGACCTAATTCATCCTAATTATAATCATTTCTGGAAGTGATTGTCGAGGGGAAAGTTTGTTGATTGGAGGAGAGGCTTTTGCCTTTTAATCCGCAGGGAATTCGTGTTTCATCTGGGGCCGTTTGAAAGGCGATTGATGGCGCCGGAGTTTGTGGCGGCCACACGAATAACGTTCTGAACTGTTTTCAAATCGTAAATCGTCAATCGCAAATCGCAAATCGCAAATTACAACGATGCCCAAGCGCACTGACGTCCATTCCGTACTCATCATAGGCGCCGGCCCGATCATCATCGGCCAGGCGTGCGAGTTCGATTATTCCGGCACCCAGGCCTGCAAGGCGCTCAAGGAGGAAGGCTACCGCGTCGTCCTCGTCAATTCCAATCCGGCCACCATCATGACCGATCCCGAGTTCGCTGACCGCACCTATATCGAGCCGGTCACGCCCGAGGCGGTCGAGAAAATCATCCTGCGCGAGCTGGAGGAAATGAAACGGCTCAAAGCCAAAGGCAAACTCGTTCTGCTGCCCACGCTCGGCGGCCAGACGGCGCTCAACACCGCCATGGCCCTGCACCGCGCCGGCGTCCTGGAAAAACACGGCATCGAAATGATCGGCGCCAAAGCCGAAGCCATTCACAAGGGCGAAGACCGGCAGGCGTTCAAGGATTTGATGCTGTCCATCGGCCTCGACGTGCCCATCAGTGGCACCGCGCATAACATTGACGAGGCCCGCGCCGTGGCCGAGAAGATCGGCCGGTTTCCCGTCATCATCCGGCCGGCCTTCACGCTGGGCGGCACCGGCGGTGGCATCGCCTACAACCGTGACGAGTTCGAGGAGCTTGCCAAGCGCGGCCTGGACCTCTCGCCCGTGAGCGAAATCCTCGTCGAGGAATCGTTGCTCGGCTGGAAGGAATACGAAATGGAGGTCATGCGCGACAAGGCCGACAACTGCGTCATCATCTGCTCCATCGAGAATTTCGATCCCATGGGTGTTCACACCGGCGATTCCATCACCGTCGCGCCCATCCAGACGTTGACGGACAAGGAATACCAGATCATGCGCGACCAGAGCTTTGCCGTGATTCGCGCGGTGGGCGTCGAGACCGGCGGCTCGAACATCCAGTTCGCCGTCAACCCGGACAACGGCCGCATGGTCATCATCGAGATGAACCCGCGCGTCAGCCGCAGTTCCGCGCTCGCGTCCAAGGCCACCGGCTTCCCCATCGCCAAAATCGCCGCCAAACTCGCCGTCGGCTACCTGCTCGACGAAATCCGCAACGACATCACGCGCGAAACCCCGGCCAGCTTCGAGCCGACGATTGATTACGTCGTCACCAAAATCCCGCGGTTTGCCTTCGAGAAATTCCCGCAAGCCGATCCGACGCTGACGACGCAGATGAAAAGTGTGGGCGAAGCGATGGCGATTGGCCGGACATTCAAGGAATCGCTGCAAAAATGCCTGCGCTCGCTGGAAATTGGCCGCAGCGGATTGGGCGGGGACGGCAAACCGTGGCGCATCGGCACGGAGGTCTATGGCGACCGCGACATTTTGCCCAGGGACGTCATCAGCCGCAAACTGACGGTGCCCAACGCCGAACGCATTTTCTTCATCCGCCACGCCTTCCGCGCCGGCTTCACCATCGACGAGATTTTCAACCTCACAAAAATTGACAGGTGGTTTTTAGTTCAGATCAAGGAGATTGTGGATTTCGAGGAGGAGCTGGCGAATTTAAAGAACTAGAAAATGATCAAGAAAAAGGCCTTCCAGGCCTTCTGCGATTAATTTCTCGGCGTGAAATTGTTTTACACCGGCCCGGTGGTTAACGCCGAGATGCTCGTGGTGATGCTGGAAAAACACGGCATCGCCGCCACGCAGTCGTTCGTGGACCCTGCCGCGCCGGACGACTGCGATTTGAGCCGTCCCGCCCGGGTCTTTGTGCCGGAAGCCGATTACGACCGCGCCTACCAGCTCTTCTACGCCGAGCGCGAAGACGAGCTTTGACCGCCCCCCCCGTCTCCCTGCGCCTTGAAGGCCGTGCTGAAGTCACCGCACTCCAAACGCTCACGCGACGGCCGGAAATTTCCAAACTTCGCGAAGCGTCTGGACTGTGGCGCGTTCACCGCCGCTTTTCCGATTTAAAAGTTGTCGTCCACCTTCACGCGGTCAATCTTGAAGCCGTAGATGGTTTTCACCTGCGTCGGTGTTGCCACTCGCTCGAACCACGCCGCCGAACACCATGGATATTGATTGGCCACCGGCACAAGTTTGTGTTTCACGGCATTCTGGTGGACGTAATTCAATCGCGCCAGATAGCTATGTTGCAGCGTTAGTTTTGTGTCCCAGAAATTGAACCACACTTTGCGGTTTTCGGCATTGTCGAATTGGTTCAACTCGCGCGATGAGACACCGTGCAGGTCATGCAAGAATCCGCCGAGGTTGCGTGAATCGGGATTGCCGCGCGCGACGAAATGATAGTGATTGGCGAACACGGCCCAGGCTTCCAGTTGCCAGCCGCAATCACGGGCGAAGGAAAGCAAGCGGCGTTCAAGCAAATCGCGTTTCTGCGGCGTGTTGAAAAAATGCCGCCGTTCGAGCGTGCCGGCGGTGACGAAATAGACCGCATTGTCCGCAAGCCGATGCACTGGCGCATGCGGCCAATCTTTCGGCGGCAGTTGGGTTTTCAAATCCACGAGACGGACGGTCGGCAAAATGAAAGTTTTTGGCGGAAGAGGTTCTGGCTTGGACGACTGCGACGCTTCGGGGTCCATGCGGCCATCTTGCGGGAAATGATGTGCGGCGAAAAGTTTGAAAGTTCGCAGAAAAAGCGGTGCTGAAGTCACCGCACTCCAAACGCTCACGCGACGGCCGGAAATTTCCAAACTTCGCGAAGCGTTTGGACTGCGGCGCGTTCACCGCCGCTATTCGCCCCAGCTACTTCGTCGCCGGCAGGTAATCCTGCCACAGCCATTCCAAGGCTTCGGGCAGGGTTTGTTGTTTCACCCAGCCATCCACATACCCGACGTTGCGGGCGAAAACAAACTGGTAAGCGTCGGGCTAATTCTCCCCAACCCTTAGGGCAGCATCACTGCCCGGTAGAATTTATTTCCCGCAACCGGGTTCTGGTCAATCCACAAATAGGGACTGGAGTTGAGCAGTACCGTCGCCACAGTGTTCCAGGCGGTCATGTCGGGCGAAGACTGAATTTGATAGCTGCGCCCGATGGCGCCGGTGATTTGCACTCCGGGATAGGTTCTCAATTGCAGGTTTGCCGGGGACACAGGTTGGCCCTGTGCGTTGAACGTGATGTTGCGAATCCGGTTATTGCCGCTGTCGGCGACAAAGACCATGCCCTGCGAGAAACAGCCCCCATTGGCGGAACTGAACAGCGCCAGGTTGCCCGGACCATTGTTGAAGCCGTACTGGTTGAAGGAGCCACCCAATGTGGTCACGTTGGTTTGGGCATCCATCCTGCGGACGCTGTTGCCGCAGGCCAAATAGAGATTGCCGGCGTGGTCGAAAAACATGGAATTAATCACGTTGAAGGTGGCATTGGTGCCGACACCGTCAACCTGGGGATAGTAATAATAGGTGCCATTACCGGCAACCGTCGTCACGTTCTGTGATGGGTCCACGCGGCGAATCCGCTCGTTGCCGGAATCCCAGACGTAAATATTGTCAGCCTGATCACAAGCCAGAGACGTGGGGCTGGAAAAGGCGGTGAGGAGCGTTCCCTGTCCATCGAAATATCCCGAGACGCCGCTTCCGGCAAAGGGCACGACCGTTCCGGCACCGGGATTGTAACGATAGATGCGATTCCCGCCCGAGTAATAAAAATTGTTCGCTGAATCGAAGCAGATGCCGCTGGAAGAAGTCAGGTTGGTCAAACCGCCGTTGAAAATGGACACGTAGCCGTTGGTGTCCACGGTCAACAGATAGTTAACGCCGCCGTAGGAGCTGTTGGCCATGACCAGCCAAATCAAGTTGTTGTGGTCTATCGCCATCGCGCTGACCTGGCCCCAACTCAGCGAAACATTCGTGCCGTAACCATCCAGATAGGAACCGCCGCCGGCAAATGTGGAAACCGTCTGGTCGGGAGCGATTTTCCGGATTCGCTGATTGTTGTTGTCCCAAACGTACAAGTTGCTGGCGGTATCGGAAACGATTTGCGTGGGGTCGTTAAAAGCTGTGAGTAATCCATTTCCGTCAACATAGCCCGGTATGCCGTAGCCGGCGAACGTCGAAACCATGACATTGTTGGTATCGTAGATTTGGGCTTCGGCTCGTCCGGCAAGGAGAATCAAGGCCCAGGCGATTGAGACCGCCACAGTTTTTGTTTCCATAGAAGAATGATTTCGTTCCCGTACTTAACGTGGATTGTGACTAATAATGCCGTGAATGACAATCACTTGTTTGTTACGGTTTGGTTTCACTTTGCCGCAGGCTGATAATCGTGCCACAGCCATTCCAGGGCTTCGGGCAGGGTTTGTTGTTTCACGCGGCCATCCACGTGCCCGGCGTTGCGGGCGAAAACAAACTGGTAATGATAACCTTTGGCGGCCAGAACCTTTGCCAGGTTCTCATTGGCAACAACCCAATCATGCATATTGTCGCGCATGATGTTTGGATTGAAAAGGTCGCGGTCGCCGACTTCCAGCCAGATACGCAGCGGCTTCGTGGGACTGTCCGGGATGAGGTGTTCATGGAATTCCCACGCGCCGTGCGGAGTCGCCGGATTGTAAGGCCACTGCTGGTTCACATAGGTGCCCGAATAGGTCAGGACCCGGTGGTAAAGTTCCGGGTGATACCACGCCATGACCAGCGCGCATGACCCGCCGGAACTGCCACCCATCGTCGCGCGGCCGTCAGGATCTTTGGTCAAGGTCACATGACAATTGCTTTGCACAATCGGCAGCACTTCCTGCTCGACGAACTCCGCATAGCGTCCGGACAGGGTGTCGTATTCCAAGCCGCGCTCGCTGCCCTGGGCGTCACCGCTGCCGTTGCCGATGGAAATGGCAATCATCACCGGCACCTCGTGTTCGGCAATCAGATTCTCCAACGCCGTGAACAACGGGCGGTCAGGTCCGTCCGCCCCGACAATGAAAGGTGCGACTGTGCCGGGGACATATTGTCTGGGCACATAAACCGACACGTGTCGAGTATACGGTGCCGGATGGCTGGTGGTGACGACCAGTTTGGCAGGATCAGCGGGGTCCGGCGTGCCAAAAGTACCTCGCTCGCGTGCGATGCCGGGATAAATTTTGCTGTCCGCCGAACTCATGGTGAAGTTGTACACGGTTCCCTGCGGCACGTTGGTCTGCACGGTCATTTCCGGTGGGTGGTGATACGCCGGACCGATGATAAAATTACCGTCGGCATTCGCCGGTGGCACGGCGCCGTCGGACAATTCCGTGGCTTTGACAAATCCCGGCGTATGCGGATCGCGGGTGGGTGCCGGCGCAGCCGTTGTTGAAGCGATGCCAGTTATCAGAGCGAATATCGCACCGAACCAAACAGCGGCTTGAACCTTTCCGGTGGTTTTCATTTCAATCTATTGATGTTGGCAATTCGATGATTTTCCTTAGGTCAGCCGTCTATGTCCAATCTTTCCCGCGTCCCCCGTTTTCATCGCGATATACGCCCGGGCTAATTTGCGCAACGTTCCTCAATGGGCTACCGTTCTGGGCATGAGGCCCAAGCTGCGGTTTATTTGTTCCGGAATGATTTTGCTGTCGATGGCCGCGCCGGCGCTGCGGGCGGACGTGTTGGAAATGCAAAACGGCGACCGATATTCCGGGAAAGTAGTGTCGGTTTCCCCGGACACGGTGATATTGAACAGCGAAGTGCTGGGCAAAATCACCGTACCGCGCAAACTGGTCGTGAGCCTGTCCTTTGGCACCAATGCCATTGCGCCGAAGGTGGTGGACGCCCTCACGCAACCGGTATCCACAAATCTTCCCACGCTGACCGCCCCCTCAACTCCGGGGAACCCCAATCCGGATTTATCCGCGGCGCTTCGGCAATTGGGCGCGAACACAAATTTTGTCGGGCAGATCCGCCAACAAATGCTGGCTGGCATTCCCGAGGCCGCCAGCAAATACGACGAGATGGTCAACGGTTTGTTGAGCGGGCAATTGAACGTGGGCGACGTGCGACGGCAAGCCCAGGCAGCGGCCGCGCAATTGCGGGAGCTCAAACAGCAGCTCGGCCCGGAAGCCGATGATTCGCTGGATGGTTATTTGCAGGTGCTGGACAGCTTCATCAAGGAAACCGCCAACGAGCCGGCGGGCGCCCCGCCAAAATCTCCTTAATTCGGGATTGGTTCAATAAAACAGAGCGTGGCAAGCCGGCCAAAAGCGGATTGCAATCGTATCACACGTTTTCTCCAGCGGTCGTGATTCGATTTTCAACCGGTTCCATCCAGGCCAATGGCGCCGCACCAGGGATCAATCCGGATGGCATTCACCGCCAATCGCGTATTCAGCGCGTAGCGGCGCCAGAGCCAGGCGGCCACCACCGAGTTCCGGGCCTGAATCAACGCGGCGGCTTCCTTGTCCAGCGCCTGGGGGAAGGTGGCGTATAATTCGCCAACCGAAATCGACGCGGATTTTTCAGTGAGTTCGTCCAATGATTCATCGGAATCGGGATTATCCGTTTCCGGCTCGTCCACGGGCTCGACTTGCGGGGCTGGCGGGCTGAGAACACTCAGAACAAAAAGAAATTTCCTGTCGCTCAACCAATTCAAACCGGAACGGATGTCTTCCGGCACCTCCGATTGCAGTGTGCCGGCGCTGAAGCTCAATTTTTCCGGACGAACAACCCGGTCCACGTCCACCCAATAGCCTTGTTCGAAATCATCCATCGGGGTGGATTGCAGTTGCGATTCGGCCCGTTTCAGGATTTCCGGCCAGTTCAGCGGCGCGCCGCCCGATTCCGTGAACCATTGGTCAATGAATTGGGCGGCGGCGATTTTGCGAAGGATGACTTCCACGGGATTTTCACCTTCCGGCATCGTGCGCAGCCAGATTTCGAACTTTGTTTGCGCCTCCTCCGGCGAGTCGCCCAAAACTATCTGACTCGCGCAGGCATCCCACGTCTGGATTGTTCCCCCTGCGTCCCGTCGCCCCGGGATGGGTCGCACCTGAGACCGGGTGGTGACACCGGTAAAGAGATAGGCATTCATGATGCGTGAAGTGATTTGTCTCAAACGAATTGAAACACCGGGCATGCCCGAAAGGCGACATAAATTATTGTCTCTGGTGCTCACCAAGGCACCGGGCCGATTCGACAGCAGGTGGAAAGTGGATTACGGTGCTTCCATGCGAGACCTGGTGCGAGCGTCGTCGGTGGCAGCCGTTTTGATCACGGCCCTGGCCATCGGTTCGCCCAGTCAGAAGATGACGGCGGGCACTTCGACGACCGGGCTGATGGCACATTATGAAACGGCGACGCTGGCCGGCGGTTGCTTTTGGGGTTTGCAGGAATCCCTGCGCCATATTCCCGGCGTCATCAAGACCACCGTGGGTTACACCGGCGGCACAACACCGAATCCAACCTACGAGTTGGTGTGCGCCGGCAATACCGGTCACGCGGAGGCAGTCCAGGTCATCTTTGATCCGACGAAATTAAGTTACGAGGAATTGCTCAGCCATTATTTTCAAAGCCACGACCCGACGTCGCCGCGCCTTCCGGTCGCGGGCGTGAAGGTGCAATACCGGTCGGCCATTTTTTACCATAGTGACGAACAACGCCGGATTGCGGAGCGCGTGAAGGAGAAACTCATTCAATCCGGCAAATGGACCGATCCCGTGGTCACGGAAATCACGCCGGCCACGGAATTTTATCCAGCGGAGGCCTACCATCAGGATTACCTGGAAAAAAACTCCGGCGCACACACTTGCCATGTCTGGTGGAATTGAGATGGTTTGCTCAGTGGCGCTTTGCGCCCCGACAATAAATTTGTATTGTCGGGCGAATGAATTCACGGCGCATCGGGATTGTGGGTGGGGGCGCAGCCGGTTTTTTCGCCGCGCTGGCGTGTGGCGAGTCGCAAAGCGGCGCTGAGATTTTCATCCTCGAAAAAACATCACGGTTTCTTTCCAAGGTCAAAATTTCCGGTGGTGGCCGATGCAACGTCACCCACGCGTGTTTTGACGGACGCGAATTCGCCGCGCGTTTTCCCCGCGGCGAACAGGCGTTGATTGCCCCTTTCAAACAATTTCAGGCCCGTGACACCGTGGCATGGTTCGCCGACCGCGGGGTGAAACTGAAAACCGAAAGCGACGGCCGGATGTTTCCCGTGACGGATTCGTCCCAGACCATCATTGATTGTCTGCTCGGCGCGGCGCACCAGGCGGGCGTGAAGTTATTGGCGAATTGCCGGGTGGAAAATGTCATCAAAAGGGCGGACGGACGTTTTGAATTGACGCTCATAAGAAATGCTTCTGCCTCTCCCCTGCTACCGGAGGAGAGGGCCGCGGCGAGGAGGCCGTTAACCTCAAATTCCCTTGCCCCGATCCTCCCCCCGCCCGGACGGGGCGAGGTGGAGGAATTCACGAATGAGAAAATCCTGTGTGACACAATATTACTGGCCACGGGCGGCTGCCGGACGCCCGCGATGGGTCAACTGGCGGTTTCGCTCGGGCACACGCTGGAACCGCCGGTGCCTTCACTATTCACGTTTCACATCGAAACGTCCTGGCTGCGGGCGCTGGCGGGCGTGCCGGTCGAAATGGTCGAAATCTCGGTTCCAAAAACAAAACTCCACGAACGCGGCGCGCTGCTGGTGACCCATTGGGGTTTGAGTGGTCCGGTGGTTCTCCGATTATCGGCGTGGGGCGCGCGTCAGTTACACGGGCTGAATTATTCCTTTCCGCTCCACGTAAACTGGCTGCCGCTTCTGAACGCGGAAAAGCTCGCGGCGGCATTGGAGGCGCGGCGCAAAGCGCAACCGGCAAAGTTGATCGTGAATTCACCCCTCCCGCCACTCCCGGCGCGCCTGTGGGAGCAACTCGTCCGGGCCGCCGGCGTCTCGCGGGAGACGAGATGGTCGGCACTTTCGCGATCTGCGCAACATCGACTCGTCCAGCAGTTGCGGCGCACGGAATTTTCCGTAAGCGGGAAGAGCCTGAACAAGGAAGAATTTGTGACGTGTGGCGGGATCCGGTTGCGCGAGGTCAATTTGAAAACCATGGAGAGTCGCATTTGTCCGGGACTGTTCTTTGCCGGCGAATTGCTGGACGTTGACGGGATCACCGGGGGTTACAATTTCCAGGCGGCCTGGACGACGGGCTGGATTGCCGGAAGGAACATGGCGTAACAAAACTCGTCGCCCTCCCTGCCGGACCTGTTATTTCATCAGCTGGGTCTTGAATTCGGCCAGCCGGTCATCGTAGAAGTCCATGGATTTCGGGGTGGTGGTGACCGTGGAATCGTAATTGACGAGGGTGACCAGGGTGCTGTAGGTGGCGATGTCGTGCACCGGCAGCACGGCGCGGATGCCACCGGCCGGTCCCATCCGGGAATAGCAGTCCTGCTCATGGATTTGCGGCACGAGGATGATACGATAGCCGAGCTTGGTCAAAAAATTCCGATAGGAATTGGTTGTGATAATCGCGCTATGCATCGCCGTGGCGTCCATCTGCAACTGGTCGAGGACGGCTTTCAGGATTTTGAATTGGTCGTGCGACAGGATGCGATCGAAATGTTGTGGCACCGTTTCGCTGACCGGTGTTGGGTCAGGCAACGGCGTGCGGGCTGCTGGTTTTTGGGCCATAAATTTTTGAGTCGAAAATCAACCTTGGTCCGGCGCGCTGGGCGGGAACAGGATCATTATCGTTCACGACGGGCGGGAAGTCCATGATTCATTTACGGCCTGCGGATTCACCGGATTCCGTCCTCCCGCCTCCTCGAGCGACTCCGGACTGTTCATTCGGCATATTCTGCCCTATAGTTCTTCCAACCATGGCAGGCGTTTTGAAATTTCCGGACCGTTTTCTTTGGGGCACAGCCACGTCGCCGACGCAGATTGAAGGCCACGTTGCCAACGAATGGACGGATTATGTCGCACCCGATGGCGGACATTGCCGGGTGGCGTGCAACCATTATCACCGTTATGCCGAGGACGTGGCCTGGATGGAGGAACTGGGTGTGAACGCGTACCGCATGGGTATCGAATGGTCGCGCCTGCAGGCCGCGCCGTTCGCGCCGCTCAACCAGCCGGAACTGGAACGGTATGTGGACCTGTTGGACCGGCTCAAGGCGGCGGGCATCACGCCGATGGTCGTGTTGCATCACTTTTCCAATCCGCCGTGGATTACCTCCGCAGGCGGCTGGCTGAACCCGGCCACGGTCCCGGCGTTTGTGGATTACGTCACAAAGCTTGTGTCGGCCTTGAAAGAACGGGTCTGGCTCTGGAACACATTCAACGAGCCAGACACCTACGCGTCGTTGACGTATTTGCTGGGCGGTTTTCCGCCCTTCCAGAAATGGCGGCTGCTCTCTTTCCGAAAGACCATCCGGCACATGGCGAGGGCGCATGGGCGGATCAGCGAGGTCATGCGGCGGGCCGGCCACGGCGGCCGGACGCCGGAGATCGGCATTGCGAAGAATTGGACCTTTTTCGGGCCGCTCGAACCACGCGCCTGGTGGGACCGTTTGCTCGCGGGAATTTCCCATCGCCTGTTCAATCATTTTGTGTTGGACGCCTTCCTGGGCGGGCGACGCCGCTCCGCCTCCACCTTTCTCGGCCTGAATTATTACGGGCTGACGCGGTTCAAAAATTTTGAACCCATGGTGCCGGCGGGGGGCGCCAGCCGCCGGCAGCTCGCACAATTGGGCGTGGTTTGCGACGACATGTTCGAGCGTCATCCGGGTGGATTGGGTACCGTCCTGCGGGATCTGCAACAGCGGTACGGCCTGCCGCTTTACATCACCGAGCACGGTGCGGCGTCAAGTGACGAGAATTTTCGAATTCTTGACCTGACGGAACATTTGCGCGAATTGCACGGCGCCGTCCACAACGGGGTGGACGTGCGCGGCTTTTTCTACTGGTCATTGCTGGACAACTTTGAATGGCAATTCGGTTACTCGAAAAAATTCGGCCTGTTGGCCGTGGATTTCAGCGACGAAAAGCTGCCGCGTCGAATGACGCGGGTTGGCGAATTTTACCGGGGCATCTGCCGGACGCGCGCGACGACGGCTGCTTCTTTGGATTGCGACGACATGTCGCCGCTTTGAAGGCGTGGACATATCCGCGCACTCCAAAATTGTCCGGCTCGCGAGGAGGCTCGCCCACCAAAACCGCAGATGATGTCGTAACCTCAATTTGTTGAATTTGCATTCTGTAAAAAGCGTGTATATTTCGGCATGCTTGCGACACCGGAACTGATTCGTGAAGCCGCACAAGTCCCACAGGTGGAGGAACTTCTCCCTCGCTGGCGGGAGGTGCCGCTTTATCGCGATTCGCTGGGACGATCGGGGGGTGAGCGGCCCGGTTTTGGGTCTTTCCAAGGACTGCCACTGCTGGCAAAACGCGACATGCGGAATGGTTTTCCGCGAAACTTCCTGGCCGGCGACCAATCGCTCGAATCGTTGCTGGAAAAAAATCTGGTGGAACTGGAGCACACCTCGGGCACGTCCGAAGAACGGTTGCCGGTGATTTTCGGCCGCGGCTGGTGGAACTTGCAGGAGGAACGCGCCCTGCGGCTGAACGCGTTTGTCGCGCACATGCTGGATGAACATCCGGCTGCCCGGCGCGCCACGTTGGTGCCGCCCGCGTGCAACGGGCTGACGTGTCCGACGGTCTGGATGTCACGCGAGCAGCGGACGCTGGGTAACACGCTATATGTAAACCTGGCGCGCATTCCGTTCCTGGTAAGTGACGACGACCTGGCGCGCATGGCCGCGGAAATTGCCGATTGGTCACCACTGTTCCTCGACCTGGACCCGGTGCATGGCACCCGCTTCGCGCTGTACTGCGAGCAGCGCGGCATCCGTTTTCCGTCGCTCCGGTTCGTGTTATGCAGCTACGAATTTGTCAGCGTCGTCCACCGCCGGATTCTGGAACGTGTCTTCGGCGTGCCGGTTTTCAATCTTTACGGCTCGACCGAGACCGGCCATTTGCTCATGGAAACCGAGCGCGGTGAAATGAAGCCCAGCTACGACACAGCCTTTCTGGAAATCGTGAACGCGGACGAACACGGCATCGGCGATTTGGTCGTCACGACCCTGACCAACGATTACATGCCGTTGCTCCGTTACCGTATCGGCGATCTCGCGGAAAGGATTGAGCGTCCGTACGCCAGCGAATTTGTGGTTCACGGCCGGGCGCGCGACGCCTTGATGGCGGGCGATGGCGGACGGGTCACCACCTGGCAGGTGGACCAATGTTTTGTTGGTGTAGACGGTGTTGCACATTATGATTTGCGGCAGGCCGAAAACGGCGGTTGTGTTTTACGCTTCGTGCCGGGCGGTGCCGGGCCGGGTGCCGGGGAACTGGCGCTCGTCGGTTCGCGGCTTGGGTCGCTGCTGGGTCTGCGCCAGGCAATCTCAATTGAAGCGATGCCGGTTCTGGTGCCGGCGGCTTCGGGAAAGTTTCGATTGACCCAGCGCACGGCTGGAACCTGAGGATTTGATCCGATCGGGAAAATGGCGGTACCAGGCGCACGGCTGGATTCCAGGAAGGTGGAATTGGGGGAGGCCATTTGCCGAGGCAAAATCTTTCGCGCCGGCGGCGTTGACAAAGTAGAATTTGGACCTAATTCCGCCTCCGGCGGTTTCCTATGAAATGCAAATTGTGTTTTGGATTTATTATCGGCGTCGGTTTATTCCTGCCTCCGGCATCCTTCGCCAAATCGGTTCGCGTGGAATCGGCCGCCGGCATCAGCGTACTTTTGGATGAATCGTCCGGCCGCTATGAAATCACCTCACGCCGGCCGGATTGGAAATTTGCCGGGGAGCTGGAGGCGCCGGCCAAGGCGGTCGACATCAATCATGGTTCCGACCGCATTGGTGCTTATCAGGAAATCCGTTTTTCCTGGCAGGCGACCGCGCCGGTGGCGGCTTCGATTCGGATCTATGAGCAGCGGACCGTTGCCCTCTTCACTTTGACGTGTGACCAGCCTGCTGACCAATGGCCGGCGGTCTTTCCGCAATTCACGTCGTTTCCGGCAAAACTTCACCATTTCAGTTTCGGCGAAAGGGCTTTTGCCCCTCCCCATTTCGACCTGGAAACCAACGGCACTCCCTGGCTTTTGTTCGATGATCACGCGAGCGCAGCGGTGATTTCGCCGGCGGATGATTTCATGCTGGCGACGATGGCCGGCGACGGCACCCATGAAATCGCCAGCACCCTGAACCCGGGGGTGCATGATTTGCCGGCACATTTTTCCCACAGCACGTTGATGGCCTTTGCGCCGGGCATTCACGCGGCCTGGCAAACCTGGGGCGGTGCGTTGACGGCGTTTCAAGGCAAGACACCGCCGGCGAACGACGCCGACGTAGGATTGCGTTACCTCGGTTATTGGACGGACAACGGCGCGAATTATTACTACAACTACGATCCGGCACTGGGCTATGCCGGGACGCTGGAACAGCTGGTGGCCCGATATCGAGAAGAGGGTATTCCCATCCGTTCACTGCAACTCGACAGCTGGTGGTATGAGAAAACATTTACCGGCCCCGACGGCAAAGTTGGGGAAACGAAAAATCCCCGGCTGCCCGCCGGGGAATGGAACCGTTATGGCGGCCTCTTGAAATACGAGGCGGATCCGGCGGTGCTGCCCGACGGCCTGGCCGGACTACACCGGAAAACCGGCCTGGGACTGATTACTCACAATCGTTGGATGGATCCCGCCAGTCCCTACCATCAGGACTACCAGATTTCCGGAATCGCGGCGGTGGATCCGAAATGGTGGGACAATATCATGACGTATCTCGCAAGCGGCGGGGTTTTCTGCTACGAACAGGATTGGCTGAGCGAAATCTATTATCATTCGCCGGAACTTCAGACCACGCCGGCACCGGGCGACGCGTTCGCGGACAACATGGCGCGGGCGGCGCAAGAGCGGGGCCTCAGCCTCCAGTATTGTATGGCGTTGCCGCGCTTCTTCCTGCAAGGCTCGCGTTATGCCAATCTTACGACCATCCGCACGAGCGATGATCGTTTCGGCCGGAACCGCTGGGACAATTTTCTCTACGTTTCCCAACTCGCGCGCGCGGTGGGTATCTGGCCCTGGTCTGACGTGTTCCTGAGCAGCGAAACCAACAACCTGCTGATTAGCGTGCTGTCTGCCGGCATGGTCGGAACGGGCGATGCCATGGGCAGCGAAAACAAGGAAAATCTCCTGCGCGTGGCCCGGCCGGACGGCGTCCTCGTGAAACCCGACGAATCGCTGTTGCCTTTGGATTCGGTTTATGTGGCCCAGGCCAATGGCCGCAAAACTCCGATGGTGGCGTGGACCCATAGCGACCATGGGGCGCTGCGTACCGCCTATGTCTTCGCGTACAATCGCCAGCCCACCGGCGCCGAGGCCGGGATCACCCCGATGGAACTTGGCCTGAGCGGAAACGTTTGTATCCTGGATACGCATTCGGGCAAGGCAGTTTTTCAGTCCGCCCGCAAACGGGTTCAACTTTCGTTCAAGTCGGGGGAAACAGCTTTCTACGAGATCACACCCGTGGGCCAATCGGGCCTGGCATTCTTTGGTGACGCCGGAAAATATGTTTCCAATGGCCGCCAGCGGATCGCGGCGCTGGACGAGGGGCCGGGAAAACTGACGGTGACGACGGTATTCGCGGCCGGCGAGAAATCTGTCCGTTTGTTTGGTTATGCCAACGAAGCGCCCAAGGTCGTTGCGCAAAGTGGTTCGGCTGGTGCTGTCGCCTTCGACTCAAACACGCGCCGGTTCAGCGTGGAAGTCAGGCCCGCGCCGGAAGTCGTTCAGTCCGGTCCCGACCCGGTTCAGACAGCCGTCGTCATGTTTGAAACCAGGTGATTTTTCCGTGCGCTCACAGGCCGGAGTCGAGCCTGAACTACCGGGCCCCCGATGATTTCACGGCGTGGATTGACTGACAGCTGAGTCCTGGCGCTTGAGATTTTCGACGGTTTCGCGTATCCGTCTTTCATGCTTATTGTTCACATTCAAGTTCAGGTAAAACCGGAGTGCGTAGAGGCGTTCAAAGAAGCTACCCTGGCGAATGCGCAGGCCAGTATGAGGGAACCGGGCGTGGTTCGGTTTGACGTCGCCCAGCAACAGGACGATCCTGCCCGGTTTGTCTTTGTGGAAGTTTATCGCGATGCCGCGGCCGCGGCGGCGCACAAGGAAACCAAACATTATCCGGTCTGGCGTGATGTGGTGGCGCCGATGATGGCCGGGCCGCGCCACCGCGTGAAGTTCGACAACGTGTTTCCTGAAGACAAAGATTGGTGAACGGTGGGGCGAGGCTGCCGACGAGCCGAATTTTTTCCAAATCGACGATGGCTCGCGGGGACGCTCGCCCCACCGTTGGGGTTGATATGAAATTCGAATTCGCCACAGCGACAAAAATCATTTTCGGCCCAGGCACGTTGAGTGAAGCCGCCGGCTTGGCCCGGGAATTTGGCTCGCGTGCCCTGGTGGTGACCGGACGGGGTTCTTCTCGCGCGGAAAAATTGCTGGCGAATTTACAGTCGAACGACGTCCGCTCCATCCTTTTTGCCGTCTCCGGTGAACCGGAGCTCGCAACGATTGAGCAGGGAACGAGGTTGGCAAAAATTGAACAATGCGAACTCGTCATCGGCATCGGCGGCGGCAGCGCCTTGGATACGGCCAAGGCCATCGCCGCGATGCTGGCCAACGGTGGCGAACTCCTGGATTTCGTTGAAATCATCGGACGCGGCCGGTCGCTCACAAAGCCGTCCGTGCCGTTCATTGCCATTCCAACGACGGCGGGCACCGGCTCGGAAGTTACGCGCAATGCGGTGCTGACGTCGTACGAACACAAAGTCAAAGTGAGCCTGCGCAGTCCGTTCATGCTGCCGCGGGTAGCCGTGGTGGATCCCGAGCTGACTTATGAATTGACGCCGGCCCTCACGGCCAGCACCGGTCTTGACGCGCTGACACAGCTTATCGAACCATACGTCTGTTCACGGGCGAATCCGATGACTGACGGATTATGTGTTGAAGGCATCCGCCGGGTAGCACGCTCGTTGCCGGTCGCATTTCAGGACGGCCAGAACAAGTCCGCGCGCGAAGACATGGCCGTGGCCAGCTTGTTGGGCGGGATGACATTGGCCAACGCCGGCCTGGGCGCGGTACACGGATTCGCCGGCCCGATCGGAGGATTGTTTTCCGACGCGCCGCACGGCGCAATTTGTGCGGCGTTACTGCCGCAGGTAATGGATGCCAATCTCCGCGCACTCCGGCAGCGCGCACCGGATAGCGAGGCATTGAAGCGTTATGCTGAAGTCGCGCGGTTGCTCACCGGCGACCTGTCGGCAACGGCAGACGCCGGAGTGGAATGGGTTCGTCGGCTGGCGGGCGATTTGAAAATTCCGCGCCTCGGCGCCTACGGCATCCAATCAGAACATGTTGCCGAATTGGTGAAGAAAGCCATGCAAGCCAGTAGCATGAAGTCGAACCCCCTTGCCCTCACTTCGGAGGAACTTGCCGAAACGCTGCGCCTCGCTTTATGAAGATGCCGGGGAGTTCAGGGAACAACCGCTATTTTTCCCCTTTCGCGCCGACTCAAATCCGCCAGGGCCTTTCTGTTTTCTTCAAGGCAGCGTCACTGCCCGATAGAATCGTTGGCCGAAGACGGCCGGATTGTTGTCTTGAAACAGCACGAAATTGTTGGTCGCCAGGACCGTGGCGAGATCCAGCCAATCGAGCAAATTTGCAGACGCCTGCACCCGGTATCGGCGATCCGGCTCGCCGTTGATGCTGAACCGGACCGGCCCGTCTTGTGCCGCGTTGAGACTGGCAAGCAACGCCGGCTGCGGCGTACCCAGCGGCACAAACTGGAAACTTTTTATGATCAATTCCACTTCCTGGCCGTCTGATGGCGGGCGACCGAAGATTAGCCAAAGATTGATTCGCGCATTTTCATCACCGGTTTGGGGCACGGCGGAAGCGTTGGCAAACACCCAGTTGCTGAGCACATTGGTTGGCGCTGGATTTGGCGAATAACTGCCGCGCTGGGATTGGAAACTGACCGAATTACTTTGCCAGGTGAACAGGTGGGTCGAATCGGCCAATCCGGCGGGCACCTGGTAGCGTGAGTAATGGCCGCTGAGATTATATGGCTGGACCGTGAATTGCGCGTTGTTGGCATCCGGCGCAAAACCGCGTGAACATTCGACATCCATTTCCCGGTAAGCGTACGCCGGGTCGTCGCTCCAGGTAAACATACCGAGCACGATATTGGTGTCCAGGTCATCCACGCGGGAACCCAGTTCAAACCGGTAGCTGCCGTAACCGAATGTCCGCGCGGAGACGATTTCCGCGCATTGCCATTGATTGGACCGGTTGGTGATGCGGAGGTGCAGCCAGCCCTGCGCGTCGGTCCAGATGTTGTTGGTGCTGTCAGAAAAATAATTTGGCCCGGGACCGAGTTGGTTGGTGCCCGAACTGGCCTTTACCCACCAGTCGTATCCGGAAAAACCAATCCAACGAATGCCCGGATATTCGCGCGTAACCACGGCGCTGGCAATCGCCTCGAAAAAAACGTTGGTCGGCAGAAACGGGTCCCCCAGCACACAAGGTTGATCGTAGTTGGTGCTGACCAGCAGGGCCGCAATCCGGGTGGCGTTGTTATCCAATCCGCCGGTAGTGATGTCCGCGGACCAACTTCCGTCCGGTTGGATCGGAGTGAGGGCTTGAGCGCAGGTGGGCTTGGAATACCAGCCATAAGGCGGGACATTAACAAACACTGCCACCCGGCATTTGGCCGGGTCCGCACCCAACACCACGCCACCGAGGTTATCGGAGGAACCGTAAGCCGGCAGGTTGGTGATGAGGATGCCGGGTGTAGCTTGAATCTGACGCGTGCAACCAGCCAGGAAAAGCACGATGGCACACTGCGCTGCCAGCGAGCTGATTTTCCAAAGCGCGGCCATAAGTAATCATAACCGTACCGGCTTGAACGGGCAAATTGAACTTCATTTCGCCATCGCTCGCCTGAAGCCGGCCGATGTGCTATTTTCGCAGAATGCGGATGCGGTTTAAAATTTTTCCGGCCGGGCTGCTGGTCTGCGGGGTGTTGTGCTCTGTTCATGTTTTGCTCTCACAACCTGTGACCTCCATGCCAGCCGATGTCCCGGCCACGGCCACCAACCCTCCATCCTCCACCATCATGCAACCATTCCAAAAGCCATCGCCCGCCGAGTTGAAGAAAAAATTAACGCCCGAACAATTCGCAGTCACGCAACAAGCCGCCACCGAACCATCGTTCCACAACGAGTACTGGGACAATCATCAGCCGGGCATTTATGTGGACGTGGTGTCGGGCCAGCCGCTGTTCAGCTCGCTGGACAAGTTTGATTCCGGCTGCGGCTGGCCGAGTTTTACAAAACCACTTTCCAGCAACGAGGTGACGGAGCACTCCGACCGTTCCTTTGGCATGGTGCGCACCGAAGTGCGTTCCCGCGCGGCGGATTCTCATCTCGGCCACGTGTTCGATGACGGCCCGGGGCCAACGCATTTGCGTTATTGTATCAACTCGGCGTCGTTGCGCTTTATTCCCGTGGACAAAATGCAGGCGGAAGGTTACGGCGCGTATCTTGAACCTTTCATCAAGGCCGGACTGTACCAGCCAACGAACAAGTAGGCCGGCAGTCCGTTGGGTCCGGGTCGCCGCGCCCCCGCCGATGTTGTTCTTCAAATTTTGTTCCCGCGATAATTGAATATTTTCGCGGGAACAATTTCATCCGCAGTTTCTCTGATGAGTGAATGGCGGCGGTGGCCGAGCTGGCGGAAGAAGCCGACGAGGCCACCCGCGACGAATGGATTTGCAGCCAGCGGTCAACTAATCCCCAAGGCTGGTTTGCAGGAACGGCTTTGGACGGAATGCAAGCCCCACGGCTTCACCGTCCAGGGCCGTTTTCGTCAATTTGTCTAGTTGAGAGTCGCCTGCCGGTTTGAGATCGCGCTGCCGCCCGTGCCATTCAGCACATGCCGAATGCCGCTGTCGCGCTGCCAGCCGAGCCGGAGGGTCACCATGTGGTGCAGCCGGACGCCGGGAACGGTTGGGGTCTCGATGGCGTTGTCAGCCACAATCTGTCCGGCACGAAACACACTATAAACACCAAGCCCCCAGGCTTCATGTGTCGTTACCTCATTCGCCACTTTGTAAGATGCAAAACCATTGACGTCGCCATGCCGCCAGGCCGCCTGGCTGGGCGGATCGTAGGGCATTTCGGACTGGTAGAAATAGAGACGGCCGCCGTTGCCGTTCCACACCGTTTGATAACCCTGGCAATGTTCAACAAACAATCCGTACAAGGTCACGTTGTTCCCGTTCACGGTCAAACCGGTGACGTTTTTATTTAAATCCCAGCCCACACCCCGGCCGTGGTCTGCACGCCACAGCCAGAAATTGTCGCCCACGATGTTGTTGCAATTGAGGGTGACCATGTCGGTGGCGCTGCCGGCCGACGCGCCGCCAACCCGGCAGAAAATGTCGTAGAGAAATAGCGGGTCCGTCGCGTGGGATGCTGAATTGCCCGGTGTTCCGACCTGCAGCAAGGTGGCTGAATTGTTGGTTCCCGCCTGGAAAAGAATGCCGCCCACTTTCACGCCATCCACATCGGAGACCGTCATCGCCTGAGTACCCTGGTCGGGTACCAGCGTCGGGTAACCCAGTCCCAGCACCACCGTGTCCGGCCGGGAAACCTGAAGGCTGTCTTCCAAATGATAAATGCCCGGCGTGAGCAATAGATTCTTCCCCTGTTTCAGCGCCGCGTTGATGCTGGCGGCGTTGTCCGTTTCCGGGTGGGCCAGATAGAAT
>Ga0335083_10003561_pt1 | contig 20113 bp, 25 predicted proteins | sample Lox_Sample_42_FD_206716 | JGI IMG/M metagenome (GOLD analysis project Ga0335083, IMG submission 206716) | Soil microbial communities from Loxahatchee National Wildlife Refuge, Florida, United States - Lox_Sample_4.2 | ecosystem: Environmental > Terrestrial > Soil > Wetlands | place: USA...
CCGTAGCGGGCGCGCAGGACCATCCGCTCGCGATCGTTGAGACTTCCCAGCAGCGCGCGGACCTGCTCGATCTCTGAATAATCGAGCAGCCGCTCGTAGGCGTCGCCGGCGAGCGGATCGGCGAGCAGCTCCCCGAATACCCCCACGTTCCCTTCGGCGCCCTGAACCGCTTCGTCCATCGACTGCGGCACACGCTCAAGCGCGAGCATGTCCGCGACCTGCGCGTGGGTGAGGCCGGTGCTGACGGCCAGCTCGTTTCCGCTCGGCTCCCGCCCATGCTCGGACACGTACTCGCCATGCGCGCGCTTGAGCTGCGAGAGCTGCCTGAGCGCCCGGTCGGAGAGCACCAGCGGCCGGGTCAGCTCAGCGATCAGCTGCTGCATCGCCTGCCTGACCCACCACGCCGCATATCCCCAGAACGGCACTCCCAGCGTTGGGTCGTAGCGCTCGAGCGCGCGGAGCAGCCCGACCACGCCTTCCTGCATCAGCTCAAGTCGGGTGATGGCCTGCGAGCCACGATACACGCGCGCGACCCCGGCGATCAGGGGCAGGAACGCCTCGACCAGCTCCTCGCGGGCTCGACGGTCGCCGGCCTGGGCGGCATCAATCAGGCGCCGCTCAACGGCGGCCGGGAGCCGCGGGCGGTCGCTGAGGTCACGCAGGTAACCGGCCGAGCTCGTCTCGCCGCCGAGCCGCCGGTGACGCAACCCCGCGGCCAGGTCCTCATCAAGCCCGCGTGCCGCCAGCGACTGCGCTTGGAGCAGTTCGCTCTCGTCGTGGGTGATGTGGTCCGATTCGGAGGCCATGTCGTCCAACCCGCCCACCGTGTGTAGCGCGGAGCCATTTTGGACGCTGGCCAACATGGCCGCGACCTGCTCACGACTCAGCGGTTCCGCCGGCGCGCCCCCGGCGGAACCGCATCTATCCGACAGCATTCCTCACGCGGCCGGCCGGAGCCGGGGCAACACGATCGCGCTATGCGCCGGCGGGCCAAGCCCCCGCCGCACCCAGCCGATCCGCCAACGACGACGAACAGACATACGAACGCTCACCTCCTCTCCGGGACACCGGGCGGCTCAGAGAGGTGAAAAAGGGTGGTGGAGGCCGGGAGCCAAAGAGCCTTGACCAAAGGCGGTAGGTGCCAAACCGTCAGGCAACCCTTCTCGACCTGGGCCCCGGGCCTCCACCCAACTGATGAGTCGCTTCTTCTATGTCAATCCTCTCTGATCGCTCTAATAGGCCGCCAGCGAACACTGTCAACCCCTTTCCGAGAAATTTCTGGCCTCCCGTCCCCACGGGCCGGCGTGACCCGCACTCGAGCCGCGCAGTTTCACTGGCGAGCGTGGCGTCAGAGCGCCTCTAGGAAGGCGAGCAGAGAATCTGGCGGCCGATAGCGGCCGGGCTTGCCATTCACGGGGACGGTCCGGGCGAGCGCCTGTTCCTTGATCGCGAGATCGGCATGCACGTAGACCTGGGTCGTCTTGACCTGCTCGTGTTGGATATGCGGGTGATATGGCGGTTCGATCAGGGTTTCCGTCGGCGGTCGTCTCGGCACGGGATTGAGGCTGGCTCTGGTTACGCGGTGGGCGCGTAGCGGAGGTCGCCTGGAGGGCGGCCGGAGCGGAGCGCCTACCGCGAGCGCGCCGTCCGGGAGGGGGTGCATCGTTTCGCCCTGTCCCTGTCCGGAAGGAGCTGATCGGTGAGGTTCGTGCCGTGTCTGACGCGTTCGACAGAGGGCGGTGAGCTTCGCTTAATCACGCTGGGGCATCGGTTGGTGGATGACTACATCGAGTTCGTCGCCGCGCGCGGGGCCGTGAATACGTGGCTGGCGACGGCGTATGACCTGAAGGTGTTCTTTGAGGTCGTCGGCAAGGAGCCGGCGGAGGTGAGAACCGCGGACGTGTTCGCGTTCCTTGCGGAGCAGCGCAGGCCGCGGCGGGGCGAGAAGGTGGTGCGGATCGAGGACGGCGAGGCGGGGGCTGGCGGCGCGCACGATCGCCAGGCGCTTGTCGAGCGTGGCGGGCTTGTTCGAGTATCTGCTCGCCCGCCGGCGACGCCGGCGAGGCCGGCAATCCCGTGCCGCGGGGCTTGGCGTCACGGCGGCCGGGGCGGCTTGGCCGGGGTGGGGTGCGGCTGGTGCGGACGCCCAGGACGTTGCCGCGGGTGCTCTCGCCGGCGGAGGTGGACGCGCTGCCGGGGGCGCTGCGCACGCGCAGGGATCGCGCGATGGTGCTGGCGATGCTGTCGGGTGGCCTGCGTCGCTGCGAGGTGCTCGGCCTGCGGCTGGGTGACGTGAACGTCGGCGAGCGACGTGTGCACATCGCGTGTGGGAAGGGCGGACCGCCGGTAGCGCGAAGCGATCCAGATAAAGAGGGCGGAGACGATCTAGTCATCTATTGACTAGTTAGTATCATTCTAGTATGTTCCTGACCATGAACCCACCCAAGACTCCCCGCCACTCGGCTCTCGGCCTGACTGTCCTGTGGCAGCTGATGAGCGAGCCGATGCACGTGTACCGGATGCAGAAGCTGTTCGAGGCCCAGGGCAAGGACCGCGTGGTCAACGTGCGATCCCGGGCGACCCTCTATCAGACGATCGACCGGCTGCAGCGACACGGGCTTGTCGACGTGTCGCGGACGACGCGCGTCGAGGGCTATCCGGACCGAGTTGAGTACGAGATCACCGACGCCGGCCGCGAGGTCGCCCGCCAGTGGTTGCGCGAGATGCTCCGTGGTACCGAGGGCGAGTACCCCGAGTTCATCGCCGCCCTTTCGATCGTGTTCGGGCTCGAGCCGCAGGAAGCCCGCACAGAACTCGAGCTACGGGCCGAGCAGCTCGCAGCCGCGCTCGCCGAGACCGAGTCGGTGCTGAGCGACAGCCCGGCCGGTCTCCCGCGGCTCTTCTTGCTCGAGGAGGAATACCGCCAGGCGATCCTCCGGGCCGAGCTCGCCTGGCTTGATGGGGTGATCGCCGACCTGCGCGAAGGACGGCTGACCTGGACCGAGGAGTGGCTGCATCAGATCGCAGCCACATTCACCCCCACCGATGACCACAACCAAGCGGAGGACAGCTGATGACTGCCACGATCGAGGCCCACGGCCTCACTAAGCACTACGGAAAGACGAAGGCCCTTGACGGCTTGGACCTGATCGCCGAACGCGGGCAGGTGACGGCGGTGCTTGGCCCGAACGGGGCCGGCAAGACGACGTTCGTGCGGATGGTGGCGACGCTGCTGCGAGCCGATGCGGGCACGCTGCTTGTCGCAGGCCACGACGCCCGCCAGAGCCCGGCCGCGGTTCGTCGCGTGATCGGTCTGGCGGGCCAGTTCGCGGCCGTCGAGCCGGCGATGACCGGGCGTGAGAACCTCGAGATGGTCGCCGGCCTGTTCGGTCTGAGCCGGCGCGCGGCGAAGGCGAGCGCCGCCGCCGTGCTCGAGCAGCTCGGTCTCGTCGAGGCCGCCGACCGGCTGGCTCGCACCTATTCGGGGGGGATGCGCCGCAGGCTTGACCTCGGTGCGAGCCTGGTCGGCGCCCCGCGGCTGCTGCTGCTCGATGAGCCCACCACAGGCCTGGATCCGCGCAGCCGGATCGAGCTGTGGGACGCGATCCGGGCGCTGGTGCAGTCCGGGACCGACGTGTTGCTGACCACCCAGTACCTCGATGAGGCCGACCATCTCGCCAGCCAGATCGTGATCATCGACCACGGTCGGGCCGTCGCCGCCGGCACGCCCGCCCAGCTCAAGCAGCGAATCGGCGGCAACGTCATCGAGGTGCACGTCCGCGACACCCGGGACGTGGCGACCATCGCCGAGCTGCTCACTCGACTAGGTGAAGGCGTCGTACAGATCGATCAGGCCACGCGACGGGTCAGCGTACGCGTTAACCCCACCACCGACGGGCAGATGACCGCACTGCAGTCGCTCCACGCAACGGGCGTCGAGCTCGACGACGTCGCGCTGCGACAGCCCAACCTCGACGAGGTGTTCCTCACCCTCACCGGCAAGCAGACCTCCGACAACCACGACGTCACGCCCGCTCGCGCGGCCTAACGAGAAAGGAACGACTGTCTCATGACAACCATCGCTTCGACACTCGACTACAGCCCGGCGAGCGCCACCCGCCGCCAGACCGGGCTGGCCAAGAGCACTCTGACCGTGGCGCGTCGCTCGCTGCTGCGCTACGTGCGCACACCGCAGCTGATCGTGCTCGCCACGGTCCAGATGTCGCTGTTCTTCCTGATCTACCGCTACATGTTCGGCGGCGCGATCCACATCGCCGGGATGTCCTACGTCGACTACCTGGTCCCCGGGTTCATCGCGACCGGAGTGCTGTTCACCGGCATGGGAACCGCGGCCGCGATGGCCGAGGACCTCGAGCAGGGATTCATCGACCGCCTGCGCTCACTCCCGATCCCGCGGGCTGCCGTGCTCACGGCCCGAGCGATGGCTGACACCGCGTTCCTCGCTTGGAGCACCGCGTTCACCGCGGCCGTTGCGTTCGCGGTCGGGTTCAGCCTCCACGGCTCGGCGATCGACGGGTTGGCCGCGTTCGGACTCGTGATCGTGTTCGGGTTCGCGTTCGAGTGGGTGTTCATCGTGATGGGGATGTTCGCGGGCAACGCGCAAGCCGCCCAAGGCATGGGAATGATCGTGTTCCCGCTCGTGTTCATCTCCAGCGCCTACGTGCCCGTGAGCTCGATGCCCGGATGGCTGCAGGCGTTCGCCAACCACCAACCCATGACCTACATGGTCGACGCCGTGAGATCGCTGACGCTCGGATCACACGCACACGCCCTGCTCGGCCACCCCAGCTCGTACTACATCACCCGCGCCCTGATCTGGACGCTCGCGATCCTCGCGATCTCACTGCCCCTCGCCGTCGCCAAGTACCGGCGCGGCTAACCGAACACGCCTTCGCAAGACGAAAGGAACACCACCATGACACCCACAGATACCGAAACGGTCCACGTCCGCGCCCATGGCCGGTCCGTCAAGCGCCTCGGCGACTGGACGACCGCCCGCCGCTTCGACGTGCGTGCCTCCCGCGGCCTCGTCGTGCTCGACCTGATGCTGCCGAGGATCGCGCCAGGCGTGATCGATATCGCGCTCGACGTCGACCACTCCACCGTCAAGCTCCTCGTACCCGACGGAGCGGTCATCGACCACGGCGACCTGCGCCGCGTCGGCCGTGGCCGCGTGAAGGACTGGACGGGAAACAGCGCCCCCGACGGGCGGCGGATCAGGCTCGGCGGCGAGATGCGCAACGCCGAGGTGCGCGTCCACCGCGGTGGCGTCGCGATCCTCTCCCTACTCCGGTCCCGCCACAGCCTCAGCCAAGTCCGGAAGGCACACCGCGAAGGCCGCCTAAGCCCGGCCGCCTGACGCAGACAGACCCGGCCGGCCCCGCCCTGCCTCGCCGTCGCACCACCGATTCCCAGCGCCGGCAGGCAGGGCCGGGCCGTGCCGCACGAACGCTGGGCACAACTGAAATCCATCGAGATCCGAGGAACGAAATGAGTGCTGCTGTCGACATAAACGGCCCGAGTACGGTGACGACCGAGCATGCCGTGGCGATCGCCGGAGGCGGTCCGACAGGCATGATGCTGGCGGCTGAGCTGGCGCTGGCAGGCGTCGACGTCGCGCTCCTCGAGCGTCGTGCCGACCACGTGCTTGCGGGCTCCCGGGCGGGCGGTATTCACTCGCGCACGATCGAGGTGCTCGATCAGCGCGGGATCGCCGATCGGTTCCTTGCCGACGGTCAGACGGTGCAGACCGCGACGTTCGGCACAGCGAGGTTGGACATGAGCGACTTCCCGACGCGCCACCCGTATTCGCTTGGGATCTGGCAGGACCAGATCGAGCGGATCATGGCCGAATGGGTCGCCGAGCTGCCGGTCCACATCCGCTACGAGTGTGAGGTGACCGGCTTCGTCCAGCACGACACCGGGGTTGATGTCCGGCTGTCGGGCGGCGAGTCGTTGCGGTCGCGGTATCTCGTGGGCTGCGATGGCGGACGCAGCCTGATCCGTAAAGCGGCCCGCATCGAGTTCCCCGGGTGGGATGCGACAAGCAGCAACCTGATCGCTGAGGTCGAGATGACCGAGGAGCCGGAGCTGGGCATCCGCCACGACGAGAAGGGCACCCACGCCCTAGGCAGGGTGGAGTACGAGATCCGCGACGGCGAGGTCGTCTACGGGGATCGAGGACCGATCCGAGTCATGGTGACCGAAGCACACGTCGGGTCCAAGACCGAACCCACCCTGCACGATCTCAGAGATGCGCTCATTTCCGTGTATGGCACCGACTTCGGGATGCACAGCCCCGCGTTCATCTCCAGGTTCACCGACACCACTCGGCAGGCCGCGGCCTACCGCGCGGGGCGGGTGCTGCTGGCCGGCGACGCGGCGCACGTGCACTACCCGGTCGGTGGGCAGGGCCTCGGCCTGGGTGTGCAGGATGCGGTGAACCTGGGGTGGAAGCTGGCGCAGGTGGTAAACGGGACCTCCTCGGAGAGCCTCCTTGACACCTATCACGCCGAGCGTCACCCGGTCGCTGCCCGCGCGCTCAGGTACACGATCGCGCAGGGTGCGCTCCAGCGCCGCGACGACCGCATGCGAGCCTTGGTCGATCAGGTGTCGGAGCTGGCGAGAATGGACGGGCCTCGCAAACGGCTCGCCGGGCTTCACTCCGGGCTGGACATCCATTACGACCTCGGCGACGGACATCCGCTGCTCGGACGGCGCATGCCGGACCTAGACCTCCTCACCGCCAACGGCCCGCTGCGGGTCTTCAGGCTGTTGCACGATGCCCGACCGGTGCTGCTCAACCTCGGCGAGCGCGCCGCCTTCGACATCAGCCCATGGGCCGATCGCGTTCAGCTGATCGATGCCAGCTACAACGGAGAATGGGAACTCCCGGTACTCGGCACGGTCAGCGCCCCTAGCGCCACGCTGGTTCGCCCCGACGGCTACGTCGCCTGGGTCGGAGACGGAACCGACCTAGGGCTCGCCGACGCTGTGCGGACCTGGTTCGGGCCACCCGCCGCGGCGTAGCTCGCCGCCGTCATTCCACCTATCGACCCACACGAATCGGCTTCCTACATACCGGCGGCGGCGGACGCCATCTACCTACAAAACCCGAAGGCGCTTCAGCGACGAGCGATGTGCCTCACAGCCGTTCACGTTGTGGCCATCCCGCTCCAAGAGACGAGGTACTCGGCGTTGCACCACCGCCGGTGTTCCGCTACAGCTCGAGGTACAGCCTCTGTCCGCCCCGCTGCCGCCGGAAGATGCGCTCGCGTCCGAAACACCGATTCCCGACTCGTATAAGCGGTACACGCACTGCTTGCGCCCCGGAGCTGGGGCAAGAGAATCAGGTATGGACCGGGCGACAGCTGGAACCTCACAACTCCCGGATCCCTGTCGTTCTATTTGGGTGGATTTGTACGAGCCCACCATGTCAACAAACAGAGAAAGGGACGGCATGTCCACCCATCACAAGCACGGCCTGCTCGTGCACGCGATCGATCCCGCTCGCCTCGAGGTCCTTCGCACCAGCGGCGCAGATGGTCACGGCAACCGACTCCGTTCGTTCGTCGGCCAAGGCGAGCCGCTGCGTTGTTGCCTTCGCTACGCCGAGCCAGGTGAGCGGATCACGCTGATCTCCTACGCGCCGTTCGAACATCCGTCGGTGTGGAGGGAGGTAGGGCCCGTCTACATTCATGCTGCGCAGTGCGACGGCTATACCCCCACCGGTCGCCTGCCCGAGCAGCTGGCCACGGGTCCGCGCGTCCTTCGCACTTATCGCGCCGATGACACGATGAACTACGAACACAACACTGTCGTCACCGACGAGGTCGACCTCGAGCAGATCATCAAGCATCTCCTCAGCAAACCCGACGTCACGACGGTACACGTGCGCACCTTGCGCCGCAGTGCTTTCTGTACGCGGTCGTCGCCGATTGACAAGGGTTCGAGCCATCGCTTGCTCTCCGAACCCCTGTCGGACCGGAGTGCGAGCCCTGCGATAGCTACGCGACGAGCATTCGAGGGTGTTACTGGCTGCCCTGCCTTGCGCGGTCAGCAGGGCATGGTGTCGCCTGTGAGCTCCGGCGCTTCTGTTTCACCCGGAGATGACCGGCCACGACCATTCAGTCACAGCGGAAGCTGGCGCAGGTACCCCGAGAGGCGATTACGCAGTTTGCTCCATCAACCCAAGTTGGGTGAGCAGCCCAAGCTGGTCGTAGTACGTGTGGTAGGCGACGATCTTCCCGTCGCGCACCCGCGAGACGTCGGCAAATCGAAGATCGACCGCTGCTCCGGTTGGCTCCACATCGCCGTCGTCGGTAGCGAGAGGACCAGTGTGGGTGCCGGTGAAACGCCCCTCCACCGCCACCGTGTCCCCGGACGCGACGGTCTGCTCAATCACCGCGCGCGCGTCGGGCATGGCGCGCTTGAAGGTCCCCAGGTACTCGCGAAAGCGCTCGCGGCCACGCACTCGGCCCATACCGGGATCGATGATTTTCAGGTCCTCCGCGCATCTAGATAGCGCATCGAGTTTCCCCGCGCCGAAGTCCTCCTAGAACCGGCCCCATGATCTCACCCGCTGCATTCAGGCTCATCTCCAGCTCCTTCTCAAAGCGCCCTTCATATCGGAGCGAAGCTACACGGCACAACCGTACCTGCGCAACATGCCTCCTCGACCTCGCATCCGAGCCGAAACTGCTGCTTCGGGTTAGACGTGAGGGCGCCGCCGTATCAACTGTGAGCTTCTGGCCGCTCCCGAAAGCTCTAGGTCCTGGATCGCGTCATCAGCGGGGTGAGGTTGGAGCGCGTCGGCTCGTGAAGGAGCGTGCGCTGGGTGCGACCGATTCTGATCGACCATCATGTCTCCTTCGTCTTGTGTTTTTTTCCAGCAATCTGGTTGCGAGTCCGGGAGCTCCGCCCGCCCAGTGATCGCGTCCTTGAACTCGCGCATGCCCTGGCCGAGTGCGCGGCCGGTCTCCGGGACGCGCTTGGCTCCGAACAGCAACAGCAGGATGACGAGGAGGATCGCGATGTGAGTCGGGGTGAGTAGCGCGCTGGTCATCGCCAGCTCCTCACCGATAGGTCCCTGGCGTGACCACGCCGGCGTAGTAGAGGAAGTGCGCACGGGTGTAGGTCCGGTTCCCGGTGATGTTGGGGTTGAGGTTTGGCCCGAGCTGCACATCGGCGCCGAGGAACGGCCGAAAGCCGGGTTTGACCGCTCGCCCGACGCGCGCCGCGGGGAACCGGCTCAGATCGAACTGCGAAAGCTCGTCGAGCACGCGGTTGTAGAACAGGATGTGCGCGCAGTGAAGCCCAGCGATCATCAGGTTCTCGTCGTTGCGCGGATCGCCCAACAACGGTGTACGTCCCGTCTCCATTAGGCACCCGGGGGACGTCTTCGTGCACCCCGCCCGAGCCGATCTTCAACTGCGGCCCCACCTGCGCGTAGGCATCGAATAATGCCGCTCGGTGCGCACCGAAATATGTAGGTCGGTTGGGGTTGGTGGTGGTGGATACGCGCGCGTCGGGTGAGGAGCCCGGGAGGGGCGACGATCCCGCGCGTGCGTGTGCGCTGTCTGATCACCCCAGGCTGGTTCTGTCCTGCCGGGTCTTGACGCTCGAGGGGTTTGTGCTGTCGAGCGTGGAGGCTTGGGTGATCACCGAGGAGGAGTTGATGGACATCAGGGCGCTGGCGTGCCAGGGCTATACGTATGCCGAGATCGGCCGGCTGGTTGGCCGTGACTGGCTGACGGTGAAGCGTTATCTCGAGGAGGGCGCCCACCCGGTCTATCGGCGCAAGCGGATGCCTTCGCAGCTGGACCCGTTCAAGCCGCTGATCGATCAGTGGCTCGCGAAGGAGCCGCGGCTGTTGTCGACCAGGGTGCATCAGGATCTCGTTCGCGACTACGCGTTCACCGGCGTCTATGACACGGTCCGCCGCCTCGCTGCGCCAACCGGCGGCGGGGTCGCGCGGGTCGTAGGACTCGATGGCGGCGGAGGCATTGCCGTTGCTGTCGTAGCCGCCGATCGCATAGATCCGTCCGTCCGCGCTCGCTGCGCCAAGGTCCGCGCGAGGAGTCAATCCAGCCGAGGTGACCGTGCGCCATGCGCGTATGTGCGGGTCGTAGGCTTCGACCGTGTTGAGGGTCTGATCGAAACCGCTGGTGGCACCTCCGATGGAGAAGATCTGCCCGTCGGCGACCACGCTGACGAGCCCACCGCGGGCGGTTGGTAGCGGCGCTATCTGCGTCCGGCGGAGCGGCACCGGGCTGATCTCGCCACGAGCAGCCAGAGCGGGCGGTGCGCTCATGCACAGGACAGTGAGCGCGATCGTCAAAGCGCGGGTTCTCATGGTCGAGTCCTTCCTGGTTCTCATGGGTTCATCAGTTGGTGAGGCCCGGCTGGCGGTTGCGCCGCGTGCGCTGCTGTGAAACCTCATCGCAGCGCCGAGGCCGATCATGGAGAGCGCGAATCCGGCCGCGGCGCCGATGCCGGCGTCGTCCCAGTCAAAACCGCCGTGGTCGGGGGTGACCCTCACGATCGTCGGCTGGCGGCCGTCGCTCGATGACGGTGCGGCAGGTACCGTGCGGGCCGCGGGGCCCGCCGTTGGCAGTCCGTGGCCCGATCTCGCTGAGGCCTGTGCGCAGCCGATGCTGAGCGCGACCAAAGTGGCCGCGACGGGCCTGGTAATCCGGTGGTGGGTGGTCACGTCGACTCCTTCATCTGGTGACCGATCGCTCGCTGCGATCGGATCGCCGGCAGCCTCTCGCCGGTGGGTAAACGCACGACCGCCAGCGGTTTCAGCCCGGTAAATCGCCTTGAGGTGATTCAAAGAAGAGGCTGCTGAGCAGGCAATTCAACTCCCGTCACCACGGCAGCCCGACTGAACCACCAGACCCGCCTCCGACAACGAGCACGGCTGAGGCCACCTCGTGACCTGAGAGATTCGAGGTACTCGCCGAGCGTCTGGACGAACACGCCTCGCGACCCGGAGCTTCCGCCCGAGGCGAGACACACGTAGTCGTCATCGAGAAGTCTGGGTTCCATCGCGCTACGAGGTGCGGTGCTGGCGCGAAGGTGTGATCCCGGATGTCGGCGAGGCGGTCGATAGCCCGCGGCGGCTGACGGATGACCCAGCCTCTGCACGCCGATTGCTTGAGCTGGTGCCCTCCCTCCCGACGCCCGTCTGGGGTCGGGACGAGTTGGCCCCGGGCGAGATGTGGAACTCAAACTCGGTGATCTCGTGGCTGATCGCCAGCAGCGGCTTGGATCCGGACTCGATCCAGCCACCAGACGGCGGCCGCGCTCCGGGCTGGAACGCTGGGCTCGTGGTGGCTCGCCGGGTGGCGGCGGAACGACATCCCGCTTGATCCCTGGCTGCCTGACGTCGCACGCGTGGCTTTCCCGTCCTTGGTCGGCGGGGAACTGCGGAGGGCGAGCAGCTGTCCCGCGTCGTAGCCTTGGGTTCCGGCTACCAAGGGAGGTTCGGATGGCGAGCGAGGATCGAACAGCCCGGCTCGACCGAGCGGCAGCTCGATCTACGGTCAGCGCCTGGCCGGCCGGCGAGCCGATGCTGATCGACCGCTTGATGCCCTGCTACGACGCTATCCGCGCCGAGCACCGGATCGTCCCGGGCGACCTCGCGACCGTATACGCCGCGACTCGCCGTGCCGACTTCATCCGCGCGTGGCGGGAGTCCGTTGCCGTCCGGCTGCTGTTCGCCGCCCGTGGCCTGGGTGAGCGGGCCGTCTCAATGATCGCTCGGCGTGAGCATCACGAGCCACCGCCACCGGAGTCCATGCGACTCGCCGACTTGCCAACCCAGGGCGACTGGGTACTCCTCGGCGAAGACCCCCCCAACGAGATCGCGTTCGGCGTTGTCGGCCGCTTCTGGGCTGGAGAGACCGTCTGGGCGCAGATCGACGCCGCCGACTTCGAACCGTTCGCGGAGCCCGGCTTCGGAAAGATCGCCTGCAACTTCTCGCTTCGCCGCTACGGCGCTGACCGGACACTCGTGACCTACGAATGCCGGACGCTCGCGACTGACGAGACCGCCCGCTCGGGTTTCATGCGCTATTGGCGGCCACTGGCGCCATTCATCGGCCTGGTCATGCGCTCACAACTGCGGGTAATCGAGGCGGAGACCACCCGCCGCTAAACCGAGCAGGTGCCCACACGGTGCGCCGGTTCGGGGACCGTCAGGGATCAAGAGCAGTCGATCAACCGCCCGCGCAGCTCCCCGCTTTCGACACCGCGCGAGACTCTGCCCGCGCCGTGGCCCAGACCCCCAACGCGCGGATCTCGGGGCTCGGACCGGATTGGTGGCGTCATCGGCGCCAAGAGCAACGGCTGAGACGCCCTATCCGCGCAAGGCGAGACGATCGCCGCCAGCCGGTTGCGTCTCTGAGACCGAGACGCAACCGTGACGCTCGAGATGCTCGTGGCACCCACAGAGCAGGTCTCTTGTAGCGATCTCCCGTGCGCAGCCCGGCCGACGGGACGCGGCCGCTCCACGCACCTGAAGGTGTCACGACGGCGTCGCTGCTCCTTCTAGATCTTCCCAACGGTCCCCGTGCGCAGGGCCGCGATCGGGAATAGCTACGCGGTCAGCCGGGATCAGACGCGGGCCTGGTAATTGTGGACGTTGTAGAACGTGATCCGTGGTGGGCCAGGGATGCCGGCCTGCTCGGAGAATGGCCCGATCGCCTCCCGTGCGTATTGCTCAAACTGCTCTTTGCTCTCCCATACGTCGGTGACGCGCAGACCGCGCTCGGTGAGCGCGCCCCAATGGAACAGGCAACCTGGTGGGGCGGCGCCTCCCGGCTCGTACTCCATCAATTTCGCGACCTCGTCGTACTGCTCGAGCGTCCCACCATCGAACTCGAGGTCCACTGCGACGGCCATCTGCCCCATCCTTTCGTTGACTCGGTTTCGCGCCCCGATGGCGTCCGTTAGATCCTCTCAGTGCGGGCAGCAAGGAATCAAGAAAGCGGCGCGTCGCGTTCCGTTCTCTACTTATTTAGCTTGGCTTCGCCGTTGCGTCTAACAGCTTTAGAGGCCCGCGTCGCGAGCCTGGCCCTGAGACGTTGCTCGTGGAACAACGGTCACGTCGGGACGGCCCGGCGGCGACGGCCGCAACGTCTACGGTCAGCCGGTACTCACAGAGCGGTCTGAGGCAGTTGCGTCGGGTGGCTACCGCTCCGCGCCGGGAGAGCCGGGTGATGTTGCTGCCCGATGGGCGACGAGGGAGTGCCCTCAGTCCAGAAGGGCCTGGTGCGAGCGTCGCGCCTCAACCTTGGGACCTCGTCTCGGTTGCTAGGCGTTTGCCGAACGCGTAGGCTCGCCGGTCATTGGCTTGGGGCGCCTTGTTCGAAGGAGGATCCGTGCTCCGCCAAACCGACGAGCAGCTTTGTTCGGAGTCGCAGTGGGACTTCAGCGACTTGAGGGCGATGTACGTCAACTGCACGCTGAAGCGCTCACCAGAAATCTCGAACACCCGGGGCCTGGCCGACCACTCGATCGCGATCATGCAGAAGCTCGGGGTCTCGGTCGAGGTGGTGCGGGCTGTCGACCACGAGATCGCGACCGGGGTGTGGCCCGATATGACCGAGCATGGATGGGACCGCGATGACTGGCCGGCGATCTTTGAGAACGTCATCGCGGCGGACATCCTCGTGCTTCTGACCCCGATCTGGCTGGGTCAGAAATCATCGGTGTGCGCGCGCGTTATCGAGCGGCTTTACGGCAACAGCCACCTGCTCAATGACAATGGCCAGTGGGCCTATTACGGACGCGTCGGTGGTTGCATCGTCACTGGGAACGAGGACGGGATCAAGCATTGCGCGATGAGCATCCTGTACTCGCTGCAGCACCTCGGCTACGTGATCCCGCCGCAGGCCGACGCGGGTTGGATCGGCGAGGCCGGCCCGGGGCCGAGCTACCTCGATCCCGGCTCGGGCGGTCCCGAGAACGACTTCACCGCTCGTAACACCACCTTCATGACCTGGAACCTGTTGCACCTCGCGCGGATGCTGAAGGACGCAGGCCGCATCCCGGCCCACGGGAACCAGCCCGGGCTCTGGGCGTGCGGAACGCGATTCGAATATGACAACCCCGAGCACCGCGTCTGACCGGCACGAACGACGTTCGCGACCGGCGTGCGCCACGAGCTGAGCCTGGGCCGTGGCTTTTCATCAGCCGTTAAGGGACTGGCTGGTAGTTTGGACACCGACCAAACGGGCTGGAGGTGCCAGATCCACCGCGGTGTTCGATCAGGCCGGCTTCAGTCGCTTCCGACGCGCGGCCGAGACGCCGCTGAACCTGATCCTCGAGGCCCGCCCCTAGCCACACCGAAGCTTCTCAACCAGACCGACCCACGCCGCACGCCGTCGCGGGAGGCTCGATCTGGTCGCCCGACCACCGCCAACCCACCCATCCAGAGGAGACCCGAAGTGCATGTTCGAGTCGTCCGCTTTTACCGACGTGACCCCCTGAGCGCGTCGAGCAGATCGTCGCCGCCATCAACGAAGCCGACGGGCCACCCCCGGGCATTCCCACAACCGGCCTCCAACTCCTGTTCGACGAGACACAAAGAACGGCGGTCGTGCTGGAGATGTTCGACACAGCCGAGGACATGAGCGAAGCAGCCAAGGCGTTCAGCGCGATGGACCCCTCGGAGACGCCCGGCACGCGCGTGTCCGTCGACATGTGCGAACTCACGGTCGACCGCCGCGTCACCGGATGACGCCGCCGCAAGAGTCAACGCGATGTGAACCACGGGCCGACATGGGCTAGCCCTCGCGGTGCGGGCGCCGTCAAGCCGGGTCCGGCGGTTACGCGGCCAGGGCGAGGAGGAGGAGGCTCTGATCGCCGCGATCCGCGCTGGGTGGGCGAGCGATGAGCTGGCCTACCGGCACTTGTTCAGCATGCTGTTCCTCCCGCACGGCACGCCCGAGCTCAGCTCGAGCTCATCCACGAAGTAGTAGGCCTCAAGCTCCGGGTGCTCGCCCCGGCTGTAGACATCCGGGCCCTTGTAGCCCGGCAGCGCAGCCAGCAAGTCCTCGCCGATCGTGCGAAAGATCCGCTCGACCACCGCCTTGTCGGTCGGCTGAAACGGCCTGCCGGGCTGGATGCTGATCCCCAGCCGCGCACACACCGACCGCAGATGCGCCGAGACGTAGATCTTGCCGTTGTCGATCACCAGCGTCTCCGGCGCGACCCCCGGCAGGCCGAGCGCAGAGGGCATCGCCGGCGACCAGCACCCCGGTCGGGACGCCCGTATAGGGCAACAACCCGCCGCCCGTGCGAGCCTTCGAGTCCGGGCAGATCGCCTCGAACAGCACCAGCGACGCGTCGATCGCCTTCGTGGAGACCGGCGAGAGTCGCAACGCCACCACGCACCGGCTGCACAAGTCCACCGCGACCGTCAACTCCAAGCCCGACCCACCGCAGCGTGACCGAGTCCATCGCGAACACGTCAAGCGTCGTGGTGTCAACCAACAGATACTCGCCCGGGCGGGTCGCGACCAGCCGCCCAAACGGTGCGTCGGGACGGTTCGCGATGCTGCGCTTGGCCTTCGTGCTGCCCCGAAGCGCGTTCGTGCCACGCGTCAGCTCGCGCGCCGCCCGAGTGGCCTTCCACCGCTTCGGGACGACCTCCGGCCCATACTCCTCCGCTGCCCGCGCATCAACGCGATCCAACAACAGCGCCTGCGGTGGGCGGCTTGCGCCGACATGCTCATCCAACACTCGTCGCAGCACGTCCAGCCAACGCGGATCGATCCCACCAAGCGGCTCGCTCGGCCGCTGGCGGCGAGCGTCAATCAACCCCACCTCCCCGTCGAGCTCAAACGACCTGACCCATCGGCGAAGCGTCCTCACGCCGACGCCCAGCTCGGCCGCCTTCGCGCTGCAGCGGTCCATCAACGACGACGCCGTCCGATAGGTGGCTCGCGGCTCGCCGGGCAGCGCGTCCTCCGCGCTTCCGGATCGATAGCCCGTCAAAAGCTCCCGCACATGCGCCGCCCGCTCGCACACCGCCGTCAGCTCAGCACCGGTCAGGCACCCAGCGCAGGACCGACCGCGGGAAGGGGCACGGTGAGCGCAGAATCGATCACCCCGCTGCCCGGCGCCGCCAACAGCGGAGCGATCCGGACCGACAGCGCCCCACCCGAGCACTGTTCCTGCACGGTCACCCGATCGCCAGCGAGAGCCATCACCGTGCAGATCTCGCCGTCATAGGAAACCCTGGATCCGATCGTCAAGCACGCGACACTCACCACGCCACCTCCAGTTCGGAATCGCCCGCCAACGGCCGCCGCAGATCAGCGCGCAGCCGCCCCGACCACAACAGACCAAGCACCACCGGCCGCGGCTCGAGCACGCCCGCATCGCTCAACGCCGATTCCGCCGCCGCGATCGTCAACACCGTCCCCGCCGGCCAGATCGCCTCGACGCCACTCACCGGCTCGATCAGCCACGTTCGCCGATAGCCCGCCAAGAAGCGAACGTTCGCGAGCAGCTGCGCGCTCGTGCCGCTCCACGCCTCGTGCTCCCAACCCCGCTCGCAGAACACGCGCGCCGCCCACCCCAACGCGTCTGCGACGCGCTCGTCCGCCAGCCGCTCGGCCGGCTTGACATTCACGATCACCACCGACCCCTCCGCCCGGCGCAGCAAGAAGTCCGGGACATGACGACGATCCGCGTCCGTCACCAACAACGGCTGCGCCGCGATCCCACGACGTCGGGATCAAAGTCCGCCAACAGCAAGCGCGCGAGCTCGAGCCGACTCTCATAGACAACATGTCCACCAGTCGTCGCCGACCAGTACCAGCCCGGCAGCTACCGCTGTCCACGGTGCGCACGGACCGACCGCCACGGAACCCCCGACAACACCACCGCCGCCGTCAGCTCCGCCAACGGCATCTCCCGCGTGGATCCGTCCACCAAGCGCACCGATCCACGTGCCGGCACGACGACGACGATACGCACCAGCCCGGACGACGCCGACGCGATTGTGCCTCCCAGTAGTAATGGATCACGACCGCACACGGCAGCCAGGCGGCGCTTGCCCGAAGGCCGCAGCGCGGAGGGGGCGCTCCCCACCGGGTGAGCATCCGGCTGGGTAACCCTGACCGCTCCAGCAAGCACTACAAAGATATGGCGATGGCGGCCCTCCGTTCCGATCCGGCGCTCGTGCGCGACGCCCAGCACGGCGATAAGCGAGCGTTTGCCAAGCTTGTCGAACGTCATTACGCGCCATTGCTGAGCGCGTGTCGGCGGATGCTCGGCGATCCTGAGCCGGCTCGCGACGCAGCGCAAGAGGCCGTCGTGCGCGCGATGCTCGGCATCGATCGCCTCGCTGACCCTGACCGGTTCGGTGCCTGGCTGACCGGTATTGGTCTCAACGTGTGCCGATCGCTGCTCAGCGTCCCCGACCTTCAGAACGGGTCCCTGGAGATGCTGCTCGACGAGGGACGGCTCGTCGATCCGGTCTCGCCCGCGTCCACACCACCCGAACAGGCCGAGCTGACCGAGCTGGCGATGCGAGTGCGGGCAGCGATCGCCGAGCTTCCGGCGGGGCAACGTGAGGCAGTCGTCTTTTTCTACCTGGCTGGCCTGACCCACGGCGAGATCGCCGAGAAGCTCGGCACGCGACCGGGCGCGATCAAGACCCGCCTTCACAAAGCGCGCAGTGCCCTGCGCGCTCCCCTCAACGACTACGAGGAGCACTTCGCCGTGACGAACCAGCCCACCGAGTTGATCCCCATGCACGTCGCCGAGCTGCGACGCACCGCAGCCGCCGATCCACTGCCAGCCCGCCACATCATCTTCCTTGAAGACGGCGACGGCGGGCGCCGTCTGCGGATCTGGATCGGACCTGCCGAAGCGACCGCCCTGGCAGTCATCCTCGACGACGTCGAGCTGCCCCGCCCCGGCGTCTATCAGTTCGCGGCCTCGCTGCTGACGGCCTCCGGCGCCCAGCTCCGAGAGGTGCGCATCGTTGAGCTGACCGAATCCACGTTCTACGCGCAGGCGGTCCTCGCCGACGACACGGCTGTCGATGCGCGACCCAGCGACGCACTGACCCTGGCGCTGGTCACCGGCGCTCCGATCTACGTCGCCGCTGCCGTGCTCGAGCGCTGCGTCGAGCAGCAGGAGGCGCTGAGGGACCTGATCGATGAGGCCGAGGGCGCCCCGGACGACGCGCACGCGATCGCCGAGGACGTTCGGAAACGGCTCGCGGAGGAGCTTGCAGAGCACCAAAGGCGCTCTTGATCCCAGAGGCGGGACTCCGACGCCGAGGCGATCTACCTCTTTATCAGGCAGCCCGATTGGCCAACAATCCGTGCAGTGGCCAACTCGTGGCCAACTATCTTCGACGTTGGCCATCATCGGTCGACCCCTTCACGTGCCTCCGCGAGCTTGGCGACGATCCATTCGAATTCGCCGTGGACCGTCGGCACCTCGTCTGGGTGCCGCGCGCTCCAGGCGGCGAGCTGCTCGTATGTGAGATCGCCGCGGCGCATCGCCGCGACGCGCTCGGCGGGGGTCATCTGCCAAAGCGAGCGGAGCCGTCCAGCGCGTCCGCTCGGCCCGCTCGACGGATTCCCACCAGCTCTCGGGTGGCGTTTGGCGATCGGGGTCGGGTGAAGGCATATGTGCTGGTTGCGGGTCGGGAACTCGGTGAGTCCCGCCCGCCGGCGGCCCAGGCGCCGATCCCGAGCTGCTCTCGGTAAGCACGACGCGCCTCGCTGTCACGCGGGGGTCGTGTCCGCGCCGGCGAGAATTGGGCGAGGCGGGTTCCCGGGTCGAATCGGTGGCGCTCATCGCCCGAGCCTCCGGCGCATCGCGTCGAGCGTGGGGCGGACCCAGCGACCGGAGGTGCACCCGGCGCCGAGGGCGAGCAGGTCCCGGAGCGTGCTGTCCGGCGTGATCGTGCAGCGGCATTCCTTCGCTCGTGGGCGGGCGAGCTCCTCACGGATGACCGCTTGCGCGCGTCGAGGACTCCACGCTCTGCGCGATGACCTCGAGCTTCTGACGGCGGCCGTTCTCGCCGTCCCACTCGTCGTGGTGCAGGCCGCCCTCGACAGCAATCCGCCGGCCCTTGGCGAGGTAGTTGGCGCACACCTCGGCCTGGCGTCCGAAGCAGACGACGTCGACGAAGTCCGCGCCGCGGTCCTCGCCGTTCTTGTCGCGGCCGGGTGGCACCGCGAGGCGCAGCTGGGCGACCTTGGTGTCGCCGTGCTCGCGCACGGTGATGTCCTGGGTGATTCTTCCGATCAGATGTATTACTTGGAATTGGCAGTTGGGGGGTTCATCACGGTTCATGAATGAGGCTCCTTGGCGTAGGCGACGAGGTAGTCGTCGTCCCAACCGACGGTCCCGCGCACCAGCTGTTGGATGAGGTCGGCTTCCCAGCTGCCGGGCCGGCTCGCGGTCAGCGCGGCGGTTGAGCCGAGCTCGGCTGCTGCGGTCGCGAGCACCCGGGCGAGCCAGCCGCCGAAGTCGTGCTGTTCGCGGACGGCGTCAACGATGGCTGCGGCGGCGCGGTCGGTGTAGGTCTGCTCGGGGGTGGTCATGGCGGTCTGTTCTCAGTCGTTGGGGGTGGTGGCGAGCGCCGGCGGCAGTTCACCGCCGGCGCCGGTTGGGGGTTAGAAGTCGGCGGTCTCCTCGCTGTTCTCGGTGGTGTCGGTGGGTTGGTCTCCGTTGTCGGGGCGGCCGCCGAACTGGACGCGTCCGACGATGTGGTGGCGTGAGCGGCGGGTGCCGTTGTCGTCCCATTCGCGGTAGACGAGGCGGCCGGTGACCGCGACGGCGCGGCCCTTGGTGAGGTATTTGGCGCAGGCGTCGGCTTGGGCGCCGAAGGTGGCGACGTCGATGTACATCGGCTGGTCCTTGACGTCGTTGACGGCGAGGCGCAGCTGGCAGACCTTGCGGTCTTCGTCGAGCTGTTTGAGGACGGGGTCGGCGGTGAGGTTCCCGACCAGGGTGACGGAGTTGACTGCGGGTGCTGAGGCGCTCATCTTTGGTTCCCTCCTTGTGGGGATCCGGTGGTTGACGTAGCCCTAAATGCCGGCCGGCGGCCGGA
>Ga0335083_10003562_pt1 | contig 20106 bp, 19 predicted proteins | sample Lox_Sample_42_FD_206716 | JGI IMG/M metagenome (GOLD analysis project Ga0335083, IMG submission 206716) | Soil microbial communities from Loxahatchee National Wildlife Refuge, Florida, United States - Lox_Sample_4.2 | ecosystem: Environmental > Terrestrial > Soil > Wetlands | place: USA...
GGCCACCGCCTTCGGCGACTATCGCTATAACGACCAGCTCAATGATTACTCACTGGCGGGCGCGGCGGCCGACAACCGGCGCGACGAGGGATTTCTTGCGCGGCTGAAGGCGATCCCGGTCACCGGATTCCCGGAACAGGACCGGATGTCGCACCAGGTGCTGCAGCGGACACTCGAGCAGCACCTGGCCGACTTTGGCTTCAAGGAATATGAGATGCCGGTCAGCCAGATGTCCGGACCGCAGACGCACCTGGCCGATCTGCCGCTCGCGGTTCCCCTGGATTCGGTGAAGCACTACGAGGACTACATTGCGCGACTGCACCAGGTCCCGCGCGTCTTCGCGCAGACCGAGGAAGTGCTCCGCGCCGGTAAGGCAGACGGGCTCATGCCGGTGCGCTTCCTGCTGGAGAAGGTGCCAGGGCAGTGCGTGGGCGTGATCACGACGGATCCGTTCCTGCTGCCGATCAAGAAGTTCCCCGACAGCATCCCGGCGCAGGAGCAGCCGCGGCTGCGTAAGGAGATCGTCGAGACGGTGGTGAAGGAGGTGCTGCCCGCCTACGTGGAGTTCGCGAGCTTCATCGCCAACGACTACGCCCCGTACGGCCGCACCACGCTGGCGGTGACGTCGCTCCCCAACGGGGAGCAGCGCTACCTGAATGACATCCGGGGGCGCACGACGCTGACCAACCTGACGCCCGACCAGATCCACCAGATCGGCCTGCGTGAGATCGACCGGATCGAGAAGGAGATGCTGCAGATCGCGCACCGGGAGGGGTTCCAGGACCTCGCCGCCTATCGCGCCTCGCTCAAGAGCAATCCTCGCTACCGCCCGGCCTCGGCGCAGGCGATCGTCGAGGATTTCCGCAAGTACATCGCGCAGATGCAGCCGAAGCTGCCCGAGCTCTTCGGTTTCATCCCGGGCCTGCCCGTGACCGTGGAGCCCATGCCGGACTTCGAGCCCGGCAATGCCACCCACTATCAGTCAGGCACCCCCGATGGTTCGCGTCCAGGGCGTGTGGTCGTCGCCGTCTCCAACTTCGAGCAGCGCTCGACCATCGACGACGAAGCCACCGCCTACCACGAGGGCATTCCCGGTCACCACATGCAGCTCTCGGTCGCGCAGACGCTGACGCAGCTGCCGAAGTTCCGCCGGCATGGCGGCAACTCGGGTTACGTCGAGGGCTGGGCCCTGTATTCGGAGCAGCTCGGCAAGGAGGTCGGCTTCTACCAGGACCCGGCGAGCGACTACGGGCGGCTCTCGAGCGAGCTGTTCCGCGCGGTACGGCTGGTGGTGGACACGGGCATCCACTCCAAGGGCTGGAGCCGCGACCAGGTCGTCGAGTTCTTCCGCAGGAGCGCGGCGGTCGATGAGCCCACGATTCAGGCGGAAACCGACCGGTACATTGCATGGCCCGCGCAGGCGCTTGCCTACAAGCTCGGCCAGCTGAAGTTCCTGGAGCTACGCGCGCGTGCCCGCAAGGAGCTCGGAAGCCGCTTCGACATCAGGAGTTTCCACGACGAGATGCTGAGCGGCGGCGTGCTGCCGCTCGACCTGCTCGATGCGCGCACCAACGACTGGATCCGCGAGCAGCAGCACGCCAGGACTGCGACGAAATAGCGTGGCTCCCAGGGGCGGCAGAAGCTACCGTCGCGGGGAGCTGAGCTGCTGCATATGGAAGGTTGCCTGTTGCGCACGGTAGCGGTACGAAGCGCCAACGGGGCAGGCGGCACGCGCCAGACAACCGCTGCGGCAGGCAACACCCTGCGGCGATTCCACGTGCGCCGCGCACGCACGGCGATCAAAGCCGCCGGCCGTTACCGCGCCAGCCGGGCAGCCTGCGATGCAGGGCGTCGTGGCGCAGCGCGCACACGGTGACGGCCAGGGCTCACGCGCCGGCAGCGGCAGCTCGGCGGCAAACAGCAGGGCTCCCCGGTACGCGTGCCACGGGCCGAACTGCGGGTGCATGAGGATGCCGAGCGGAGTTGCGTGCAGCGCTTCTGCACGCTGCGCCCACCTCTGAAAGGGCCACCACGGGGGTCCGCTGAAGGGATACAAGGGCCGGGCACGAAATTCGCCGGCGAGTTCCCCGATCACGCGTGCCGACCAGCGATCCAGCGGGTCCGGCTCACCGTCCGCAAACTCCGGCGACGAACTGAAGACGGACCAATGCTCCGCCCCGGTGAAGCCGAGCAGCACCAGGCTCCGGGCTGGCCGGCCTTCCCACTCGGGCAGAACGTCCACGTCCCCCGGCCCGATTGCAAATCCGCCGCGACACCTCAGTCCGCGCGCCACCGCGGATGCGGACAGCCGCTCATAGATCGTCACGGGCTCGTTCGTCATGTCAGCCACCCGGCACCCGCGGACCGTAGGGAAACCCGGAGCGCTCATCCCCTGCCCATCTTTCGATCCGCAGGCGCCCGACGCTACTCCCCTGAAGGTCCTGCAGGATCCGCTCTAGCGGCGTCGTGGCCTCGGCGAGTTCGAAGTCCGCGCCTGCCGCACTCAAGGACGGGAGCTGCTCATCCAGATCATCGCCAAAGAAACTGATGCGGCGCAATCGCTCCTGACCGACGGCCTCGGCAAGACTCCGCACGGGCGATACGATCACAACCGGTCCGCGGATTTGCGCATCGGGCACTCGCTCGTCGCCGCGGCCCTCGATCACGAGCGTCGGCTGAAAGAAATAGCCCCGCAGCCCCCAGGGCTGGTAGCGCCTGCCCCCGAGTTTAAGCAGCGCGCCGCGCTTCAGCGCACGCCCGACCTGATCCTCGACCCGCTGCAGTGCCGTCGATGAACGCAGGGGTCCGAGGTCGGTGGCGGGGTTGCTCGGATCACCACATTCCAGAAAAGCCAGATACTCGTGCAACCGATCTGCCACCCTGCCCGAGATCCGCTCGGCGGCGTAGATCCGGGCGCTCTGTCCGGCACGCTGTCCGCCATGGAACAGTCGCAGCCACGCACTCGCGCTCACGGCGTATTCCAGGTCCGCGCTGGCACTCAGAAACACGGCGTCCACGCCTTGCGAGCCTGCCTCGCTTCCCGCGTACCTCGCGTTCTCGACGCGCGAGGCTCCGACAGCGGCGCTCACCGCCTCCGGACTTGCGACCACCATGTTGAGCACACCCCGCGGCAATGCGCGGGTGCACCTCAGTGCGCGGAGTACCGACAGCGGCGTGGCACGCGGGACCGCGCAGACGAGGGTCGAACCTGCCTCCAGCAACGGGACCGCCCGGCAAGCCCAATCTAAAAGCGGATAGTCCGGGTCCAGCAGCAGCGGCTGCACGCCGGCTGCGCGTACCCGGAGCGCGGGCGCTGGCGTGGGGGCGTTCCGCCCCCGGGGATCGGCGATCCGGGTGAAGCATCGCGCGGCGGCATGCACTGCCTCGAGACACTCGAAGCGGGGCTGTCCACTTTCCTGAGACTGCAGCTCGGCGACCTCCGGCGCGCTCGCCGCCAGCGCGTGACCCGCTTCGACCAGCAGCGCGGTGCGGGCCTCCCGTGCCAGTGTGCCCCAGCGCTCCGTGGCCCGCCGCGCGGCGGCCATTGCCAGCACCACGTCCTGCGCATCGGAAAATGGCGCTGCGAAAATCGGCTTGAGCGTCGATGGGTTGTAGACCATCTGCTCCGCACGGCTCTGGGCGGGACCCCACGAGCCATCGATCAGGATCTCGCTCATCTGCAGTGCTACGTGATAAGGCGGCGATTGACTTCAACGGATGGCGAATCGGGCAGCACCGGTCGCTCGACGGCGTCGTCACGCGCCTGGTCGCCGCCTGGACTTTAGACGGGAAGTTCACGGCCTGCCAGTTCTCGCGACACGCTGCGTTTGCGCCCAGCGAGCGGTGCCGGGAACTTCAGTCCCGATGCGGGAAGCCGCGTGAACTCGCGCTGGACATGGTCGATCGCCCCATGGCAGCGCCGCGCGCCCGCCATGGCCGGCCGGGCGCGTGCCACGAGCGCCTGGGTCGCCGCCTCTGGGGGCGGCCTGCTCCAGGCCGTACCCGGTCGCAGCGCTCGGACACGAGCGCCGGCTGCAAAAATGGCCGGCGCTCCTGCCTGAGCGCCGGCCGGGAGCCCGACTATAGCGCGGCGAGGAAGGCGGCCAGGTCAGCCTTCTGCTGCGCGGTGAGACCCATCTGGAAGCGGTCGTTGTAGAAATTGACGACCTGCATCAGATCCGCCGCCGCGCCGTTGTGGAAGTAGGGCGCGCGCGCGGCGAGGTCGCGCAGCACCGGTACCTTGACCTTGTACACGTCGCTGCACTTGCCGGTAATCAGCGCCCGCCCCGGATCGGTGGTGTAGAAGGACTCGGTCTGCGTCGGGTCGGTCGTGTCCGGGCAACCACTGATCAGGTACACCGGCAGGTCCGGCAGGCTCAAGTCGGCGAGTGCCGCGGAAACCTGTGCACTGCTCTCGGTGCCTGGCAGTGGGCTGTGCGAGGCCCCGATGTCGAACATCGCCGACAGCGAGTGGTTGCCGATCTGCGGCGTGTCGTGACAGTTGGCGCAGTGCGTGACGCCACCCGCGCCGGTGATCAGGGGCGCGGAGTTGAAGATGGTCTCACCGGCAGCGATGGCGGACCGCGCCGCATCGGCGCGGCCGATTGCGGGGGTCGTGGCGCCCGCAGGTGCCCACGCGGCGAAGAGTGACATGGAGGCCGGGTTGAACGGCGCCCCGGAGCTGGAGTCACCCTTGGTATCGTTGATCCCCGGGTAGTACGGCTGGTTGGCGAGAAGCGTCGCGCCGCCCAGCCCTCCGCCTTGCGTCAGAGCTCCGGCAAGCCAATCCAGGGATTGCGCCGAGTACAGGCCGAGCTCGAAGTTCACGATGTCGGTGAGTTGTGCATCGGTCGGTGGCTGCAGCGCCTGCGCGTGGCCGGTCGTCGCATCCGAAGCCTGCTGCTTCAGATCCGTAATGAGATTGGGGAAGTAGGTACTCTCGGTTCCCAGGGAGGCGATGCTCTCCCGGCCGTCGATCATGACGTCGCTGAGGAAGGCCAGGTTCGTCGCGGGCAGCGGCCGGCGGTAGACCGAGATGTCCTCCTGGCCGGTCTTTGGATCGATCGTGATGGCGCACCCGTAGGGATCGCGGACCGCCGTGATGGTGAATTGCGCATTCGCAGGCAGTGCAATGCTGATGCGGAACAGTCCATTCCTCAGCAGCAGGCTGTGCGCCACAGGATCGGACGCTCGTGCACTGGGGCAATTGGCGCCATCCACCGAGGCAAACAGCGGATCCTGTCCACGGGAGAGCGCGAACGTGAGGCTCGCCCCTATCGGGGTGATCGAAGCGCCCTCTTCCGGGATGTGACAGCTCCCGCAGGAGCGCCCGTTGGTCCCCAGCGACTTGAAGAAGGTCCCGTGCCGGTCGACGGGGCCGTTCGTACTCAGCGTAGCGAACAGGCCCGTGAAGTCCGGAAACAGCTGCGACTGTGGGGTCGAACTCCCTGGGGCAGCCGGCGCGGCGAGAGATCCGTTGGCGAACCCGGCCGCAAGGCCGAGCACGACCAGCATTGCATTTTTCATAATTTGGTGTCCCTGACTGCGGGCCTTCGAGGCCTATGCCGTTTAAGACGGAATCGGCGGACGAATCGCGACAGCGGCGTTCCGGGGGTACGGTCATTCCCCGCAGGGTCCCGGAGGCCTGCCCAGCACCTGTCCCGGTGTCGCATTCGGCCCCCCTTTTGCGTTAGCTCTGGCAAAGGGCCCCGTAAGCCCGACCTCGCGCGCGGACCGCCGGGGGTCGAGTCGGCCCGGGTCGCCTGCACTGCAACATCGGGATGCCCGAACTGGCTCATCGACGTGCGTACCTTGAGAAGGTGCCGCTTCTGCGTGGCCGGCGGCGCGCGCGTGCCATTCACAGGAGGCAAGCCATTGTGACGAGTCAGGGCCTAGGGCATTCTCTGGCCGAGATTCACGGTGCCGATCCGGGAGCTGGCCTTGGCGGAGCGGACAGGCGATGTCGTCCAATCTGCGACAGCTCCGGGCGCGGGAGCGGCAGACGCGTTGTTTGCCACCCTCTACGAGGAGTTGCGGCAAATCGCCCACCGCGAAATGCGCCGCAGTGGTGCCCTCACCCTGAGCGCGACGACCCTGCTTCATGAAGCGTACGTCAGGATGCAGCACCGGCCAGGCGTGGCGCTCGGCGACCGCGCCCAATTCCTGGCTTATTCCTCGCGTGTCATGCGCAACCTGGTCATCGACTTCGCCCGTCGCAGCCAGGCCCAGAAGCGCGGGGGCGCATTCGAGATCACCCGCCTGCCGACCGTCGTGCCCGAACCGGGGGTCGAAGCCACCGAGCTCGAGCGACTGGGACACGCAATCGACTCGCTGGCCGACCTCGATCCCAGGCTGGCCGAGCTGGTTAATCTCAAGTTCTTCTGTGGCTTTTCCTTCGCGGAGATCGCCGCCATGCGCGGGTTGTCCACCCGTACGGTGCAACGTGACTGGGAGAAGGCTCGGCTGCTGCTGGTGCGGGCGCTCGAAGGACGCGACCTGCTCGGCGGTTGAGCGAGGATCCGGGCCATGATGGCCTCGAGCGAGCAGCAGCGGCGCTGGCAGGAGGTGAGCTGCTACCTCGATGAAGCCCTGGAGCTGCGTGGCGCGGAGCTGGAGCGCTGGCTCGGCCAGCTCGACACGCGCGCACCCGAAACGGCCCCCATCGTGCGCTCACTCCTCGGAGAACAGGAACGTGCCGCGAGTGATGCGCTGCTGCAGGAGGTGGATGCGCTCGCGGGGCTCAGCGGCACCAGCCTCGCCGGCCAGCGGCTCGGCGCCTACACCCTCGAATCGGCTCTCGGGCACGGCGGCATGGGAACCGTGTGGCTGGCGCGGCGCAGCGATGGCCGTTTCGAGGGTCGCGCCGCGCTCAAGCTCCTGAGCGCCGCACTTCTCGGCCGCCCGGCCGAGCAGCGCTTCGTGCGGGAAGGCACGGTGCTCGCCCGGCTGCGGCACCCGCACATCGCGCAACTGACCGACGCCGGGGTCGCCGCCGGTGGGCAGCCCTATCTCGTACTCGAGTACGTGGAGGGCGAGCGCATCGATGAGTACGTGCGGCGGTGCGGCCTCGATGTCACATCGCGCGTACGGCTGTTCCTCGACGTGCTGGCGGCGGTGGCCTACGCCCACAACAACCTCGTCGTGCACCGCGACCTGAAGCCCTCGAACATCCTGGTGACCGCCGACGGCATGGTCAAACTCCTTGATTTCGGAGTCGCTGCCCTGCTTGAGCCGGGCGCGCTCGACCTGACCCGCGAGACCGGCGCCGGGCTCACCCCGCAGTACGCCGCTCCCGAGCAGCTGCGTGGCGGCCCGATTACCACGGCCACCGACGTGTTCGCGCTCGGCCTGGTGCTGTACGTGCTGCTCGCGGAGCGGCACCCCTTCGGTGGCGAGAACCGCAGCCTGGCCGAGCTCACGCGGGCGACACTCGAAGAGGATCCACCGCGACTGGCGCGCCCCGGTGACAAGCACGCGGACGCCGCGCTGCGGGGCGACCTCGATACCATCGTCGCCAAGGCGCTGCGCAAGGAGCCGGAGCAGCGCTATGCGAACGCCGAAGCGCTGGCACGGGACCTGCGTCACTGGCTCGCGCATGAGCCAATCGCCGCACGCCCCGACAGCGCGGCCTATCGCGCCGGGAAGTTCGTGCGCCGCCACCGCGCCGGCGTCGCCCTCGCCGCGATCGCGGTCACGGGGCTGGTTGGCGCCAGCGTCATGACCACGCTCCAGATGCTCGAAGCCCATCGGCAGCGCGATCGCGCCATGTTCGAATCGAAACGCGCGGCGTTTCAGAGCCAGTACGCCTACCAGCTGCTGTCAGAGGCTGGCGAGGGCGGCAAACCCATCACCGTCCGGGAACTACTGGATCATGGGATCCGGGTGCTCGAGAAGAACTACGGGGATGACCCGCGTTTCATGGCTGATTCGCTGCTCAACATTGCCGGCAGGTACATGGACCTTGGCGATACCGCCGGTGAGTACCGCGCCCTGGTCAAGGCCGAAGGGCTCGCCCGCACCGTGGGGGATCCAGCACTCATCGCCCAGGTGCAGTGCGACACAGTCGAGACGGAACTCTCGCTGGGCCATCCCAATCTCGCCGCGTGGCGCATGCGCGACTCTCTAACCAACCTCGCCCTGACCCGTGCTCCGTCACTGGACCTGCGCACGGACTGTGGACTGGCTCATGCCCGGCTCCTGTGGTCGCAAGCGGAGCTTGCGGACGCAATCCAGGCGGCCACGGATGTGGCGCAACTCATGGAAGCCGCAGGACTCACCACGGAGCCCAATTACAACAAGGCCGCATCCATGCTGTGCGTGATGTTGATGGAGAGCGGGCGCAACCGCGAGGCGCTGCAATGGAGCCGCCACCTGGTGTCCGCGCTGGAACGCTCGGGCAGTACGGGGTCCTTGCAGATGTTCGGCGCCCTGCACAACCAGGCCGCGATACTGAGCGGTGGCGGAGATTTTCGGGGTGCCTACGAGCTGCAGCGCAAGGTAGTCAACGAAGTCGCCGCGCAGCAGGGGCCGGAGTCGGTGCCGGCGGCGATGATGAACAAGCTCGGCTTCTATCAGGTGCGGGTGGAGGAGACCCCTGCGGGACTGGCCTGGCTCGACCGGGCCGTGAAGACAGCGCAAGCGAAAGACAACCGTCCGGCGGCGATCGGCGCGCTGCTCAATCGCTCGGCCGCCGAGGTGCTACTGGGTCATCTGGGGCCGGCGGCGGCCGACCTCGACGCGGGCGAGCACCTGGCCGAGGTCAATCCCGCCGACAACCGCAACGCTCTGCTCGCCATGCGGATGGTCCGGGCACAGCTGCTGCTTGCGCAGCACTCACCCGCGGCTGCCCTGGCGGTGCTGGATCCGCTGCTTACCGATCTCGGCTACCCGCAACGACGTACCGCAGAACGACTCGCCACGGTTCTGACTCTCCGGGCCCGCGCGCTGTTGAGCCTCGACCACCGCGCCGGGTCACTTGCCTGCGCGCGAGAGGCGGTTGATGTAGCCCAGGCGCAGGCGGGCTCGCCCGACCGGAGTGCACCATTGGGTGCCGCATTGATGGCTCTCGCGGGCGCGCAATTGGCCTCGGGGGACGCCGTCGCGGCCGGCGATTCCGCACATCGAGCTGCACAGACTCTGTCTGCCAGTCTGGGAGCGGACCATTCCGAGGCGCGCGCCGCCGCGGCGCTGGCTGCCCGGCCTGTGTCGACGCCGCTGGTTGCACCCGGAGCATGAGGCGTCGCCCGTTCGATGGCGTCTCTGCCTGCGCCGCGGCTCTATTCACTTACTGTCGAGCGCCGACAGTTCCAAATCCAAATCTCTGACAGTTCGATCCAGACTCCATCCTGCTGCGACAAGCTCAGGGTCTCGCTTTGCCATCTCGAACGGCTCCCTCACTGCTTCTGGATCGCTGCTCTTACGGATGCGAATGATTTCGGCCTCGTTTGCGGCGTAGCTGGGATGCTTAGCTCGCATCGATATTTCATCCGCCTCCGTCCAATAATCCTCCAATGCCTTATGCACCTTGAGCGTACTTGTATATACCTCCCATCTTGGGGCTTCAGGACCTTCGCGCCCTGCTAGCTCTGACAGCCGCATCGCAAGGCGGCGCAAGAGCCGCTCTTGGCCGCGGGTTGCCATCCGAATTGATGCTCCACGATCCGGCCACCCCTTTAGGGCGCATCGTTCTAGCTCAGCATTGAACTTGATCCGTGCGTCCAAGTACCGCAGGAATATCCGGCAAACAATGGCGCTTCTCGGTTGATCCTGCTCCACCATTCCGTTTTTCCTACGCACGTGTACAACTAGAGACCTAGACACAAAATTGCGCGACCGAACACCCCGGGGGCATGGAGGGGGCCGTGACAGCCCCCGGTCATCGAAGTCTCTCGTCCGGCTTGTCGGGCAGCGCGGCCAGCCGCTAGTCCGCCGCAGCGACCGACGGCAGGTCCGCAGAGGCACATCTCGCGATCCACTGGACTTGCTGTGGACTTGTTCTGAGCTAGCCCGAAGATCAAGCGATCGAAATAGATCGTAAGCATTGATTTTATGGTGGAAAGGGCAGGGACTCGAACCCTCGACCCCGGCATTATGGGCTCACTCCCGCAAATCTCCCGCACGCGTGAGCGCAATAGCGCGTTATCGAGTCCGCCGCTTGTTCCGGACCGAACCGCTCGATCTTGGCGCCGTGAGCGTTGCGAGTCGCTTGCCCGCGTTCGCAATGAGCTGCTCCGCCAACGAGCCGACTACCTTCCCTGACAACCGATCCGTACGGGCCTGGGTGCGGGCTCCGACTACTGCGTCGGGCAGGTCTCGGGCCATTTGAGTGAGCATGCTGATGACCGCCTCTTCATTGAGGGCGCAGCTGCGAGCAACGTCTTGCCAGTCCGTCAGGCCCACCCGTTCCATGTCGTAATGGTCGCCGATCTTCATCGAGACACGTTGCGAGATCAGATCTGGATACGGAAGCTGACTGGACAGGTCGTAAAGCGGGGCAAGCCGCATTGCATCGCCGGCATCGATTAGGAACGAGTAGTTTTTTGCATGCGCATCGGTTCCCCCGATCAGCCAATTGAACATGTTGGCTTTCAAGAATCGCTCTACGTCAGCCTCGGGATCCGCACTCACCCGCCTGATGAGTGTGGCGATCTGCGATATACCGGGGCCGCCATCCTCTTGGTACTTTCTCGTTGGCATTAGTCCAAGGGCCTGGCACACATCCTCTTGATGAATGCGTCGCGGGAACTCAGTCCCCGGCGCCGGGGGTAACCTGTCGTAGCGCTCAACTACGATGTAGGGCTGGTCGAGCATGAGAACAGACGAGCGGGCTGCTGGCAGCCCCAGCCTCGCTGCGATGTCTTGGCACAGGTGTTCGTTCTCGACCAAGCCGTCGAAGCCGGGAACGCAGGGCTTGATGATGTGGGTGGTCGGCGTACGCCCCCCAGGAACGCCCCAACGACCTGTTTGTGGATCGCGGTAAAAGGCGGTCTTTGCCTGGGCACCGGGCAGACTCATCTTGCCGATGTCCCCCGGTCGCCGTACGGCCGATATGTCATCTCGCAGCTGGCGTAAGCGCTCGCGCAGCTCGTCGACACTGATCCATTCGATCGTGGGGTGTTGCTCCGCTTGGATCTCCGCGAGCCGCTCTGGGGATAAGAACTGAACGGCACCGGGTACATCAGCGCCAACGTGCCCCAGGAGTCCGAAGGGGTTGCCGGCCGAAACGTGATACTGCTGCGCCCAGCGTTGCACAACGTTGGGATTTTCAGGCAGAAGGTTCCAGAGGTAGGGCCAGACGGCCTTCTGGGGATACGAGACGTCGGCGAGCGGCATGCTGACTGAGATCGAGTAGCCTTGCGCTGACGCGCGCCAGGCTTCCTCATAGCTCAGCGACAGCCGACCGCTCTTATCGGCGTGAATCCTTCCAGCCAGCAGGCCCTCGATTACAACTAGTAGCTCGCTCACTTGGATCGAGGCTGCTGCAGACGCCGAAAGACTTCGTCGAGTCGCGATGGCTCGGAGTGACGATCATCTTTCTTGGCTGATGGCTGGCTCTCGCTTAGCGATGCGCGCAGTCCAAGCAGGTCCAGGGTCCGCAAGATCAGCCCGAACTCAGCTCTTGGGTTGCCGGACTCAATGCCGAGGACCCACTTTCGTCCAACGCCGAGGCGCTCAGCGAGCGCGCTTTGCGATAGACCCCTTTCCTTGCGCTTCAGGCGGATGGCTCTGCCGAGCTGTTCTGGGTTCCGGATGGTTATGTCCCTCATTAAGGACATACTAATGTATGTCCTCTATAAAGTACATATCTCCTTCGAGGGACACCATGCGGAGATGTCCTTCATAGGGGACTTCCGCGCACGAGCCCTAGCCCATTGACGCAAATTCGGTCTCCGCGCGCCGTACGCGGCTGGTCGGTGAAGCGGTTTCGGCACCAAGGAATGCCTTTGCCAGAAAAATGCAGGAGTTCTGCCCATGACACCCGCGAGCTTTCCGGCACCATTGCTGACCAATGTGGAGGCTCCAAAAAAATGAGGTTTCACTATGACTCCAGGGCGCTTGATACGTAACTCGAAGCTCGGTGAGCTCCTTCGCAGCCGCCTCCGGCTCCTGGTGGCGACGGCAACGGTAGCTTTCTCGGCCATCGGAGCCGCTCACGCAGGACCCGCAACTGCTCCAAACTCCCCTCGAGTGATCATTGTGGCAGCTGAGATTCTCGACGTACGGTCCGGTCGATATCTGCAAGACGCGGCCGTCTACGTTGAGGGTGAACGCATCGCAAGCGTGGGGCCCAGGCAGACCGTAGTTACGCATGCACCCGAGGGCACTACGGTAATTGACTTGCACAACGCGACGGTATTGCCGGGACTGATCGATTGCCATACGCACTTAATGGCCCGGATACCCGACGGGGAGAGCGGGTACCAGCTCAATCTGCTTACGAAGTCACAGGCGTACCGAGCCCTTGAAGGCGCGGCGGATGCCCGGGCGACCCTATACGCGGGCTTTACCACCGTACGCGATGTGGAGAGTGAAGGTTCAGGCTATGCAGACGTCGCGCTTCGAGACGCGATAAATGATGGATTGGTGGAAGGACCCCGCATGCTAGTCGCGACTCGCGGAATCGCGGCGGTTGGCGGTTACCTGCCGTTTGGCGTTAGCCCAGATTTGGTGGCATTCCCCACCGGCGCGCAGATGATTAGCGGCGTCGAGGAAGCGAGGCGCGCCGTGCGCGAGCAGATCAGCCACGGCGCAGACCTGATTAAAATGTATGCAGACTGGCACCATCCAACGCTCACTGTGGCTGAAATGCAGGTTGTCGTGGAGGAAGCGCACAAGCAAGGGCTCAAGGTGGCCGCTCATGCAACGACCCCCGAGGGAATTCACAATGCGATCATGGCTGGCGTGGACTCCATCGAACACGGCCACGAGGCCGATCGCACTGATTTACAGCTCATGAAGAAAAACGGCACATATCTGGTTCCTACACTTTCGGTTGTTGACGCCAGTTTGGCTAAGCATTTTGGCGGATCGGCTTATTCACCACGCGCGCTTGCGTTTCTTGAAACCCTCAAGAAGACGATGACCATGGCAAAGGAGATGGGGATTAAGATCGCCGACGGTTCTGACGCGTCCGATGCCACCCGTCATGGTCGAAACGCTCTTGAACTTGAGGCGATGACGAATCGAGGACTCACTCCAATCGATGCGATTCGAGCCGCCACGATCAATGCTGCCGACTTGCTTGGCTGGTCCGACAAGGTCGGTGCCTTGGAAGTTGGCATGTTCGCAGATCTAATTGCGGTTGAAGGAGATCCCACAGTTGATATCAAAACCCTGCAGAAGGTTGATTTCGTGATGAAGGGCGGGCAATTGGTGAAAAACGTCAGCGGGGATTCCCGCACGCAGACTCACTAGCTCACGGCGGCCCGGCTTGTAATTCACTGCAGAGGAACTTCGGGTTCTCTGGTATTTAAAGCGAAACAGACGTCCCAATTCTTCTGGTCAGCACGGATAATGGAAAGGGCGCCTCTCCCGGGCGGGCAGTGTGCGGCCCTAGTGGTCCAGTCGATAGGTGAATTCCACGCCGACGGTCCGCGGCGGCGCCATCGACACGCGCCGGAAGGTTGGGATTCCTACATTGATCTGATAGGCGTAACTGAGCCAAGCCACCTTATCGAATACATTGCTGGCAAAGACCGTGGCAGTCCAGCCGCTGCCGTCGACGCCAACCCGCAGGCTCGATAGCGAGTAATTTGGGAGTGTTTGCAAAGCGTTGGTCACCTGCGTGCGAGACGCAGTGTAGGTGCTGTCAAAGCGCGCGGTGAAGTCCAGCCCGTGCGTGATCGGGTGGCTATAGGCCAGCGATGCAGCCGAAGTCCATTTCGGCACGTCCTGCACAGCGAGTCCGTTCGCGGCGCACCCGCGGGCAGCACGCTGCTCGCAGTGAACTGTGCGTGCGTGTAGCCGCCGTTCGCGGAAAGGACCAAGCCGGGTAAAAGGATCGCATTCAGCTCTAGTTCGCTGCCATAGATGTCCGCGTTCCCGGTATTCGTCGAAAAATTGAAACCGCAGGGTAAGCCCACGAACTGCTGCGCATCGCTCCAGCGCCGTCGCGAGCACGCTGAGCAGCGAAAGAAACCAGGGATTCAGTTCCTCGGTGATCTGGCTGGACCGGTCGTCCTCGAAAGGAGTCGGGGTCGTAGGCCCGAGGCCACAGGGTTCGTTCGTATAGAACGGCAGAGGGAACGGACACCCAAACGGCTGCAGGGCGGCCGAGAGCACCTGTTGCAGCTCTTCCGAACCGTCCTGGCGCACTTCCGAGTCTCGCGTCCAATAGGAGGTCTGCGAGGCCACGTCGGCAGCGTCGAAATGGTATTGCACATTGAGGGTGCCGAGGTCGAAGCGATCCGTGTAAGGCTCGGGAATGTCGAAGGGCTGATAGCTGGCGAGCGTCCCCGGATCGCTGTCAAAGTCGGATAAGCCATCCTGGGTGATCTTCTGAGAAAAGAACGTCGGCGTAACTGATAAACGGTCAGTCGGCTTCCATAGCAGCGCCGCTCGCACACCTGAGAGATCCTCGCTATTGACCCTCTTGTGGTCAGCCGCCACCGGAGCAGCAAGCACGTTGCCGCGGGTCATATTGCCGTTGGTCTCCAGAGGGAAGTCCGGCGCGGCAGTAACGATGCGATCGATCCAGCCGCTCTGGTGGTCGAAAGAGCCCACGATGCGCAGGGCCAGGTTCCCTCCGCCGAATGGCAGATTGATCATGCCGTTCTCAGCGTGATTGAAACCGCCCCCGTCGGTGCCGGAAAGGATCAGCTGAGAGGACACATCGAAGGCACTTGGGTCGGGCGCATTGGTTACCACCTTGATCGTTCCACCCATGGAGCCTGCGCCGCAAAGGGTCCCCTGCGGACCGCGGAGCACCTCCACTCGGTTTAGATCGTAGAGATTCGGGTCTATGACCACTTTCCCGTTCTGCGCGTTGGCCGGCGCTGACAGCGGCGTGTCGTCTAAGTAGAAGCCGACGGTGGGCGAGTTGCCGCCGGAGGACGTCAGACCACGCAGTTCGAACTCGGTCTGACCCGGGCCACTTGTTTTCATGGAAATGCCCGGAACGCTCTCGGCAAGGGCGGTGAAGTCCGTGAAACCGCGACTCTGGATCTCGTTGCCGGTGAGCGCTGTGATGCTGATCGGCGTGTCCTGCACCGTCGACGTGCGCTTCTGTGCCGTGACGACCACTTCCTGCAGTTACATAGCGTTGCCGCCCGTGGGCTCGGGCTGCTGCTGCGCGAGTGTATGTCCTGCAGCGACTAGACCGAAGAGACGTGCAGCCGCACAGAACAACGTCTACTTGATGTTGCCACGCGGCGAGAGGGGCGATCGCATCCTGTCTGTGCTTCTGGCGCAACTGCCGGGCATCACCGACGTAGGCCCTTGGGACTTTGACCTTGTGCGCCCCAGAGCATCAGTCCGTACCGACTACGCCGCAAAGGTAAAGGCGTGGGCGACGACGCTGGAGCCTGGCGCACTGATCCCCATGAAGGCGGCTCGCGAGCACCTGGGGTGCAGCCCGCGCCAGTGGGAGCGAATCGCGGCGACTCTCAAAGACGCCACGTCGGACCTTGCGCTCACCCTCGGCGCAGCCGCTGCCCTGCGGTAAGCCCGTTGCATTTCATGTGGTGGCGAGCAGGCAGCAACCCTTAGCTAACGGCTCGCCCTCGGTACGCCCTCCGGCCCGTGCGGTCTATCCCCTCACAAACCACTCCGCCATGGTGTTCCAGTCGTTGTCCGTCCCAACGCGCCCTCGCTTAGAGCAGCCCCACCCCGTGTGTGCCTGACACCAAAATCGACTGACGCCATGCGAGAACGGGCACGCAATTGCCTCACCCAATCTCCCGGGGCCCGCTGATCCTGTTGCCGCCTTTCGAAGCGCCTGGAAGGTTTGCAAGCCCAGTGCGATCACCAAGCGCGGTTGAACTATCTCGATTTGCGGTAGCGCGAACTCCTTCGCCGCCCTTTCAAGGTCGCGCCATGGAATTCTGGCGCTCATTCCTCCGGGCTTGATGAAGGGAAAGAGATTTGTCGCGTAGACCTCGCCTATGGACCGGCTGAAGTGGTGTTGTAGGCGCTCCTGGAGATTCCTGTTGGTGCGGACCTGCGGGTTGTAGCCGATGCGCCGCACATCGGGGCTGATCCCGCCCGCCAGGTAATCGTGAGAAACCCAATCTTGGAGCATTACTAATATGGGAGACTCAAGGTTCCCGGCGCCACGCGTGTAGGGTGAAACAAAGTCGCACTCCAAATCCGCGTAGTCCGCCAGTGCTCTGTAGCCGGGCCACCGCGAGAGCTTTCGCGTCGCAACCAGTTTTGCCATCGCAGACGGCTTATCCACATGTCCCCCTTCTCGCGCGCACTACTTACCGAGAGAAGCGCGACTCTACATCAGCGAGCGCAACGCCCTGTTGGTCGCTGAAACTTGCTGGTCAAAAGCCCAAGGCAGTCGCGTCCGCCCCGTAATCGCCCCTGAAGTGTCACATAGGTGGCACTTTCGCAGCCATTTTCACTCACCTTTAACGGCGCGCCTTCAGTGCGCGCGAGGATCCCCTATGTTTGAAACCAACACCCTGCTCCCAGCGACCCGGCATCAGCGTGCATGGCTGAACGGTGAGCAGGCGCAGTGCGTACTCTGTGGTGCGCTGTTCAACTCACGCACGCACCTTCACGCGCACCGCGACATGGAGCAACCATTTGAGACGCGCGAGTGCGTGACGCCCGCCGAGGCACAAGCGAGGCTGCGCAAGCGCCTCAAGCGTGCGCGACATGGCACTTAGAGGGACCATCGCGCCGCACCTCCGGGAACTGATAGATCGCCTGGAGCATGCCAAGCGGCAGCGCCGGATGGAGACGGCACCCGCACGGGCTGAACGATCTGCCTTAAGGCGTCGTGAACGGTCGCTCAAGGTCCGCTTAGCGACGGCGGAACGTGCGCTGAGTAAATACCGGGGCGTGTTGAACGTCGGGAACGACTTGCTGCGGCACATGCCGGGCTTCTCGGAGAGACTGCAACTTGCAGGGTCGTTGGGTGCCGAGCTTGCCGAAGTGGCCGCGGCAATTACGCGATTAAACGAGAACATAGGAGACGCGTGACTCTGCGCAAGTTCTGTCCGGGGCGCGCCCGCATGCTCCAGATCGCTGCGCAGGGATCGGCCCGCAGGCGTCGTGTCGCACTGCCGCGAGTGCCGCAAGCGGGCAGCCGCTATCTGGCGGTCACTGAATCCTGAGTACGCGCTGCGCTGGCGGGAGCGCAACCCGGAGAGGTACACGGGTTACCTGGCGAAGCGCCGCCGCGCGGCCCGTGCGAGCTAATCGGTTGGGGGTAACATACGGCCCATGAGGCCCGCAGCCATCGTCTGTTCCTTGGTCGCGTCCGCCGTTGCGATTGCGGGCGAACCAAAAGCCCCCGAGAAGAACGACTCTGCGCGCTCCGAGACGGAGAGGGTGCTGTCCGCGTTGAGGGGTACATGGGCCGTGACCGAGTACGGCGCGGACGGCGCTCCTGTGGCAAAAGGCCGTGAGACGTGGCGTCCCGGCCCAGGCGGGCGTTCCTTGATCGAGGAGTATCATTCAACCGATTCGCATGGGGCTGACTATGCAGGCTTTGCCCTCGGCTGGTGGGACGATCAAGCCCAAGGATTCCGCATTACCTGGTGCGACAACCGAGAGACCCATGGGTGCAAGATCCTAAGTGAAGCTGCCCAATGGCAGGGTGCGACATGGGTGGTTAGCGATGCGGAGTTCAAAGAGATTTTCTCGGAGATCACTCCCAATTCATTCACGCAGACGATCTACTCAGAGGCACCCGAGGGAATGCGTGCCGACCTCAAGATAGAGGGCAAGAGAATATCCCGCTGAGCGGCATTTGCGCATTTCAGGTGCTGGTTGGATAATTTTGCATATGAAATCCATCGCGCGTGGACTATTGGCTTGCAGCTTATGCATTCTTGCTGCATGCGCGATGACTTACGACGTTGTGCAAGTTGGTCCGCAAACGTACCAGGTATCAGCGGTTGCGGCGCCCGCCCGCGGTGGAATCGCGGGGGCGCAGCATAGGGCTATTGAGGCTGCCAACGAAAAGTGTGAGTCGCTGAAGAAGTCCATAACAGTAACGAACGTAGATACCGGACATGATTTTCCGGCGGCCGGCCGCGCCGTAGTCACCTTTACCTGCTCCTAGAAGGCTTGGGACACGCCGCCTCCGCGACAAGAACCTTTCAAAAAGTCGTTCCGATGCGCGTACGCATTCTTGTTTCAATCCTCGGGCTAACTGTCGCTACGTCGCTCGCTTTGGCGGAGCCTCCGCATGGCTACGGAGCGACGCGCGTTGCTAGCTTCCTACAAGCCAGCCCACCTTCGGAAGCTCCGATAAACCTTATTGCCGAAGTGCCGCTGAATCAGAGCGCCGATGCGACGCTGGAACTGTGCAAGCAGTTGGCCCAATGGGTACCGCGCCCCGACAACGCAAAGTACTCGTGTCGGAACGGGACCGTAGACGAGATAGCGCGCTCATCGACGAAGGCCGCGCCACATCCTCCCGAGAAGGGCGTGGTGGCGGTGCTGCACATGACCGAAGCCTCGGGTGAACATCACGACCTAGATGGGTTCGAACTGCTCAACGTCTCGGGCTTGTTTCAGCCGGGAGTGATGATGGTCCTCTGTCAGCACTTTGCTTCGAGCACAGGAAGCCATACAACGCGCGACGAAAGCAGACGTGTAACTTTCAGAGACGTGCATTACACCTGCGAGGTGGATAACAGTCCTTGAGAACGTCACCACCGGCGCGGGGGCGAAGGCGCGCGACCCCCGACACGTGTTCGCACGACGATCTTCTAAGTGAACATCGCCGGCGACGGTAACGAAAGCGCGCCTTCGCGCTTAATTTTCAGGCCGTAAGCGAGGGCGCGCGCCTACTCCACCAACCTACTCCGCCTTGGTCTGAAATTCCTGTCTAAGTCTTTATTTTTATTGCTTAATTGCTGATGTATGGAAAGGGAGGGACTCGAACCCTCGACCCCGGCATTATGAGATCGGTCGTCGGGTTCCGATAGTCGGCAAATTCAACTACTTGCCAAGGGGCGCCCGTTGCACGTTAGCACGACGAAGCACAACAGAGCACGACCGACTCCCGCAAAATTCCCGCAGCGCTGCGATTGATCCTGTACTACCGGATCCTCAGGAAGGTAGTCATATTAGATCCTCGCATTCCGCGGTCTGACATCGCAGGGCACCTCGGGTGTGCTCTCGGCACAGCAAACGGTTGCTTGCCTTCTGGGGACAAGGACGGGAAACCCTGATTTGCGGCACCTTGCCCGGCGTACAGAGGTCGATTTGAGCACTCAAGCTGCGAGCTCGCGTCCTGGTAGACGGCCTCGGCCTCATTACAGCAGCGCCACGGTGACGAGTCGAGGATCGTAATGCAGGAAACCGCCACGAGAAGCGCTACTTGTCGGCCGAACGCGAAGACAGAGGCGCTGATCCTCAGTCCGGTCGTACACCAAGCGACCTATAAACAACCCCGCCCCGAGGGCACCTGCTTCGACGACCGGGCAGGATCTCCGCTGCCCCGCTCTTATAGAGGAAAACCCGGCGGGCTTACGCCCGCCGGGTAGCTACTGTGACGCCAGATCAGGCACTCGGCACTTGGATCGGCACCACGTCCCAGGACTCGGTCGAATGGAACACGAGGCAGGAGTCGAACCTGCGTGCTTTGGGTTCAAAGCCCAACGGGGATGCCGGCAACCCACGGCTCGTGTATTGGATCAGGCGGCAGGAATCGGACCTGCGTGGGCTGCGTTCAGAGCGCAGCTGGGATGCCAGCAACCCACACCTGAGTAATTGGCGGGCCAGTAAGGAGTTGCACCCTACTTCCGGGTTTTGGAGACCCGTACCTCGCTACGAGGACCGACCCAAGGTGGCGGAGCGCGGTGAGCCCGAGTCACATGCGGCACGCCGCACGGTCTGCTTTCCAGACAGCCCCCGGACCCTGCCGGCTTCACGCTCCAAAATGGCGGAAGGCGGTAGGTCTCGATCCACACATCCCTGAGGATG
>Ga0335083_10003563_pt1 | contig 20104 bp, 20 predicted proteins | sample Lox_Sample_42_FD_206716 | JGI IMG/M metagenome (GOLD analysis project Ga0335083, IMG submission 206716) | Soil microbial communities from Loxahatchee National Wildlife Refuge, Florida, United States - Lox_Sample_4.2 | ecosystem: Environmental > Terrestrial > Soil > Wetlands | place: USA...
CGGGTCGTCGACGCCGTCGACATCGTGGCCGAGCATCACCAGCCGGGCGACGATTTCGTCGATCGTCGCCTCGGTGTCGAGATGCGTCTTGAGCCAGGAGAGCGAGGTCTTCATAGCGCGCCCCTCATAACGCACCTCTGACCGGCGAGGGGATGTCGAGCGGCAGAAACCCGTAATGCCGGAGCCAGCGAATGTCGCTGTCGTACATCGTGCGCAGGTCGGGGATGCCGTATTTCAGCATCGCGACCCGTTCGATGCCCATGCCAAAGGCGAACCCCTGGTACTCGTCCGGGTCGATGCCGCAATTGCGCAGCACCTGCGGATGCACCATGCCGGAGCCGAGAATTTCCAGCCAGCCGCTGCCGGCGCCGATCTTCAACTCGCCGCCCTCGCGCGAACAACCGATATCGACCTCGGCCGACGGCTCGGTAAACGGGAAATAGCTCGGCCGAAAGCGCACCGGCAAATCGTCGACATCAAAGAACGCGCGGCAGAACTCGATGAGGCAGCCCTTGAGGTGGCCCATATGCGTGCTGCGGTCGATCACCAGTCCTTCGACCTGGTGGAACATCGGCGAGTGCGTCGCATCGTGGTCGCAGCGAAAGGTGCGGCCGGGGACGATGATGCGGATCGGCGGCTTCTGCTTGAGCATCGTGCGCACCTGCACCGGCGAGGTGTGGGTGCGCAGCACCAGCCGCGAGCCGTCGGCGCGCTCGGGCAGGTAGAAGGTGTCGTGCTCCTGCCGCGCGGGATGCTCCGGCGGGATGTTGAGCGCGGTGAAATTGTAGAAATCGTCCTCGATATGCGGGCCTTCGGCGACGCTGAACCCCATCTCGCCAAAGATGGCGATGATCTCGTCGATCGTCTGGCTGATCGGGTGGATACGGCCTTGCGCGGCGGGAAAGGCCGGGAGCGTCGCGTCGGCGCGTTCGGCGGCGAGCCGGTTCGATAGCGCCGCGCGGTTGAGTTCGGCGGCACGCGCATCGATCGCGTCGCTGATGATGTCCTTGAGCGCGTTGAACCTGGCGCCGGCGTCGCGCCGGGCCTCGGCCGGCAGCGCGCCAAGGCCGCGCATCAGCCCGGTCACGAGCCCCTGCCGGCCGAGGTATTTGATGCGTACGGCTTCGAGTGCGTCGGGCGAGCCGGCGGTGGTGATCTCCCCGAGCCCGGCTTCCTGGAGTTGTCGCGGATCGTCCATGGATCAGTCTGCCTCAGTCCGTCTCACCATCGTCATTCCCGCGAAAGCGGGAACCCAGGGCAAGCGACGGAACGGTCGATCCTGGACCCCCGCCTGCGCGGGGGTGACGCGGTGACGATGTGATTCCGATTCCAAAAAGCGAACGCAATAGAAAAGGGGCCGATTGTGGCCCCTCCGTGGCTACCTGAAGTAAACGTGCGGGGGACCTAAAGGCAACTCGCACTGGTAAATCGCCATCCTTCGTCGTCATACCGGCGAAGGCCGGTATCCACGGCCGCCATGGGCGGCGGCCTGCGCCGGGATGACGAGGCAGGGGACACGATGATCATTCGGCCGCTGCCGCGGGCACCTGTTCGAGCGCCGATTTCGCGGTCGTCACCACGCCGGCGAACGCCTCCGGCTCGCGGATCGCGAGGTCGGACAAGATCTTACGATCGAGTTCCAGCCCCGCGAGCTTCAGCCCGTGGATGAATTGCGAATAGGTGAGGCCGTGCTCACGCACCCCAGCGTTGATCCGTTGGATCCACAACCCGCGGAAATCCCGCTTTTTGTTGCGACGGTCGCGATAGGCGTAGCGCAGCGCCTTCTCGACTTTTTCGAGCGCGATGCGATAGGCCTTGCTGTTGCGGCCGCGATAACCCTTGGCGAGGTCGAGGACCTTTTTGTGACGGGCGTGCGTCGTGACGCCGCGTTTGACCCTGGCCATCGCTCAACCTCGCAGATACGGCATGTAGGTGAGGACGAGGTTGGTATCGCCCGGCTGCAAGATCACGGTGCCGCGCGCCTTGCGCTTCATCGACTTCGGCTTGGAGATCAGCCGATGCCGCTTGTGCGCGACATTCATCTTGATCTTGCCGGTCGCGGTGCGGCTGAAGCGCTTTTTGGCGCCGCTCTTGGTCTTCAACTTGGGCATTTCGGTTCCTGCTGTGCTGTGGCGGCCAGGCATGCCCTATGTTGCGCGAGGACAAAGCCCCATTGCGCGAGCCCGCCGCCGATTGAGCGCGCGGTTATAGCGATGCGCCTCACCGAAAGCAAGGCGAGCGGCGTGACTTCGTATTGCACGCCGTGCCCGCCTATTGTCCGGCGGGCTTTGACGTCGGCTCTTCAAGGGTGCTTTGCACCGCATCGATAAACGGGCGGGCTCGTCGCACGAGGGCGCGTACATCTTCCACCAGCTTCTTCTGTTGCTCGGGCGGGAGGTCGTTTTTCGGATCCGCCGCTCTATCTAATTGCTCCTGGAGGTTCTTCCAGAATGTGCGGCCGCCGATCTTATTGACGCTTTGAATTTCGGCGTGCAGTTGCGCCATACGCGCGCCGAGCATGTCATTGACGTCTGCTACGAGGTTGTCGATCAGGTATGACAGCGCCAGGGTCACGACGATCGCGGCGATGACGATTTTCGCGGCAAATTGCCAGATCGTCCCCCACGAATTGTCCGATCGCTGACGCGACGTGAAACGGTCGGTCATTGAGCTGCTTTCCCCTTCACGGCTGGCGGATCAGGCGATTATCGCGTAGCCGCAGCCGCGACTGAACGAGATTGCCATATCATCCCCGGATGCCGAGCGTCAGCTACGTCGTCACCGTCTGCAACAAGGTCCCGGTCCTGCCGTTTGAGCGCAAGAAAAGCGAATGGCGGCCGACCGGAAACAGGTCCGCCCCGGGGCGGTGCTGTGCGATGTATAGCGCGTGAGTGACCGGAGCGCACAAACGGCCGCGGATATTCCCCGGCTGCTCAAACGGTTATACCGCTTCCGCGCGCGGACGGAGGCGGGTGGCTGGGCGCGGCTTGGCCGACGACGGCGCAAGGCGGCGCTCGTCGCCGCGCTGCGGTGCGACTGGCCTGGCGGCTACGCGCTGACCGATAGCGGTGAATTGGCCTTTGTCCCGGCGCCGCTCGACGCGCGCGGCGAGCACGTGCTGTTCCACGGCTTTGACGCACCCGCCGCCGCGCTGCGCTTTGCGCCGCAAGGCGGGGTCGCGGTCGATGTCGGCGCCAATCTCGGCGAGTGGTCGGTGCCGCTCGCCAAAGCCGTGGGCCCGGGTGGGCTTCTCCTGTGCTGCGAGCCGAACCCGGCGATGGCGGCGGCGCTTTCGGCGACCTTGGCGATCAACAATCTGCATCAGGCGACCGTGCTGCCGATCGCCGTGTCGTCCTGCGATGGCGAGGGCCGTCTGGCGATCAACCTGGTCGACAGCGGCCAGTCGCGGCTCTCTGGCGCAGGGATCGCGGTGCCGCTGCGCTCTCTGGATTCGCTGGTCGCCGATCATGGCTTGCAGCGGCTCGACCTGCTCAAGATCGACGTCGAGGGCCATGAGGCGCAGGTGCTGGCCGGGGCTGGCGAGACGCTGGCCCGGCTGCGCCCGGCAGTGATCTTCGAGAGCGGGCACGAGACCGGCGACGAGCGCGCACAGATCGCGGAACGGTTGGAGGCGGCCGGCTACGAGATCCTGGCGGTGCTGCACCATTACGGCGGGTTGCCCTGCACAATGGCGGATTACCGGGCGGCGGCGGGCGCCTGCGCCGGCGCCGAGGCGCGCAACCTGCTGGCGCTGCCGCGGCGCCTCGTTGGCGAGGGCTGATGCCGAGCGTCAGCTTTGTCGCGACGGTCTACAACAAGGTGCCGGTGCTGCCGTTTCTCACCGCCGGGCTCGGCGCGCAGGAGGGTGAATTCGCGCGCGAATTCATCTTTGTCGATGACGGCTCGACCGACGGCAGCGCCGCGTTGCTAAGCGACCTGACCGCCGGCTGGGCGAATGTGACGATCCTGTCGCAGGCTAATGCCGGGCCGGCGGCTGCCCTCAATGCCGGCTTCGCGCGGGCGGGAGGTGATTTCATCAAACCGATGGATGGCGACGACCTGCTGCTGCCATGGGCGACATGGCAGCTGATCGAGGCGATCGAGGCAACCGGCTGTGCGGTCGCCTTTGGCGCCGCCGGCACGCCTTACGATCCCGCCGCCGAGCCGGCGCGAGCGCTCGCCGGTGACCGCCTGCCAGGCCGGATCGAGCGCCAGGACAACGCGCTGCGCCGCTCGCTGGCGCGGGCGCAGACCAACCCGTCGACCTGGCTGGCGCGCGCCGAGGCGGTGCGGCGCAGCGGTGGCTGCGACGAACGCGTCTTCATCCAGGATTACTCGATCGAGTTGCGGCTCGCGACGCAGAGCGCGTTCGCGCGACTGCACGAGCCTGTCGTGCGCGGACCGGCGGCGGCAACCGATCGCTTGTCGGACAACCAGGCGCAAATCCTCCACGATATGAATCGGGCTCTGGCCTATTTCCTCACGGAACATCCCGACCTGTCGCGCGATCTGGCGCGACTCGGCTTTTCGCGCGCCGCGTTACGCGCCTGGGCCTGGGCGCGGCGCCGCGACGGGCGCGGCGTCTTCTCGCGCGAATTCCTGCTGGTCTGCGGCGCCAGGCTGGGCATTCTTTCCCCGACCGCGGCAAATCTGCACGCCGCTTGCAGAGCATTTGCCGTGACACATTCTATCCGCGTCCCGCCCGGCGGCGAGGTCCTCAGCTGATGGCGATCCTGTTCAAGTCCACCCCGGTTTCGCGCGCCCGCTGGCAGCCCTATCTGACCGCCGCGTGGCCGCGGCGCGAGATGCGCTATTGGCCCGAGATCGGCGACAAGGCGGCGATCGACTATGCCCTGGTCTGGCACCCCGAACCGGGCCTGCTCGCGGGCCTGCCCAACCTCCAGATGATTATCTCGCTCGGCGCCGGGGTCGATCACGTCCTGCGCGATCCCGAATTGCCGCCGGCCGTCCCAATTCTGCGGCTTGTCGACCCCTATATGACGCAGGCGATGAGCGAATACGTGGTGCTGCAGGTCTTGCGCCTGCACCGCTACGATTTCGACTATCGCGCCCAGCAGGCGGCGGCCGAGTGGCGCGAGCATGCGCAAAAGAACGCTCCCGAACGCACCGTCGGCATTCTCGGCTTTGGTCAGCTCGGCCAGGATGCCGGGCGAAAACTTCAGGCATTGGGTTTCGACGTCGCCGGTTGGAGCCGCTCGGGCCGAGCGGTCCCCGGTTTTGCCACCTATGGCGGCGCGGATGGGCTCGACGCGTTCCTCGCCCGCAGCGAAATTCTCGCCTGCCTGTTGCCGATGACCCCCGAGACGGAAAATATCCTCAACGCGGACCTGTTCGGGCGCCTGCCGCGCGGCGCTGGCCTCGTGAATGCCGGACGTGGGCGGCAGCTCGTCGAAACCGATCTGCTGGCAGCGCTCGACTCGGGACAGATTTCGGCGGCAGTGCTCGATGTGTTTCGCGAGGAGCCGTTGCCGCCTGCGCACCCGTTCTGGCGCCATCCGCGCGTTGTCGTCACGCCGCATGTCGCGGCCGAGACGCATCCGCCGACCGCGGCGGCGATCATCGCCCAGGCAATCGATGATTTCGAGGCTGGGCGGCCGGTCGCCAACCTCATCGATCGCACCCAGGGCTACTGAACGCGTTGGCTATCGCAGGCTCCTGAGCAGTTCGCCGAGAGTCGTCCTGTCGGCCTCGTCGGCGATGGGGATGGCGAATTCCAGGTGGCTCGCGACCGTGCCGAAGCGGTCGTTGAGCTTTTGGGCGATCTCGTCATGCGTGCCGATCACCGCGTAGTGGTCGAGCATTTCGTCGCTGATAAAGTCCGGCATCTCCTCCCAGCGCTGCGCCCGCGAGTAGCCCTGCAAGCTGCGCGCGACCTCGCCGTAACCCTGCGACTCGAAGGCGATCAGGTAGGTCGGCGTCGAGGCGTAAAAGGCGATGCGCGCCCGTACATCGCGCACGCGTGCGTCGAGGCTTTTCCGGTCCGGTCCGGTCGCGATCAGCGGCATCACCGCCATTTGGAATTCGCTGAAGTCGCGCCCGGCTTTCGCCGCGCCCTTGCGCGCCGCTGGCAGCATCACCTCCTCGATGTAGCGCGGCGTGCAGACCGGGTGCGCGCGAATGCCGTCGGCAACCTCCCCGGCGATTTGGCACATAAACGGGTTCACCGCGGCCAGTTGCACCGGGATAGGCGGGTGCTCGATCGGCGGCGGCGCGAAGAGCGGCACCATGAGGCTCAGCTTGTAGTGGTCGCTCTCGTAGCGGAGGTTAGTGCCGCCGTTCTGCCAGCACTCCCAAATTGCCCTGAGCGCGCCGACATAATCGCGCATCCACGGTCCCGGCGGTGTCCAGGGCATGCCATAGCGGCGTTCGATATGGCCCTTGACCTGGCTGCCGAGCCCGAGCGTGAAGCGCCCTTTTGACAGGCGTTGGAGTGTCCAGGCGGCGAGCGCCGTAACCGCCGGCGCGCGCGGGAAGGCGATTGCCACCCCCGTCGCGAGACCGATGCGCTGCGTCGCCTGCGCCGCCAGCGCCAGCACGACAAACGGGTCGTCCTTGGTTTCTTCGCTGACAATGCCGCTATAGCCGAGTGACTCGGCCAGTCGCGCCTCATCGCCGACCCGCGCCAGGTCCAGGCCGCCCGCAGCCGCGCGCAGGCCGGGATCGAGATTGCCAAGCGGCAGCTGGGTTTCGATCTTCATGGCGCGGTTCCTTCGGTTGACCGGAGCAAGAAATTAGCTAAGTTAATGGACTAAGCCGGGAGAGCGGGATGGAAGAGCCCGTCACCATACATGCGGCCAAAACGCATTTATCACGACTGATCGCCCGCGCCGAGGCCGGCGAGGAGATCATCATCGCGCGCGGCCGCAAGCCGGTGGCCAAGCTCGTGCCGATCGAGGCGCCAAAGCCGCGACGCGTGGCGGGCCGATTAAAGGGCCAAGTGTCCATTGGGCCCGAGTTCTTTGAACCCTTGCCACCGGAAGAGCTCGACGCCTGGGACCAGTAGAGGATGCGCCGGCTGCTGGATACGCATGCGCTCATCTGGTGGGTAACCGACGATCAGGCGCTGTCGAAGGCGGCTTATGGTGCGATCGACGACCCCAAAAATGAGGTTCTCGCGAGCGCCGCATCTGCCTGGGAAATCGCGACCAAACACCGCATCGGCAAGTTGCCGCACGCGGGGCCGTTGGCAACAGATTTTGGAGCGAGCATCGCCGCCGAGGGGTTCACGGGGCTTCCCATCAGCGTCCGCGAGGCTGAAGCCGCTGGCCGACTGCCGGGGCCGCACCGCGACCCGTTCGACCGCATGCTGATCGCGCAGGCGTTGGCCGACTCGCTGACGCTGATCTCCAACGAGCGGGTGTTCGACCGCTACGGTGTCGCGCGTCTCTGGTAGTTCAACCGAATTTATCGGCGATATGGGCGTAGACCGCGCGAAACGTTTGCGCCTCGGCGCCTTCCGGCCGGCCGGGTCGCGTGCGGTTGTTCCACGCCATCACATCGAGATGCGCCCACGGCACGGCGGGATCGACAAATTCGTTGAGATACAGCGCCGCGGTGATCGCACCGCCTTGCGGCCCGTCCGAGACGTTGTTGAGGTCGGCGACCTTGCTGTCGATCAGCCGGCGATAGGGTTTGTAGAGCGGCATCCGCCACAGCGGATCGTCTTCCGCGAGACCGGCGGCGAGCAGCGCATCCGCCAGCGCGTCGTTGTTGCAGAACAACGCCGGCAGTTCGGCTCCGAGCGCGACGCGCGCGGCACCGGTCAGCGTCGCGGCGTCGATGATCATCTCGGGCTTTTCATCCGAGGCCTCGCTTAGCGCGTCGCACAAAATGAGCCGCCCCTCGGCGTCGGTATTGCCGATCTCGACGGTCAGCCCCTTGCGGGTCTTGATGATGTCGCGCGGCCGGAAGGCATTACCTGACACGGAATTTTCGACACAAGGCAGCAGCACGCGCAGCCGAACCTTGAGCCCGGCCTGCATGATCGCCTGGCCCAGCCCCAGCATGATCGCCGCGCCCGCCATGTCCTTTTTCATGTTGAGCATCGATGACGCCGGCTTGAGGTCGAGCCCGCCGGTGTCAAAGCACACGCCCTTGCCGACCAGCGTCACCTTGGGTGTGTTCTCATCGCCCCAAGTGATGTCGACCAGGCGTGGCGCGCGGCTGCTGGCACGGCCAACCGCATGGATCGTCGGGTAGTTCTCATCGAGCAGTTTGTCGCCGATCACCACGCGAAACCGCGCACCCTCCGCCTTGGCGACCCGCTGGGCCGCATCGGCCAGTTCCTCCGGCCCCATATCCGAAGCCGGGGTGACCGCGAGGTCACGGGCCAGAAAGATTCCACCGGCGAGCCGTTCGACGAGCCCGCGATCGGCACCCACCGGCCATACCAGCCGCGCCGCACCCGCCGGCTTGGCGTGATACCGGGTAAAGGCGTAGGTGCCGAGCGCCCAGCCGAGTGCCGCCCGGCTCGGATCGGCGCCGTCGGGTAATGGATCGAGTCGATAGCTGCCCTCGGGCAGCGTCTCCGACTGGCCGGCAACACACCACATCGCCGCTTCACTATCGCCGACGCCGACGAGAACGCGGCCGAGCTTGCCGTGCTCGTTCGGCACCAGCGCGGTCTTGCCGGCCTCTGCCTTGAAACCGACCGCGGCGGCCCAATCGCGCTCGCCCGGCGGCGCGGTTTCGAGCCATGAGGAGAGCTGCGTCTTCGTCAGCGGCGTCAGCGGCACCGCGCCGCCATCATCATCGATCAGGGCATAGGCCATCACCGGCTCCTCGCATCCTCGTGACGCCAGAATGCCTGCACGAAGCTTGCCGTGCCAGCGCTTCCCTCGCTGTCGCGGCCAGTCGGTGGGGCCGCGGTCGATCGATCCCATCGTCGGAATGACGAAGCGCGCGGTTCTACGCTAAGCTCGTCTCCAAGCACGGGAGGAAGCGATGGCGAAAGGGCTGTTGATCGCGGCGATGGAATTCTCCGATGTCGCCGAGGACGAGTTCCACGACTGGTACGATACCGAGCACGTTCCCGAGCGGCTCGCGGTACCGGGTTTTATTAACGCCGATCGCTGGATCGGCACCGACAACCCGAAGCTTTCGGTCGCGACCTACGACCTCGCCGACGTCGGCGTGCTGCACAGTGCGCCCTACAAAGCGGTCGGCGGCGCCAACGGCTCCCCTTGGACCAAGCGGGTCACCAGCCGCGTCAAGCACATCATCCGCCTCGAAGGCGACCAGATCCTGCCCGGCGACGGGCTCGCCCCGCGCGGCGCGGCGGCGCTGTTGGTGATCTCGATGAACCCGGTGCCGGAAGCCGAGGCCGAGTTCAACGCCTGGTACAACGAGGAGCATCTCCCCGCGCTCGGCTCGGTGCCGGGGGTGCTGATGGCGCGCCGCTACCGCGGCCAGGGCGCGACCCAGCGCTATCTCGCGATGTACCATTTCGCTTCGCCCGACATCCGCGACGGCGCCGCCTGGAAAAAGGCGGCGAATACGCCGTGGACCGAGAAGATGCGGCCGCATTTCCGCGACTATCTGCGGCTCGAATGCCGGCCTTATGAGCGGGCAGCATAGCGCGGAGCGAAACGATGGCCGATCCGTCGGCGCCGAGTGGGATGCCGCTGCCGGCGGCGTTGTTGCGCCGCCGTTGCAGCCCCGAGGAATTGCCGTTCCAACTGTCGAGCGAGCTGGCCGACGCGCCGGCAATGATCGGCCAGGAGCGCGCCGCCGAGGCGATTGCCTTTGCGCTGCGCATGCGGCGGAAGGGCTATAACGTTTACGCGCTGGGTTCTGCCGGCACCGGGCGGCACAGCCTCGTCGACGATCTGCTGAAACGCCAGGCCGCCGGTGAATCAACGCCTTCGGACTGGTGTTACGTCAACAATTTCGCTGATCCGCAGCGGCCGCATCGCCTCGACCTGCCCGCCGGCCAGGGCGCCGGTCTCGCGGTGGCGATGAAGCGGCTGATCGACGAGTTGCGGGTCGCGCTGCCCGCCGCTTTTGAGCGCGACGAATACCGCGCGCGGCGGGAGGTCATCGAGCAGCAGGCGAAATCGCACAGCGAGGAAGCCTTTGGCGGGTTGCAGCAGCGCGTCAGCGGCAAGGGCATCTCGCTGATCCGCACGCCGATGGGATTGGCGCTGGCGCCGACGCGCGACGGCAAGGTAATGAACCCGGAGGATTTCGAGGCGCTGCCCGAAGAAGAGCGCACACGGCTGCAACACGAGATCGAGGCGGCGCAATCGGAACTCGAAAAAATCATGCAGCAAGTGCCGCAATGGGAGCGCGAGCACCGCGACGCCGTGCGCGAGTTGAACCGCGAGACCACCGGTTTCGCGGTTGCGAACCTGATCGGCGAGGTACGTAACGGATATTCCGATCTGCCGGATGTGCTCGAATATCTCGACGCCGTCGAGCGCGACATCAAGGAAAATGTCGAAGACTTCCTGCCGCAGCCGCCGCAGGCGATGCCGCAACAGCCTAGCGGAATGCCGGTTTCCGCCACGGCGGCGGCGCAGATCGAGGACATGCGGTTCCGCCGCTATCAGGTCAATGTGCTGGTCGACAATGGCGGGTGCAAAGGTGCGCCGGTCGTCTACGAGGACAACCCGACCTTCCAGAACCTCGTCGGCCGGGTCGAGCACCTCGCGCGGTTCGGCGCGCTGATCACCGATTTCAACCTGATACAGGCAGGCGCGCTGCATCGCGCCAATGGCGGCTATCTGATCCTCGACGCCGAGCGCCTGATCGCCGGTGGTTATGGCTGGGCGGCGCTGAAACGCGGGCTGCAATCTGGCGAAATCCGCATCGAGACGTTGGAGCAGGCGCTCAGCCTGGCGAGCACGGTCACCTTGCAGCCGGAACCGATCCCGCTCGACGTCAAGGTCGTGCTGGTCGGGGCGCCACTGCTCTACTACTTGCTGTCGCAGCACGACGAAGATTTCGCCGAGTTGTTCAAAATCGCTGCCGATTTTGACGATCGCATGGCGCGCACCGGCGATGCGACGCTGCTTTACGCGCGCCTCATTGCGACGACCGTGCGCCGTGAGCATTTGCGCGCGTTCGACCGCGAGGCCGTTGCCCGCGTCATCGAGCAGGCGGCGCGGCTGGCCGGCGATGCCGACCGCTTGTCGACCAGCATGCGCGCGATTGTCGAATTGCTGCAGGAGGCCGACCAACTCGCCGCCGACGCATCCAAGGAAGTTGTCGGCACGGCCGAGGTGCAGGCGGCGCTTGACGCGCAAATCCGCCGCGGCGACCGCATCTATCGCCGGATGCAAGAAGAAATCGCCCGGCGGACGATCCGCATCGAGACCGACGGTGAAGCTGTCGGCCAGATCAATGGGCTGTCGGTGATCAGCCTCGGGTCGCTCGCCTTTGGCAACCCGACGCGGATCACCGCGCAGGTACGTATGGGCCGCGGCGAGGTCGTCGATATCGAGCGCGAGGTTCAGCTCGGTGGGCCGTTTCATTCGAAAGGTGTGCTGATCCTCACCGGGTTCCTCGGTGGCCGCTTCGGGACCCAGCGGCCGCTGTCGCTGCACGCCAGCCTGGTCTTCGAGCAATCGTACGGCGGGGTCGATGGCGACAGCGCCTCGGCGGCGGAGTTGTTTGCGCTGCTGTCGGCCTTATCTGAGGTGCCGATCCGGCAATGCTTCGCGGTCACCGGCTCGGTCGATCAGCACGGCGTCATCCAGGCGATCGGCGGGGTCAACGAAAAGATCGAAGGATTCTTTGACATCTGCAAGGCGGCCGGGCTGACCGGCAAGCAGGGCTGCATCATTCCGGCGAGTAATGTGAAGCATTTGATGCTGCGCGCGGATGTCGTCGCCGCGTGCGAGGCGGAAAGGTTCCGCGTGATCCCGATGGAAACGATCGATCAGGGTTTTGAACTCTTGAGCGGGGTGCCGATCGCGGCCACCAATGAGAAGGCCGCCGCCCGGCTCGATGATTTCGCGGCCAAAGCGGCGGCGCTGATGCGCAGCCAGATGGGGACGTCGTCATGAGCGGCCCGCTGGAGAGGATTGTCGTCGCGCTCGACGCGACGTCGGAAAACCGCGCCGCGATCAGCACGGCGGCGCGACTGGCCGCGCGGTGGAAAGCGCATCTCCACGGTGTGTTTTTTGAGGACGATGACTTGATCCGGCTGGCTAGCCTGCCATTCGCCCGCCAGGTCTCGATCGGCTTTGGCGCTGAGCGGTTCGATGTGAAAGCGGCCGAGCGTCAGTTGCGGGTTTACGCGGAGCGTGCTCGCCAGGAACTGGCGGCATCGGCTCGTCGGCACGGGGTCGAGTGGTCTTTCGAGATCGCGCGCGGAGCCGTGGCCACCGGCCACTCCGGCGATGCCGACGATTTTCTCGTCGCCTGCACTGCCACGCGACCGGTCGGCGGCCATTTCCGCGTCGAATGCCGCTGGTGGAGCGCCGAGGGAGGTGGCCCCGCGGCACGGCTGCTGGCGACCCAGGAGGCCGAGCCGAACGGCGCCGTCGCGGCGCTGCTGCAGGGGCAGAGCGCCTCCTCGGGACGGTTGCTCGCGGCGGCCTTGCGTCTTGCCGAAGCCAACGATGCGCGGCTCGTGGTGATCTGTCCGGCCGCGCTGGCCGCCGACGCTGGCTTCAAGCCTTGGCTGGACCAGCAACTCGCCGGGCATAAGGTCGAGGTTGATCTCGAGCTATTGCCGGAAGGAGCTGCTGCGCAGCACCGGATCACCGAGCTGCGTTGTCATTACGTTGCAGTGGAAGCCGACAGTGACGAGGCAAGTCCCGATCGGTTGCGAGCGATGATGGCTACGCTTGCATGCGATGTGCTGGTTGTTCGCTGACCGCGGGTGGTTATACGACCTGCAATTCAGTGGCGATCGTACGGGCGGCGTAGACCCCGGACCAACCTGTCGGATCGAGCCAGCCGGACTCGTTGCACGGCGGCTGGATCGCCCGGATGTGAGCGTCGGTAATTTCGCTGAGATCGTCGATTGGCCGTGGCGGATCGACCTCTGTCGACCAGAAGAACCGTGCGGCGCCGCCGACTTCATGTTTGGCGACCAGGCAATTGGGCACGGCGCGCGCCGGATGGTATAAGCCGACGGCCGAATAGCCTTGCTGGTGGCTGACCACCATCACCCCCTCGGTGCCCGGAAATGCGTATTTCATCGCCGAGAACCAACGGCACAGCGAAGCAAGTTCACCTTCGGTGAACTCATAGCCGCCGACATCCCGGGCAGAGACGCTGAGTCCTGCTGACAACGTTGGTCGCTTACACGGTGACGGGAAGCGAACCACATTCGACATCTCGGACATGTCGTCCACTTTGCCCCCAATAATCGAGCCCCGCGACATGGCTGGAGCCTTCCCCTCTCGCAATCCCGGGAGCCCGTGGCTCCGTCCCCGCCTGCGCTGTTCGCGATAAACCAAAAAAGCAAATTTTTGCTAACTACTTCGCGGTCTTCCACCGATACAGTCACCGAGCGGCGTTCAGGTAAAGGATACAATGAAGAGGCGATTTCAAGTCAATCGAGGCTCAGCGAAGCGCGCGGCTTTTGTTGCTTGCCGTGGCTATTCTGTCACAGTTGCAAAAACGAGACAGCTCAGGAAACCAGTGGTTTCGCTTTAGTTTCGACAGCCAGACACGGCAACGTCGCCGCTGCGCTGAGGCGATCGCGACAAACGCCGATTCTTGGGGAATTACTTGGCTTCGGCGGGAACTTCGACGACCTGTTCGACCCGCACCGGAACCAGCCCGGCTTCTTTCATGTGCAGTTCAGCCGCCGCGCGCGGCGACATGTCGATCAGTAGCGCGTCGTTCACGGGCCCACGATCGGTGACCCGAACGACGACCGTCCGCCCATTCCGCAGATTGGTCACCCGCGCCAGCGAATTGAGCGGCAGCGTCCGGTGGGCCGCGGTTGCGTGGGTGGTGTCGAGCCGCTCGCCGCTGCTGGTCCGCCGTCCCACATAGCGCCCGCCATACCAGGCTGCGGTGCCGGTCTCGGGCTTACCGACGCAGCGGAGATTGCGGGCCCTTTGCTCGGCGGCGGCGAGCTGCCTTTGGAGCGTCTCCTTATCGGTGTTCCGATGTGACCTGGCGGCGAGGCGCTCCTCTTTCGCGCGGTGCGCCGATTTTGCGAGCGCGGCGATGTGCTTGCGGACAGCGTGTTGTTTGACCGGTCTGGCCAACGGCTCCGCCGAAGCGGAAGGTTCGGCGGCCGGCGTGGTGACAACCGCCGCGGACGCAACTTGTGCGATCGCTTGCGTGACGGAGGCGACACGAATGACGGTCGCCGCGACGGGTGCGGCGATGCCGCTGTGAACGGCGGCGGGTCCATGGTCGCTCGCGGCGGTATTGGAACGCGCGGAAACTGGATCGGCCATCGCGCCGCCATACAACATGAACGCGGCAATCGACGAACCAGCGATAAACCACAACTTCATCCGCACCCGACCCCTTGTTGTTATCACATTCGCGGCAACGCAAATCCTCAGCATGGCCCGCGTCTGGGGCCAAACCAGTTCGGTGATCTGCGCAAGAAAGTCGTCCCCGGATCGTTGTTGGAGGGAGCGTCCGAGTAGGACAGGGGGTTTAAGTCCGCACAGCGTAGGCGGCTCGTAAGCCTGCTGTCAACCACTAAGCGAATGAAACCGCGTTCGCTCGCAAGTCGGTTCCAGGCATTGGTGTTTTTGGGAGTTTCTCGTGACAGTTGCCATCACAAATGAACCGGATGATGACTATTTAGGGGTTTATTTGATGTTTGGTATTTTATACTTTTAAACCAAGATATACACGATTTATCCACAGACATTGTGAAAAAGAGACGATTGATATTTTGCTTAATTACAGAATTGCGTGGCACGCGTTGCGTTACTGTGACATTCCAAGGTCTGGCCTTGCCGCGGGCGCGAGAAATAGCCGATCGGCAAAGGACGTCAGGAAGGGATCGCGCGAGGAGTGGGCCGCAATCTCTTAGCGGGCTAAGATGCTGTCACGAGGCTGTGACAGAGTGAGGTTGCTCATGGCGGCAAAGGAACGGGTTGTGATCGTCGGGACGGGACCGGGGCTCAGTGCCTCGCTCGCCCGCAAATGCGCGGCGCAGGGGATGGAGGTGTTCATCGCCGCGCGCGACACGACAAAGCTGGCCGCTCTCGTGGTGGAAACCGGGGCCACCGCGATCGCCTGCGACGCGACAAAAGCCGCCGATGTCGAAAGGCTGTTCGGGACGGTCGATGCCGGTGGCGGGGTCGATCTCGTCATCTATAACGCGAGCGGCCGGGCGCGCGGGCCGATCGCCGAACTCGACCCTGCGGCCGTCGAGCAGGCGATCAAAGTGACCGCGTTCGGCGGGTTTCTCGTCGCCCAGCAGGCGGCGAAACGCATGGCGGTGCAAGGCCACGGCACGATCCTCTTTACCGGCGCCAGCGCCGCGGTGAAGGGCTATCCGCGCTCGTCGTCATTCGCGATGGGCAAGTTCGCGCTGCGCGGTCTGGCGCAAAGCCTGGCGCGCGAACTGCAGCCGCAAAACATCCATGTCGGACACATCGTCATCGACGGCGGGATCGCCAAGGAAGCCGATCCGCGCGCCAACCAACGCGGGCCGGACGGGCTGCTTGACCCCGATGCGATCGCCGAGACCTACCTGCAACTGCATCGCCAGCCGCGCAGCGCCTGGGCCTGGGAGATCGAGCTGCGGCCCTGGGTTGAGACATTCTAGGAGATAGCCTGATGAACAAATACACCTGCACGATGATGTCGATCAGCGACATCTATTACGCGACGCTGATCGCCGAGAACGACGCCCAGGCGCGGGAAATGTGTGTCGCCGAGGCGCAGCAGCGCGGCTACGGCAACAGCCGGCCGCGCAACTGGAACGTCCGCGTGCTTGAAGCCGACGTCGAGGGGCCGGCGCAAATGATCGATTGCGGCCACCGCGAGGCGTAGCGGGCGCCGCCTCGGCACAATGCGCACCCGTCGGGCGGTTTTCTTCGCCTAACGGTTTAGCGCTTGCTGCGGCTGGCGTAAGATGCGCGTTGTCCGCAGCCGGACCAGGGAGGAGGCGATGTCTTTCTACTTTGTCGCTGGTGTCGCGGCGTTGGGTGGCCTCCTGTTCGGGTACGACACCGGCGTCATATCCGGCGCCCTCCTTTTCATCCGACAGGCGCTGGCGCTGTCGCCGACGATGCAGGGCATCGTCGTCGCCATCGTGCTTGCCGGCGCCGCGATTGGTGCCGCGGTCGCGGGTTTCCTCTCCGACCGGTTTGGGCGCCGTCGTGTCATCTTGGCGGCGGCTCTGCTGTTCGTCGTCGGGGCGCTTCTGTCCGCGCTGGCGCCAGGCCTCACGGCGCTACTGGGCGGGCGGTTTCTCGTCGGGCTCGCGATCGGCACCGCCTCGATGCTGACGCCGCTCTACCTCGCCGAGATCGCGCCTGCGCGCGATCGCGGCGCGGTCGTTTCGCTCAATCAGCTCTGCATCACGATCGGCATCCTGGTTTCCTATCTTGTCGGTTTTGCGCTCGCCACGGTCGCCGGCGGGTGGCGCTGGATGCTCGGCATCGGCGCATTGCCCGGCGTCATCCTGGCGATCGGCATGCTGATCTTGCCGGAGAGCCCGCGCTGGCTCGCCGGTCATAATCGGATGGACGATGCAGACGCGGTCCTCAAGCGCCTGCGCGGAGGGTCGGATGTTGCAGAGGAGCTGAACGCGCTGCGGACGGATATCGCGCTCGAAGGGCGGCAGCTCGCGGGCTGGTCCCAGTTGTTCGCGGCCCGAATGCACCGGCCGCTTGTGATCGGCGTCGGGCTCGCGATGTTTCAGCAGATCACCGGCATCAACACGGTGATTTATTTCGCGCCGACGATTTTTCAGACCGCCGGGCTGTCCTCCGCGGCAATCTCCATTCTGGCGACCGCCGGTGTCGGCGCGGTCAACGTTATCATGACCATCGTTTCGATTTGGCTCATCGACCGGCTGGGGCGGCGACAGCTCCTCTATTGGAGCTTGGCCGGGATGGCCGTCACGCTATTGATCCTCGCGGGCGCGTTCTACGCTGGCGTTTCGGGCGGTCTCGCATGGATCGCCGTCGCCTCCGTCGCGGCCTATGTCGGCTTTTTCGCGATTGGGCTCGGACCGGTTTTTTGGCTGCTGATCGCCGAAATCTTCCCGCTCGCGCTGCGCGGCAGAGCGATGAGCCTCGCCACCGTCGCCAATTGGGGCTTCAACCTCATTGTCTCCGTAACGTTCCTTGACCTCGTTGCCGCGGTCGGGAGCGCCAATGCGTTCCTGCTTTACGCGGTCCTCAGCGTCGCTGCGTTGGTTTTTGTCGTCGCCATGGTGCCTGAGACCAAGGGTCACAGCCTCGAAGAGATCGAGCTTCAATTCGAACACTCGGCCGCTCCGCATCCCGCCGAATAGTCGGCTAAGGACACTCAAATGCGGATTTGCGATCTGCGCTTATTGGCCGGCGTCGCCTTGCTGGCGGCCGGCGCTGCGCTGTTCGCCGCGGCCGCGCGTGCCGACGACCAGGCCCCGGGCACTGCACCGGCACCGAAGCTGAATTATCGGACCGGTCGCGTCGCGGCCCATGAACAGCCGCAACTGCCCGCGCTCACGCCCACGCAGGCGATCGATGCCGCGCCTGTCGAGCGGCTGTTCGACGACTGGGGCGGCGTGCAGCCCTGGCTCCAGTCGCGCGGGATCAACCTGCAATTCAACGCCCTCACCGAATTCGCCGGCAATGTCACCGGCGGCACGCATCGTGCCTCTTCGTTCGCCAGCCAAATCGGCTTCTCGACCGACATCAACTGGGAGCGGCTCGCGGGGATCACCGGTCTCTCGACGCATACGGTCGTCGTCAACCGCTCGGGCTCCAACGTAAGCCATTCCTTTGGCGACAACCTGCTGCCGGTGCAGGAGATTTACGGTTCGGGCGGCAACGTTGCCTTCCACCTCGTTTCCGCCTACGCGCAAGAGACGCTATACGACGGCCGCTTCGATGCCGCGCTCGGTCGGATGAATGTCGAGAACGATTTCGCCAGTTCGCCGCTCTATTGCGGTTTCCTCAACAACGGCTTGTGCGGCGATCCCAAGGCCCTGCCGGGCGGCGATATCGGGCACAGCGCCTATCCCGACGCGGCCTGGGCGTTGCGGGTTCGGGTGCGCCCGACCCCCGACACCTATATCGAGAGTGGCGTCTACGAAGTGAACCAGGGTCTTTACACCGACAAGTATTTCCGCAGCGGATGGAATTTCGGCACGTCGCAGGACAGCGGCGTCTACATTCCGGTCGAGGCCGCCTGGCTCCCGCGGCTTGGTCCGGGCGCGCTCCCCGGCCATTATAAGCTCGGCTTCGGTTATGACACGTCGTCGACCTACAAGGACTTCACCAACACCCTCGCCGCCGCCGGCGTGCCGGGCTACGTCGCTCAGACGCATACGGGGAATCTTCAAGGTTGGGCATTGGCCGATCAAATGCTCGTCCGCAATGGTCCAGGTGACGATACCGGCCTCATCGCGCTGGCCGGCTTCATCCAGAACGATCCGAACAATACCCAATACGGGCGTCAGTTTTTTTCAGCGCTGCTCGATCGCGGTTTCTGGAACGCGCGGCCGCAGGACGGCACCGGCATTCTGTTCACCTATGTCGATGTGAGCGACCGGCTCGGGGACGTCGAACGGATCCAGCAATCGCTTGGATTGCCGCTGTCGAACAATGCGACCGGCGTGCAGTCGCATGAGATGATCCTGGAGGTGAACTACGACATCCATGTGTTCCGCGGCGTGCACTTTCAACCCGATTTTCAATATGTGTTTCGGCCCAACGCGCAGGCCAATATTCACGACGCGGCGGTTTTCGGCTTTAGGGCGCGGGTCGAGTTTTGACACACGATCGCGCTTCCCCCGCGGGGCTGCGGAAGCTCGAAAGCCCGACGGAAACCACCGCCGATCCAAGCCACACCTCGAGACATCACACGGCCCGTCGAATTGACTTTTCGACACGATCTGCTATCTACCACTCATGACCTTTGTGCGTGACGAGCTGCGACTTACCGCCTCGGCGTCCTGATCCGGCGTCGAATTCGCTCGTCCTGCCCCTGACAATAAGGGGTGTCTGCACAAGTGGTGTTGTCATGATTTCGGTTTATCCAAGATTTCGGGGCTTTCGCGTCGGGGGTCGCATGCTGCGACTTACCGCCGGCCGGCGGAACTGAACCCGCCGGCCATCTCCGCGCGATTTCGTCTTCACGGGCCGCTTGACGACGTTGGCGGCCTCCCGACAGGAGCTTCCGATGTCTCACGTTTCCAGTATGCCGATTCATAAATACCGCCCGTTTGCACCCGTTCACCTGCCCGACCGGCAATGGCCGTCGCGGGTGATCGACAAGGCGCCTATCTGGTGCAGCGTCGATCTGCGCGACGGCAACCAGGCGCTCATCGAACCGATGGGACCTGAGCGCAAGCGCCGCATGTTCGACATGCTGGTCAAGCTGGGGTTCAAGGAAATCGAGGTCGGCTTCCCGGCGGCCTCGGATACCGATTACAGCTTTGCCCGCGAAATCATCGAAGAGGGGTTGATCCCCGACGACGTGACGATCCAGGTGCTGACGCAGTCGCGCGCCGAGCTGATCGACAAGACATTCGAATCCCTGAAGGGCGCAAAGCGCGCCATCGTGCATCTCTACAACTCGACCTCGGAACTCCAGCGCCGGGTGGTGTTCGGGCTTGACCGGTCGGGCATCACCGATATCGCCGTCACCGGGGCGCGGCAAATCCGCGATCTCGCCGAGAGGATGCCGGACACCGAGATCATCTATCAGTATTCGCCCGAAAGCTTTACCGGCACCGAACTCGATTATGCCGTCGAGATCACCGAGGCGGTGATGGATGTCTGGCGGCCGACCCCGGACAAAAAGACGATCGTCAACCTGCCGGGCACGGTCGAAATGGCGACGGCGAATGTCTATGCCGACCAGATCGAGTGGTTCATCCGCAATGTGCGCGACCGCGACTGTCTCATCATGAGCCTGCACCCGCATAATGACCGCGGTGCGGCGGTGGCGGCGACCGAATTGGCGTTGATGGCCGGAGCCGACCGGG
>Ga0335083_10003564_pt1 | contig 20100 bp, 21 predicted proteins | sample Lox_Sample_42_FD_206716 | JGI IMG/M metagenome (GOLD analysis project Ga0335083, IMG submission 206716) | Soil microbial communities from Loxahatchee National Wildlife Refuge, Florida, United States - Lox_Sample_4.2 | ecosystem: Environmental > Terrestrial > Soil > Wetlands | place: USA...
CGCATCATCCTTCAGCAATTGGCGCAGGTGCGTGCCCGCAAGACGATCGACGTGCTCTGCCAGGAAGGACGAACGGCGTTCGGACGACATGGTTGCTCATGCGTGGCGGGGAGGGACGCCGATCTTACGCAGCATCCGGCGTCCCGCGCCAGCAGATTGTTGCAGTGCAACCGTGCCCTGCCGACGGCAGGGCGGCCAGGCTTAGACGGCGGCCATCTGCTTGGGAATGGAGCGGTTGGTGTGCGAGATGCCGTTATGGGCATCCGCGTACACCAGCGTCGGCTGGAACTGCGCCAGCTCGGCTTCGGACAGCTGGGCGAAAGCGGCGATAATGATCAGATCGCCCGGCTGGGCGCGATGCGCGGCGCTGCCGTTCACCGAGATGATGCCGGAGCCTTCTTCGGCACGCAGTGCATACGTTACGAAGCGCTTGCCATTGTTGATGTTCCACGCATGGATCTGCTCGTACTCGCGGATGCCGGAAGCATCGAGCAGCAGGCCGTCGATGGCGATGGAGCCTTCGTAGTGGAGCTCGGCATGGGTCACCGTCGCGCGGTGGATCTTGGCCTTGAGCATGTTCAGGTTCATGACTTCATTTTCCGCAGGTACAGCCCGCTTAGCACGCCATTATCCGGCCGGGGAACGTCGCACCGCAACATCGCCCGGCTCGCTCCTAGATGGGGGCGTTCAGTCGAACGGCAAGTTGTCGATGAGGCGCGTCTTGCCAATCCGTGCCGCGATCAGCGCCACCAGGCCGTCGGAGCTGCCTTCGGCGGGCTCCGAAAGATCTTCGGCGCGGCGGATCGCAGCGTAATCCACCTCGAAGCCCGCGCGCGCCAGCTTGGATGCCGCGGCCTGCTCTACCACCGGCCACGCGTGTCCCTTGGCGATGAGATCGCGCATCTGATGCAGGGTGGCGTTGATCTGTGGCGCCAGCGCCCGCTCCTCCGCCGACAGGTACTGATTGCGCGAACTCAGCGCCAGGCCGTCGTCGGCGCGCAAGGTCGGCGCCGCCATGATCTTTATCGGCAGTGACAGGTCGCGCACCATGCGCTCGATCACCTTGAGCTGCTGGAAATCCTTCTGGCCGAACACGGCCAGGTCCGGCTGCACGAGGTTGAACAGCTTGCACACCACGGTGGCCACGCCGTCGAAATGACCGGGGCGATACGCGCCCTCCAGCGTCTCGGTCAGCTGCGGCACGCGAATGCTCACGCTGCCGTCCGCGCCGAACGGGTACATGGTGGCCACTTCAGGCGCAAACAGCAGATCGCAATCCTGCTCGGCGAGGCCGACCTGGTCCTGCACCAACGTACGCGGGTAGCGCTCGAAATCCTCGTTCGGACCGAATTGCGTCGGATTGACGAACACACTGGCCACCACGCGATCGGCACGTGCGCGCGCCAGCTTGATCAGCGAATGATGACCCGCGTGCAGGTTGCCCATGGTGGGCACGAAACCCACGGTCTGGCCCTGGCCGCGCCATCCGCGAATCAGGGCGCGTAGCGCCGCGGCGTCTTGCACTGTCTGCATGGTTTTAGAACCTGTTCAATGCTTGCACCTGGCCCGCGCCGTGGTCTGTTTGCGCGCAAGCCAGGGAAGAACGATGGAATGGATGTCGAAACACGACAGCGATGACGCGGAATCGTGGGCTACACGGAGACACCGAACAGGCTCCTTGGCGCCTGGCTTCAATCGAAGCCATGTTCCGGGGCCGGGAAGGCGCCATTGCGCACATCCTCGGCGTAGGCCGCGATCGCCGCAGCCACCGAGTCGCGTCCTGCGAGGAAATCCTTGCTGAACTTCGGACGCTTGCCCGGAGTGACGCCCAGCATGTCGTGCAGCACCAGCACTTGGCCATCGCACTGCGGGCCGGCGCCGATGCCGATGGTGGGGATGGACACCGCCTTGGTGATGCGTTCGCCGAGCACCGAGGGAATGCCCTCCAGCACCAGCAGTTCCGCGCCGGCTTCCTCGACGGCCTTGGCCTGGGCCACCAGATGGTCCGCGGCATCTTGGGCGCGGCCCTGGATGCGGAACCCACCGAACTTGTGCACCGACTGCGGCGTGAGGCCTAGGTGCGCGCACACCGGGATGGCGCGATCCACCAGCGCCGAAATCGCCTCAAGGATATGCGGCGCGGCGCCCTCGATCTTCACCATCGCCGCACCGCCCTCGCCCACCAGCTGCGCGCCGGCTTCCAGCGCGTGTGCCACGTCGCGATCAGCCATGAACGGCAAGTCCGCCACCAGCAGCGTGGCGTGGAGGCCACGGGCCACAATGCTGGTGTGATAGACCATGTGATCCAGCGTCACAGGCAGCGTGCTGGATCGACCCTGCACCACCATGCCCAGCGAATCGCCGACCAGCGCAACGTCTACGCCCGCCATTTCCAGTTGCGCCGCAAAGCTGGCGTCGTAGACGGTCAGCATGACGATGCGACGGCCTTCCGCCTTCATGGTGCGCAGCGACGGCACGGTAACGGCCTTGCGTGCAGGTGCATTCGCTTTCTGTGCGTACACAGGGTTTCCTAGGGAGCGGAAGCAGACGGTGATTATCCCGCGTGGAGCGTGAAGGGCTCAAGGCAGGCGTTCGAGGCCGGTCACATCCAGCGATGCCAGCAGGTCGGACACGCGTCCCTGATCCGGCAGCAGCAGGTCCGGCGCAAGATCGTTCAGCGGCAGCAGCACGAAGGCGCGTTCATGGATACGCGGATGGGGCAACGCAAGCCGCTCGTCCGACACGGTCGTGCCGTCCATGTGCAGGATGTCCAGGTCCAGTGTGCGCGGTCCCCATCGCTCACCGTCGCGCACCCGACCCGCCGCCCGCTCGGTGGCCAGCAAGGCATCCAGCAAGGCATGCGGCGCCAGCGTCGTGTCGAGGCATGCCACTGCGTTGATGAACGACGGTTGTTCCAGCACGCCCCAGGGAGGCGTGAGGTAGAGCGGCGAGCGCCCCGTCAAACGGGTATGCGGCAGACGGTCCAGCGCATCGAATGCGGCCAGCACCTGGCCACGCGCGTCGCCAAGGTTGCTGCCCAGAGCGATATAGGCTGTGGTCACGCGTTGTCCGGCTTCGCCCCGGATTTGCCGGCCGGCTTGCGGCGGCGACGCTTGCGTGGCCTGGCTGCCGCTGCCGGCTCAACGGCGCCCGCCGGAGTGCTGCCAGCCAGCGCAGCAGCCAGCGTTTCGTGCGGCAGCTGTTGCGCGTGCGCCCACCAATCGCCCAATTCCTTCACGGCCGGCGATTCGGCGGCGCGCAGCACCAGGAAATCGAAGGCCGCACGGAAACGCGGGTGCGCCATCAGGCGGAACACGCGCTTGCGCTGCACCTGCTCGAAGCGCGGCTGCAGGGCCCAGATTTCTTCCATGGTAAGCGTGAAGCGTCGCGGGATGGCCACGCGCTGGCACTGCTCGCCCACCACATGCATCGCTGCGCGTTCCCACGCTGCGTTGGGTTCCACGCCCTTGCCGATCCAGGTATGCGCCAAGTCGCGCACCTCCCCCCACAGCAGCACGGCGAACAGGAACGCCGGCGTGACCGACTTGCCTTCGGCGACGCGTGCATCGGTATTAGCCAGGCCCCGCTCGACCAGCGCGCGCAGCGCCTCGTCACCGCGCTTGAGCGCACGCGCCGTGGCCGGAAACATGAACTTCAGCAAGCCCGTCTGCTCGAGCATGTGGAAGCTCTTGAGTCCGTGGCCAGCCAGGAACAGCTTTAGCGATTCGTCGAAGAGGCGTGCCGGCGCGGCATCGGCCAGCAACGGTCCCAGCTCGGTGAACGGCGCTGCGGCCGCGGCATCGATGCGGAAATTGAGCTTGGCGGCCAGACGCACCGCACGCAGCATGCGCACGGGATCTTCGCGGTAGCGCGTGGCCGGATCGCCGATGAGGTGCAGCACGCGGTCTTCCACGTCCTGCATGCCACCGACGTAATCGCGCACCGAGAAATCGCTGATGTCGTAGTAGAGCGCGTTGACGCGGAAGTCGCGGCGAATGGCGTCTTCCTCGATGGAGCCCCACACGTTGTCGCGCACGATGCGGCCATCGACGATGTGACGATCGCCCTCGCCTTCCTCCTCGCCGGTGCCGCGGAACGTGGCGACCTCGATGATTTCCGGCCCGTACACCACGTGGGCCAGGCGGAAGCGGCGACCGATCAGGCGCGAGTTGCGGAAAAGCTTCTTCACCTCGTCCGGCGTCGCGCTGGTCGCCACGTCGAAGTCCTTGGGATGGCCGCCGAGCAGAAGGTCGCGCACGGCGCCTCCCACGAGATAGGCCTGGTAGCCCGCCTCGTTCAGCCGATAGAGCACGCGCAACGCAGCCTTGCTGATGTTCTTGCGCGAAATCACGTGCTGCTCGCGCGGAATGATGCGCAGTGCAGTCGTAGTGGTGGTCCTTGCGTCCTGAGTCAAGCGGTCTGGATCCTTGCAGGCGCGGCGCGCCGTTCTAAGCGATCTATCGCGGCCAATTCACCGCGTCCACATCCCGCCGCCCTCTAGGTCGACAGGTCCGTTCCGCGCAAGGGCCCAAAGCCGCCCCCGGGCATTGCCGGGCGAAACAATTCCGTTATACTAGCGCGCTCCGGTGCATTTCGCTCCCTTCGTCTAGTGGCCTAGGACACCGCCCTCTCAAGGCGGGAACACGAGTTCGAACCTCGTAGGGAGCGCCACTTCCGGCCTGGCACGGGCCGCAGCCCTTCTGAACAGGCCGCGACAGCATGACTTTTGTCGTCACCGACAACTGCATCAAGTGCAAATACACCGATTGCGTCGAGGTTTGCCCGGTCGACGCCTTCCATGAAGGTCCCAACTTCCTCGTGATCAATCCGGACGAGTGCATCGACTGCACCCTGTGCGAACCGGAGTGTCCGATCAACGCCATTTATCCCGAGGACGATGTGCCCGCCGGCCAGGAGTCGTTCGTGGCGTTGAATGCCGAGCTGGCCAAGGGCTGGCCGGTGATCACGGAACGGAAGGATGGCCTGACCGACGCCAAGGAATGGGAAAACAAACCCAACAAGATCGACTTGCTGCAGCGCTGAATCACGCGCGGCGCAGGCATTCCCACCTGGAAGAGTCGATATCCGAAGGATAAGAAAACGCCGCCCGTGGGCGGCGCTTTTCATGGAGCGAAGCGTCGGTATCAACCGCCGCCCAGGCGACCCTTGAGCGTATCGATCACCTTGGCCACGGCCGCGGCGTCACCCTGCGCGCGCACTTCACTGGCCTTCTCGCCGCTGCTGCTCACGGTCAGCTGAACCTGGCGCGGCGTCGCGCCCGGTGCATCTTCCGTCTTCTTGGACTTGCCGTTGAACATGCTGCTGAAAAAGCCCTTCTTGTCGCTCGGCTCGTCCGTCGCGATCACATTCAGCGCATAGGTATGGGCGTCGTCGTCATGCGACACCACCGTGCCGATGTCACCCTTCTCAAGCGCCTGCGCCAAGCGACGATAGGTGTTTTCAACGGTGTCGTTGAGCACGAAGCCGTCGGCGATCTGGTTGCCGGTGTTGCCCGTACGCGCCGTGGCACCGTTGGAGGTCGGGTTGTTGGCGCCCTGCTCCGGGATGACCAGTGCGGCGTTGGAAGACGGCGTGTCCAGACCCGGCGGGATCTCCAGCGGCGTTTCCTGTTTGGCTTTCTCCCAGGCCTTCTCCGAACGGAACATGCCGCAGCCGGAGAGCAACAGGGCAGACAGGGCCAGCAACGGCAGAGCCACGACGAGCAGGGATTTCTTCATGTAAGCAGATTCCGTAGGAGTATCAGTTGCCCGAAATGTCAGGCCGCATTCGCCAAGGATGCCAGAGCCGACAGCGCTTCGCGAAGCCGCATGCGTTCTGGACCCTCTTCCAGCTCAACCAAAGGCAGGCGTGGCGCCGCCAAACCCAGCCCCAGCGACGGCAGCCCCGCCTTGACCGCGATGGGGTTCGGCGCGCAATTGAGCGCCTCCACCAGCCGGGCAAGCACCGCGTCGCAACGCTGCGCTTCGCCCCGGTCACCAGCGGTGGCCGAGTCGCACAGCATGCGGAACGCGCGAGGCGCCAGATTGGCTACCACCGAGATGGTGCCGGCACCTCCGGCCAGCATGGCCTTGCAGGCCGTGCCGTCGTCACCGGACAGATAGACGAAATCCGGGCGCGCAAGTTCCGCACAGGCGCGGATCCGCTCGTCCGTGGACACGGCTTCCTTGATACCAACGATGGCCGGGTGCTCGCGCAGCGACGCCACGGTCTCCGGCAGCAGGTCGCAAGCCGTGCGGGTCGGCACATTGTAGAGCACCACCGGCAGGCGGCCCTGCTCGGCCACCTCCAGGAAATGGCGACGAAGGCCTTCCTGGGTGGGACGCACGTAATAGGGAGCCACCACCAGCGCCGCATCGGCGCCCAACGCCTGCGCGCGACGGGTCAGGGCGACCGTCTTGGCGGTGCCCGCATCGCCGGTACCGGCAATGACAGGCACGCGACCGGCCACGCGCTTGACCGCGAAAGCCAGCAGTCGATCGTATTCATCGTGCTCGAGCATGTGGGCTTCGCCCGTGGAGCCGGCGACGACCACGCCTTCCGTGCCGCCATCGAGCTGGTAGTCAAGCACGCGCCCGAATGCCTCCAGATCGAGCGAGCCGTCGGCCGCGAACGGCGTCACCAGCGCACAGATGCTTCCACGAATGTCCAAGACCCACTCCGCCCAAAATCCAAGCCCTGCATATTACTTGCGGCTTTGCAGGGGCCACAAGTAAGCTCGTTCGATCATCGCTCCGCCCGCCGCGGAGCCGCCACAGGTGGACTTCCTTGAACCGTTCTTCCGCGCGTGCGGGCACTGACAACCAGCTGCTCATCCAGACGCTAACCCCTTCGCCGCGCACGCCACTGTTGACGCTGGCCCGGCGGATCGCGGAGGCCGGGTGCAATCTGGCCGACGCAAGGGTGTCCACCATCGGCACGGATACGTCGCTGACCCTGCTCGCCACCGGAGCCTGGGACGCCATCGCCAAGCTGGAGACCGCGCTGGCCAAGCTGGCGCGCGACGAGGAATTGCGCCTGGTGCACTACCGTACCGGGCCGCGCGAGCATCACTCTCACCTCCTGCCGTATTTGGTCGAGGTGATCTCGGCCGATCGCCCGGGCATCCTGGTGAAGATCATCGATTTCTTCGACCGTCGCGACATCGTCATCGAGCAACTGAGCTCGATGCGCTATCAGGCGATGCAGACGGGTGCGGAGATGTTCCAGGCGCAGATCACCATCGGCATTCCCTCGGCGACGCATATCGCCGCCCTGCGCGATGACTTCCTGGAATTCTGCGACGGGCTCAACCTGGACGCGATCATGGATCCCGTGAAGTTCTGAGTTCCGCTGCTCCCACGCAGCGGCAGGCTATTCACGGAACCGAATTTCGGGACATGCCGTCGGGTTCTTGAGCATGCTCCCTGCTGCCAAGAGGCGCAAGGACTGGTAATCCCCGACGCAGGCGCTAGTCTCTGATCCCAGGCAGCACCGGAGAGCGCGCATGCAATTGGCGGGTCGAGCAGCACCGATCACCGGGCACATGCCTCCTGCCAGCACGCCTCCCCTCGCCGTCCTTTTTTTTCCTTGATTCCCATGATCAGTCGAAGCCGGTAACGGCTTCGCAGGAGAACCCATGCCCGAAGTTGGCAAGAAAGTCCCCAAGCTCAAAGGCGCGACCGGCGATGGCGGCGAGCTGAAGCTCGACAGCCTCAAGGGCCAGTGGGTGGTGGTGTACTTCTACCCGAAGGACAGCACGCCAGGCTGCACCAACGAGGCCAGGGATTTTCGCGATCTCTATCCGAAGTTCCAGAAGCGCAACGCTCAGGTCATCGGCGTGTCGCGTGACTCCGTGAAATCCCATGCCAATTTCGCGGCCAAGCAGGAACTGCCGTTTCCGCTGGTCTCCGACCCCGACGAAACCTGGTGCCAGGCCTTCGATGTGATCCACGAGAAGGTGCTGTATGGAAAACGTCACATGGGTGTCGTACGAAGTAGCTTCCTGATCGATCCCGAAGGCAGGCTGGTCCAGGAATGGCGCAACGTGAAAGTCCCAGGACACGCCCAGGCCGTGCTCGACGCCATCCCCGCCAAGTGACTCTCGACCGTTCCCGCAGCTGCGCCCCTGCCCGCGACACCGGGCGGGCAGGCGACGCATCGCTCGGTAGCCCGCGGCATTCGCCCAGCCGCGGCACTTCCACTCCGCACGACCAAGAGGTTCCGTCCGCATGACCGGAAGCAAGCGCATCTACGCCCTCGACACCAATGTGTTGTTGCACGATCCGACCTCGCTGTTCCGCTTCGAAGAACACGACGTCTTCATTCCCATGACGGTGCTGGAAGAGCTGGACGAAAAGAAAAAGGGCGCATCGGAAGTCTCGCGCAACGGTCGCCAGGTCAGCCGTTTTCTCAACGAACTGATCGTGCGCGGCAATGGCCACGGCATCAGCAATGGCCTGGAACTGGCCAACCCGGAAGGCGTCAACCTCAAGCGCGGCGGCGCCGTGGGCCGGCTGTATTTCCAGCAGCGCACCACCAATGGTCACGGCAAGGCGGACAACCTCATCCTGTCGGCGGTGATCGAGCTGCGCGACCAGAACCCCGATCGTTCGGTGGTGCTGGTCAGCAAGGACATCAACCTGCGCATCAAGGCCAAGATCTATGGCATCGATGCGGAGGATTACGAGAACGATCGCGCGCTCGACGACTTCACCCTGCTGTACACGGGCTCGGCGGAGCTGCCCGAGGATTTCTGGGACCGCCATCCCGAGGTGCAGTCATGGAATGAGCGCGGCCGCACCTTCTACAAGGTAGACCGTCGCGATGACGAGGACTGGTACGCCAACCAGTGCCTGTTCCTGCCTGGGGACAACAGCGTGGAACTGCGCGTGCTGCGCGTGGACGAAACTCGCGCGACGCTGGTGCTGCTGGATGACCACAGCCACGCCAACCACGGCGTGTGGGGCATCGCGGCACGCAACCGTGAGCAGAACTTTGCGCTGAACGTGCTCATGGATCCGGACGTCGACTTCGTCACCCTGCTCGGCACCGCGGGCACCGGCAAGACGCTGCTGGCGCTCGCCGCCGGATTGGCGCAAGTGATGGACCAGCAGCGCTATCGCGAAATCATCATGACGCGCGCGACAGTGTCTGTCGGCGAAGACATCGGTTTCCTGCCCGGCACGGAAGAGGAAAAGATGACGCCCTGGATGGGTGCGCTCACCGACAACCTCGAAGTGCTCGCCAACCCCGAGGAAGGCGGCAGCTGGGGACGACAGGCCACCAACGACCTGCTCGCCTCGCGCATCAAGATCCGTTCGCTCAACTTCATGCGCGGACGTACCTTCCTGTCGCGCTACCTGATCATCGACGAGGCGCAGAACCTCACGCCCAAGCAGATGAAGACGCTGATCACCCGCGCAGGTCCCGGCACCAAGATCGTGTGCCTGGGCAACGTGGAGCAGATCGACACGCCATACCTGACGGAAACCACCTCGGGCCTGACCTACGCGGTCGATCGCTTCAAGCACTGGGAACACTCCGCACACATAACGCTGCGCCGCGGAGAGCGTTCGCGACTGGCCGATTTTGCGTCCGAGGTGCTGTAGTTCTTTGAACAGCCTGCCGGCTTCTGCCGGCGGGCTGTGCGGTCCGTGCCGTCAGCAGCGGAATGACGCATGGGTACCCGTGCTCGTTCGCGTCACCTGTGCGGTTTTTCGCCCGCCATTGCCGACACCAGATTCCGGCCTGCGCCGGAATCCAGTAGCGTCAGGGTTCGAGTGTCACGTCGAGCTTTCACCGGCGACAGATGGGCGTGACGCCTCAGTCGCCTGCGATAATGATCCCGTTCCGCAAGGCAAACCCGACCATGCCCCGCACCGCCCCTCCCATCGCCCTCACCATCGCCGGCTCCGACTCCGGTGGCGGCGCAGGCATCCAGGCCGACCTGAAAGCCTTCCATGCGCACCAGGTGCACGGCCTTTCGGTCATCACCGCGATTACCTCGCAGAACACGCAGGGCGTGACGGCCGTCCATACGGTGCCGCTCAAGCACATCCGCAGCCAGCTCGAGGCCGTGTTCGACGACTTCCCCATCGCCGCCGTGAAGACCGGCATGCTTGGCAGTGCCTCCGTCACGCGGTTGGTGGCGAAAGAAATGCGCGCGCGCAAGCCCGCATGGCTGGTGGTCGACCCGGTGATGATCTCCACCAGCGGCGCGCGACTGCTCGATGAGGACGCCGTTGAGGCCATGGTCGAAGAACTCATTCCCCTGGCCGACGTGTTGACGCCGAACCTTCCGGAAGCGGAAGCCCTGCTGGGTCGCAAGCTGCGAAAGCCCGAGCAATTCGATCGCGCGGGCGAGGCCTTGCTGGCGCTTGGCGCCCGTTCGGTGTTGCTCAAGGGCGGTCATTCGAACGAGCGCGACGTCGTGGACCGTTTCTACGATGAGAACGGCGTGATGGAGCTGCGCCATCCGCGCCTGCCGCTGGAAGGCCATGGCACGGGCTGCACGCTGGCATCCGCCATCGCCGCGGAGCTGGCTCGAGGCCGCCTGCCCCGCTCTGCCGTGCGTCGCGCCGTGGGCTATGTGCACCGGGCGCTGGAACGCGGCTATCAGCCGGGCGGCGGCGACCTTCACGTGCTGGGCCACTGAAGGGCAAACCCGCACGCACGCTGAATCGCCAAGCCGGAACGGGACGGCCAGAGAGTAGAATGAGCGCTTACGCCCCTCGGCCGTGCCACCGTCCATGATCCTCGCCCCACGCCTTGTCCTGCTGATCCTGTTCGCCGTGTTCGCGTTCTGCGTGCTGCTGGTGCACCTGCGCGGCCGCGCGAGGTTGCGCTTTGATCGCCAGCTGGTGGATCACTCGGCGGTATTCGCGCCCTACAACCTGCTGATGTATGCGTTCTCGGCGGTGCCGGCCACGCCCATCCTCGATCGTCGCGGATTCCCCCAGCTGGACCTGCTGCAGGCGAACTGGCAGGCCATCCGCGAGGAAGCCCTGCATCTGTTCGACGAGGGCTATATCCGCGCGGCGGAAAAACACAACGACGCCAGCTTCAACAGCTTCTTCAAGCAGGGCTGGAAGCGTTTTTACCTCAAGTGGTACGGCGAGCCGTTGTCTTCCGCCGAAGCGCTGTGCCCCAAGACCGTGGCCTTGCTCAACGCCATTCCCAGCGTGAAGGCCGCGATGTTTGCGCTGCTGCCACCGGGCAGCAAGCTCAATCCCCACCGCGATCCGTTCGCAGGCTCCTTGCGCTATCACCTTGGCCTGATCACGCCCAATTCCGAGGATTGCCGCATCTTCATCGACGGCGAAATGCACAGCTGGGGCGATGGCAAGGACGTGGTGTTCGACGAGACCTACGTGCACTGGGCCGAGAACCGCACCGACCAGACGCGCGTGATCCTGTTCGCCGACGTCGAGCGGCCGTTGCGCACGCGACTCGTGAGCGCGATCAACCATCGCGTCGGCGCCTTCATGGGCAAGATCACCGCCTCGCCCAATACGGAATCGCCCGAGGAAAAAACCGGTTTCGTCAACCGCATGTTCGCGCTCAACCAGCGCAGCCGCGAACGCAACCGCGCCTTCAAGAGAAAACATCCGAAACTGTTCCGCGCCATCAAGTACGTTGGCATGTTGTTGCTGATCTGGCTCGTTTTCCTGGCACCCTGGCCGTTGGTGCACTGACGGTCACATCCGACCGGCCTCGCACGTCCTTGCATGGAGCCTCCCCGAGGAACCTGACATGGACCACGCAACCGCAACGTTCCAGAAACACCGGCCACGCCTGCTCGGGCTGGCCTATCGCATGCTTGGCACGCAAGCCGATGCCGAGGATGTCCTGCATGACGCATGGCTGCGTTGGCACCAGCAGGACGCCAACGTGCTGGACGATGCCGAGGCGTGGTTGGTCACGGTCACCACGCGCATCGCGCTCGATCGCCTGCGCCGCGCCAAGACCGAGCGCCAGCACTACACGGGTCCATGGCTTCCCGAGCCCCTGGTGGAAGAGACCGAGCAGCCGGAAGCGCAGCTCGAACGCAACGAAAGCCTCAGTCTGTCGTTCCTTGCCCTGCTCGAACGCCTGACAGCCGAGGAACGCGCCGCATTCCTGCTCAATCAGGTGTTCGATTACAGCCACGCAGAGACGGCGACGATGCTGCAGATCAGCGAAGACGCATGCCGTCAACGCGTGCATCGCGCACGCCAGCGCCTGCGTGAGGGCCGCCCGCGTTTCACGCATGCGCCGGACGTGCAGCGCCGGCTGCTGGAAAAATTCCGCGATGCGCTGGAAGAGGCCAGCGTCCCGTCACTGCAGGCGTTGTTCGCAGAAGATGCCGTGCATCTTGCCGACGGCGGCGGCAAGGTGAGGGCCACGCTGCGGCCCCTGCACGGCGGCGAACGCATCGTACGCCTGTATTCCATCATTGCTCAGCGTTATCAGGCTCTTCCGATCGTGCATCGCCTGCAGTGGCTCAATGGCGCGCCTGCCCTGCTGACCTGGGTGGATACGAAGCTGGCCACGGTGGCATGGATCGACACCGACGGCGAGCGCATCACCGGCATCCATTCGCTGCGCAACCCCGAGAAGCTCGCGCGACTGGAAGCTGTCACGAATCCAGGCGCCGATACGTCCTTGTCATGAGCGGCCATGGTGGCCGCACTTCGAGGAGTCTTCCCATGTCCAAGCGTCTTTCGATCATGAAGTATTCCAAGGCTCTGAAGCCGGTGCTCGACTTCAGCGCGGCCGTCCACGACACCGGCCTGGAACCGATGATGGTGGATCTTGTCCTGCTGCGCGTTTCGCAGATCAATGGCTGCGCCTATTGCATCGACATGCACAGCAAGGACGCGCGCGCCGCAGGCGAAACCGAACAGCGCCTCTATCTTGTCTCCGGTTGGCACGAGACCTCGCTCTACTCCGATCGCGAGCGCGCAGCACTGGGTTGGGCCGAGGCCGTCACGCGACTGGGCGACCATGGTGTGTCCGACGCGCTCTACGAGCAGGCACGCGCGGTGTTCAGCGAAGAGGAGCTGCTGAACCTCACGGTGATCGTGGGCATGATCAACACTTGGAACCGCATCAATGTCGCGTTCCAGACACCGGCCGGCAGCTACAAGCCTGCGGCCAAGCACGCTGCGTAAGGCACAAAAAAGCCCCTCGGAAGAGGGGCTTTTTACTTTCGTGCGGCGAAGCGATCAGGCGCGCACGCGCTTGACGATGGCGTCACCGAAGCTGTCCGTGCTGCCCTTGCCACCGATGTCCGGCGTGACGCTGTCGCGGTCGTGGGTCATGGTGTCGCGGATCGCGTCGCGCACCTTGTTGCCCTTGTCCACCATGCCGAGGTGATCAAGCATGTCGGCCGCGGCGAGCAGCAGCGCGCAGGGATTGGCGATGCCCTTGCCGGCGATGTCCGGCGCAGAACCGTGCACGGCTTCGAAAATCGCCGCATCAGTGCCGATGTTGTCGCCCGGAGCCAGGCCCAGGCCGCCGACCAGGCCTGCGCACAGATCCGACAGGATGTCGCCGAACAGGTTGGTGGTGACAATCACGTCGAACTGCTCGGGCTTCATCACCAGCTGCATGCAGGCGTTGTCCACGATCATCTCGTTGAACTCGATCTGCGGGTATTCCTTGGCGATTTCACGCGCCACGTTGAGGAACAGGCCCGACGCGGTCTTGATGATGTTGGCCTTGTGCACGGCCGTGACCTTCTTGCGGCCCTTCTTCACGGCCAGCTCGAAGGCGTAGCGCACGATTCGGCTGGAGCCCTTGCGCGTGTTGCGCACCATCGAGATGGCGGTCTCGCCGTCTTCGGACAGGGTCTGGCCTTCGGACAGGTATGCACCCTCGGTGTTCTCGCGCACCGTGATGATGTCGATGTTCTCGAAGCGCGCCTTGGTGCCCGGGAAGCTGATCGCCGGACGCACGTTGGCGTACAGGTCGAAGTGGCGGCGCAGCGTGACGTTGATCGAGGTGAAGCCGCCACCGACCGGCGTGGTCAGCGGGCCCTTGAGGGCCACTTTGTGCTTGGCGATGGCGTCGAGCGTCGGCTGCGGCAGGAGGTCACCGCTCTTTTCCAGCGCAACCATGCCGGCGTCGACGAACTCGTAGGACAGGCCGCAGTCCAGGGCGTCGAGCACGCGCAGCGTGGCGTTCATGATCTCGGGGCCGATACCGTCGCCCGGAATCACGGCAATGGTCTTGCTCATGGGGACACTCCTTGGGATAAGAATCGTGCAACCCTGAAGCGGGGGACATCAGGGCCATAATCCCTTTAATTATCCCCCATGCCGCATCGAGCAGCCAGAGCGAACGCCCCGGCGGCCGTTGCAAATCCTCGCATGCAGCATTGAATAAACTCGCACGCGTCAAGATCGCGGCAAGAGGCGACGACAAGGAGTAACCGCCGCCCCGCCCGGATGCTCAGCTGTGGCTGGCGCAATCAGCCGTGGCGGCGCTGCCCGACTCGAGCTGGTCGAGGAAGTCCACTGCGCGACGCAAGTGCGGAATCACGATGGAACCGCCCACCACAAGGCCCACGCTGAAGGTCTCGAAGAACTCCTCGCGCGTCACGCCAGCATCCTTGCACTGCGCGACGTGGTAGCTGATGCAATCGTCGCAGCGCAGCACCATGGAGGCGACCAGGCCCAGCAGTTCCTTGGTCTTCACGTCGAGCGCGCCGGGCTTGTAGGTCTGCGTGTCCAGCGCGAAGAAGCGCCGTACCACCTGGTTGTCCTCGGACAGGATGCGCTCGTTCATGCGATGTCGGAACGCCGTGAATTCCGCCAGGCGATCCTTGCCGGCCTGTTCGTCGGTAGGCTTGCTCATGCGACGGTCTCCAGCAGTTCGGCCAGCTTGCCGTTGCGATCGGCGGCGGCGAGGTCGTCGAAGCCGCCCACGTGGTGGCCATTGATGAAGATCTGCGGCACCGTCCGACGACCGCCACTGCGCGCCAGCATGGCATCGCGCTGGGCGGGGTCCATGTCCACGCGCACTTCCGTCCACTCCAGCCCCTTGGCCTTGAGCAAATTCTTGGCGGACACGCAGTACGGACATACGGCGGTTGAATAGATCTCGATCTTGGGCACGACTCACTCCGGCATCGAAAATTAATACGACTGTTTGAAAGTGGGGGCAACGGCCTTGGGAAACAACCCGCAAGGCACTGAACTGACGCCTTCGGCCGCTGTCACTGGTGGTATTGTCCCTGACCTATGCGAATGGCACCACGCCCTCCCCACTACGCTTCCGGAAACCGCCTGACGCCGTGCCTGGAAAGGCCGGCACATGTCTCTTCCACGGACAGCCCAACGCATGTCGACGCCGCTTAACGCGGGCAGGATGCCCATGACGAAACGCTTCGTGCCCACCCGCCTGCTGGTCGCCCTGCTCTGCGCCGGCCTGACGATGGGCAGCCAGGCCCAGGACCACGACGTGCGCCTGCCCGATCTGGGCAGTTCGGCCAACGCGCTGATCTCCCCGCAGGAAGCCAAGGATTATGGCGCCGCCATGCTGCGCCAGATGCGCGCGCTCGACATGGTGCTGGACGACCCCATGCTCGACGACTACATCAACGACCTGGGTTATCGACTGGTCTCGGGCAGCGAGAAACCGAAGGACCATTTCTCGTTCTTCATCGCCAAGGACAACATCATCAACGCGTTCGCCGCGCCGGGCGGCTATATCGCGGTGAACTCCGGGCTCATCGTGCTCACCAACAGCGAGAGCGAACTCGCTGGCGTGATCGCGCATGAAATCGGCCATATCACGCAGAACCATCTGGAGCGCGCCTTCGAAGCCTCGAAGAAGGACACGCCGCTGATGGCGCTGGTACTGCTGGGCGCGATTGCCGCCGGTGCCGGTGCCGGCGCAGGCGATGCCGCGGGTGCCGTGCTGATGGGCGGCCAGGGCCTGCTGATGCAGCGCCAGATCAACTTCACCCGCAAGGACGAGATCGAAGCCGACCGCGCAGGCATCCAGACGCTCTCCAATGCAGGCTACGACCCCAACGCGATGGCCTCGTTTTTCGCCCGCATGGAAGACACGCTGCGCGTGGGTTCGGGCGGCGACCTGGGTGACACGCCGGCGCTCTTGCAGGACCACCCCGTCACGCTGGACCGCATCAGCGACGCCAAATCACGTGCAGGCGCCCTGGCTGCGCGGCAGAAGCAGCGCCCCTCCGGCTCCACCCTGGACAAGACGCAGTGGGAAAAAAGCACGGCACCCATCGCCTTCGTCAAGGATGCCACCGCGCTCGCCTCCCGCGACGGCAAGGGCGGGCTGGATACGTTCCTGCTGATGCGCGAGCGCGTGCGCGTGCTCTCGCAGGATGCCGGCCAGTTGGCCACGTATTACGCCACCAGCCTGCAGAACCAGCACGGTTTCGACACGCCTTCCAACCGTTATGGTTACGCGCTGGCCCTTGTACGCAGCAATCGGGGCGCCAAGGCCATCGACGAGTTGCAGCCGCTGCTCACCGCGCATCCAGACAGCCAAGTGCTTCGCCTGGCGATGGCGGATGCGAAGCTGCAGGCGGGGCGTCGAGCTGAAGCATTGGCCATGTACGCCGATCTCAACCAGCAATCGCCACGCAATCGAGCGATTGCCCTGGGTTATGCCAAGGCGCTGACCGAAGGCGGCACGCAGGATGACGCGCGCCAGGCCGGTGCGATGCTGATGCCCATGCTCGACAACAACGACGAACCCGAGCTTTACCGCGCATTCGCCCAGGCAAGCGACAAGGCCGGCGACACCGTGCGCGCAGGCGAGGCGTACGCCGATGCGTCCTACCTGTCCGGCCGTCCCTTCGACGCCATGGAACAGCTCAAGCGCCTGCTGCAGCGTCCGGACCTGGACTACTACGCACGCGCCCGCATCCAGGCGAGGATCAACGACCTCACGCCGCTCGTCATGGAACTACGCAAGCGCAAAGTGCAGACGGACGACAACCCGGATGGTCGCAGCCAGCAGCCGCTGCAAAACGGCGCCAACTGCCAGGGACGCCTGTGTTTCTCCGCGCGGGAAACCGTTCGCTGAGCGAACTTCAGGGGCGCCAAGACGCACAATCGCGTTGCCCGGACGTGAAATGTCATGCTGGCGTAACATTTCCCCGTTGCAATAATTGCGTCACAGGCCTACCCAGCGGACCCCACGCGTGCACAAACGCATCCTGATCGTCGAAGACGAAGCTTCGATCCGCGACATGGTCGCCTTCGCCCTGCGCAAGGCCGGCATGGACGCTATCCACGCGGCCGACGCCCGTGCCGCCCAGCTCGCCATTGCCGAACAGGTGCCGGATCTCATCCTGCTCGACTGGATGCTGCCCGGCACCAGCGGTCTGGAACTGGCCCGTCGCCTGCGCAAGGAAGAACTCAGCCGCGAAGTCCCCATCATCATGCTCACCGCGCGCGGCGAGGAGATGGATCGGGTCAACGGTCTGGAGGCGGGCGTGGACGACTACGTGGTCAAGCCGTTCTCCACCCGTGAACTGGTGGCACGCATCAAGGCCGTGCTGCGCCGTAGCCAGGGTGATGACGGCTCGGGCATGGTCGAGCTCGGCGGCCTCCGCATCGACGGCCCCGCGCACCGCGTATTTGCCGGCGACGATCCGGTGACCATTGGCCCCACCGAATACCGCCTGTTGTATTTCTTCATGACCCATCCGGAACGCGTCTACTCGCGTGCGCAGCTGCTCGACCATGTATGGGGTGGCAGCGTCTACGTGGAAGAACGCACCGTGGACGTGCACATCCGTCGACTGCGCAAGACGCTCGAACCATGGAAGCTGGACGACATGGTGCAGACCGTGCGCGGTGCGGGCTACCGCTTTTCCGCCAGCGTCTGACGCGCCCAACGGCACTATTGCGGGCGCGCAGGCTTTTGCCGATGCTGGCGCACCGCCAGCCCGGCGTCTTCGACTGACCGCCCATGCCCATCCTCTTCGACCGCTCCTGGAAGCTGCCGGCCGCCATCGTTGCCGGGCTGCTGGTGGGTGCACTCGCGGGTGGGCTTGCAGGCGGCCATGTCGCTACCGGCGTAGCACTCGTTGCGATCGTGGAAATCGTCTTGCTGCTGACCCGAATCCGTCATCAAGCACGGCACATGATGACGCAAAATTCCACGGCACACTCCCTACAGCATGACCGTTTCATGACGCGCTCCCGCCGCATTGCCTCCAGTTTGCGCGACCTGCGCAGTGCCGCCGGCAGCCTGCCGGACGCAGTCGTCCTGCTCGACAACGAGCAGCACGTCCGCTGGTTCAACCACGCCGCCGAAGACCTGCTGGGCCTGCGTCGACCGCAGGACCGCGGCGCGCACCTGGACGAACGCCTCAGCACGACCGAACTGGCCACCTGGTTGAAGGACGGCGCACGCGAGCCGCTCAACGACGTCGCCGCACCCGGCCATCCAAACCGCCACATCAACGTCACGCTGCTGCCGTTCGGCCGCCGCCAGCGCCTTTTGCTGGCGCGCGACGTGAGCCATCTCACCCGGCTGGAGCAGATCCGCCGCGACTTCGTGGCCAACGTGTCGCACGAGCTGCGCACGCCGCTGACGGTGATCCACGGCTACCTCGAACTTATCGATCCGGAAGACGTGCCGGAACTCGCGCCAGTGCTCAACGAGATGCGCGCGCAGTCCAAGCGCATGGGCCAGATCGTCGAGGACCTGCTGACGCTCTCGCGCCTGGAAACGCAGGAGCACGTGCAGGATGAGCGCGTGCAGATGGCGCCATTGCTCGCCACCATCCGCAAGGAAGCCGAAGCGCTGAGCCAGGGACGGCACCAGATCGCGGTGGAATCCACCGCCGAGGCCGACCTGCTCGGCTCAGTGAAGGACCTGCACAGTGCGTTCTCCAACCTGGTGAGCAACGCCGTGCGTTACACGCCCACCGGCGGACGCATCACCATCCGCTGGCGCCGCACACCCGAGGGCGCGGTGTATTCGGTGACGGACACCGGCTACGGCATTCCCGCCGCGCACCTGGCGCGTCTCACCGAGCGCTTCTACCGCGTGTCGTCCAGCCGCTCGCGCGAGAGCGGCGGCACCGGCCTGGGCCTGTCGATCGTCAAGCATGTGCTGAACCTGCACCAGGCCCGCCTGGACATCCAGAGCGAGCCCGGCCAAGGCTCAACGTTCGCCTGCTGGTTCAGCAGCGAACGCCTGCTGGTGCCGGGTGGCAGCGATCCGGACTGAGCCGTCCGCCGCCCTCTTCGCCCTTAGCTGAACGCTCGTCACAGTCCGCGGCACTGCGCCATGTAACAAATCGCCGCATCGGCCAGAATGGGCCAATGCGCCGTAAACCTGCCACTCCCTCGCCGGTCGCCGACCGTGCCGCCCCCGAGTTTTACCTGAGCCGTGAACTGGCGGCGCTCGAGTTCAATTTCCGCGTGCTGGCACAAGCTCGCGATACGCGCATGCCACTGCTGGAGCGGTTGCGTTTCCTCAGCATCGTGGCCAACAACCTCGACGAATTCTTCGAGGTGCGCGTGGCGATGCTCAAGCATCACCACATGTTCGGCTCGGCCGCGCCCGGGCCGGATGGCCTGTCGTCCGGTGAATTGCTGGGGCGCATACGCAAGCGCGTGCTCGACCTGGTGGCCGAGCAGTACACCACCTGGCAAGAGGAACTGCGTCCTGCGCTGGACGCCGAAGGCATTCATTTCCTCACCCGCGATCGCTGGACAGACGTGCAGCGTCGGTGGCTGCAAGGCTATTTCGAAAACGAAGTGATGCCGGTGCTGTCGCCGTTGGGTCTCGACCCGGCGCACCCGTTCCCGCGCATTCTCAACAAGACGCTCAATGTCGCCGTGGTGCTGAAGGGCCGCGATGCGTTCGGGCGAGAAGGACACATGGCGCTGGTGCGCGCACCGCGTTCATTGCCGCGCATCATCCGCCTGCCCGATGAAGTCTCTGGTGACGGCACGCACTACATCTTCCTCGCCGAGCTGCTGCAGGGTTTCGTCGACCTGATGTTCCCCGGCTTCAAGGTGGCCGGCTCGTATCAGTTCCGCGTCACCCGCAATAGCGAGCTGATGGTGGAAGAGGCCGAAGTGGACAACCTCGCCCGCGCGTTGAGCGAGGAACTGC
>Ga0335083_10003565_pt1 | contig 20096 bp, 20 predicted proteins | sample Lox_Sample_42_FD_206716 | JGI IMG/M metagenome (GOLD analysis project Ga0335083, IMG submission 206716) | Soil microbial communities from Loxahatchee National Wildlife Refuge, Florida, United States - Lox_Sample_4.2 | ecosystem: Environmental > Terrestrial > Soil > Wetlands | place: USA...
GTGCAGCACGCCCTTGGGCTTTCCCGTGCTGCCGGAGGTGTAGAGGATGAAGAGCGGGTCCTCCGCGGAGAGCTCCGCCGGCGGGCAATCCCTCGAGGCCTTCGCGAGCTCCTCGTGATACCAGCGATCGCGGCCCTCGGTCCATTGGATGCCGCCGCCGGTGCGGCGTACCACGATCACGGTCTTGACCTCGGGGCAATGCTTCAGCGCCTCGTCTGCATTCGCCTTCAAGGGCACCTTGCGCCCGCCGCGCAGGCCCTCGTCCGCGGTGATGAGGAAGGTCGATCCGCAATCCTGCAAGCGCCCGATGAGGCTCTCCGGCGAGAAGCCGCCGAAGACCACGGAGTGGATCGCGCCGATCCGCGCGCAGGCGAGCATCGCGAAGGCCGCCTCGGGGATCATCGGGAGATAGATCGTGACGCGGTCGCCCTTCTTGACGCCCCGCGCCTTCATGACGTTCGCGAGGCGGCAGACGTTCTCGTGCAACTCCGAATAGGAGACGTGGCGATGCTCGCTGGGGCTGTCGCCTTCCCAGAGGATCGCGGTCTGGTCCGCGCGCAGCCGGAGATGCCGGTCGATGCAGTTGTAGGAGGCGTTGAGCGTGCCGTCCTCGAACCAGCGGATGCGAACGTCGCCCTCGAAGCTCGTGTCCTTGACCTTCGTGTAGGGCTTGATCCAGTGGAGCCGCTTGCCGTGCTCGCCCCAGAACTTCACGGGATCCGCGAGCGAGGCCTCGTACATCTTTGCGTATTTGGCCGCGTCCACCCAGGCATTGCGCGCGACGCTCTCGGGGACCGGGAAGATCGACGTGTTCGTCATGGCGTTCGCTCCCGAATTTTCTCGGCGATAGTTGGGCCGATTATTGCGGGATCGCCGGGGCGAGACAAGTCGAGGGGCCGCGCTGGGTGCAAAACAATGGCTCCCGGCCGAGGGGACATTCGACCGGGAGCCGGTTCGGCGCCCCCACGGGGGGACTGCGAGGACGCCGCGCTCGAGAAGGCGCGCGGTGCGGCTACTTCGCGAGCCCTGCTGTCTCAGCGGCAGGACGCGCGGAGGCGACGCTCTGCGGCGTGAGGCTTCCCGTCGCAAGCAGCGCCGCCTGCGTGCGGTTCGCGACGTGGAGGCGCTTGATGATCTGCTTCACATGCGCCTTGACCGTGCTCTCGGACATCGTGAGCGCGTCGGCGATGAGCTTGTTCGACTTGCCCTGCGCGATGAGCGCCAGCACGTCGCGCTGGCGTCGCGTCAATTCGGACCAGGGCTCGTTCTGACGCTTCGGGCTCTGCGCCGCGCTCTGGCGCTGCGGCCCCGCATCGATGAGCGAGGAGGGCACGTAGACACCCCCCGCGAGCACGAGGTCGAGCGCGCCCAGCAGCACCTTGAGGCTGAGCGAGGCCGGGAGGAAGCCGCGCGTCCCGGCATTGAGGATGAGCCGCGCACGGTGCGGGTTGTCGTTCTCCGCGACCACCACGATCGGCGTCTCCGGCATCGCCTGGTGCAGCGTCTCGATCTGCTGGAGATCGACGAGCTCCGCCGTCGCGGCGCCCAGCAGCAAGAGGTCGAACTTCTGGCCGCCTTCGACGAGCCGCAGCACATCCTCCGCCGAGCCCAGGTCGAGGATCCGCCACGCCGTCTCATGCTCGGTCAGCGCGAGCTTCAAGCACTCGCGCCGGAGCCGGCTTTGATCGACCAGCGCCACCACGCTATCCTGCTGCGACTCCTGCGCGGCCCGGCGAATATCCTGTGCCTGACCCGCCCCCTTAACATCGATCGTCTCGCTACTACGGTCCATCCGTCTCTCCCGCTGAATGGGCATAGCGGCCCCAGCCGCCCCGAGCGGACGCGCGTCCCAAAGTGGGCAGCGTCCCCTCTCTCCGCAAATCGGATGACAGCATCGCTTCTAACCCCATCAGAAGGAACAGCAATTTCGTAAAATCAAATCTCAGTGCGTAACAATTTTAACTTTCATTAACAAACGCGATAAGATATTGGAAAAAAGTGGGAATCGTCAATGGCTGTGTTCAGTGGAGGTTGGGTTCGACGGGTGCGGCTCGCTTGCGCCGTTTACTTTGCCGCGGGTATCGCCGACTTCTCGTACCATTTGGTGGTCGCGCTGCAGATAGGCGATCAGCGCATCACTTGGAACGACCTGGTGGTTGCATTCGAGGCAAGCCTGTTCTGGCCCGTCGATTTGGTCGTGCGACTGCTAAGCAGGGGCTGAGCGGATTCTGCCGTTTACCGCCCCTTCACGGCATCATGATAATATGACCGCTCTGATGAGCAGTCCCCTCCCGCCAATTGTTCTTTCGCCCGCAACGCTCGGGGCATTGCAGGCGCGTGGAACCCAACCGAAGCTGCCGGCGCCCGCCCCGCAAGAGGCGGTTCCGAAGGCGGCGAACCTCCGCGCGGAAGGCACTGTGCGCCGAGGCCAATACCTCGATATCGTGGTTTGATCGGCTAGCCAGCGGCCGCGCGCCGTTCCGTCCGCGTCGCAACCCGGTCGCGCGGCACCCTCATCGTGACGGTGGTTCCACGGCCGACGACGCTCTGAATCTCGAGATCCCCACCATGTAGCTCCAGGAGGCGTCGCGCCAGCGGCAGCCCGAGCCCGGTACCACCATAGTTCCGCGTGATCTTGCTATCGATCTGCCGGAAAGGCTCCAAGGCGACAGGGATGTCTTCGGGCCGCATGCCGATCCCGGTATCGGCGATTGTGATCTCGAGGTCGCCAAGCTCGGTGAGCGCGGCTGCGATCTCGATACTGCCTCCGGGAGGCGTGAACTTGACGGCATTCGAGAGCAGGTTGAGCATCGCCTGCTTGAGCCGCATGTCGTCGGCGCGCACCGGAGGCAAATCCGTAGGCAGGCGCAGGCGCACGGCGATGCCGGCTTCTTCCGCCTTGGGCGTGATCAGGCGCAGGCAGCGCGCCGTCACGGCTTCAACAGCGATCCGCTCCTCGTGGAGCTCCAGCCGGCCTGCCTCGATCTTGGAGATGTCGAGAATATCCGAGATGAGCGCCAGCAAATGCTCGCCCGAGGAATGGATGTCGGCGGCGTAGCTCCGGTATTTCGCATCGACCGGACCGGATCGCGCGTCCCGGATCATCTCGGAGAAGCCCAAGACCGCATTGAGCGGCGTGCGGAGCTCATGGCTCATGGTGGCGAGGAATTCGGATTTGACCCGACTGGCGACTTCCGCCGCGTCCTTCGCCTGACGCAGGTTCCCGACGAGGTCGGCGTTTGCGAATTTGAGCCGGATCATGCCGACGATGCTCCGGTTCATCGATCGCCCCATCGAGAGCATGAGCGCGAGGTTCACGGCGGTCGTTGCGCCGAATATTACGGAAGTCGTGGTGGCGTGGAGGCAGCTCGACACCGCGAGCGGGCCGATCGCCGTGATCACGAAGGTGTTGAAGGCCGGCAGATATGCGGCGTAGGCGAATGTGCCACCGAGGACCATGCTCGCGACGATCAGGATCACGAATGCGGACAACTCGGGATCGCCGGGCATGTAGAAACCCGCGCCAAAAAGGCCCCAGAGCACGCCGCTCCCGAACATCATTATGACTGCAGGCCGCGCCCAGCGCGCGACCAGCGCGTCGTCGGACATCTCGCGGCTGAAGCGGAGCCACATGATGCCGCGGACGCCGAGCCAGAGCAGGAGGGCACCACTCCAGGCGAGCAGCAGGCTCGAGGGAACGCTGCCCCAGAGCATGGTCAGCGAAATCGCGGCGGCGAGCGCCGATCCCAGGATCGAGATCGGCGATTTGAAAAGGAGCCGAATCTGCTCGGCCTGGACGCTGCGCTCGACGTCGATCAAGGGTAGCGCCGCTCCACTTGTGCCGCCGTGCGGCGAAAGTCCATGGGTCGGAGAGAGTCGCCGGGGTTCGGTTAAGAAAGCGTTTAAGATTCGGCCGTGAGCGCCGAATGGCGTCAGTTCGCGGCCGGCCCGAAGCCCTTGGCGGTAAGGCACTCGCTCAGCAACTGCCGGCGCAGCGCCGGCCATCCGGCCATCGCGTTGTCGAGTTGGAGCCGATAGGTCGGGTCGTTGCGGCCGTAGGGGTAGCCGCGCGGCTTACCGATCAGGCCGGGATCGTCCATGGGAGTGACGCCCGGCGTTGGAAACGGCGCTGCGCTCTGAGTGCGATTCCACACCGTGAGTTGTGCCTCGCTCCGGCAATCGGCGTAGTCGCGATCGTTTGCCGCAATGTCCTGACCTGGTCGCACCCAGTCGGATGCTCCACATCCCACGAGAACTCCCGTGAGAAAGAGTGCCGCGATCGATGCTCGCAATCGAGAAATCATCGGTGCCCTCAAGAGGAAGTCTAGCGCACAGGCGAGGGCCGTGACACAGTCCTTAAGGTTATCCATACCCCAGCAGGCACCGAGGCGAAGCATGCGGCTCAGTGGCAAGGTGGCAATCGTGACCGGTGGCGGGTCGGGCTTCGGCGAAGGCATTGCCAAGCGCTTCGCCGAGGAAGGCGCGCGCGTCGTGGTGAATGACATCGACGAGGCCGGCGGCGCTCGCGTCACGGCGGAGATCGAGAAGGCGCAGGGGCAGGGGAGCGCGGTCTTTGTGCGAGCAGACGTCGCCGTCAGTGCTGACGTGTCACGCCTCGTGCGCCAGACGCTCGAGCGCTATGGCAGGTTCGATATCGTCGTCAACAATGCCGGTGTGACGCACGTCAACGGACCCATGCTCGGGGTGAGCGAGGCGATCTTCGACCGCGTCTTCGCGGTGAATGTGAAGGCGCTCTATTTCTCGGCGCTCCACACGGTGCCGGTCTTCCGCAAGCAGGGCGGCGGTTGCATCATCAACACGGCATCGACCGCGGGACTGCGTCCGCGGCCGGGCCTCGTCTGGTACAACGGATCGAAGGGCGCTGCGATTACCATCACCAAGGCTATGGCCGTCGAATTGGCGCCCGACAAGATTCGCGTCAACGCGCTCTGTCCGGTCGCGGGCGACACGCCGCTGCTGGCGAGCTTCATGGGTGGCGACACGCAGGAGAACCGCAAGAAGTTCATCGGTTCGATACCGCTAGGACGGCTATCGACCCCACGCGACGTCGCGAATGCAGCGCTCTACCTCGCCTCCGACGAGGCCGAGTTCATAACAGGCGTTGCGCTGGAGGTTGATGGCGGACGCTGCGTCTAGTGTCGGAAGTGCCGCATGCCCGTGAAGACCATGGCAATGCCGGCGGCGTCGGCTGCGGCGATAACATCCGCGTCGCGGATGGAGCCGCCGGGTTGAATGACGGCGGTAGCGCCGGCTTCGACGGCAGCGAGCAGTCCATCGGCAAAGGGGAAGAAGGCGTCTGACGCGACGACCGAGCCGCGCGTGGCGCTCTCCGGCAGCCCCGCGGCCTCGCTCGCCTCCGCTGCCTTGAGCGCGGCAATCCGCGCGCTGTCGACCCGGCTCATCTGCCCCGCGCCGATGCCCACGGTCGCACCCGCCTTCGCATAGACGATCGCATTTGATTTCACGTGCTTCGCCACGCGGAAGGCGAAGATCAAATCCTCCCTCTCCCGCGCGGTCGGCGAGCGCTTGGTCACGGTCTTGAGGCCGGCGGCGCCGGTCCGTCCGGAATCGCGCGTCTGCAGGAGATACCCTCCCGCGAGAGAGCGCAGTGTGACTCCCGATGCTGTGGGATCGGGCAGGCTTCCCGCAATGAGGACGCGCAGCGCAGATTTTCGCCGGAGAGCCTCCCGGGCGATGGGCTCGATCGCGGGCGCGATTGCGACCTCCGCGAAGAGCTTTGCGATGAGTTCTGCCGTCTCCGGATCGAGCGGGCGGTTTACTGCGACGATACCGCCATAGGCGCTAACGGGATCGCAAGCGAGCGCCTTGCTATAAGCATCGGCCAAACTCCGCCCGAGCGCGACCCCGCAGGGATTGGCGTGCTTGATGATCGCGACCGCAGGCTCCTCGAACTCCGCCACGAGCTCATACGCGGCGTCGGTGTCGTTGAGGTTGTTGTAGGAGAGCTCCTTTCCCTGGATCTGCTCCGCGCTCGCCACGCCCGCGCGCGTCGCGCCGCCGCGATAGAACGCCGCTTGCTGATGCGGATTCTCGCCGTAGCGCAGACGTTGCGCGAGTTCGGCGGTGATGACGAGGCGCTCAGGGAAGACTTCGCCGAATGATGCCTCAAGCCATTGCGCGATTGCGGCGTCGTAGGCCGCAGTCCGCTGGAAAGCGAGCATCATTAGCCGCCGTCGCAAGTGCCCCGAAGTTGCGCCGTCGTTCGCGGCAATATCCGCAAGCAGCGCCCCATAGTCGCGAGGGTCGGTCACCGCCGCGACCGCCGCGTGATTCTTTGCTGCGGCGCGAATGAGGGCGGGGCCCCCGATGTCGATGTTCTCGACGCACTCCTCGTAGGTAGCGCCGCGCGCGACGGTCGCGGCGAAGGGATAGAGGTTCGACACCAGCAGATCGATCGGCTCAATTCCGTGTGCTGCGATCGCCGCGAGGTGCTCGGGCCGGTCGCGCTGCGCGAGCAGGCTGGCGTGAATTGCGGGATGCAGCGTCTTGACGCGACCGTCGAGCATTTCCGGAAAGCCAGTCACCGCCGCGACATCGGTCACGGCAAGGCCCGCTTCCGCCAGGGTCCGTGCCGTGCCGCCGGTCGAGATGAGCTCCACGCTGCGCGCCAATAGTCCGCGTGCCAAGTCGAGCAGTCCAGTCTTGTCATGGACGGAGAGCAGGGCTCGCCTTACTGGCCGAAGCGCGTCGTCGGTCATCAGATCGCTCGTGGGAGTGCGAGGCTCGCGACCATAGTGTGCGCTCGAGTCGCAATCAAGCGGCGCTTCCCCGTCATTTCCCCTCGCGGCGCACGGCCCATTTCACGGTCGCTCCTTGTGTTCCCACATGTCCCTGCAGCACGATCTGCTGCGTTTTCTTGACGTCGCCGCCGCCGAGATAAACGCTTTCGGCGAGGCTCATCACCGCCCCTTGCGCGCGCAGCCGCCAACCCGCGCCGCTCGGCAGGCGCAGCAGCGCGGCGCTTCCGTCCTGGATCAAGGACGCCTGCACCTGCGGATGCAGGTGAAAGCGCACCGTGAAGCCCTGTCCCGGCGGGCCGGTCAGGCGATCCTCGCCCCGGAGGTCGTCGCCGTCGGTCGCAAGGAAGAGCTGGCGCGCATGGACGAGGCCAAAGCGGCCTTTGTAGCCGTCGTGGCTCGCAGCGACGAATTGGCTGCCGTCCTGTTCCGCCCGCTCGCGCGTGACATGCCGCAGCCGCCGCGTCAGGTGGCCGGTCTCGTCGAGCTCCGAGGAGGGTGCATCCGCCACAACTAACGTTGAGTGCGCGGCAGTGGTCCGCATCGCCGCATGCCAAGCCTCATTCGACCCACGGTAGGCGCCGCAATTGACGATGAGGCGCTCGCGGCCATAGCTCATCTCGAAGGCGAGGGTCCCCGCGTGGGGATGGCCGCCGAGCGCGTCGGCTGCGGGCGCTCCGCAATCCACGATCACGATACTCTTGCCGGTATGAAGGCGCTCGAAGCCCGTCATCGGCGCGCTCGCCGGCGGGCGGCCCTTGCATTCCGAGCGCGCGAGGACGAGGTCGAGATAAGCCGACTGCTGCTCCGTACTATCGTTGAAGAGGGCGAGGCGGGCGTCGCCGTGGCGAAAGAAGCGCAGCATCGGCGCCGCGCGGTCGATCGCGGCCTGCAGCGGCGCCGGCACCTCGACTCGCGCCGCGTTGAGTGCGGAGCGCGCGTCGATGAGGTGTCGAAGCGCCGCCGCTTGCAGCGACGGGCTACGCGCGGTGTGGCCACCATCCGGCAGAATCTGCGCGTTTGCCTCGCGCTCGATGAGACGCAGCACGCGATCGAGCTCGGCATCTCCAAGGCCGAGCGCGAGCGAAGCCGCAAGCAGACCCTTCAGCGCCTGCAGGCGCTCGATGCCCGTGACCTCCCACGACGCCGCGCGTCGCAAATGCCGCGTCTGGCGTGCGATGCTCTCGAGGAACGCGGCGCGGACCGCCACGTCGCCCTCCGCGGGTGCCAGCAGTTCCGCCCATGCGAGCCAGGAGTGAAGACGCTCGCCCGTGACGTCCGCGCGCCAAACCAGCGGATGCCAGCGCGCCTGGCTCTCGGTCCAGCTTTCGAGCAGCGTTCGCACCCGCTCGACCGCAGTCTCGTTCGCGAGCGCCGCGAGGTCGGCGAGCCAGGCGAAGCCGTGGAGTGCCGCGCGCCATTCAAGGCTCGGGGATTCGTCGTTCCAGGGAGGCTCCGCGGCTTTCACAGTCTCGTCGTGAAAGCGATAACGTCCCGCGAGGATGGCTTGGCCCTGCTCCGGATCGCCGGGCCACCGCTCCTCGAGCATCAGCGAGAGGCCGCGAGGCCGGCGACCGAGGAGCCGGAGCCGGTGGAGCGGCGTCCGGCAGACCATCGCCCAGATCCGGTAGCGCAGGCGGCGGTCCGTCGTGGCGGCGGCCATGGGCGGCGATCGACTCCTAAGGCGTTCTGATTCCGGCGCGCAGGGCTCGAATGTTCTCCGCGTAGTGTTCGGCGCCGCCAGCGAAGGTCGCTGTCCCCGCGACCAACACGTCGGCGCCAGCGGCGATCGCCGCACGGGCGGTCTCCGCATTGATGCCGCCATCAACCTCGAGATCGATGCTGCGGCCGGTGTAGTCGATGCGTTTCCGGAGCGCACGGATCTTGTCGAGCTGGCTGCCGATGAAGCTCTGTCCGCCGAAGCCGGGATTGACACTCATCACCAGCACCAGATCGACCTGGTCGAGCACGAAATCGACCGCCTCGGCGGGCGTTCCGGGATTGAGCGAGATGCCCGCTTTCTTGCCGAGCGACTTGATGAATTGAATCGTGCGGTGGAAATGCGGTCCCGCCTCGGGATGAACGGTGATGATGTCGGCGCCGGCGGCGGCAAACTCCGGAACGAAGGGATCGATCGGCGAGATCATGAGATGGACGTCGAATGGCAGCGTCGTGTGTGGCCGCAGCGCTCGGACGACCGCGGGCCCGATCGTGAGGTTGGGCACGAAATGCCCGTCCATCACGTCGATGTGGACGTAATCGGCGCCTGCGGCCGTGATGGCCTGCACCTCCTCACCCAACCGTGCGAAATCCGCCGACAGAATCGACGGGGCGATGCGAATCGGCCGCTGCATGGGCATCGTTCGTAACAAGGATCGCCGCGCGCGGCAAGGCGCGTGCGCGTCACTCCATGCGAACCAACCGTGCGGCGAAAAAGCCGTCGAGCCCGTCGAGTTCGGAGAGATGGCACGGGAAGGTGCGGAGATCGCCGTCGGCAGTAAGGCACTCTGCAAGACCGCCGACCTCCTCGGCCGAGATCGGCCGGCGCTGCACCTTGGCGCCCCGCGCGAGCAAGCGCGCGACCTGCTGCGGTCCCTCCTCGGGTTCGAGCGAGCAGGTGCAGTAGACCAGCATGCCGCCAGGGGCGAGCATCGCAACGGCAGCGTCGAGCAGTCGCTCCTGCACTGCGGCGAGGCGGAGCACGTCGTCCATGCTCTTGAGATGCGGCACGTCCGGGTGGCGGCGGATGGCGCCGGTAGCGGTGCAGGGTGCATCCAATAGGACCAAGGGCGCGGCCTCCGGCGGTTGCCAAGTCGCGGCGTCGGCCGCAACGCATTCTGCCTCGAGGTGCAGCCTGTTCAGGTTCGACTTCAGCCGCTGCAAGCGCCGCGGCGAGCGGTCGATCGCGACGACGCTCGCGCCGGCTGCTGCGAGCTGCGCCGTCTTGCCGCCGGGTGCCGCGCAGAGGTCGAAAACACGCTTGCCCGCGATCTTGCCAAAGAGGGTTGCGGGAATGGCCGCCGCCGCGTCCTGCACCCACCAGGCGCCTTCCTGATAGCCCGGCAGTGACATGATGGCGCCGCCGCTATTGCGGCGGAGCGTGCCGGTCGGAAGGACTTGAGCCTCGAGCGCTTGCGCCCATTTCTCGCGCTCGCTACGCACGGTGATGTCGAGCGGGGCTTCCTTGAGGTGGGCGGTGGCGATGCCGCGGGCAACGGTCTCGCCATAGGCGAGGCTCCAGGCCTCCCAAAGCCAATTGGGCGTGTTGAGGCGCGGCGCGTCCTGTTGCCCAACCAGCCCCGGTCCCTCGAGGCTCAGGCGGCGCAGGACCGCGTTGACGAGGCCCTTATAGGTGGGAAAGCCGCGGGCGCCGGCGAGGTCGACGGTAGTCGCGACCGCAGCATGGGGCGGCGTGCGCAGGAAGAGGAGCTGCGCAATCCCGAGGCGCAGCATGTCGTGCACCATCGCCGCACGCGGCGGCAGCGGCGTGTTGAGGCAATGCGCGATGAGTGCATCGATCTGGCCCAGCCGGCGCAGCACGGTCGCGACCAGGAGCCGGGCGAAGGCGCGATCGCGCGGTGCCAGGTGGCCGATCTCGGCACTTTCGTCGATGACGTCGTCGAGAGGTCGCTTGCGGCGCAAGACGGCGCCAATGAGGTCGACCGCCACGCCGCGCGCGGAGGGAGTATCGCTCTGATTTGGAGCTGGCTGTGCCACCGCTCGCCGCCCAAGGTTCCCTTACGTCCCGGGGCGACCAGACATGCGCCTCGCATCCCCGCCCCCGAGCCAAAGAAACTGGCGCCCAAGTGCCTGGAGTTCAAGCGCTACTCTCGGAGGGGGTTGTGGGGAAGGAGCGAAGCTGGTCCTATCGCGCTCATGCCCAACCCGAAGCCGGCCGAGAAAAGCGCGGATAAACCCAAGGAATCAGAGGGCTCCTCCTCCGTTCCGTCACCGCGCAAGCCCGGCACCGCGGTCGAAATAGGCGGACCCAAGGGTCCTGAGCCCACCCGCTACGGCGATTGGGAGCTGAACGGCCGCTGCATCGATTTCTAGCCGCGACCGCTCAAGCGCAAAAGAAAAAGAAGAGGGGCCCGAACGGGCCCCTCTGGTTCGAGAGATCTCCCGTTTGCGCTTAGTTGCGGCTCTGGCCGAAGAGGCGCAGCAGCATGATAAAGAGGTTCAGGAAGTCGAGGTAGAGCTGCAAGGCGCCCATGATCGCCTTCTTCCCGGCAACCGTGCCGTCATCATTCGCGAAGTAGGACTCCTTGATCCGCTGCGTGTCGTAGGCCGTGAGGCCCGTGAAGATCAGGACGCCGATCACGGAGATCACGAAGCTCATCATGCTGGAGAGGATGAACAGGTTCACCACGCTCGCGATGATGATTCCGATCAATCCCATGAAGAGGAACGCGCCCATCCCCGAGAGATCGCGCCCGGTCGTGTATCCGTAAAGGCTCATCGCCAGGAACATCGCGGCGGTGATGAAGAAGGTCGAGACGATGCTGGCGCCGGTGTAAGCGAGGAAGATGTAGCCAAGTGACAATCCCATCAGCGCCGAATAGGCCCAGAAGGTGAGCTGTGCCGCCCCGAGGCTCATGCTCTGGATACGGAAACTCAGCAGGAACACGAGAGCCAGTGGCGCAAGCATCACCACCCAGATCAGCGGCGAGCGCGCAATGGTGAGATAGATGCCTGAAGCCGCGGCTCCATAGGCAACGAGGCCGGTGAGGACCAGCGCCGCACCCATGTAGTTGTAGACGCGCAGCATGAACTGCCGCAGGCCTGCATCGACATCGGCCCAAGTCGCTGGACGCGCCGCAGCGCGGTTTTGCCAATCGTAAGCCATGGGTCCCGTCTCCGTCCCTTTTTGGGTAAGTCTCGTGTGGCGAGATATTGGCACAGGGTAGGGAAACTTCAATAAGCGGATGGCGGTCGCGAAAATGCCTTATTCGTTACGGAGATAGGGTGCTGCCGAGACGCTGAGTGCCCGCCAAGTTCCGGCATAACCGAGCACGAGCGTCATCGCGAGCGCCACCGCGGCTGAAAGCGCCGCCGCCCCCGGCAGAAACACCCATTCCGACCGCATCACCTGGGTTACGACGAAATAGGAGGCGAGCATCCCGAGCGCCGCCGCGATCGTGGCCGAGAGCAGGCCGAGGAGTCCGTATTCCAGCAGAAAGGCTTGCAGCAGATCGCGGCGGGTCGCGCCGAGCACCTTGAGGATGACGGCCTCGTAGAGGCGCTGGCGGCGCGAGGCCGCCAGCGCTCCTGCCAGCACGAGCCCCGCCGCGACGAGTGCGATCGCTGCTGTTGCCCGAAGCGCCGCCGCTGCCGCCGCCACGATGCTGCCCACGGCTTGGAGGGCGTCTTTCACGGGGATGCTCGAGATGTTCGGGAACCGGTCGGTGACGGCCTTCTCGAGCGCCGCCTCGCGCTCCGGCGGCACTCGCGCCACGGCAATCTCGGTCTCCGGTGCGCCGGAGAAGCTTCCGGGAGAGAACACCATCGCGAAATTGATGCCGAGCGAGGCCCAGTCGAGGCTCCTCAGGCTGCCAATCTTCGCGGTCACGTCGCGCCCGAGCACGTTGACGGTGAGGGCATCGCCGACCTTGAGTCCCATGCCGCGGGCGAGTTCCGCCTCGAAGGAGACGAGCGGCGGGCCTCGGTAGTCGCTCGGCCACCATTCGCCCTCGACTAGCCGCGAACCTGTCGGGACCGTCGAAGAATAAGTGAGGCCGCGCTCGCTGCGGAGCGCCCATTGCGCCTCCGGCGCTACCGTCGCGCGCTCGACGGGAACGCCGTTGAGCCGGACGAGTCTGCCGCGCAGGCTCGGCACGCGCTCGAAATTGCTGACCTCAGGAAAGCCCCGCAGGAGCGCGTCGAAGGCCGCGGCCTGGTCGGGCTGGATGTCGATGAAGAAGAAGCTCGGCGCGCGCTCCGGCATTTCCCGGTCGAGGGTCTGGGAGATGTTGCCTTCGACCGCCGTGAGGCCGACCAGCACCGTGAGTCCGAGCCCCAGCGAGGCGATCACGTCCGGCGTATTGGCGCCGCGCCGGCCGAGATTACCCAGCGCGAGCCTCAGCGCCGGATGCCGCGGGCGCCCGAGCGCACGCACGGCGGCGATGATGCCTGCGGCCACTAGTCGGAAGACAATGAGCGCCGCCACTGCTCCGAGCACCGACCATCCGGCAAGCCGCCGGTCGCTGCTGGTCGCGATCACCAGCCCCGCCAACAGGAGCGCCGTCGCTGCCTGGGCGGCCAGAATGCCAGGCCCGAGTTTGCTCGGGGGCGACTCGGTGGTGGCGCGGAAGAGTGTGGCCGGCGGCACCGAGCGCGCAGCGGCGAGTGGTCCCAGCGCAAAGGCGAGCGTCGTGAGCGCGCCCGCCGCTGCGGCGACCGCGAGGGGCAGCGAATAGAGGTCGAACCGGGCCGTGACCGGCAGCATCGCCGGCAGCAGGCGTGCAAGGAGCAGCGGTGCAGCCGCGCCGACGACGAGGCCCAAGAAAATGCCGAGGGCGCCGAGCACGGAGATCTGCAGCAGGTATGTCGTGAAGACCAAGCGGCCCGAAGCTCCCAGGGATTTGAAAATCGCGATCGAGGGTGTGCGGCTTGCGAGATAGCCGCGAACGGCGTTGCCGACGCCGACACCGCCTACCAGCAGCGCGGCGAGTCCCACGAGGGTGAGATAGAGTCCGATGCGGTCGAGAAGCCGCTCGAGGTTGGGAGTCGCATTGGCGACGTCGCGGATGCGCCATCCGGCATCCGCGAATCTCAACTTTGCATTGGCCTCCCACGCGGGGATATCGTCGCCTGTGGTGAAGCGCAGCCGATAGCCGTAGCTCGAGACGACGCCAGGCACGAGGAGCCCGGTCTCCGCAAGTGCGGCCTTCGCTATGACGACCCGCGGCCCCAGGATGAAGACGCCGGTAACGGCATCGGGCTCGTGCAAGAGCGCGGCGCGAAGTTCGAAGCGGGCATCGCCGACGCGGAGGACGTCGCCGGGCTTGAGGCCGAGCCGGTCGAGAAGCGCAGGCGCTGCCACCGCACCCCAGAGGCCGTTGCGCTGCGCGAGCGCATCGGCGATGGGTTGCGGCGGGTCGAGACCAGCCTCGCCATAGAGCGGATAGGCACCATCGACGGCCTTGAGCTCGATCAGGCTCCGCGCGGCGTTGTCGTCGCGCCGCGCCATGGCGCGCATCCCGATCGTCTCCGAGACGGTGCCGCTTTGGTCGAGGAAGGCGCGCTCGGCGTCGCTGGCGGGGCGCAATGCAAGCTCGACCTCGACGTCCCCGCCGAGCATAGAACGTGCGTCCGCATGGAGCCCGGCGCCGACCCCCGCCGCGAGCGAGCCCACTCCCGCGATGATCGCAACACCGATCGCCAGACAAGCAAGGAAAATACGAAAGCCCCTGAGTCCGCCGCGCAGCTCCCGGCGCATCAGCCTGCAGGCGAGCGTCCAGGACATGATGCCCTAATAAGCCGCCGCCGCGCCGCGGCGTGCGTTGTCCGCGACGATCCGCCCATCCGCGAGCTCGACGATGCGTCCCGCGCGGCGGGCGAGCTCGGTCTCGTGCGTGATGAGAAGGAGCGTCGTGCCGTGTTCGGCGCTGAGGCCAAAGAGCAGATCCATCACCTGGGCACCGGTCGCGCCGTCGAGGTTTCCCGTGGGCTCGTCGGCGAAGATGAGCTGAGGCCGCGCGGCGAATGCGCGTGCGAGGGCGACGCGCTGCTGCTCGCCGCCAGAGAGTTCCGCGGGATAATGGCCCTCCCTCGGACCGAGCCCGACCGAGACGAGGCATTGCGCAGCGGTCTCGAAGGCATCGCGGCGTCCCGCGAATTCGAGCGGCAGCGCCACGTTCTCGAGCGCCGTCATGGTCGGCACCAAGTGGAAGGCCTGGAAGACGATCCCGACGGCATCGCGGCGAAAGCGCGCGAGGCCATCTTCGCCGAGCCCGGCGAGATCGGTCCCCGCGACCACCACGCGCCCCGCGCTCGGCCGCACCAGCCCAGCAATCGTCATCAGCAACGTCGTCTTGCCGGAGCCGGAGGGGCCGACGAGGGCCACGCTCTCGCCGCGAGCCACCGCGAGTGAGACTCCGCGGAGCACGTTGACGGCGCCCGCCGCGCTCGTCAGTGTTACCTCGACACCCTCGAGCAGGATCATCTCTGTGCGTGCGTCAGCGGCCATAAAACACTTCGAGGAAGCGATCCCAAATCGGACGAGCGAGAGTGGTTATGGACTGTGGCGAAAGCTTGTCAACCTCGCGGCGGCTGCGCTCATCGCGTTCTTCGTGATCGGTGCCGCAGCGGCTGCGCCCACGCGAATCGTCGCCTTCGGCGATAGCCTCACCGCGGGCTATGGCGTGTTGCCGGAGGAGGCGTTCCCCGTGCGCTTGCAAGCCTGGCTCCACGAGCACGGCGTCGAGGCCGAGGTGGTCAACGCCGGCGTCTCCGGCGACACCAGCGCCGGCGGACTCGCGCGCCTCGATTGGACGCTCGCGGAGCCCGCAGATGCCGTCCTCGTGGAGTTCGGCGCCAACGACGCGCTCCGCGGCATCGATCCGCAATCGACCTACGAGAGCCTCGACGCGATCCTGAGCAAGCTCGAGGTGCGCAAGGTGAAGGTGCTGCTTCTCGGCATGAAATCGCCGGCGAATTGGGGGCGCGAGTACCAGCAATCCTTCGATGCCATCTATCCCACGCTCGCGGAACGGCATCACGTACTGCTCTATCCCTTCTTCCTGGAGGGCGTGGTGCTCGATCCGAACCTCAATCAGGGAGACATGCTGCATCCCAACGCGCGCGGCGTCGAGGCGATCGTCGCGCAGGTCGGACCCTATGTGCTGCGCCTCCTGGGGGCGCCGACCCCCGGAGGAAACGGATGAGTGCAATCGAATTTCGTGCGGCCGAGGGCAGCGGCGAGGGTTGGGCCGAGGCTGCCAAGAACTGTGCAGATGCCCTGCTGCCCGTGCCCGCGGATGCGAGCCTCGGGTTCCTCTATGTCACCGACGCGATCGCGGGCAATCTCGGCAGCGTCCTCACCTTCCTGCGCGAGCGCACGCGCATTCCGCACTGGGTGGGTACGATCGGTCTCGGCGTCTGCGGCCGGCGCGAGCATTTCGAGCGCCCGGCGGTGTGCGCGCTCGTCGCGAGTTTCCCCGAGTCCGGCTTCCGCGTATTCGGCCCGTCCTCAGCGGGCCTGGGCGAGGCCGAGAGCGCCTGGATCGCCTCCGCACATCCTGGCGTCGCAGTCGTGCACGGCGATCCCCGCGACGCCGGCGTGGTTGCTGCGGTCGCCTCCCTCAGCGCGGCGGGAGGCCTTTACCTCGTCGGCGGCCTGGCCGCTGCCATGAGCGCGCCGCCACGACTCGTCGCGGACCGCGTCGTCGAAGGCGGGCTCTCGGGCGTGCTGCTCGGGCCGGAGATCTCGGTCGCCGCGGGCCTCACCCAGGGCTGCTCGCCGATCGGCCCCGTGCACCGCATCAGCGAGGCGCGCGAGAACATCGTCATGGCGATCGACGAGCGCCCTGCGCTCGAGGTCTTCAAGGAGGACATCGGCGAGCTTCTCGCGCGCGACCTGCGCCAGGTTGGCGGTCGGGTCTTCGCGGGAATTCCCGTGCGTGGCTCCGACACCGGCGACTATCTCGTGCGCAACCTGATGGCGCTCGACGTGGAGCGGCAGTGGCTCGCCATCGCCGAGAAGGTGGCTCCCGGCGACCCCATTCTGTTCTGTCGCCGCGACCCCGCGAGCGCGCTCGCGGACTTGAAGCGCATGCTCGCCGGCCTGCAGCGGCGGCTCGCAGCGCCGCCCAAGGCCGGTCTCTACTTCAGTTGCGTTGCGCGCGGGCCCAACCTCTTCGCTGTCGAGAGCGAGGAAGTCGATGCGATCCGGGCTGCGCTCGGCGATTTTCCACTCGCAGGCTTCTTCGGCAACGGCGAGATTGCCCACGACCGGCTCTACGGCTATACGGGCGTCCTCGCGCTATTCCTCTAACTTTCTCCGCGCAGAGAGGAGCCGCGCAAGAAGCGCAGGGCCGGATGCTACGCCTTTTCGTTGGAATCGCATTGCCCCCGGAGCTGAAGCTCCGAATTTCGCTCATCTGCGCGGGAGTGCCGGAAGCGCGCTGGGTCGATCCCGGAAACTTTCACCTTACGCTCCGTTTCATCGGCGAGGTCGACGAGGGCGTTGCGAGCGACATCGACGCCGTCCTCGCGCGCATCGAGCAGCCGCGATTCGACGTGACGCTGGCCGGCCTGGGCCAGTTCGGGACGCGTATGCTTTGGGTCGGTGTCGAGCGGAATCCGCCTCTCGCCCAGCTTCAGGCCAAGGTCGAGAGTACGCTGCAGCGGCTGGGGCTTGCGCCGGAGGGCCGGCGCTTCACGCCGCATGTTAGCTTGGCGCGCCTCAAGCCCCCGCTCGGCCCGAAGTTGCGGTCCTTCCTGGCGGAGCACGCGCTCTTCCGCGCGCCCGCCTTCGAGGTCAGGGAATTCGCTCTCGTCGCGAGCTACCCCAGCAAGAGCGGGGCGATCTACGAGGATCAGGCGGAATACCCGCTGCGCTGAGCATGAGCGTCGAATCGGAACGATTCTCAGAAGGGCAGCAGGTCGCGGATTCCGCCGGGAATCAGGTTGAGGATGGTGTTGGTGAGGCCGAGGAAGGCGAATGCGAAGGCGAGCGCGAGGCTGTTCGCGGGACTCTCGTCTTCCTCGCCGCGATAGGTGAGTTTGAAGGTGCGGCGGGACATCGGAGCGCGGTCTTTCGGCCGTGGGTTTTGCCGTCGACACTACGCCTCCTTCCTTAATCCACGGTAAAGCCGGTCGGCGTGGACATGCTCCCAGATGCGACGTTATGCGGATTTCTTGCGTTAGCCTCTGGGTTGTGATTCTCTCTCGGGGCCGACAGCCGTCGGCGCTCAAGGAAAGGGATCAGGAATGGCGACGCAAAAGGCAGGCACCAAGGCAACGGTGACCCTGAAGCATCTCGCGGCGGCGCTCGCGGAGAGTCATGAGATGTCAAAGAAGCAGGCGGAGACCGTCCTCGGAGACTTTGTCGGACTCGTCGTGAAGAACCTAAAGAAGGGGAACCGTATCCGAATCGGCGGTCTCGGCATCCTTGCAGTTCGGCACCGCGCCGCTCGGATGGGCCGCAATCCCGCCACGGGCGAGCCTATCAAGATCAAGGCCAGCAAGAAGGTCGCGTTCCGCGCGGCCAAGGATTTGAAGGAAGCTGTCTGAGCCCGTCGCGCCGAGCGCGGGCGCTTAGAGGGTTCCGCGATTGTTACAGGCGGCGCCGGCAACGGCGCCGCCTTTGTTCAGGGCGACATGCGCGGCCCCTCGATTCGGAGGGAAAGCCATGGCCTGGGACCCCGCGCAATACCTGAAATACTCCGATGAGCGGCTGCGCGCAGGATTTGATCTGCTGGCGCGCGTGGGGGAATTGCCGGTCGGGCCGATAGCGGACCTCGGTTGCGGCACGGGCGCACATGCGAGAGCCATGGCGGAGCGCTGGCCCGAGCGCGCGGTGAGCGGCATCGATTCCTCACCGGAGATGCTTCGCCAGGCCCAGGCGATTCCATCGCGCATCCGCTGGATCGAGGCGGATTTACAGCGCTGGATACCGCAGGAGCCGCCGGCGCTGATCTTCTCGAACGCGGTGCTCCAATGGGTCGACCGTCACGAAGCCCTCCTGCCGCGCTTTCTGGCAGCGCTCGCGCCGGGTGGGGCGATGGCCCTGCAGATGCCTCGCAATTTCGAGGCACCAAGTCACGTGCTGATGCGCCAGACCGCGGTCGAGGGACCGTGGGCGCCGCGGCTAGAGCCACTGCTCCGCCATGATCCCGTGGCCGCGCCCGCGGTCTATTACGACTTGCTGGCGCCGCTTGCGGCGGAGGGTCTAGACATCTGGGAGACCGAGTATCTTCATGTACTTTCGGGCGAGGATGCCGTGCTCAACTGGGTGCGTGGTTCGGCTCTTCGCCCGCTGCTGGATCCGCTTATGCCGTCGGAGCGGACGGAGCTCGAGCGCCTCTATGCCACGAAGCTCCGCGATGCCTATCCCAAACGCGCGGACGGTAAGACGCTTCTGCCATTCCGGCGCATCTTCATCGTCGCGCGCCGCTGAGAGGGACGATGCACCATTGGATGCTGAAATCCGAGCCGTCTGCCTATTCCTGGGATCGGCTTGTCGCGGATAAGCGGACCAGCTGGACCGGTGTGCGCAACCACCAGGCCGCCAGCAACCTCAAGGTGATGAAGCGGGGCGATCGCGGTTTCTTCTATCATTCGAACGAGGGGCTCGCGATCGTCGGTGTCGTGGAGGTCTTGCGCGAGGCCTATCCCGATCCCGGTGACAAAAGCGGCCGCTTCGTTACAGTCGACGTGGGGCCGCTGATGCCCGTTAAGACGCCGGTGACGCTCGCGGCGATCAAGGCGACGAAGTCCCTCGCCGAGCTCGCGCTGGTGCGGCAGTCGCGCCTCTCGGTCTCGCCAGTGACGGCTAAGGAGTGGGCCGTCCTCACGAAGATGGCGGGCATCGAGGCGTGAGCCTGAGCCTCTGCCGTCTAGAGGAGATCGCAGAGCCTGGCAGCCGCGGTTTCCGGCTCGGCAGCGGCAGCGAGGTCCGCGCCATCTTCGTCGTGCGACACGGTGGCCGTGTCGTCGCCTACGAGAACGTCTGCCCGCATGTCGGCAGTCCCCTCGACTGGGTCCCCGATCGCTTCCTCGACATCGAGCGCCAATTCATCCTCTGCGCGACACATGGGGCGCTCTTTCGGATCGAGGACGGGCGCTGCATCGGAGGCCCTTGCGCGGGGAAGGCGCTCACGCCCGTGCGCATCCGCATCACGGGCGGCGAGGTTTACCTCGAGGAGTAGGGCGGCCCTTCACGTCCCGCGAGGATGCTGCGCGCTTTCGTCTGGTTGTCGACGATTTCGCGAACGAGCTTCGCCTGAACCCCCTGCGCAAAGCTCGCGTAGTCCTTCACAACGACCATGAAGGCGCCCGGGCCGCCGACCACATGCTCCTGGTAGTATTCGTCGAGGAATTCGTAGTCGCTGAGGATCGCGAGGCCATTGACGATGACGCCCTTGCCGACCGCCTCGGCGCGGGCCTCATCCACGGGCCTGCCCTGGTTGTTGACGCCATCACCGGAGACGTCGATCACCTTACGACTCGCCTCGACGCCGCTGTCATCGAAGAGCGGCACGCAGAAATCGAGCGCGCCGGAGATCGAGGTCCAATCCGTGTAGACGCGCGGGGCTTCCAGCATGGCGCTCGCGAAGGCGACGGCGCTCGTTTCGTCGGAGACGATCATCCAGT
>Ga0335083_10003566_pt1 | contig 20095 bp, 16 predicted proteins | sample Lox_Sample_42_FD_206716 | JGI IMG/M metagenome (GOLD analysis project Ga0335083, IMG submission 206716) | Soil microbial communities from Loxahatchee National Wildlife Refuge, Florida, United States - Lox_Sample_4.2 | ecosystem: Environmental > Terrestrial > Soil > Wetlands | place: USA...
ATCTGCGTCTGATCGTAGCTTTGCTTGGTCAGCGCATAAGCAAGATCGAAGCGCAGGGGCCCGAGCGGAGAATCCCAGATCAGCCCGACGCCCACCGACGAGCGCACGGCCGCCGAATCGCCCACGTTCAATGACTCGCCGGTCACGCTCCAATAGGTCGGCCCGCGGTAGTCCCAAAGCGAGCCGGCGTCGGCGAAAGCGGCCAATTTGATTCCAATTTCCTTCGGCAAGAAATAGAGCGGCGTCTGCGCTTCCACGCTGGCACCCCAGTACAGGCTGCCGCCGAGCGCGTCCATCGTCGGGGACGTTAAGTCGCGCGGCCCGATGCCCGAGGGCGCAAAACCACGAACAAGGTTCGGCCCCATCTGGAAATGGTCGAGCGAACGCAACTGCTGCCCACCCCACGGGTTGACCGCGCCGGCCTGCAGATGCAGCACGCTGACGACGTCGGGGAAGACTTCGTAGTAGGTCCGCATGTCGGCGGTGTTGCGGAAGAAATCCACGTCCCCGCCGACGCCGGCGACGTCTTGCTTGAGTTCGGCGTAAAAGCCGCTGGTCGGGTTCTTGTTGTTGTCGAGAGTGCTGTACGCCAGCGTATAGCCGACCAGCGACGTGACCGTCGCGCCGTCAGCCAGGGCAATCCGGACCGGCAGCGAGGTTTCGCCGTTCGCATAACAACCGCCGACGCCATTCCAGTTCGAGTTCGCTTCGACCGAGGGGTTCACGCCCGTGCCGCCGTTGATCAGCGCGTTCGGCGACTGGATACAGTCGTTGAGATAATTCGGCAGCGTGATTTCCTGCCGGTATATCGAATAATGCGGCTGGAACGCCAATTCCTCGGTGAGCGCAAAGCCAAGCCGGAGGTTCATGCCGATCGTATTGGTATCGTACGACAGGAAGGAATTTGCCAAGCCTTGTTTCCAGAACAGGTCGATGCCGCCCGCCATCCGGTAGCCGAGCAAGTACGGTTCGACATACGATAAGTCGACCCCGCGCGTGTACTGCCCATAAGTCACGGATGCTTTGGCGAACTGGCCGCGCCCCATCAGGTTTCGTTCGGCGACGCTGACTTCGGCAATGAAGCCTTCAGCCGTGGAATAGCCGCCGGCGATGGAAAATTCGCCGGTCGATTTTTCTTCGACATCGACATTGATGACCACACGGTCCGGCGCCGAGCCGGGCTCGTTGGTGATTTTCACGGTCTTGAAATAGTCGAGGTTCTTCAGGCGCCGTTCGGCGCGATCGATCAGCGCCCGATTATACGCATCGCCTTCGCCGATATCGAACTCGCGGCGGATCACATAGTCGCGGGTGCGGGTGTTGCCGTGAATATTGATGCGCTCGATATAGGCGCGCACGCCCTCTTCGACGACAAAGGCGATGTTGATCGTCTTGGTCTCGAAATTGCGGTCGCCGCGCGGGCGCACATTGGCAAACGCGTAACCGCGCTTGGCGGCCTCGATCGTCATCGACTCGACCGATTTTTCGACGAGAACGGCATTGTAGACGCTGCCCGGGCCGAACTTGACCTTGCTGCGCAGCGAAGCCGGATCGATAGCGTGCACATTCGACACCACATCGACCGTGCCGATGTGGTACTGGCTGCCTTCGTCGATCGTGAAGGTAACAATGAAGCCCTTCTTGGCCGGGTCGTAGACGCCCGTGGCCGAGGTGATGCGCACGTCGGCATAGCCATGCTGGAGATAGAAGCGGCGCAACAGATCGCGGTCGGCTTCGACGCGATCGGGGTCGTAGATGTCGGTCGTTTGCAGGAAGCTGAGCCAATTGCTGACGGAAGTCTTGATGACTTCCTTCAAGCGGCCCGAGGAATAGGCGTGGGCGCCGACAAAGTTGATTTCCTTGACCCCGGTCTTCTGCCCTTCCTTGATCACGAAGACCAGATTGACCCGGTTGTTCGGCAGTTCGATGATTTGCGGATCGACGCTCACATCGAAGCGGCCGCTGTGCTGATAAATCTCGATTATCCGCTGCACGTCGGCTTGCACCGTCGCCTTCGACAGCGTTCCGCGCGGCTTTGATTGCACCTCGGTCTTGAGCTGCTCGTCTTTGGCCTTCTTGTTGCCCTCGAAAGCGACCTGGTTGATGACCGGCGCCTCGACGACGGTCACCACGAGGCGGCCATCGGAATGGCTGATATGGACGTCCTCAAACAGGCCGGTGGCGTAAAGCGCCTTCAGCCCGTCGTCGACCGCCACGGCGTCGAGCCGGCCCCCGGGACCCGTCTTGAAATAGGAACGGATGGTGTCGGCTTCGACCCGGCGGTTGCCTTCGACAACGATCGAATTGGCCGCCTGCGCGACCGCCGCGCCCGATGACGCGACGCTCGCGAGGCCGCCGCCGACAAGAATGCCGCCGAGGACCACACAGCAAAGCGCCAGCCCTCGCACCACCCGCACACACAGTCCCATGCGCTACGCGCCCTTTTGATCCTCGCGGCCGCCCCCGCTGCGGATACGACCGGCTGTCGGGCTAGCTTTTGCCCGCTTTGTACAGCGTTTCATTCGACCTGCAAACGAACTTCCCGGGCCAAGTTTCCCTTTCCACTCAAAAAGTTGCCCCCAAGCAACGGTGATGATGTGTCGAAATGAAGGATGTCATTAAAGGTTGCAGAAATCATCAACGCGGTGACGATTGTCGGCCCCGCGGGGACGCGCTCTACGTACCTCGGATGCTCCCGATTCGGCCCTAGGATCCACTGCAGACGCCGATTCTGCTGAACCAGGTCCATTGGCACAGGTCATTGCGCATCGCGAAGCCCATCAGCAGAAGCACCAGCACCAATCCAACGCGGAAACCGACTTCCAATGTCCGCTCGTGCAGCGGACGGCCGCGAACGGCCTCGATGGCATAGAACAAAAGGTGACCGCCATCGAGCAAAGGGATCGGAAAGAGGTTCAAAAGCCCGATCGAGATCGACAGCACCGCCGTCAGGTCGATGAGCGCGGTAAATCCGGCGCTCGCCACCTGGCCCGAAACCTGGGCGATACGAATCGGCCCGCCGAGCTGATCGGCCGATTCCTTCCCGGTAAAGACGCCGCCGATGTAATAGAGCGTGCGCTGGACCACGAACCAGGTTTTTTTCGCGCCAAGGCCAAGCGCGGTCAGCGGGCCGACTTTCTCGGTCTTGATGTCGCCTTGCGCCATCGAGCGGCTGATGCCGAGCACCCCGATTTTCTGCGCGTTGCCGAAATTGTCCTTGAGTTCCTTGAGCTCGGGGACCGCCTTGAGCGTGAGGCGTTCGCCGCCGCGGTCGATCAGGATTGACAGCGTGTCGCCGGCGCTGACGCTAACGATGCGCTGCATGTCGGAGAAGCTCTCGATCTTCTCGCCGTCGATGGCGAGGACGACGTCGCCCGGCTTGAATCCGGCGGCGGCGGCGGCGCTCGCCCGCTGCACCGCGTCGACCCGCGCGGTAGTGGTCTGCTTGCCGACGACCAGGAAAATCGCGGCAAAGATCAAAATCGCCAGAATGAAATTCGCGATCGGTCCGGCCGCCACCACGGCGGCGCGGGCCCCGACCGGCTGAAAGACGAAGCTGTCCTTTTTCTCGGCTTCGGTCATCGCCGCCGCGGCGGCGGTATCGGGTGCGCTTGCCGCGTTGTCATCGCCGAAGAATTTCACATAGCCGCCTAGCGGCACGGCGGCGATCTTCCAGCGCGTGCCGTAGCGGTCGTTGAAGCCGATGATCTCGGGGCCAAAACCGATGGAAAAGGCGAGCACGCGGATGCCGCACCAGCGCGCCACCAGGAAGTGGCCAAGCTCGTGAAAAAACACGACAACCGTCAGGACGAAGAGGAATGGGACGATATATCCCGCGACGCCGCCGCCGAAGGCGCTCAAATCCCCCAAAACATTCATACCCATCACACCCTCGTCCCGCCGACTTGCCGCCCAAACCGTTGCCAAGAGCTTAATAGGATGCCTTTGCGGCAATTTCGGGCAAGAGGTCGCGGGCTAAACTTCTTGCAACATGGTCAACGGCGAGGGCGGCATCGATTGCCGCCGGCTCCGCCAGCAGACCGCGCGATTCAGCGGCTTCCAGGCTCGCTTCGACCAGCGCCGGGATGCCGGTAAAGCCGATCCGGCCGGCGATGAATTCCCCGACCGCGATCTCGTCCGCGGCGTTAAGCACGGTCGGCGCCGCGCCGCCGCGACGCATGGCTTGCCGCGCCAAAGCCAGCGCCGGAAACCGGTCGAGATCGGGCGCTTCAAAGCTGAGCGTTCCGACCCGGGCGAGATCGAGGCGAGGGGCCGGCCCGTCGATGCGCTGCGGCCACGCCAGGCAGTGGGCGATCGGAATGCGCATGTCCGGCGAGCCGAGCTGCGCCACCACCGAGCCGTCGCGGAACTCGACCAGCCCATGCACGACCGACTGCGGATGCACGAGGACGTCGATCTCTTCCGGCGGCAACGCGAAGAGATGATGCGCTTCGATCAGTTCGAGACCCTTGTTCATCAGGCTGGCGGAATCGATGGTGACCTTGGGCCCCATCGTCCAGTTCGGGTGGCGCAGCGCCTGTTCCGGCGTCGCCGCCCTGATTGCATCGGCAGACCAGGTGCGAAACGGACCGCCCGACGCGGTGAGGATCACGCGCTTGACGTCCTCGCGGCGCCCCGCCCCCAGCGCCTGAAATATTGCATTGTGCTCGGAGTCGACCGGCAGCACGGTTGCACCTGTTGCGGCGGCGCGGCGCATGAACAGCGCGCCGGCGCAGACGAGGCATTCCTTGTTGGCGAGCGCGACGGTTGCGCCGCGTTCGATCGCCGTCAGGGTTGGCCGCAGGCCGACCGCGCCCGCGATCGCCGCCATGACCCAATCGGCCGGCCGCTGCGCCGCCTCCTCAAGGGCGGTTTCGCCGGCGGCCGCCTCGATGCCGGAACCCGACAGCGCGCGCTTGAGGTCGTCGTAGGCCTCGGCGTCGGCCACCACGGCCAGGCGGGCGCCGACCTCGCGCGCGATTTTCGCCAGCAGCGCGGCGTTGCGCCGGGCGGTCAGCGCCTCGACCCGGTAACGCCCGGGCTCGCGCTTGAGCAGATCGATGGTGCTCGAGCCGATCGAGCCGGTGGCGCCGAGGATGCTGATGCTGCGCGGCGCCTGCGACGGCAGCGGCTGCGTTCGGGCAAGGCTTGGAGCGAGACGTGGCGGGTTCATGCCCTCACCATAGCAGCAGTCCGCGCGCGGCGGCACCCAGCCCGCCACGGGCCAAACCGATTGCGGCGCCGACCAGGGCCGCCGCCCAGAAGCCGTCGAGCCGGTCCATGACGCCGCCATGCCCGGGGATGAGATGGCTTGCGTCCTTGGCTCCGAAGCGGCGCTTGATCCACGACTCCAGAAGATCGCCGGACTGCGACACCACCGACAGCACCAGGGCGACGGCGGCAATGGCGCCGAGGTCGACGAGGCCGAACCATCGCGCCGCCAAAACGGTTACCGCGACCGCGCCGGCGGCGCCGGCGACCGCCCCGGCCCAGGTCTTTTTCGGGCTGACCGCCGGCAGCAATTTCGGCCCGCCGATGGCGCGCCCGGCGAAATAGCCGAAAATGTCGGTCGACCACACGACCGCGAACAAGAGCACCATCACCGCGAAGCCAAATTCGGCATCGGTCCGCAGCACGACCGGCGCGACCACCATCACGGCGGCGTAGAAAAGGCCGGCGGCAATCCATAACGGGCCCTCGACGAGCCCAATCCATTCCCACAGCACCAGCGCCGCCGCCACGCCCCAGAAAGCGCCAAAGAGCCAGCCGCCCGCATAGGCCGCCAACAGCGCCAAAGGCGCCAGCACCGCGGCGGAAACGATGCGCAGGGCGAGATTTGTACCGGCCGCGGACACAGCCGGACCACTCGCGTTGGGTCCGGAATCCGGCACGGAATTCAGGACCCGGTCTTGGCGACCAGGCCGCCGAAGCGGCGCTCGCGCTGGCGATATTCGCGGATCGCCGCCTCGAGCGTGGCGCGATCGAAATCCGGCCAATTCACCGGCACAAAGACCAGTTCGCTGTAGGCCGATTGCCACAGCAGAAAGTTCGACAGGCGCTGCTCGCCGCTGGTGCGAATAATGAGATCCGGATCGGGCAGATCGGGAGCGTCGAGAAAGCGGGCGACGGTATCCGTCGTTACCGCCGACGGCGACATCCGCCCCTGCTCCACTTCCTCGGCAATGCGGCGCGCCGCGCGCGCGATTTCCTGCCGCGCCCCGTAATTGAACGCAACCACCAAGGTCATCTTGTCGTTTCGCTGCGTGAGTTCCTCGGCTTCGATCAGCAGGCGGCCGATATCGGGATCGAGATTGTCGCGGTCGCCGATGACGCGGACGCGCACGCCGCTGCGGTGCAGCTCGGCGAGATCGTTGCGGATAAAGCGGCGCAGCAGGCCCATCAGCTCGCGAATTTCGCTCGCCGGACGCGACCAGTTTTCGGCGCTGAACGAAAAGATGGTGACGATCTCGATGCCGATGTCGCCGGCGGCGCGGATGGTACGGCGCAAGGCCTCGACCCCGCGCCGATGTCCTTCGCCGCGCGGCAGCCCGCGCGCCGCCGCCCATCGCCCGTTGCCGTCCATGATGATGGCAACGTGGCGGGGCACCTCGAATTCCGGCTGGACGCTTGGACCCTTCGCCTCCGACATGATCATGCGATCCTCAGACGGTGAGGATCTCCTTTTCCTTGCCCGCAAGCATGTGGTCGATTTCGCCGATGGTCGCGTCCGTCACCTTCTGGATGTCGGCAGAAAAGCGATCGTGATCGTCCTTGCTGATCTTGTGATCCTTTTCCTGCTTCTTGACCACGTCCATGCCGTCGCGGCGCACGTGTCGCGCCGCGACCCGCGCGGCCTCGGCATATTTGTGCGCGACCTTCACCAATTCCTTGCGCCGTTCCTCATTGAGTTCGGGGATGCGCAATCGCAGCGTCTGCCCTTCGGTCGCCGGCGACAAGCCGAGATTCGAATTGACGATGGCCTTTTCCACCGCATGCACCAGCGAGCGGTCCCAGACGCTGACGCTGATCAGCCGCGGTTCCGGCACGGTCACGCTCGCCACCTGATTGAGCGGCATTTGTGCGCCATAGGCTTCCACTATCACCGGATCGAGCAGATGCGCCGAGGCGCGCCCCGTGCGCAATCCCGACAGCTCCGCCTTCAACGCGGCAATCGCGCCCTGCATCCGGCGTTTGATCTCGTTGATATCGTAGACTGCTTCTGCCATGGCGTTTCCCCCGTAAGACGGCGCACGACGCTCGTGACGGCCTTTCGCGGCTAGCCGACGACGGTCGCCCTACCCTTGCCGCACAATACTGCCGCAATTGCGCCCGGATCACGGAGCGAAAAAACGATGATAGGCATCCGGTTCTCGCGGGCAAGCGCGAAGGCGGCGCCGTCCATGACCCTCAAATCCTTTTCAATCGCCTCCTGGTGCGTGAGGCGCTCATAGCGCGTGGCCTTCGGGTCCTTCTTCGGATCGGCGGTATAGACGCCGTCGACATTGGTCGCCTTCAGGACCACTTCGCAATCGAGTTCCGCCGCCCGCAGGACCGCAGTGGTGTCGGTGGTAAAATACGGGTTGCCGGTGCCGGCAGCGAGCAGCACCACGCGGCCCTTGCCGAGGTTCTTGATCGCGCGCTTGCGGTTATAGGTTTCGCAGACCGTGGTCATGGCCAGCGCCGAAAGCGTGCGCGCCTCGTGGCCCTGGCGCTCGATTGCCGCTTCGAGCACCAGGCAATTCATCACGGTCGCCAGCATGCCCATGGTATCGCCCACGGGGCGCGGCACGCCGCGCGCCGACACCTCGACGCCGCGAAAAATGTTGCCGCCGCCAACGACCACGCCGAGCTCGATGCCGAGCCTTGCCGCCGCCACGAGATCGGCGGCAAGCCGTTCCACCATGGCCTGGTCGATGCCGAACTCCTTGTCGCCGGACAGGGCTTCGCCGGACAGTTTGACGATCGCGCGTCGGTAGGCCGGTTTACTCATCGCTTCCGATCCCCCGGCGATGGCCGCTTCAATCAGCTTTGTCCCGCCGTCGCCGCGACTTCAGCGGCGAAGTCGGTTTCCTTCTTCTCGATTCCCTCGCCGAGCGCAAAACGCACAAAGCCGCTCACCTTGATCGGCGCGCCGACCTTGCCCTCGGCCTCCTTGAGCGCCTGCGCCACGCTCTTCTTGCCGGAATCGTCGAAGATGAAAGGCTGCTCGAGCAAGGTCTGTTCCTTGTAGAAAGTCTTGAGGCCGGACTCGACGATCTTCTCGATCATCGCCTCGGGCTTGCCTTGCTGGCGAAACTTGTCGGCGAGAATATCCTTCTCGCGCTTGACCACCGCCGGATCGACGCCGGACGGATCGACCGAAATCGGATTGGTCGAGGCGATGTGCATCGCCACCTGGCGCCCGACCGCGGCAAGCTCATCGGCCTTGCCGGTCGATTCCAAACCGACCAGGACGCCGATGCGGCCGAGGCCGTCGGTAACGGAGGCGTGCACGTAGTTGCCGATCACGCCCTTGCCGACGCTGACGCTGCCGGCGCGGCGCAAGGTCATGTTCTCGCCGATCTTGGCGATGGTGTCGGAAATCGACTCGGCAACCGTGATGCTGCCGGCTTTTGCCGCGTTGATTTTCTCCACGTCGGTGCCGGCGGTGAGCGCCACATCGGCGATCATCTTCACCAGGCCCTGGAACAGGTCGTTGCGGGCGACGAAGTCGGTTTCCGAATTCACTTCCACCACCACGCCCTTGCCGCCGGAGACGGCGACGCCGATCAGGCCTTCGGCGGCGACACGGCCGGCTTTCTTGGCGGCCTTGGACAGCCCCTTCTTGCGCAGCCAATCGACCGCGGCCTGCATGTCGCCTTTGCTCTCGCCAAGCGCCGACTTGCAATCCATCATACCGGCGCCGGTCGTCTCGCGCAGCTCCTTGACCATCTGGGCGGTAATATTCGTCATCGGTGACCTTCTTCTTCGTCAGTAGCCGACCTCAAATGTGGTGACGGCGGCCCATCGTCTCAAGCCGAGCGCGATTACTCGGCTTCCGCCGTCAACTCCTTGGCCTTGGCGATCCAGCCCGGCACGCGACCGGGCAGGCCGACCTCTTCGCCGACATTGTGGGCGGCTTTCTCGTTGAGCTCGGCGATCTGCGAATAGTGGAAGATGCCGAGGTCGTTGAGCTGCTTCTCGATCGCGCCGGACACGCCGGGCAGCTTCTTCAGGTCGTCGGCGACGCCGCGCGGACCCGGCAATTGTTCGAAGCCGAGGTCGGCGGCCGCGGGCGCCGTCGGGATCACTTCCGTGACCACCGGCTTTTCGGCGGCGCCGATGTCGATGCCCATCTCGCCCTGCGCGCGCGAGATGCCGTCGATTGCCGCCTTGGCGATGAGATCGCAGTAGAGCGTGACGGCGCGGCTCGCGTCGTCATTGCCCGGCACCACATAGGTGATGCCGTTGGGGTCGCAATTGGTGTCGACGATGGCGGCGACCGGAATGCCGAGACGCTGGGCCTCCTTGATCGCGATGTCTTCCTTGTTGGTGTCGATGACGAACAGGAGATCGGGCACGCCGCCCATGTCCTTGATGCCGCCGAGCGAGCGGTCGAGCTTGTCGCGCTCGCGCTGCATGGTCAGCCGCTCTTTCTTGGTGTAGCCGCCGGATTCGCCCGAATTGAGCATCTCGTCGAGCTTGCGCAGCCGCGAAATCGAACCCGAGATCGTCTTCCAGTTGGTGAGCGTGCCGCCGAGCCAGCGCGAATTGACGTAGTACTGCGCCGACTGCTTGGCGGCCTCGGCGATGGCGTCCTGCGCCTGACGCTTGGTGCCGACGAAGAGGATGCGGCCGCCCTTGGCGACGGTATCGCTCACCGCCTGCAGCGCGCGATGCAGCATCGGCACGGTCTGCGCGAGATCGACGATGTGGATGTTGTTGCGGGTGCCGAAGATGTATTGCCCCATCTTCGGGTTCCAGCGGTGGGCCTGATGGCCGAAATGAACGCCAGCCTCCAGAAGCTGACGCATGGAAAAGTCAGGAAGCGACATAAGTCATTCTCCGGTTGATCCGCCGCGGACGGTTGTGAGCCCTTGAAGGGGCCACCGGACGGCCTTTTTGACCCATTGTCGGGGCCTAAAGCCATGCGTCCGCGTGAGTGATGCCGCGGCTTATATAGGGGCTGTTTTCGGGACGCAAGGCAGAGCGTCCGAGGACGGCGAAAGCCCGAATTCTCCCCCGTTCGTCCCCGCGCAAGCGGGGACCCAGGGCTATGAGGCCAAGACTGGATGCCCGCGTCCGCGGGCACGAACGGACAATAACTACAGCGCCTCGACCTGCACCACGCCCGGCACGGCCTTGATGGCGCCGGCGATCTGCGGCGAGACCTTAAAGCGGCCGGGCAGCTTCACCTCGACCTCGGTGCCTTTCTCCAGCATCAATACCATGCTCACCTCGCCGTCGCCGTTCGACGAAGCGGAGCGGGTAACCGGCTCGAGCCGCTTGGCGACCGCCTCGATCGGCGTCTGGTTGCGCAGGAAGACCCTCAAGCCCTGCGCCAGATTGGCCGCCGCCGAATCGAGCGGCTCGGCCGACTGGACGCGCGCGCGCACCTCGTCGCCCTGGACTTCCGCGGAGAGAAACAGAAGCGCGGCATTGCCGGGCGAGAGCAGATCGCGGTGCTCGGCAAGGCCTTCGGCGAAAATAACCGCCTCGTAATGGCCGCTCGCATCGGAGAGGCCGATGATGCCCATCTTGCTGCCGGTGCGCGTGCGCCGCTCGGTGCGCGCGACCACGGTGCCGGCAACGCGTCCTGCGGTCGCGCCGTTCTTCACCGCGCGGGAGAACTCGGCCCAGGACTGCACGCGCAGCTTCTTCAACACGGCAGCATAATCGTCGAGCGGATGGCCGGACAGGAAGAAGCCGACCGCCTCGTATTCGCGGCGCAGCCGCTCGGCTGGCAGCCAGGGCTCGACCTGCGGCAGCACCATCTGTTCGCGCGCGCCGCCGCCGCCGAACAACTCGCTCTGCCCGACCGCGGCGGTGTCGTGCGCGCGCTGGGCCCGCGCCAGCACGGCATCGACGGCGGCGAGAACGCGGGCGCGGTTCGGCTCGAACTCATCGAAGGCGCCGGCGGCGGTCAGGCTTTCGAGCACGCGCTTGTTGATGGCGCGCGGATTGACGCGCGCGGCAAAATCGCCGAGGTCGGCAAACTTGCGGCCGTCGCGCGCCGCCACAATCGCCTCGACCGCCTGCCTGCCGACGCCTTTGAGCGCGGCGAGCGCATAGATGATGGTGTCGTTCTCGACGTCGAATTCGACGCCGGAGCGGTTCACCGACGGCGGATCGAGGCGGATGCCCAACCGCTCCACCTCGGCGCGGAATTCGGCGAGCTTGTCGGTATTGCCGAGATCAAGCGTCATGGTCGCGGCGAGGAATTCGACGGGGAAATTCGCCTTCATGTAGGCGGTCTGGTAGGCGACCAGCGCGTAAGCCGCGGCATGGCTCTTGTTGAAGCCGTATTCGGCGAAGCGCTCGAGCAGATCGAAGATGGCGTCGGCCTGCGATTTCTCGACGCCGCGCTCGACGCAGCCGGAGACGAAGCGCTCGCGCTGCGCCCGCATCTCCTTCATGATCTTCTTGCCCATGGCGCGGCGCAGGAGGTCGGCTTCGCCGAGCGAATAACCGGCGAGGATCTGCGCCGCCTGCATCACCTGTTCCTGGTAGATGATGACGCCGAAGGTTTCCTTGAGGATCGGCTCGAGCTTGGGGTGGATATAGTCCGGCCGCTCCATGCCGTGTTTGCGCGCGCAATAGGTCGGGATGTTGGCCATCGGGCCCGGCCGGTACAGCGCAACCAGCGCGATGATGTCCTCGAAACGGTCGGGGCGCATGTCGAGCAGCGCGCGGCGCATGCCCGCGCTTTCCAGTTGGAATATGCCGACCGCTTCGGCTGCGGCGAGCAGCTCGTAGGTCTTCTGGTCGTCGAGCGGGATGGTGGCGAGATCGATCTCGACGCCGCGGCGGCGCACCAGCTCGACGGCCTTTTCCAGCACCGTGAGTGTCTTCAGGCCGAGAAAGTCGAATTTCACCAGCCCGGCCTGCTCCACCCACTTCATGTTGAACTGGGTCACCGGCATGTCGGATTTCGGATCGCGATAGAGCGGCACCAGTTCGGCCAGCGGCCGGTCGCCGATGACGATGCCGGCGGCGTGCGTCGAGGCGTGGCGGTTCAAGCCCTCGAGCTTCTTGGCGATGTCGAAGGCGCGCTTGACCACCGGGTCGCCGTCGCGCTCGGCCTGCAGCTTCGGCTCGTCGTCGATGGCACGCGCGAGCGTCACCGGATTGGCCGGGTTCTGCGGCACCAGCTTGCACAGCTTGTCCACCTGCCCGTAAGGCATCTGCAGCACGCGGCCGACGTCGCGCAGCACGCCGCGCGCCTGCAAGGTGCCGAAGGTGATGATCTGCGCCACCTGGTCGCGGCCGTAGCGCTCCTGCACGTAGCGGATCACCTCGTCGCGGCGGTCCTGGCAGAAGTCGATGTCGAAGTCGGGCATCGACACGCGCTCGGGATTGAGGAAGCGCTCGAACAGCAGGCCGAAGCGGATCGGATCGAGATCGGTGATGGTGAGCGCATAGGAGACGAGCGAACCGGCGCCGGAACCGCGGCCGGGACCGACCGGGATGCCCTTCGACTTGGCGTGCTGGATGAAATCCGAAACGATGAGGAAATAGCCCGGATATTTCATCTTCTCGATGACGCCGAGTTCGAAGTCGAGCCGCTCGCGGTATTCATCCTCGGTGTGGCCGGGGGCAACGCCCGCGGTGGTGAGGCGCTGGATCAGCCCGGCCTCGGCGCGGCGGCGCAGTTCGGCGGCCTCGTCGGCGGCGACCTCGCCAACGGTGAAGCGCGGCAGGATCGGTTGGTGGGTGCGTGGGCGGAAGGCGCAGCGCTCGGCGATGTCGACGCTGGAAGCGACCGCTTCCGGCAAATCGGCAAACAATTCAACCATTTCCGCCCGGGTCTTGAAGCGATGCTCGGGCGTCAATTGACGCCGCTCGCTCTCGGCGAGCAGCCGGCCCTCGGCGATGCAGATCAGCGCATCGTGAGCTTCGTAATCGGCGGCGGTGGCGAAGAACGGTTCGTTGCTGGCGACCAGCGGGATCGATTTGGCATAGGCGAGTTCGATCAGCAGCGGCTCGCTGCGCCGCTCGCTTTGCCGGCCGTGGCGCTGCAATTCGACATAGAGGCGGTCGGCGAACAGCGCATGCAACGCGTCGAGCCGCGCCGCGGCGAGATGGCTTTGCCCGGCGGCGATCGCGGTATCGAGCGGGCCGCCGGGGCCGCCGGTCAAGGCGATGATGCCGTCGGTCTCGCCGGCCAGCCATTCGAGCTTGAGATGCGGCGGCTCGTTCGGCGGCGTCTCCAGGAAGGCGCGCGAGTTGAGCCGCATCAGGCTGCGATAGCCGGCCTCGCGTGCGGCCAGCAGCACGACGTGCGGCCAGTCCTGCGGCCCGCCGCCGTTGCGGCGGCCGTGATCGGTGTCGCCGAAATCGAGCGCCAGCGCGCAGCCGACGATCGGCTGGATGCCGACGCTGGCGAGCTTCTCGGAAAATTCCAGCGCCCCGAACATGTTGCCGGTGTCGGTGAGCGCCAATGCGGCCTGCTTGTCGGCCTTGGCGAGTTCGGCAAGCCGCGCAATGGGGAGCGCGCCCTCGAGCAGCGAATAGGACGAGTGCACGTGCAAGTGCACGAAATCGAGCGCGGCCATTTGTGATTCCCTCACGACCGAGAGTGAGGACCGCGGCGGTCCGTGTCCACCGCTTGAGGCGCATGCCCCTAAACTTTCCCCGTCATCCTGAGGCGCGCGCAAGCCCGCGATGACAGGCTCGCCGGCGGCGGGCGCGACCCTAAACTGGCGGCGTCAGAGACTACCCAGCACCTGCGACCAGATGGCGATCATGCCGACGAACAGCGCCAGCGATGCCAGCGCGGCGGCTTCCTGGATCATGGCTTTGAACATGGCTTTCTCCCCGGAACAGAGAGCGAACATAGTTCATGGTCTGTTCCGAGTCAAGCAGGGCCGCGCACGCGCGGAAATAGCAAATAAAACAAACCGTTAGCTTGATAATCTCTCCTAAAACGGCAGCCGGGCCGCGATCATTCCAGCTCCACCACCACGCCTTCCCGCAGCGTCACCCGCCGGTCCATGCGCGCGGCAAGCTCCATGTTGTGGGTGGCGATGATGGTGGCGAGGCCCGAGGCGCGCACCAGTTGCGTCAGCGCCGCAAAGACATGATCGGCGGTGTGCAAGTCCAAGTTCCCCGTCGGCTCGTCGGCGAGCAGGATGCGCGGCGCATTGGCCACCGCCCGCGCGATCGCCACCCGCTGCTGCTCGCCGCCGGACAGTTCCGCTGGGCGGTGATGAAGCCGCTCGCTCAGGCCCAGATAGCCCAATAGCTCCATCGCGCGCGTCTTCGCCTCCGAGCGGCGTAAGCCGCGGATCATCTGCGGCAGCAGCACGTTTTCCAGCGCCGAAAACTCCGGCAGCAGATGATGCGACTGGTAGACGAAGCCGATTTCCTTGCGGCGGATGCGGGTGCGCTCGGTATCGGGCAGGATCGCGGTCGCCCGCCCGTCGATATAGACGTCGCCGCGGTCGGGGTGCTCGAGCAGGCCGGCGATGTGCAGCAGCGTCGATTTGCCGGCGCCGGACGGCGCCACCAGCGCCACAGACTGCCCGGCCCAGATCGCCAGATCGGCGCCGTTGAGGATGTGCAGCGTAGCGTCGCCCTGGCGGTAGTGGCGCTCGACGTCGTGCAGGAACAGGATGGGGATGTCCTCGTCCTGCGTCTCCTCGACGATTTCGACCTCTTCCATCACGACAGCGTCACTCATAGCGCAGCGCCTCCACCGGATCGAGGCGCGCCGCGCGCCAGGACGGATAGAGCGTCGCCAAAAGCGACAGGGTCAGAGCCATCACCACCACCGCCGTGGTTTCGGCGGTGTCCATGTCGGCAGGCAGGTGCGAGAGGAAATAGAGTTCCGGCGAGAACAGTTCGGTATTGGTGAGCCAGGAGAGGAACTGGCGGATGTTCTCGATGTTGAGGCAGACGACGACGCCGAGCAAGAAACCGACCAGCGTGCCGACGACGCCGATCGCGGCGCCGGTGATCAGGAAGACACGCATGATCGCGCCCTGCGTTGCCCCCATGGTGCGCAAGATGGCGATGTCCTGGCCCTTGTCCTTCACCAGCATGATGAGGCCGGAAACGATGTTGAGCGCGGCGACGAGGACAATGAGAGTCAGGATGAGGAACATCACATTGCGCTCGACCTGCAGCGCGTTGAAGAAGGTGGCGTTGCGCTGGCGCCAGTCGATCATGAAGATCGGCCGCTGCGCCGCCTCCTGCACCGCCTTGCGGTAGCTGTCGACGCGGTCGGGATTGTCGGTATAGACCTCGATCGCGGTGACATCGCCGGCGCGGTTGAAATAGGCCTGCGCCTCCTTGAGCGGCATGAAGACGAAGGCGGAATCGTATTCCGACATGCCGATCTCGAACACCGCCGCGATCTTGTAGACCTTGATGCGCGGCGTCGTTCCCATCGGCGTCACCGCGCCGCGCGGCGCCACCAGCGTGATGTTGTCGCCGGAGCGCAGCGACAGTTGATCGGCGAGCCGCCGCCCGATGGCGACGCCCTGCCCGTCGTCAAAGCCCTGTAGCGTGCCCTGCTTGATGTTCCTGGCCACCGAGGGAAGCTTTTCCAGGTCGGCAAGGCGGATGCCGCGGATGAGCACGCCGCCGGCGTTGAACGGCGAAGACGCCAGCGCCTGGCCCTCGACGATGGGCGCGGCGAGGCGGATGCCCGGCACCTTGGCGATGCGCGCGGCGACCTCCTCCCAATCGGTGAGCGGCTTTTCCAGCGGCTGGATCAGCAGATGGCCGTTAAGGCCGAGGATCTTGTCGAGCAGCTCCTTGCGGAAGCCGTTCATCACCGCCATGACGATGATCAGCGTGGCGACGCCGAGCATGATGCCGAGGAAGGAAAACCCGGCGATCACCGAGATGAATCCTTCCTTGCGCCGCGCCCGCAGGTAGCGCAGCGACAGCATCCATTCGAACGGCGAGAAGGGCCGCGTACCGCTGGGCTCGGTCATTGATTGTTTGGTCCCGTCGCCGGATTTTCACACGATTCGGGCGCTTTCAAGCCCTCACGCCCGCGCAAAGTGCTTGGCGGCACACAGGATTTTTGCAGTGGTCATTCCGGGGCGCCGCGCAGCGGCGAGCCCGGAATCCAGGGCCCAAACGCAAAGCTTTGCCGTATCGCTTTGGATTCCGGGCTCGCGGCCGGAGCCTGCGGTCGGGCCGGCCTTCGGCCGGACCCGTTGGGCGCGCCCCGGAATGATGGATCACCCGCTCAGTAAATCCAGCGCCGCCGCCGGGCTCATCATCTCGCGGTCGCCGCCCGAGCGTTTCTTGACCTCGACCTTGCCCTCGGCGAGCCCGCGCGGGCCGATCAGCACCTGCCAGGGGATGCCGATCAGGTCGGCGGTTGCGAATTTCGCCCCCGGCCGCTCGTCGAGGTCGTGATAGAGCACCTCGACGCCCTTCTTCGTGAGTTCCGCGTACAGCCCTTCGCAGGCGGCGTCGGTCGCGCCATCGCCCTGCTTGAGGTTGAGGATCGCCACCTTGAATGGCGCCACCGGCTCCGGCCAGATGATGCCGGCCTCGTCATGGGACGCCTCGATGATGGCGGCGACCAGCCGGCTCGGCCCGATGCCGTAGGAGCCGCTGTGCACCGGCACTTCCTTGCCGTCAGGGGTGGCCACCACCGCCTTCATCGGCTCGGAATATTTGGTGCCGAAATAGAAGATATGGCCGACCTCGATGCCGCGCGCCGACATCTGCTTGTCGGCGGGGATTTTGGCAAAGGCCGCGGCGTCGTGCATGTCGGAGGTCGCGGCGTAATGCGAGGTCCATTTGTCGACGATCTGCTGCAAGGCGGCGGCATCGTCGAAATTCACGTCCGGACCGGGCACGGCGAAATCGAGATAGTCGCGGTGGCAGAACACTTCCGACTCGCCGGTGGAAGCAAGGATGATGAATTCGTGCGACAGATTGCCGCCGATCGGCCCGGATTCCGCGCGCATCGGGATCGACTTCAAGCCGAGCCGTGAGAACGTGCGCAGATAGGCGACGAACATCTTGTTGTAGGAATGCTGCGCGCCCGCCTGGTCGACGTCGAACGAATAGGCATCCTTCATGAGGAATTCGCGCCCGCGCATGACGCCGAAGCGCGGCCGCACCTCGTCGCGGAATTTCCACTGGATGTGATAGAGATTGAGCGGCAGGTCCTTGTACGAGCGCACATAGGCGCGGAAGATCTCGGTGATCATCTCCTCGTTGGTCGGCCCGTAGAGCATGTCGCGCTCGTGGCGATCCTTGATGCGCAGCATCTCCTTGCCGTAGGCGTCGTAGCGGCCGCTCTCGCGCCACAGATCCGCCGACTGGATGGTCGGCATCAGCAATTCGATGGCGCCGGAACGGTTCTGCTCCTCGCGCACGATGTCGCTGATTTTCTGCAGCACGCGGAAGCCGAGCGGCAGGAAGGCGTAGATGCCGGCGGCCTCCTGGCGCAACATGCCGGCGCGCAGCATCAGCCGGTGCGAGACGATCTCCGCCTCTTTCGGCGTTTCGCGTAAGGTCGGCAGGAAATAACGGGACAGGCGCATCGCAAAAATTCCGGAATCGGCGGGGATTTGGCGCCCCTTGTGAAAGCTGAACGGCAGGAAAAACACAAGAGGAGCGCTGGAATAACATGCCGCCGGCGGCGTCATTAGGGTATAAAGGCATCGGAAGGATGGCGTGGTCCATGCGTCGGCTACTGCGGCGAAGCGTGACGTTGCTGGCGATCTATGCGGTCGCGCTGAACGTCATTTTCCTGGGGCTGGCGCCGATCGCCGGCAATGCCGCAGCGCTCGATCCGTTCTCCGTCATTTGCCACAGCGTCACCGGCACGCAGGGCGACGCAGCGCCGAAATCCGGCCTCATCCCCGGCCACGCCTGCGAGCACTGCAACCTGTGCAGCGCCGCGGCCCCGCCGCCGGCGCCCGACGTCGCTTTTAATATCGACCTCGGACCGGCCCGCGTTCTGCAGGTGCTGCGTCCAGCCTCGGCGCCGACGCATGCCGGCGTCACCTCCAATCCCAAGCTCGCCAGAGGTCCTCCGCGTCTCGTCTGACATGCGGCCGCGCCCGCGCGGCCCTCACTCTTTCATGTCCTGACGAATCCGGAGTGACCTTATGTCCAACCGCTTTCTGTATGCGGCCCTGTGCGGGGCTGCGGCCGTGCTCGTGACGACTGCTGCGCGCAGCCACGAGATCGTCGGCAATCGCATGTTTCCGGCAACCCTGGCGATCGACGATCCCGGCGTCGCCGACGAACTGTCGCTGCCGACGGTTTCCGCGTTCAAGACCGGCGACGACCCGTCGGTCAAGGAGCTCGATATCTCCGGCGAATATTCCAAGCGCATCACCGAGGATTTCGCCGTCTCGTTCTCACCGACCTGGACGCGCCTGTCGCCGCCGGGCGGGCCGATGATGAGCGGGGCCAGCGGCTTCCAGAACCTGGAAACCACGTTCAAATACCGCCTCTATAAAAACCCCGAGCATGAATTCGTCATGTCGGCCGGCCTCAATATCGAATGGGGCGGCAGCGGCGCGCAGGATGTCGGCGCCGACCGTTTCACCACCTACACGCCGACGTTCTATTTCGGCAAAGGCCTCGGCGACCTGCCGATCGGCTGGATGCGCGCCTTCGCCGTCACCGGACAGGTGGGCTATGCATTCCCCAGTTCGACCGCGACGGTGACCTTCGACCCCGACAGCGGCGATATCGACACCGAGTTCAATCCGCGCGTTCTGGTCTGGGGCGCGACGCTTCAGTACAGCATGCCGTATCTGAAAGCCTCGGTCGTCGATCTCGGCCTGCCGGATTTCTTCAATCACCTCATTCCGCTGGTCGAGGCCTCGCTGGAAGCGCCGGTCGCCAACACGCTCAGCTCCGGCACGGTGACAACCGGCACCATCAATCCGGGCGTCATTTACGTCGGCAGCTCCTATCAGGTCGGCGTCGAAGCGATGATCCCGATCAATCGCCAAAGCGGCACCTCAGTCGGCGTTATCGGCCAACTGCATTTCTTCCTCGACGACATTTTCCCCGACAGCATCGGCAAGCCGATCTTCGGCGGCACCCTCGCATCCGAAAGGTCAATCCGATGAGCAGGCACCGTCTCGCCGTTTTCGTCGCAATCCCGATGGCGGCGCTGTTCATCGCGGCGCGAGCCGACGCGCATGCCATGCTCGATCATGCGCAACCCGCGGTCGGCAGCACCGTTGCCGCGCCGAAATCGGTCACTCTGTGGTTCACCGAATCGCTCGAACCCGCCTTTTCCACGATCGAGGTGCGCAACGCGCAAGGCGCTGCCGTGCAGGCCGGCAAGGCGACCGTCGATGCGGCGGACCGCACGGAGCTGCGCGTTCCGCTCAAAACGCTGCCGCCGGGGACCTACAAGGTGATCTGGCGTGTGCTCTCGGTGGATACGCACCGCACGCAGGGGGACTTCACCTTCAGCGTCGGCCGTTAGGCGCGGCTTGGTTTGCGCATGATCGATCCGCTCATCCTGGTGCGCGCCGTGCACTTTGCCGCAACCGCGCTTGCGGCAGGCACGGTGGTCTTTCTCGTGCTCGTTGCCGAGCCGGTCTTTGGCGCGGCCGGGGCCGGACAGGAATGGGCCGCCTACCGGCGCTGCGGGCGCTGGCTCACCTGGACCGGGCTCGCTGTCGCCATCGGCTCGGGCGCGGTCTGGCTTGTCTGGCTGGCATCCGACATTTACGGCGCCTCGCTGCTCAATGTCTGCCTGCACGGCGGCGCCTGGTCGGTGCTCAACGAAACGCGCTTCGGCGCGGTGTCGACGATCCGGCTCGGTCTTGCCGTGCTGCTTGGCGGCCTCGTGCTGTGGCCGGCGACGCGCTGGCTGCAGCTCGCCGTGGCCGCGGGCTTCATCGGCTCGCTGGCGCTGATCGGTCATGCCGGCGCCACGCCCGGCATC
>Ga0335083_10003567_pt1 | contig 20095 bp, 18 predicted proteins | sample Lox_Sample_42_FD_206716 | JGI IMG/M metagenome (GOLD analysis project Ga0335083, IMG submission 206716) | Soil microbial communities from Loxahatchee National Wildlife Refuge, Florida, United States - Lox_Sample_4.2 | ecosystem: Environmental > Terrestrial > Soil > Wetlands | place: USA...
TTCGGCCTTGCCGTCGACTTTCTCCAGCGCCTGGTAGATCGGCACGGTGCCGATGGGGACCGGGGAGTTGCGGATGATCCACTCGCGCGTCTCGTGGATATGCTTGCCGGTGGACAGGTCCATGACGGTGTCGCCGCCCCAGCGGATCGCCCAGGTCATCTTCTCCACCTCTTCCGCGACGCCGGAGGTCAGCGCCGAGTTTCCGATATTTGCGTTGATCTTCACCAGGAAGTTGCGGCCGATGATCATCGGCTCGGACTCGGGGTGATTGATGTTCGCCGGGATGATGGCGCGGCCGCGCGCCACCTCCTCGCGAACGAACTCGGGAGTGATCTGCGCCGGAATCGCTGCTCCGAATGCCTGGCCGGGATGCTGCTTGGTCAGAAGCTCGGAGAGCAGGTCGCGACGCTGATTTTCGCGGATCGCGATGAACTCCATCTCCGGCGTTACGGTGCCGCGCCGCGCATAGTGCATCTGCGACACGTTGGCGCCCGGCTTCGCACGGCGCGGTCGGCACTTGAGTTCGAAGCGCATCTCGGCAAGCCGCGAGTCGTGCAGGCGCTTGACCGCGTAACTCGAGCTCGGGCCCGGCAGCTCCTCCGTGTCGCCGCGCTCCTCGATCCACTGCGCGCGCAGCGCATGCAGCCCGCGGCGGACATCGATCTTCGCCTGCGGGTCGGTGTAAGGGCCGGAGGTGTCGTAGAGGAAAACCGGCGGGTTCTTTTCCGTCCCGAACGAAGCCGGAGTGTCAGACAGAGAGATCTCGCGCATCGGCACGCGGATATCGGCGCGGCTGCCTTGTATGTACACCTTGCGCGAGTTGGGCAGCGGCTGGACGGCGCCATCGTCGATGTGCGCGGTGGCGGCGAGAAATCTGGGATTGGCAACCATGGTTCGCTCCTCTGGGATGATGGAGCGGAGCGAGAGCTAAACGGCGCTTCGCAACGCTTCCCTACGGCGGCATTACCCGCATCAGGTGTTGAGGGTATCTCTCACCCGCGCACGAGACTGGACTCGTGCAGCAGGACCCCTAACGCAGCCTCAACGCTACGCCAAAGCGCCTGCCTTGGCAAGAAACGGGCGGCGCGAGAGCGCTACTGCCGCCACGCACGACCGGCGGAATGAGGCATCATGCCGCACCATGCAATCTGACATGCTTCAGTCGAGCGATCGCGACCCGTGTCTGCGTCCCTCAGCGCAAGCGCGCGATGGCCTCCAGCTGACGAGCGACTCGCCAGGCACCCGCTCGGCATGGGCAAAGGGGATCGGTTGGGCGGAGGGGCAAGCGGCAGCCGCCGCGGTAGCCTATGACGCGTGCGCAATGCGCGCCAGGCTTCCATCGCCAGATCGCCCATGAGACCGATTCTGCTCGTCAACAGGCCGGGCGGCGGCTCGCCGATCCGGCACCACGGGTCTCGTGCCGTGGCAAGTCGGGCGCGACCGGCGCCTTCCGGCGCACTAGGAAACACTCTCAACTTTAGTGCGCAACTCGGTGAATTTGCTACAATCCGGCATCCTTCTTGCGCTCGCCCGGTCGAACCTTCGCGCCCATGGACGTAGAACAGGCCCGGTACAACATGATCGAGAGCCAGATCCGCACGTGGGAGGTGCTGGATCAGCGTGTGCTCGATATGCTGTTCACGGTGAAACGCGAGGAGTACGTCCCGGAGAAATGGCGCTCCCTGGCGTTCGTCGACACCGAGATCCCCCTCGGACAAGGCGAGGTCATGCTGGCCCCCAAGCTCGAGGCCCGCATGCTGCAGGAGCTGACGCTGAAACCACAAGATCGGGTGCTCGAGGTGGGCACCGGCAGCGGATACATGACCGCGCTGCTTGCGGCGCTTGCGGGGCATGTCTATAGCGTCGAGATCCGCCCCGACCTGTCCGAATCCGCTCGCGCCAGGCTTGCCGCCCACGATGTGCGCAACGTTACCTTGGAGGTCGGCGACGCCGGCCGGGGTTGGTCGCGGCACGCACCCTACGATGCCATCTTGCTTACCGGATCCGTGCCGATATTGCCAAAGGAGCTCGACGCCCAGCTCAGGCCCCAGGGCCGCCTGCTCGCCGTCGTGGGAGACCCGCCGGTGATGACGGCGCACCTGGTGACGCATATTGCGGACGGGGCCTACAACGACATCGGGCTGTTCGAGACTTGTATCGCGCCGTTGCGCAACGTGCCGCAGCCCGAGCGTTTTGTGTTCTGAATTCCGGCACGGGGGCCTCGGTAGCGCCGGCGATGAAAGAGATTGCAACAATCGAGAGGAAGAAGATGCGCCTGAAAGCTCTTGCCTGGCTGGTACTCGGTTTGGGTTCTGGATACGCAGCGGCGGATGACCTGATCACGTCCTATAACGACGGGCTGCAATCGGACCCCGCGTTCGCCGCGGCCCGGTCGAGCTATGAGGCTTCGAAGGAAAGGTTGGTGCAAGGGCGCGCGCTGTTCCTACCGAACATCAATGTGACCGCCAACGCAAATTACACGACCGCGGACTACAAGTACTTCAACAACAACAATCCCAACTCCAGTTTCGTCTCAGGCAATCAGAATTGGCCCAGCTGGGGCGCCGGGCTGAACATCACGCAGCCACTGCTGCACCTCCAGAACAATGCGGTATACGACCAGTCCCAGATCCAGGTCGCCCAAGCCGAGAGCCAGCTCGCATTCGCCGGGCAGGACCTGATGATCCGGGTCGCGCAAGCCTATTTCGATATCCTGGTGGCGGAATACCAGCTCGAGACGGTCAAGGCGCAGAAGGCGGCCACGGCCGAGCAGCTAGCGCAAGCCAAGCGCAACTTCCAGGTCGGTACGGCCACCATCACCGACACCTACGACGCACAGGCCCGCTACGACTTGGTGGTGGCCCAGGAGCTTACCGCGGTCAACGACATCGAAGTGAAGCGGCAGGCGCTGCGGCAGATCACCGGCCGGCTGCCCGGGCCCCTTGCGCGGCCACAGGGCCAGATCATCCTCAGCCCGCCGGAACCCAACGACATGGAAGCGTGGGTCCAAGCGGCCTACGGCAACAGCCTGCAGGTACAGATCGCGAAACAGAACTTCGATCTGGCAGCCAAGGAAGTGGAGCGGAACCGCGCCGCGAACTACCCGACGATAGACGCGGTTGCATCTGCTACCTATAACACGCAAAACGCCAGCCAATTTGTCATCGGGCAAACGATCACGAACGGGACCATCGGACTGCAGCTCAACTATCCCCTGTACCAGGGCGGCGCGATCACTTCCAAAGTGCGCGAAGCGATCGCGAACAAGACCAAGTCCGAGCAGGATTACGAGGGTGCGAAACGCACCGTGGCCCAGACGACGCGGCAGGCCTTCCTCGCGGTCAAGACCGGCCTGGCCGAGATCGAAGCCCTGAGGCAAGCGGTTGCATCCAACCAGCTCTCGGTGGATGCGAGCAAGCTCGGCCAAGAGGTGGGGGTCCGCACCGAGGTCGACGTGCTCAATGCCCAGCAGCTGCTGTACAGCGCTCAGCGCGACCTGATCCAGGCCTACTACGTCACCATCGTCGGCCAGCTCAAGCTGAAACAATCCGTCGGCAGACTGACCCCGGTCGACCTGGACAACGTCAATAAGCTGCTCAGGCCCGTGAATTAGCGCGGCGGGCGGCGCTGCCGCGGACCATCGGCAGGAGGTCATGACCGGGGAAGCGGCGCAACCCGACTCGGCGCTCCGCCAACGGAAGAAGGCGCTGCGCAGGCAGATCCTAGCGCGGCGCTCCGGGCTAGACCCGGCGGAGCGCTCGCGCGCCGGCCGCCTGATCACCTCAACGTTGCTGGGGCTCGCCGAGTTCCAGCGGGCACGCTGCGTCCTGGCTTATCTCTCGTTCGGCAGCGAGTTCGGGACGCGCGATTTCGTGAGCGCTCTCCAATCGCGCGGCTACACCTTGGTCTTGCCGCGCATCGACCTCCCAGGCCGCCGCCTGACGCTGCATCGGGTGGACGATCCGGAGGCGGATACGGTGCCGGGGTTGTGGGGCATTCAAGAGCCGAATCCGCAGCGCTGCCCGCTCGCGGAGGGCACGGAGATCGACGCAGTGCTGGTGCCGGGTGTCGCCTTCACTCCCGATGCCGAGCGTCTTGGTTATGGCGGTGGCTTCTACGACACCCTCATCCGTGAGTGGGAAGCGCGTCCGCCGCTCATCGCTGCCGCTTTCGATCTGCAGGTCGTCGATGTATTGCCGCTCGGTCCGGGCGACCAGCCGATCGACGCCGTGGTGACTGAATCGCGAATCTATCGACGCTAGCGCGGCGTCAGCATCGCCACGATGCGCTCGGCTGCGCCCTGGTGCTGGCGCATCAGTGCCTGACCGGCTTCACCCATGCGGCTACGGCGATCGGGATTCGCCAATAGCTCCCCGAGCACCCGCCCCAGTTCGCGTTCGTCGCGCAACTGCATGGCGGCGCCGGCTTCCACCGCGAGGCGCGTCGCTTCCGCGAAGTTGAACGTATGCGGGCCGACCAGGACGGGTTTCCCAACCGCGCAAGCCTCCAACAGGTTCTGACCGCCTAGCGGCTCCAGGCTACCCCCGATGAAGGCGAGGTCGCAGGACGCATAGAAAGCGTAGAGCTCGCCCAGGCTGTCGCCCAGGAAGACCGATGTGGTTGCGTCGACCGGCCGTTCCTCACTGCGCCGTTGATATGCCACTCCGCGCTGCGCCAGCAGTCTCGCCACCGCGTCGAACCGCTGTGGATGCCGCGGGACGATGACGGTCAGCAATCCAGGCTGCGCAGCGAGGTCAACCGCCGCAAGCACCTTCTCCTCTTCGTTGTCACGGGTGCTTGCAGCGAGAAATACCGGACGGGCACCGAACCACGCGCGAAATCGCTGCCCGAGCTGCAGGTCTTCTGGTCGCGGTGAGCGGTCGAACTTGACGTTTCCGCACAGGGCCGGCTGCGGCGCGCCCAGCGCGAGGAGCCGTTGCGCGTCCGCCTCGGTCTGTGCGGCAACCCCGGTCAGCTCTCGCAGGGTTGCGCGTGTAAATCCACCGAAGCGGGCGTAGCGCCGCGCCGAGCGTTCGGAGAGGCGGGCGTTGACCAAGTACAGTGGGATCGATCTGACACGACAGGCGTGGATCAGATTCGGCCAGATTTCGGTCTCCAGCAGCAACCCCAGCCGAGGCTGGAAGTGCGACAGGAAGTGTGCCACCGCCCACGGCAAGTCGTAGGGCAGATAGCAGCGCGACACAGTGTCGCCGAAGGTCCGCTCTCCGGTTTCGCGTCCCGTCGGCGTCATATGCGTCAACAGGACCTGATGGTCGGGCCAGCGCGTGCGCAGCGCGTGCACCAACGGCTCGGCGGCGCGGGTTTCCCCGACCGATACGGTATGCAGCCAGATCACGGGTCGCTCGATCCGCACGGTGTAGCGTCCGAAGCGCTCCGCCACATGCCGCAGGTATCCCGGTTGGCGCCGCCCGCGCCAGGCTAGCCGGACCAGCGCAAACGGGATGAGCACGTGCAGCAAGAACGTGTACACGTGTCGCCATGGGCTCATCGCTGTACCTCGCGCCAAGCCGCAAGCACCGCTGCGACTGAAGGAGCTTCTCGGCGGCCGCCCACGTTCACCGCGCGTCTGGCCCCGTAGAGGCCGGTCGCGGCCGGGTCCGTGGCGCAGTAGATTCCCACGGTGGCAACGCCCATCGCGGCGGCGAGGTGCGCCAATCCGGTATCTACGCCGAAGACAACCTGCGCTCGTCCCAGCAGCGCGGCGACTGCGCGAAGCGAGAGCGGCGGGGGTACGATTGCATGCTTGAGCGGCCCCGCGATCCGCTCGCTGCGCAGTCTTTCCGGCTGGCTGCCCCACGGCAGGACCGACTGAAGCCCAAGATGGTGGAGTTGATCGCCGAGCTTGATCCATTGGTGTTCCGGCCAGAGCTTGCGATCCGCGCTGGTCGCGTGCAGCAGCACGGCGTAACCGCCTTGTGCCAGGCGTGCCGCCCAATCTCCCAGCGGCTCGGAAGGAGGAGTGACCCCATAGTCGCACTCGACCGGCGGGGTATATCCGAGAGCCTTCGCTGCGAGCTGGCGGTTGCGCTCCACGGCGTGCAGCTTCCAGCTCACCCGGATGGTACGGTGGAAAAACGGTCGCAGCGGCTCGCGCGCGCTCAGCCAGTCCTTGCCGAACCGGCGCCCAGGTGCAATCCGCGCGATGAGAGCGCTCTTGATCAAACCTTGGGTGTCGATCACCGCATCGTATTGGCGCGCTTGCAGTCGAACCCGCAGCTGAGCGATCTCGCGCCAGGTCTGGGGGCTCAGCAGCGTGCGCCGCCACCGCCGCAGGGCCACGGGGATGACCTCGGCGATCGCCGGGTGCAATGCGGGGATGGTGGAGAAGCCGTCCTCCACGGCCCAATCGATCTCGACTTCCGCAAAGGCCATGCGCAGATCGGTCGCGACGGGGAGGTTATGCACTACGTCGCCGAGCGACGAGGTCTTGACCAGCAGGATCCTGCGCATCGCGGCATTGTAGCGGCAGCAGGTCCCGTCCCAGCCGGCCGTGCGCGACGCGAAGGCAACCAGGCGCGCAATACGACTACAATACGGCGCGTTCGTTGTGGGCTTGGGCGAGGGAGCGATGAAGGTGTTGGTCACAGGGTGCGCCGGCTTTATCGGCATGCACGTAGCAAAGCGCTTGCTCGAGCGCGGCGATGAGGTGGTGGGGATCGACAATGTCAACAACTATTACGATCCCGCGTTGAAACTCGCGCGCTTGGCGCAATTGCAGCCGCACCCCGGCTTCTCGTTCCGGCGTCTGGACCTCTCCGACCGTGCGGCAATGGCGGCACTGCTTGCAGAAGGGCGGTTCCCGCGCGTGGTCCACCTTGCCGCGCAGGCCGGCGTGCGTTATTCGCTGAAGAACCCGCAGGCTTATGTCGACAGCAACGTGACCGGGTTCCTGAACGTGCTGGAAGGCTGCCGTCACCACGGCTGCGAGCACCTCGTGTTCGCGAGCAGCTCCAGCGTCTACGGTGCAAACCGCAAGCTGCCCTTCAGCGAGCACGACGGCACCGACCATCCGGTCAGCCTGTATGCGGCGACGAAGAAGGCCAATGAGCTAATGGCCCACACCTACAGTCACCTGTTCGGGCTGCCAGTGACCGGATTGCGCTTCTTTACAGTCTACGGGCCGTGGGGGAGGCCCGACATGTCGCTCGCATTGTTCACCGGTGCAATCCTAGAGGGGCGGCCGATCGACGTGTTCAACCACGGCGACATGGAGCGCGATTTCACCTACGTCGACGACGTGGCGGAGGGGGTCGTGCGCATCCTCGATGTCGTTCCGCAGGGTGATCCCAGCGTGGACATGAGCAAACCAGACCCGGCAGTGAGCTACGCGCCGTATCGCCTGTACAACATCGGCAACAACCGTCCGGTGAAGCTCACCCGGTTCATCGAGATCCTCGAAGCGAGCCTGGGACGCAAGGCGACGATGAATCTCTTGCCCATGCAGCCGGGCGACGTCCCGGCGACTTATGCGGACGTGGATGATCTCGGCCGCGCCGTGGGGTTCAGACCCTCGACGTCGCTGGAGGAGGGGATCGCACGCTACGTTGCGTGGTACCGCAAGTATTACGCCGTGCCCGAGCAGGCGTGACTCGCGGTTATGGCTATCCCGGCCCAGAATTCGCTGACAGCACTACCCGGCGCGCTCTTTCCGTCGAGATTGCCGGATCTCTAGGTTCTGCCGTAGCGGTCGTCGAACCGCACGATGTCGTCCTCGCCCAGGTAACTCCCGCTCTGGACCTCGATCATCACCAGCTCGAGCTTGCCCGGATTCTCCAGCCGGTGGCGGTGACCCGCGCGGATGAAAGTCGACTCGTTCGTCCGCACCAGCATCTCGTTCTCGCCGTTGAACACCTTCGCGGTGCCCGACACCACCACCCAGTGCTCGCTGCGGTGGTAATGCATCTGCAGGCTGAGGCTGCCGCCGGGTTTGACCACGATGCGTTTGATCTTGAATCCCGGGCCCTCTTCCAGCACCGTGTAGCTGCCCCACGGACGCAGTACCGTGCGATGCAGCTTGTGGGCTTCGTGATTGGCCAGCTTGAGCCGCTGCGCCACCTTCTTCACGTCCTGCACGTGGTCCCGATGTGCGACCAGCAGGGCATCGGGGGTGTCCACGATGACCAGGCTGCGGACGCCCACTGCAGCCACCAATCGGCCACTGCTTTGGACATAGCAGTTCTCGCTGTCCACAAACAGGCATTCGCCCTGGGCACGGTTGCCGGCAGTATCGGCCGCTACCAACTCGCTGACCGCTGTCCACGACCCGACATCGCTCCATCCGAAGCTGGCCGGTATGACGGCGACACGACTGGATTTCTCCATCACCGCATAGTCGAGAGAGATTTCGGGCATCGGCGCAAACTGCTCTTGCGGCAGCTCTGCGCGCTCGCCCTGGATCTGTGCCGCTTCCCAGCACCGCTCCGCGCCCTCGAGCACGGCCGGGGCGTGGCGCGCGAGCTCCTCCAGAAAGGTCGCGGCATCAAAGCAGAACATGCCCGAATTCCACAGATAGCGGCCCGAAGCGATCATCTCGGCGGCGAGCTCTGCGGAGGGCTTCTCGGTGAATCGCGCAACGCGAAAGCCGGCTGTCCCCGGGATCGACTCGCCGCGCTCGATGTAGCCATACCCGGTCTCGGCGTGTGTCGGCGAAATACCGAAGGTGACCAGGAGTCCTTGCTCGGACAGATCGAGCGCGTTGCGCACGGTGGCCGCGAATTCCTCCTGATCGTCGACGAGATGGTCGGCGGGCAACACCAGCAACCGGGCTGCCGGGCCGTGCCTGGCTACCGCGGCGAGCGTTCCAACGGCCACCGCGGGTGCCGTGTTGCGCGCAACTGGTTCCAGCACGTAGAAATGCCGATAGGCGCGCCCGGCGCCCGCGTATTCGTCGCGCGTGACAAAGAAGTGGTCACGATTGGTGACCGTGATCACCTCCGGGATCCCTTCCAGCGACGAGAGCCGGTCGAGCGTCTTTTGCAGCAGGCTGCGCCCGTCGGCTAGCTTGATGAAGGGTTTGGGATGGGCCTCCCGGGAAACCGGCCACAACCGGGTGCCGCTGCCGCCGGACAGGATCAGAGGTACGAGCATGGATCAGGGGCTGTCGCCGATGGGCGAATCCGAGCAGTGGGGTGACGCAGAAAGTGGACCGGTGTGAGGATCGCGCCCAGCATTATGGCATCAAAGCCGCCGCGAAAGCACCGGAGGCGGCCGTCCCCTATGCTATGATTCGCCCTCCATTTCAACACCCTGCCTGCTGTTCTTGATGAAAAAAGTCGCCCTGATTACGGGTATCACCGGCCAGGACGGCGCCTATCTCGCCGAGTTCCTGCTCGACAAAGGGTACGAGGTGCACGGCATCAAACGCCGTACCTCGCTGTTCAACACGGATCGCATCGATCACCTGTACCAGGACCCGCACGAGCCGCATCGCCGCTTCGTTCTGCATTACGGCGACATGACCGATTCGAGCAGTCTGCTGCGCATCATCCAGCTCGTCCAACCCGACGAGCTCTACAACCTCGCTGCCCAGAGCCACGTGGCCGTATCTTTCGAGGAACCCGAGTACACCGCCAACTCCGACGCTCTGGGCGCGTTGCGCCTCTTGGAGGCCATCCGCATCCTGAACCTGAGCGAGAAGACCCGCTTTTATCAGGCGTCCACCTCGGAGATGTACGGTCTGGTGCAGGAGACTCCGCAGACGGAGACCACGCCGTTCTATCCTCGCTCGCCCTACGGCGTGGCCAAGCTGTACGGTTATTGGATCACGGTCAACTACCGCGAGGCATACGGCTTCTTCGCCTGCAACGGGATCCTGTTCAACCACGAATCGCCAGTGCGCGGGGAAACTTTCGTCACGCGCAAGATCACGCGGGGACTGGCTCGGATCAAGCTGGGACTTCAAGAGTGCCTGTATCTAGGCAACCTCGATGCCAAGCGGGACTGGGGGCACGCTCGCGATTATGTCGAGGCGATGTGGCTGATCCTGCAGCAGCCCGAAGCAGAGGACTTCGTGATCGCTACCGGGGAGCAGAACAGCGTGCGCGACTTCGTCACGCTTGCGGCCCGCGAGCTCGGGATCGAAGTCACGTGGAAGGGGCAGGGTGTCGAAGAAAAGGGCTACGACGCAGCCGGCAACTGTATCCTAGCGGTCGATCCGCGCTATTTCCGTCCCACCGAGGTCGACACGCTGCTAGGCGATCCCTCCAAAGCCCAGGCCCGTCTAGGTTGGCGGCCGCGGACCGGCTTCAAACAACTGGTCAGCGAGATGGTCCGGGAAGATCTCAAGGCGGCCGAGCGAGACGAGCTGGTAAAACAGCACGGCTACTCGGCCTACGATTATCACGAGTAGGTCTCGCTCGCTCTCGCTCATCGTTCTCGGCCGACACAGCCGCCTCGCAGGCCTGGCTGACTGTCGGGCAATACATCGGGGTGCGTCAATTGCAGCGCTCCGGCGACAACAGTCCCTTGATTTCCCGGCATGTTTGATGATTTAATGCGAAGTGTTCAAGTGTTGAACGCAGATGCCGTTATCGTATCCGTGCTAAGCGACGAGTTCCGCTACCGAATCCTGAAGCGCCTGGAGGCGAACCCAGAGTTGAGCCAGCGCGAGCTCGCCAAGGAGCTCGGCGTAAGCGTCGGGAAGATTAACTATGGGCTACGGGCGCTTGCCGATCTCGGCTTAGTGAAGGCCAAGAACTTCGCTAATAGCCGAAATAAGCAAGCTTACATCTATGTGCTCACTCCTAAGGGCATCCAAGCGAAGGCCACAACCGCCGTGCGCTTCTTCCGGCAGAAGCTGGCCGAATACAAGACTCTCCAGAGGGACTTAGCAGAGCTGCGTCGTGAGGTTGCTCGAATCGACGGAGAAAGCAGTCAGCATGACGAAGAGTGAGCCTCGAGAGATCGTCATCGAGGCTGGGCGCACGGAGCGCCACTACTGGGCCGACCTGTGGCGTTATCGCGAACTGCTCTACATCCTGGCCCGGCGGGACGTATCAGTACGATACAAGCAGACCCTATTCGGGGTTGCCTGGGCGGTCGTCCGGCCCCTTGCGACTATGCTTGTCTTCACCCTCGTCTTCGGGCGCATCGCGAAGCTCCCGTCCGAGGGCGCGCCATACAGCCTGCTCGTGTTCACTGGGATGCTACCATGGTTCTTCTTCGCGTCTGCGCTGGGTGAAAGCGCCAACAGTCTCGTCGCGAACAGGAACCTCCTGTCAAAGGTATATTTTCCTCGCTTGCTAGTGCCCACGAGCGCAATCCTCGTCGCGCTGGTGGACTTCGCGATTGGATTCGCGTTGCTGAACCTGATGATGCTGTGGTTCGGTTACACCCCGGGCTGGCGCATCCTCGCTCTGCCGGGATTCATCTTGCTCGCGTTCGGAGCCGCCCTCGGTGCGGGATTGTGGTTCTCGGCGCTTAACGTGAAGTACAGGGACTTTCAGTTTGTCATCCCTTTCGTACTCCAGTTCGGCCTCTACGTATCCCCGGTCGGGTTCAGCACCGCTGTCATCCCCGAGAAGTGGCGCCTGTTGTATTCGGTCAACCCAATGGTCGGGGTGATCGACGGCTTTCGGTGGGGCTGCCTCGGACGCAATTTCACGCTCCATGCCGACGGTCTGATCCTTTCCGCAGTCCTGACGATAGCGGTCCTCGGGTCCGGCTTGTGGTTGTTTCGCAAGACCGAGCGCTCGTTCGCGGACGTGATCTGAGCACAATGCCACACGCCATCACCGTAACTGGTCTGTCGAAGCGCTACCGGCTTCATCACGTGGGCCGTCCCAGGTACCGCTCCATCCGCGAGGATGTGAGCTTCGGGGTTGAAGCGCTTCTCAAGCGCCTGTTGTCTACGCACCCGCAGCGAGAGCGAGACTCAGACGAGGAGTTCTGGGCGTTGAAGGACGTGAGCTTCACGGTGGCGCCCGGGGAGCGGCTTGGAGTGATCGGTCGCAACGGTGCGGGAAAGTCGACGTTGCTCAAAGTGTTGAGCCGGATAACTGAGCCCACGGATGGCCGTATCGAGCTCCGAGGAAGAGTGTCCAGCCTCCTCGAAGTCGGTACGGGCTTTCACCCGGAGCTCACCGGCCGAGAAAACATCTTCCTCAACGGCGCGATTCTGGGGATGACCACCCGCGAGATACGCCGCAAGTTCGACGAGATCGTCGCATTCGCCGAAATCGAACGCTTTCTCGATACCCCCGTGAAGCGCTACTCGTCTGGCATGTACGTCCGCCTTGCATTCTCAGTTGCGGCGCATCTTGAGCCGGATATTCTCATCGTCGACGAGGTCCTCGCAGTGGGCGACGCGCAGTTTCAGCGTAAGTGCCTCGGGAAGATGGAGGAGGTGAACAGGGAAGGGCGGACCGTAATTTTTGTTAGCCATAACATGACCACGATCACGAGCCTTTGCACCCGCTGCCTGCTCCTGAACCAGGGAAGGATACAGTCGATCGGCGCCCCGACCGAGGTGACGGCAAATTATTACCGGAGCGGATTCTCAGGCAGCGGCACAGACTTCACACCAACTGAACACACCGCAAGATCGCGTGACGATGTCGCCATTCTACGGCGGGCGCGTTTGGTCGACTCGAACCGGGAGCCCATTGACTACGCCCGAATCGATCAGAAACTCGGTGTCGAGATGTACTACGATATCCTGCAAAACGGCTGTCGACCCATCCCGAACATCCATGTCTTCGCGCAGGGCCAGTACGCGTTTATCAGCTCTCCATCGGAGGCCGGTCCCATGCCGAAAGGGTCATATGTGTCGGTGATGTGGATCCCGGCCAACTTTCTGAACGAGGGGGTATATGTGGCAGGCATTGCCTTATCATCTATGAACCCTGTCCGGGTGCATTTCTATGTGCCCGACGGGATCATCTTTAACGTCGTCGACGACATAACTGACCCCGCGCGTCACGATTATACGCAGCCGATACCCGGCATAATCCGACCACGACTCGAATGGATCACGGCGCCTCACCAGGCGCTGGAACACGCATGAAGGTAGTGATCCTCGCGGGCGGCATGGGGACGCGCATCAGCGAAGAGTCTCACCTGCGCCCGAAGCCAATGATCGAGATCGGGGGTAAGCCGATCCTGTGGCACATCATGAAAATCTACTCAGCTTACGGGCTGACTGATTTCATCATCTGCTGCGGGTACCGCGGATACATGATCAAAGAGTATTTCGCAAACTATTACCTGCACACCTCGGACGTCACGTTCGACATGAAGAGCAATCGCGTCGAAGTCTTGCAAAACAATACCGAGCCGTGGCGCGTTACGTTAGTAGATACCGGTGATCGGACCATTACCGGCGGACGACTGAAGCGCGTTGCGCATCTGTTGGGAACCGACGACTTCTGCTTCACGTATGGTGATGGCGTGAGCGACGTGAACATCCAGGAACTCATCGCTTTTCACCGCAAAGAGGGTAGGCTTGCCACACTGACGGCCGTGCAGCCCCCGGCGCGCTTCGGCGCGCTGAGCCTTGAGGGTTCACGTGTCACTCGCTTTGAGGAGAAGCCGCTGGGAGATGGCGGCCTGGTGAACGGAGGCTTCTTCGTGCTCTCACCCCGTGTCATCGACTACATCGAAGGCGACGATACCCACTGGGAGGGCGAACCTCTGGAGCGTCTTGCCAGAGAAGGCCACCTCAGCGCCTTTCGTCACCACGGGTTTTGGCAGCCGATGGACACCCTTCGCGACAAGACCCATCTCGAGGGCCTTTGGACCTCCGGCAAGGCGCCGTGGAAGGTCTGGTAAGCGCACCCTTCTGGACCGGCCGGCGGGTTTTCGTTACCGGCCACACCGGGTTCAAGGGCGCCTGGCTTACCCTGTGGCTCAGCCGTCTGGGTGCGCACGTCACGGGCTACGCGTTGCCGCCAGACACGCAGCCGAGTCTGTTTCGTGACGCACGCGTGGCTGACGGGATCGAGCACGTGGAGGCCGACGTGTGTGACCTGGCGCGTCTGCGTAAAGCTCTCGCGGCCAGCGGCGCGGAGGTCGTGCTACACCTGGCTGCGCAATCCCTCGTGCGCCGTGGTTACCGGGAGCCGGTGCAAACCTACGCAACCAATGTCCTTGGCACAGTAAACCTGCTCGATGCGGTGAGGCAAACACCATCGGTGCGTGCAGCCGTCGTCGTGACGAGCGACAAGTGCTACGAGGATCGCGAGTGGGGGTGGGGCTACCGCGAATCCGACGCGCTCGGCGGGCGCGACCCTTATGCGAACAGCAAGGCCTGTGCCGAACTCGTGACGCGGGCATTCCGCGAATCGTACTTCCAGTTGACAGGGCCGTGTGTAGCCACGGCACGCGCCGGCAACGTCATTGGTGGTGGGGATTGGAGCGAGGACCGGCTCGTACCGGACGTGTATCGTGCATTGCATGACGGGCAACCGGTGCGGTTACGCAACCCTCAGGCAGTGCGCCCTTGGCAGCATGTCCTCGAGTCGCTGTCAGGCTACCTGCTGCTGGCACAACGGCTCACGGAGGAGGGTGGAGCTAGCCTGGCGGAAGGCTGGAACTTCGGACCAGAGGAGACGGATGCCCGCACTGTGCAATCAGTAGTCGATCAGCTCATACGCAGATGGAATCCCCCCGCACACTGGGAGCAGGATAGCGGCGACCATCCGCGCGAGATGCGCTTATTGCGCTTAGATAGCAGTCGCGCGCGCCAGTGGCTCCGTTGGCGACCTAAGCTTCGGCTGGATGATGCGTTGGACTGGACTGCCGAGTGGTACTCGGTCTGGCACACTGGCGGCGACCTGCGCGCAACGACTCTGGCGCAACTGGACCGTTATGCTGGGCTAGCATGCAGCCGATGAGACAGCGCACTTGTCGTTTCTGCCAGGCCCCGCTCAGCGTGACTTTCGCCGATCTGGGCATGTCGCCGTTATCGAATGCATATCTCGCTGCTGATCAGCTTGATGCGATGGAGCGGTTCTACCCGCTACACGCCAGGGTATGCGGCAACTGCTTTCTGGTGCAGCTGGACGAGTTCGAGAGCCCAGACAAGATCTTCAGCGACTACGCGTACTTCTCGTCTTACTCCGATAGCTGGCTTGCGCACTGCGAGGCGTATTCGCGCATGGCAATTGAGCGCTTTGACCTGGGGCCCTCCAGTCAAGTGATCGAGATAGCGAGCAATGACGGTTACCTGCTGCAGTACTTCCGAGACGCTGGCATTCCTGTACTCGGGGTGGAGCCGGCTGTCAATGTAGCAAAGGTGGCGCGCGTCAAGGGTATTCCTACGGAGGTGTGCTTCCTCGGAGCGGACACGGCGCGCGACTTGGCCGCGCGCGGGGTGACGGCCGATTTACTCATCGGCAACAACGTTCTCGCGCATGTCCCCGACCTGCATGACTTTGTTAAGGGATTACGGATCCTGCTCAAGCCACAAGGCGTTCTTACGTTAGAGTTTCCGCACCTGCTACGACTAATAAGGGAAAACCAATTTGATACGATCTATCACGAACACTTTTCCTATTTTTCACTCGCGGTAGTGCAGGCAGTGCTCTTCGCGCATGGCCTGCAGGTGTTCGATGTGGAGCGCTTGTCCACACATGGGGGTTCCCTGCGCGCCTTCGCACAGTTGCATGGCCAGGGGAATCGCAGATCCACGGAGGCGCTGCACTATTTGCTAACGGAGGAACGCGCTGCTGGCCTCGACAACTTGAGCGTCTACGTCACCTTTTCCCGGCAGGTCCAGGCGACCAAGCGTGCACTACTCAGGTTCTTGCTGGACGCTCGGGAGCGTGGAAAACAGGTGGTCGGCTATGGTGCCCCCGCAAAGGGCAATACCTTGCTGAACTACTGCGGAATCCGCACAGACCTACTCGACTACACAGTGGACCGGAATCCTCGCAAGCAAGGGACCTTTCTCCCAGGCACGCACATTCCTGTGTACCCCCCAGAGAAGCTTCTCGAGACCCGGCCTGATTTCGTATTGATCCTTCCCTGGAACCTTAAGGACGAAGTGATTGCGCAGATTTCCCATGTCCGAGATTGGGGTGGACGGTTCGTGATACCGATCCCCGTGCTCGAGGTGCTGGCGTGAGGTTCTTTGAAACGTCGATACAGGGGGCGTATCTGATCGAGATCGATCGGCATGAGGACGAACGAGGTTTCTTTGCACGTGTATTCTGCCGGCGGGAATTCTCAGCTCGCGCACTGGCCCCAGACTTCGTTCAGCAGAGCATCTCGTACAACCGCAAGCGCGGTACGCTGCGCGGCCTTCATTTTCAGCGCGAGCCGAAGATGGAAGCGAAGCTGGTGCGGTGCACGCGGGGATCCATCTGGGATGTCATCGTGGATCTCCGGAGTCCTCAGAGCCCCGTCTCGTCCTGGCATTCGGAAGTGCTATCGGAACACAATCACCGCATGCTCTACGTGCCGGCCGGCATCGCGCACGGCTTCCAGAGTCTTGAGGACGACACTGAAGTCCTCTACCTGATGTCCGAGTACTACGATGCAGAGCTTGCAGACGGCGTGCGTTGGGACGATCCCGTTCTTCGCATACCGTGGCCCATCGTTCCCCCAGTCGCCATGTCAGAGCGCGACCTGAGTTTGCCATGGTTGGTCTAAACATCTCATCGCTGATTCTCTGGGGTGCCAAGGGGCACGCGAAAGTCCTCCGGGAATTCCTAGAGCCCGAAGGCTTTGAGATCGTCGCCGTTTTCGATAATGACCCGTGCGCCGTTCCGCCGTTTCACGGTGTCCCCCTCTATGTCGGGGAACCGGGGTTGCGTACATGGTTGGACACGTTGCCTCACCGCAGAATCGGGTTCTTGGTCGCGATAGGTGGTGCGCGAGGAAGAGAGAGAATCGAGCTTCACGACCGGCTCGTCGCCGCTGGATTGCACGCTGTAGTCGCCGTTCACCCTCGGGCCTTCGTGGCCCGAGATGTAATACTTGGGCCCGGCGCTCAAGTGCTCGCGGGAGCTTGTGTTGGGACAGAGGTCCGCTTAGGCCGCTGCTGTATCATCAACACGGGTGCCGCGGTCGATCACGAGACCAGTTTGGGTCATGGCGTTCACATTGGACCTGGGGCAAGTGTTGCCGGCTGCGTGGAGATAGGGGACTATGCATTCGTCGGTATCGGTGCTGTTATATTGCCCCGTGTGCGCGTGGGCCAGAACGCCATCGTCGGTGCCGGATCCGTGGTGACCCGAGACATCCCGGAAAACGTGGTGGCCTTTGGAAGTCCCGCTCGGGTCGTTCGAACCAACCCACGACTTAGAGAATGAAAGGCTATGAATGTTGATCCTAAGGATCCCCATCTGATCCGTGCCATGCACCTCGATCCGGAGATCCGACGACTGAGTCGCGAGCTCTTCGACAAGATGTGCCGGTACAGATACTCGTACAACTTCTCCTGGCTTGGGCGCCCAATCATTCAGTTTCCGCAGGATATCGTTGCCATCCAAGAGCTCATATGGTCGATCAAGCCCGACTTGATTGTTGAGACAGGCATAGCGCACGGGGGGTCGCTGATCCTTTCGGCGTCGATGCTGCAGCTCATCGGGGGTAGCGGGCTGGCCGTTGGGATCGACGTCGACATCCGGGCCCATAACCGGTCAGCGGTGGAGTCTCATCCGCTGAAGGACCGCCTGTTGATGATCGAGGGCTCTTCGATCGATCCAGCAGTAGTAGCACGCGTGCATGGGCTGGCGCAAGGGAAGAGCTGCGCATTCGTCGTGCTTGATTCGAATCATACCCACGCGCATGTTCTCCGCGAATTGGAGCTGTACTCTCCGTTGGTGCGCAGAGGGAGCTACGTTGTGGTGATGGATACCGTCATAGAAGATATGGCACCGGATTTCTTCCCGGATCGCCCTTGGGGGCGCGGCGACAACCCAAAAACGGCGGTACGAGCGTTTCTCTCTCGAAATGATCGGTTCGAGGTCGACACGGACATCGAGGCCAAGCTGCTGCTGACCGTCGCCCCCGGGGGCTACCTTAAGTGCGTTAAGGACTAGTTCAGGATGGAGAGGATCCCGGTTTTCGCGCCGTGTGTTGGTCTGGACACCCTCAAGCATCTTACCGCCGCCCTGGACCTCGGGTGGCTTGGCATGGGAGCGATCACCAAAGAGTTTGAGCAACGGATCTCGCAGTATCTAGAGCTCCAAGGCCGTTACGTCGTTGCGACAAATACAGGGACCTCCGCCTTCCATATTGCGCTGCGTGCTGCTGGCATTGGGCCGGGGGACGAAGTCATCACGCCATCATTCAACTACGTTGCTGACCATCAAGCAATTCGCATGTGCGGTGCGGAGCCGGTATTTTGCGACATCCGAGACGACAACCTCGGGATCGACGTCGACAAGGCCGAGTGTCTGATCAGTGAGCGCACCAAGGCAATTGATCCACTCCACTTCGCGGGGATCCCCTGCGATCTCGACGGGGTTTATCGCCTTGCCCAACGGCATGGGTTGCGCGTTCTCGAGGACGCCACTCATGCGTTCGGGAGCCGTTACAAAGGCAGGAAGCTCGGAAGCTTTGGCGACATCACCTGGTTCAGCTTCGATCCGGTCAAGATCATCACTTCGATAGACGGTGGGTGCGTGGTGCTCGGGAGCGAGAAGGAAATGGAGTTCCTTCAGCGGATGCGCTTTCTGGGCGTCGACAAAGAGACGAGCGAACGCTACAAGAATCGGCGTGCGTGGGAGTACGACGTGCTCTGCGAGGGGTACCGATACCATCTGACCAACATCATGGCAAGCGTTGGCATCTCGCAGATCAACCGCGTCGGCGAATTTATCGCCAGCCGGCAGCGCGTTTGCCGTGCTTACAATGAAGTGTTCGGGCGGCTTCCCGGACTGCGAACGCCGCAGACTGACTTTCAGGACGTCTCGCCGTTCATCTACAGCCTGCGGGTTCTCGACGGAAGGCGGCGAGAGCTCATCGCGTACCTCCAAGAGCGAGATATCGACGTCGGCGTTCATTTCATTCCTGTCCACAAGCACTCCTTCTTTGCCTCGTGTCGTCGAGATGACCTGAGCGTCACCGAACGGGTCGCCGGTGAAGTGGTCACGCTACCCTTGCATTCCAACATGCGACCAGAGTTCGTTGAACGTGTCATTGATGGGATCCTCCATTTTGTCGAGCGGGGGTAGACAAGAAATGGGTGGTGGCCGACTGCACGGCGCTCCTGGTCGGCACGTCCTGGTCCCCACGTGAAAATGGAGCCGGCGGTTACGATTGGTATTCCGGTATACAACGAAGAGCGGTTCGTTGGGGAGGCGCTTGCATCCGCGGCCGAGCAGGGCGCAGTCGTCATCGTAAGCGACAACGGCTCCAGCGACGGGACCCGCAGGGAATGCGAGCGTGCGAGCCGGGCCAACCGGCTGATACACTACGTGCGGCACGAAAGGAACCTGGGAGCTGCGTGGAACTTCAAGTATTGTCTGCACAACGCGGCCACGCCCTACTTCATGTGGTTGGGTGGACACGACATGCTGCCGCTCGGTTATGTGCGTACGCTGACAGCAGCGCTCGATCGGAACCCACGCGCTGTGCTCGCGTACGGAGCCGTGCAGCACATCGACATCAACGGGCAGCCGTTGAGGCGCTACGAGTATCGGTTCGCGAAGCTACTGGAGGATGATCTGGCGCTCCGCCGGGTGACCGCCACGATCTCGTACCTTGCCGATTGCACGCTTATTCACGGACTCCTTAGGCGGGAGGCCTTGGAAGCTTCATGCTTGCCAGAGCCGTTCCTGGGTGGTGATCATGTATTCCTGAGCAAAGCCGCTGCGTGCGGGCAATTTGCATATTGCCCGGAAGTCGCCTACATCCGCCGCACGGTTCACGCGGAGGTCTCGGACCAAAAACAGTTACGGCGTATCGATCCGGGCGCGGTGCTCCCGCAGGGCAATCCCAGGGCTAGGATGGCTGAAGAGCAGCTGGCACTCTACGGAGACCAGGGTCTCGGTTCCTGGTGTTCTCGCACGCTCTGGAAGGTGAATGCGCGATACCAGTTGGTCAGGAGATTCTCGCCCTGGCCAGCTAGCTCAGCGGTGGAGGCGCTGTTGAACGAGGCGCTGTTTCTGGTCGCCCGAGTAGTCCA
>Ga0335083_10003568_pt1 | contig 20092 bp, 17 predicted proteins | sample Lox_Sample_42_FD_206716 | JGI IMG/M metagenome (GOLD analysis project Ga0335083, IMG submission 206716) | Soil microbial communities from Loxahatchee National Wildlife Refuge, Florida, United States - Lox_Sample_4.2 | ecosystem: Environmental > Terrestrial > Soil > Wetlands | place: USA...
GACCGCTTTCTTCAGGCCCGGCACGGATTCGAGCGCCTTCAGGTGCTCGGCGAAGGGCGTTTCGTCGGAGATCGTGACGCGGTTGTCGGCGGCGAACCAGGCGGCGATCGGCTCGTAGAGCGGGTGAATTTTCTCGGGCGGGGGCGTCGCCTGCCGCGCGCGGCGGACGGGCCCGGCCGTCTCCTCGTCGTCGTCGAGCTCCGGGCGGCGCCGCTCGGTCGGGCGCCCCGCGTCCGGCGCCGGGAACTTCGCGTCGAAGAGCTTCTTGACCGCCGCCCCAATGAGCTTCTTGGCGATCACCTCGGCGCCCTGCTGCTCGCCCTCGTAGACCATCTCGACCTTGCCGGTGATGGCCGGGAGCGTCGCCGGCAGGTCGCAGAGGCGCGGCGCCACGCGCGCCTCGCCGTGGACGAGCCCGCGCCGCTCGAGGTTCGAGACGAGGATCTCGAGCGCCGAGATCGGCATGCGCGCGGACACGCCCGAGGACTGGTCGACGAACTCGGAGCCGCGCGCCGCGAACGCGATCTCCTCGACGAGCTCGCGGAAGAGCTCCGGGATCTCGATCGAGGGGCCGCCGGCGCGGTCGACCCACGCCTCCTGGGCCGTGATCTTCGCGGCCGTCTTCACGTCGTCCGGGTAGTGCGTGAAGATCTGCGACGAGATCCGGTCCTTCAGCGGCGTGATGATGTTGCCGCGGTTCGTGTAGTCCTCGGGGTTGGCCGAGAAGACGAGCAGGATGTCGAGCGGGATCCGCACCGGGAAGCCGCGGATCTGGAGGTCGCGCTCCTCGAGGATGTTCAGCAGGCCGACCTGGATGCGGGGCTGGAGGTCGGGCAGCTCGTTGATGGCGAAGATGCCGCGGTTGGTCCGCGGCACGATGCCGAAGTGGATGACTTCCTCGTCGGCGTAGGAGCGGCGCTCGGTGGCGGCCTTGATCGGGTCGATGTCGCCGATCAGGTCGGCGATCGAGACGTCCGGGGTCGCGAGCTTCTCGCGGTATCGGTCGGACCGCGGGATCCACGCAATCGGGGCCGCATCGCCCTTTTCGGCGAGGATGCGCTGCCCGTACTTGGTGATCGGCAGGAGCGGGTCCTCGTTGAGTTCGCTGCCGGCGATCGCCGGGATCTCGGGATCGAGCAGGTTGACGAGCAGGCGCAGCAGCCGCGTCTTGGCCTGGCCGCGCAGGCCGAGGAGCAGGAAGTCGTGCCGCGACAGGACGGCGTTCGAAAGCGCCGGCAGGACCGTCCGCTCGTAGCCGTGGATTCCGGGGAACGGTTTCTCGCCGCGGGAGAGCGCGCGCTTCAGGTTGTCGCGCAACTCGTCCTTGACGCTGCGGGATCGGTATCCGGTCGCCTTGAGTTCGCCGAGGGTCTGGGGTTTCTTGGTCACGGGGAGCTTTCTCCGGCTACCTGCCGGCGTTGCGCGAGCCTCAACCGGGTTTGACCTGGGGGGCCGTGTCGTCGGGGCGAAACAGGGGAGCGTGCTCCCGGCCGGCGCCCTCGGCGGCGCGCCGGGCGAAGCCCTCGAGTCGGGCGCGGTCGAAGCCCTCGACGGTCTCGGCGACGACCCCGTCGGGGCCGACGCGCACGAACGTGGGAACCGTCGTCAGGCCCAGGGCCTCGGAGGACGGCCACGGTTCGCCGTCGTACGCGGTCTCGAGGCGAGCGCCGAGCCGCTCGCCGAAGGCGCGCGTGGGCGCCGGCGCGTCCTGCGAGACGCCGAGCACGCGGAACGAGCCGCCGTCCCCGGCGCGGCGAATGCGGTCGAGGTACGGCCACGTCAACTCGCACGTGGGGCACGTCGTCTTGAAGAAGACGTAGAGGGTCTCGCCCGCCGGGCGCGGGAAGGGAGCGCCGCGCTCGTCGCGGAGCGCCAGGGGAGGCAGCGGATCGCCGGGCTGCGGGACCGACACGCGGGCGATTATAGACTCGCGTCACCGCGCATGAAGGAAGGCTCGCGGCGCCGCTCGTCGCGCCGACAATTCGTGAAGACCGCGAGCGCCGCGCTCGCGGCGAGCGTGCTTCCCGGCCTGGCGTGCCGCCCCGCGGAACGCCGCGCCGCGGCGCCGCCGAAGAAGGCGCTGCGCATTCTCCAGTGGAGCCACTTCGTGCCGGGCTACGACCGCTGGTTCGACGGCGTGTACACGAAGCAGTGGGGCGAGCGCCACGGCACGCAGGTCATCGTGGACCACATCGCGCCGACCGAGATCAACGCGCGCGGCGCGGCCGAGGCATCGGCGCAGAAGGGGCACGACCTCTTCCTCTTCCAGTCGCCGCCGGCCGCCTACGCGGCGCAGGTGCTCGACCTGCGCGACGTGGTCCGGGAGGTCGAGCGGCGGCACGGCAAGATGATCGAGCTCGCCGAGCGGTCCACGCTCGACCCGAAGACCGGGAAGTCCTTCGCGTTCTCGGATTCCTACGTGCCCGATCCCGGCAACTACCGCATCGACCTCTGGAGCGAGGCCGGCTACCCGAAGGGCCCCGACTCGTGGGAAGACCTGCGGGTCGGCGGCCGGAAGATCAAGGAAAAGTTCGGCAATCCGGTCGGCCTCGGCCTGTCGCAGGAGACCGACTCGAACATGGCGCTGCGCGCGCTGCTCTGGTCCTTCGGCGGCGCGGAGACGGACGTCGACGGCCGCGTCGTCCTCAACTCGAAGGAGACGGTCGACGCGCTCGAGTTCGCGCGCGCCCTCTACCGCGAGACCGAGACGGCCGAGGTCTTTACGTGGGACCCCGCCTCCAACAACCGCGCGATGCTCGCCGGGCGCATCTCGTACGCGCAGAACGCGATCTCGATCACCCGGACGGCCGAGAAGGAGAACCCGGAGATCGCCCGGAAGATCGGGCTGACGACGGCGTTGAGAGGGCCGGTCCGCCGGATCGCGGCCGAGCATCTGATGAACTGCTACGTGATCTGGAAGTTCGCCGAGAATCCCGACGGCGCCAAACAATTTCTCGTCGACCTCATGGACGACTTCGGCTCCGTGTTCCGCGAGAGCGAGTTCTACAACTTCCCGTGCTTTCCGGCGACCGTCCCGGATCTGGCCGGCGAGCTCGCCGGCGATCCGAAGGCGGATCCCCGCGGCAAGTACTCGGCGCTCGCGACGGTTCTCGACTGGACGACCAACGTCGGCTACCCGGGCTACGCCACGCCGGCGACCGACGAAGTCTTCAGCACGTTCGTGATCCCGACGATGTTCGCGCGCGTGGCGCGCGGCGACACGCCGGCCGAGACGGCCGCGGCCGACGCCCAGAAAGAAACCGAGCGCATCTTCGCCAAGTGGCGGAAGACGTAGGGGGCGCGATGTCGGAACCGGCGATCGGCGACAGCGCGGCGGTCGGCATGGCCGCGAAACCTTCGGACCTCGCGAGCGCGTTCACGCTCGGTCCGGAGGACGCTTTTCCGCCGGTCTTCGCGACGGCCCGCATGGTCGCGCTCATGGAGCTCGCTGCCGCGCGCGTGCTTCGCCCGCACCTCGGGCCCGGCGAGTACTCGGTCGGCGTGACGGTGGACGTGACGCACTCGGCGGCCACGCCCGAGGGCGCGCCGGTCGAGGCCACGGCCCGATACCTGGGCCGCGACGGAAAGCTCTTCGCGTTCGAGGTCGTGGCCCGCGACGCGGGCGGCGAAGTCGGCCGCGGGACGCACCGCCGCGCGGTCGTCTCGGGCGAGCGGCTCGTCGCCGGGGCGCGACGCCGCACCGGCCTCGCGCCGGGCTGATAGGCTCCTCGGCGATGACGCCTCCGGAAGAGCCCGCCGCGCTCGGACTGACGAACGCGCGCGGCCTCGGCCTCGGCCGGGTTCCCGTGCGCCTGCGCGAGCTCGGCGTGACGCTGGGCGCCTGGAGGCTCTCCCTCGACAGCGACGAGGGGGAGGGCACGGTGACGCTCATCGAGCGCGACTCGGGAGCCCTCTATCGGGGCGACGGCGCCTGCCTGGGCTGGAGCCAGGAACGCCTCGCCGCCGCTTACGCCGCGCTCGCGCCGCGCGACGAGGCCGCGGCGCTCGAGCTCCCGCAGCTCGGCTGAGCCTCAGAGCTCGCGAGCGGCCTTCTCGAGCGCCGCGCGCTCGCCCGCGGTCAGGGCCGTCGCCGCGGCGGGGTAGTAGACCTCGAGCACGCCGCGCTCGTGAGCGTCGAAGCGGCGCGACAGGTTCTCCACGAGACCGAGCACGTCGGAGAGCGGCGCGGTCGCCTCGATCTGGAACCGGAGCTGGCGCGTCAACTCCCGCAGCTGCACGAACTCGAGCGTGAGCTCGCGCCGGGAGTCGCGCCCCGCGATCGGCGCCCGCTCGAGCGCCGGGACGAGGTGGCGCTCCTCTTCGGCCGTCCAGCGGCCGAGCGCCTGCTGGAAGTCGGCGAGCGCGAGTCGGTAGGCTGGCCCGTCGCGCCGCTGAAGCGCCTGCCGGAAGTCGTCGAACCGGCTCCGAAGCGAGGCCTGCGCCGCGCGGAAGGCCGCCGTGGCATCCTCCACGTTCAGAGCCCCGCCAGGCCCGGCTCGATCCGCTCGAGGCCCTCGCGGACGGCCCAGAGGTCGAGCGACAGGCTCACGAGGTCGTCGACCTCCGGAATCGGCCGCGCGTCTTCCGACAAGTCGAGCGACTTGACGTAGCGGCGGCAGGTCTCGCAGGTCTCGAGGCGCACGGCCGGATGCTCGGGGGCCGAGAACGAAGGCAGCTTGACCGGGTCGTCTTCCCCGCAGGCGGGGCAGAGAATGCGGGCAAACGGCCATTCCCCGCCGCAGAGCGCGCAGGCGAGCAGGCGCCGGGCGCCCTCCATCGTCGAGCCCTCGCGCCGCGCCGAGACCCAGGGAAGTCCGCCGCAGAACGGACAGCGCCCCTGCTTGTGGGAGCGGTCGGGCGGCACCGGGAAGGAGCGCAGCGTCTCGACGTACGGACGCAGGATCGCGCGCGAGAGGTAGTCCTCGCGGGCGTCGCGGCCGCCGGCCCAGTAGACGAGCAGGCGCGTCCGGCGAGTGGCCGGAAGGTCGTCTCGCCGCGCCCGAGCCGCCGCGGCGAGACCGTCGGGGCCGGCGTCGGCGGCGTAGCGCAGGAGCTCGGGGACGCGATCGAGGAACCGGTCGACGTCGTCGTCGAGGCGGCCGGTCAGCGGCGCGTCGGCGTGGGTGCGCTCGAGCGATTCGGCGACGGCCGCTTGAGCCCGGTACAGACCGGCCGCGAAGCGGAGCGGCTCTTCGACCGACGGGGTCTTTCCCGCCAGGATCTCCGCGCGGGCGGCGCGGCGCTCGAATGCCGACGCGAGGGCCGAGCCGCTAGGGGCGCCGCTCTTCACCCGTGACTTTTCGATACCACGCCGGGTGGTGCAGCCGCGCCCACGCCCGCGTCACGGTGCCGCGGATCATCGACCCGAACGTCCCCGGCTCGGCGGCCGTCCCGAGGTAGACGTGGAAGACGAGGGAGACGGCGAAACAGATGAACGTGAAGTCGTGGATCAGGTACGCGAGCTGCATGAGGCCCTTCGGAAAGGACTGCGGAAACCACATCATCAGTCCCGAGAGCAGCAGCCCGACCGCCCCGAGGGAGACCGCCCAGAAATAGAGCTTCTGTCCGCCGTTGTACTTGCCGGTGCGCGGGTCGTCCTCCTCGTAGCGCATGTATCGGAACACGCGCGGGCCGACCCAGTCCTTTTCCCACGGCTCGAGCCGCATGTCCGAGATCCACTCGACGAATTGGACGAAGGAGGCGATGACGAACGCCACTCCCGCCCAGGGATGGACGACGCGGCAGACCGAAAGGCCGCCGAAGAGGTGCGCCATCCAGCCGAACAGCGGCGTCCAGATCGGCATGCCGCTCAGCATCGAAACGACGAACGTCAGCGCCACCGCCCAGTGGACCAGACGGGAGTAGAGGCGGTGGCGAACGATCACGGGACCGACGACCACGTCTTCGCGCGTCCGCGCGACGGCGATCGCCGGATCCATCGGGGCGTGGGGAGCGGCGCTGCTCATCGGTTCCCTCCGTCGGCGTTCAAGCGGTCGGGCGGTTCGCGTTCGGGTCGTCCGGGGGCGGCACCTTGGGGCCGTACTTCGTGTAGTGCGCGAAGGCGCCGGCGACCGCGCCGAAGATCGCGAGAACGCCGATCGGCCGGAGCACCTTCTTCCAGAACTTGACGCCCCACGGCACGTGCGGGTCGGCCGGGAGGCCGTAGAGCCCGGGCTGGTCGCCGAACGCGAGCACGGTGACGACGGCCGTGCCGCCGACGCCTGGCGGGTCGTAGACGGCGGCCTGTTTGAAGCCGCTCGCCTGGAGCTGGTGGACCCGGTTCTTCGCGAGCTCGAGCATGTCCTCCTTCGTCCCGAAGTGGAGACAGCCCGTCGGGCAGGATTTGATGCACGCGGGCTCGAGGCCGACCGACACGCGGTCGACGCAGAGCGTGCACTTGGCCATCTTCCCCGTCGCCTGCGAGAAGCGCGGCACGTCGAACGGGCAGCCGGTCTCGCAGTACTTGCAGCCGATGCACTGGTCCGGGTTGACGTCCACGATGCCGTTGGCGTACTGCACGATCGCGCCCGGCGCCGGGCACGCCGCGAGGCAGCCGGGCTCGTCGCAGTGCATGCACTGGTCCTTGCGCATCAGCCAGGCGAAGCCGCCTTCGAAGTCGTGCTCGTTGAACCGGATCAGGTTCCAGAATTCGGCGTGGAGGGTCGGCAGCGTCTGATAGCTCCCGACCTGCTGCGTGGCGACCGGGCCGAGGTCGTTCCACTCCTGACAGGCGACCTCGCAGGCTTTGCAGCCGATGCACGTCGTGGTGTCGATGTACTTGGAAACGGTGTCCGCGTGGCGGAGTCCCGAGAAGCTCCCGAGGACCGAGGCCGAGGAGCGGCGAAGGTCGAGCGCTTGTGTGGCCATCGCGTCCTCCTAGGCTTTCTCGAGCTGGACGAGGAACGTCTTGAATTCGGGCGTCCACGTGTTCGGATCCATGGCGGACGGGGTCAGGAAGTTGGCCAGCGGTCCCGTGTGCCCGCCCGTGGCGTCGTAACCCCAGTGCAGCGGGAAGCCGATGTACCAGACCTGCTTGCCGTCGACGGTGAGCGGACGCAGGCGCTTGGTGACCATGGCGACGCCCTCGATCGAGCCGCGCGCCGACGTGACCCGCGCCCGGCCGCCGTTGGTGATTCCCTTGTCCTTCGCGAGCTGCTCCGGGATCTCGATGAAGAAGCCCGGCTGGAGCTGGTTCAACCGGTCGATGTTCTTGGTCCAGTAGTGGTACATCTCGGTCAGGCGATACGTCGTGCAGATGATCGGGAACTTGTCCGCCGAGCCGTAGACGTCCTTGTCCGACTTGAACTTCTTGACGACCGGGCTGGAGGTCACCTTCGGGTGCAGCGGGTTCGGGACGGCCGCCTCGACGGCCTCGTAGTGCTCGGGGAAGGGGCCGTCGTTCAACGGCGCGAAGAGCTTGCCGACGCCTTCCGGCAGCATGATGAAGGCGCCGAATTCTCCGGGCGGCGAGTCGGGCTTGATGTCGGGGACGTCGCCGACCCACTTCTCGCCGTTCCACTTGATGCCGACCCGGGTCGGATCCCAGGGTTTTCCGGCCGCGTCCGCCGAGGCGCGGTTGTACATGACCCGCCGGTTCGCCGGCCAGGAGAAGGTCCAGTTGGGGTACATGCCGAGGTTCGACGGGCTGTCCACCGACACGCGGCGCTGCGTCAGGTTGCCGGCTTCCGTGAAGCAGCCCGACATGAGCCAGTTGCCGCACATCGTCGAGCCGTCGTCCTGGAGCTGCCCGAACCCGTCGAGCTGCTGGCCGGCGGTCTTGAGGACCTTCGTCTTGTCCTTGGGGTCCGGGATGTCCGCGAGGGCCTTGCCGTTCAACTCCTTCAGGCACTCCGCAAGATCCGGAGAGGTCGGGTTGGAGTAGGACCAGTCGACGTTGAGCACCGCCTCGGGGAGGGCCCCGCCCTCCTTCCGGTAGAGCTCGCGGACGGCGAGGAAGATGCGCGCCAGGATCTCCTGATCCGACTTGGCCTGGCCGGGCGGATCCACGGCCTTCCACTTCCACTGGATCCAGCGCGCGGAGTTGGTGAAGGAGCCGTCCTTCTCGGCGAACGTCGCCGCCGGAAGCTGGAAGACCTCCGTCTGGATCTGCGCCGCCGGCGCGCCGCCGTATTCCTTGGGCGCCTGCCAGAAGTTGGCCGACTCGATCTCGTGGTTCTCGCCGACGACCAGCCACTTCAGCTTCGAGAGGGCGGCGACCATTTTGGGCACGTTCGGGCCGATGCCGACCGGGTTCATGCCGAACGTGATCAGGCCTTCGGGGCCCGGCTCCTTGGCGCCGGCGCGGTCGGCGTTGCCGCGGTACATGTCGTCGTAGATGTACATCCACGAGTAGTTGCCGTCGGTTTTCGGCAGCCAGTCGTAGCCGAAGTCGTTTTCCTTCGTGGCCGCCTTCCCATAGACGGCCTTCAGGAGCGAGACCATGAACTTGGGGTAGTTCTGCCAGTAGTTCATCGACGGGCCGAGGGCCTTCGGGACGTTGGCCTCGTTGTATTCCTTCAGGCTCTGCCACTGGGACGTCGGCGTCTTGACGTAGCCCGGCAGGATCTCGAAGGTGCCCGCGGTGTCGGTCGCGCCCTGGATGTTGGAGTGGCCGCGCAGGGCGTTGACGCCGCCGCCGGGCCGCCCGACGTTGCCGAGGAGCAGCTGCAGCATGGCGGCCGCCCGGATCATCTGGACGCCGACCGAGTGCTGAGTCCAGCCGAGCGCGTACATGATCGTCCCGCAGCGCTGCGCGTTGCCGGTCGAGGTCACGACCTCGGCGACCTTCAGGAACGTGTCTTTCGGCGTGCCGCAGACCTTCTCGACGGTTTCCGGCGTGTAGCGGTCGACGTGCTGCTTCAGCAACTGGAAGATGCAGTGGGGGTCCTGCATCGTCGGGTCCGTCTTCGCAAATCCGGTCTTCGCGTCGAGCTGGTAGCTCCAGGAATCCCGCTTGTAGCTGCCGGAGGCCTCCTCGAAGCCGGAGAAGAGCCCTTCGTCGAACTTGTAGTCGGGGTTGACGAGAAGCGGGCCGCTCGTGAACAGCTTGACGTATTCCTCGTGGTAGCGGTTGTTCGCGATCGCGTAGCGGATGATCCCGAGCAGATACGCGATGTCGGTCCCCGGCCGGATCGGCGAGTAGAGATCCGCGACCGCGGCGGTCCGCGTGAAGCGCGGGTCGACGGCGACGAGCTTGGCGTTACGGGTCTTCTTCGCCTCGATCGCCCACTTGAATCCGCAGGGATGGTTCTCGGCGGGGTTGCCGCCCATGCACAGGACGACGTCGGCATTCTTGATGTCGACCCATCCGTTGGTCATCGCCCCCCGGCCGAACGTGGCGGCCAAACTGGCCACCGTGGGGCCGTGTCAAACCCGGGCCTGGCTGTCCCGGTACGGCACCCCCAGGGCCGTGATCGTCTTCCACTGAAGCCAGTTGAATTCGGTCGTGTCGGTGCACCCGCCGATCATCGCGATGCCGGGCGTGCGGTTGACCAGCTGGCCCTTGGCGTTTTTCGCGACGAAAGTCCTGTCGCGGGTCGTCTTGATGTGGCGGGCGATCTGGGAGATGGCGTCGTCCCAGGAGATGTCCTCCCAGTGGTCCGACCCGGGACGCCGGACCTTGGGCGTCGTGAGACGGTCCTTGCTGTTGATGTCGTCCTTGACCGTTGCGCCCTTGGGGCAGAGCGTGCCGCGGTTGATCGGGTGGTCGGGATCGCCCTCCACGTACACGACGGATGCCGTCGCGTTCTTGGCCTTGTCGCCGAGGGTATGGATGATCATCCCGCACGAGACCGCGCAGTACGGACAGGTACTTCGCGTCTCGGTCGTGCGCGCGATCTTGAACTCGCGCATTTCGGCCTCGGCCCTGGAGACGTCGAACCCGAGGGCGATGGTGGTTCCGAGACCGGTGGCCTTCAAGAACCCGCGACGGGTGACCTCCATGGACCCTCCTCTCCAGGGAATCCTGAAGCAAATGCCGCGCCCAGGTGAATTCCATTCCTCGCTGCCGCCGAAGTCAAGGAAAAGTCGAAAATTCGGCCGCTCGGTTCAGGCGGTTGGCGCCGCGGCGGGTTCACGGGCCGGCGCCTTGACCACGGTAACGGTGCAGGTCGCCTCCGCCGCCACCCGGGAGGAGACGCTGCCGAGGTAACGCCGCAGCGTCGAGCTGCCCCGGGAGCCGACCACGAGGTGGTCGACGTGGTTGGCCGCTGCGAACTCGACCAGGGCCGACCCCGGATCGGGAGCCTCGAGGACGTGATGAGTCACGCGGCCGACCCCGAGGCCCAGCGGCCTCGCCCAGTGCCGCAGCTCGACGAGGAGCTGGACTCGGACGCTGCGTCCTTGCGCGTTCAGGGTCGAATCCATCGCAATGCGAGAGGTTTTGAGGACGGTCAGGCACGCCAGGCGCGCGCCCGGCTCGGTTTCGAGGACCCGCCGTGTCGTCAGGAGGAGCGCCTCGAGCAGGGCTTCCGACCCCTGGGAAAGGTCGAGCGCGACCGCCACGAGGGGGGCCCGCGAAATCTGGCCCGCGGCCGACCTTCCGAGGTCCGGCTCCTCCCCGTGGGTGCGCAGCCGCCGCTTGAGGACCGTCAGGGCGCCGTCCCGGGCGAGGCGGCTCGAGCGGGCCGTCAGCGGAATCTCCTCGGGGTGCTGAAGATCGAAGGCGAGGTGGGCGGCCGTCTGGTAGCGCGTTCCGGGCGCCACTTCCAGGCACCGGAGGATCACTTCCTGGAGCCAGGGCGGACACTCGGGGTTGCGGGCGCGCGGCGGGACCGGGTCGCGGTAGAGACGCTGGCGGAGCCCCCGCACGCTCGTCGGGTTGCCGAAGGGCCGTTGGCCGGTGGCGAGGTAGTAGAGGACGACGCCGAGGGAGAAGAGGTCGCTGCGCGGATCGTTCCGGATCTGGGCGATCTGCTCGGGCGAGATGTACGGCCCCGTGCCGATCGGCAGCCGGAACTGCTCGGCCAGCAGGTCGGGCAGCCGGTCGTGCCGCGACAGCCCGAAGTCGATCAGGACCGCCGCGCCGCCCTCGCGGAACATGACGTTGGACGGTTTGACGTCGAGGTGGATGACGTGCTGCCCATGGAGGTCATGGAGGGCGTCGGCGATCCGGGCGCCGTAGGAGGCCACTTCTCGGGGCGGCAGCGGCGCGTCGTCGACCCGGGCGCGGAGCGACGGTCCGGCGAGGTGCTCCAGGACGATGTACGGCTGGGTCGACCAGTCGCCGGCCGCCACGAAGCGCGGCACGTGGATCCCGGAGAGTGTCGGCAGGATCATCTGCTCGACCTCGAAGCCGACGAGGGCGGCGGGGTCGTCGCCGTCGCGGAAAGACGGAATCTTCATGACGAGCGGATCGGCGCCTTCGGGACGGCGCACCCGCCAGATCTCCGCCATGCTTCCCTGGTGGATCTTCTCCTCGAGGACGTAGCCGTCGAGGACGAGTCCGGGCCGTCGCGCCGCGGTCACGGGACGGCCTCCAGGCGGATGTTGAAGGTCGGCGGCAGGCCGGCCTCGCGGATCTTGCGGATCGCGGTCTCGACGTCGTACGGCACCCGGTGAAAGGTCAGGACGTCGGTCGCGTCGTCGAGGATCGCGTAGCAGGCGGCCGGGTTTCCGTCGCGCGACTGGCCGACCGATCCCGGGATCGCGAGCCACCGCCGCGGCTGGCCGAGCGGGATCGCGGTCCCGGGTGTCGGCGTGAAGGCGCCGGGACGGTCGTCGGGGCCGAGGTGGTAGAGGGCCGGCGTGTGCATGTGTCCGCAGAAGGTCAGGCGGCAGCGCGTCGCCCGCATGCTGTGCCCGGCGTCGAACGGCGAGGTCACGTACTCCCAGCGCTCCGGCGCCCAGGCGTTGGCGTGGACGTAGAGGCGGCCGTCCTCCTCGAGCGAAAGCGGCAGGCGCGCGAGGAACTGGAGCTGCGTCGGACCGAGCTGCGCGCGCGTCCACGCGATCGCGGCCCGTGCGTCGGGGTTCATGCGGGGTGAGGGTTCTTCGAGCGTGGCGTGGTCGTGGTTGCCCAGAACCGCCACGCCGCCGCGGGCGACGAGGCCGGAGACGACGTCGAGAACCGCCGCCGGATCGGCGCCGTAACCGACGAGGTCCCCCAGAAACACGCAGCGTGCGGCGCCGGCGCGGTCCGCGTGCGCGAGGCACGCGAGGAGGGCCTCCAGGTTCGCGTGGACGTCTGTCAGGAGCGCGATGCGCACGGGTCCTCCGCGGGCCGGCGCCATGCTACCGCGCGGTGAAGGCCGGACGCGGCCGGGGTTGACGCGTTTGCATCAGCGGCGCCGGCTCCTGCAGTAGCATCCTCGGGCTGCCACAGTCCTGCGAGGAGGGCGCGATGAGGCTCGTCAACCCGATCGTCCGCCGGTGGCTCGACGACGGCCGCTCCGACCCGGAGGCGTTCTGGGACCGCGCGGCGCGGCGCCTGCCCTGGTTCCGGCCCTGGGATCGGACGTTCGTCTGGAACCCGCCGACGTTCCGGTGGTTCGAGGGCGGCCTGACGAATCTCGCCTGGAACGCCCTCGACCATCACGTCGCCGCGGGCCGCGGCGGCCACGCCGCGCTCGTGGCCTTGAACGAGCGTGGGGAGCGGCGCGTCCTCACGTACGCGCAACTGCTGTCTCAGGTCGTGCGCGTCGCCGCGGCGCTGCGCGGGATGGGCGTCGGCAAGGGCGACCGCCTCACGATCTACATGCCGACGTGCCCCGAGGCGATTCTCCTGATGCTCGCGGCGGTGCGCATCGGCGCGATCCACGTCGTCGTCTTCGCCGGCTTCGGCTCGGGCGCCCTCGGCGACCGGATCCGGGCGAGCGGCTCGAAGCTGGTGTTCACCGCCGACCGGACCTTCCGCAAGGGCAAGGACGTCCCGCTGAAGGGGATCGTGGACCAGGCGCTCTCGGGCGCCCCGCACGCGGTCGAAAGGGTCGTCGTGCTCGGCCGCGGCGGAGCGGCGCCCGCGCTGATGCCGGGGCGCGACCTGGCGTGGGAGGCGTTTCTCGAGGCCGGACACGGCCACTCGGGCGAGCACGTGCCGATGGAGTCGAACGAGCCGGCCTTCATCCTGGCGACGTCCGGGACGACGGCCAAGCCGAAGCTCGCGGTCCACACGCACGGCGGCTACGCGGTGCACATCGCGAGCATGGCGCGCTGGTGCTTCGGGCTTCGGCCGGACGACGTCTGGTGGTCGACCTCCGACATCGGCTGGATCGTCGGGCACAGCTACATCGTCTACGCGCCGCTGCTCGCGGGCTGCACGACGCTCGCCTACGAGGGCGCGATCGACCACCCCGACCCGGAGACGGTCTGGAAGATCGTCGAGGAGTTTCGCGTGACGGGGATGTTCACGTCGCCGACGGCCGTGCGCCTGCTGATGCGCTACGGCGAGGCGCCGGCCCATCGCCACGACCTCGGCGCGCTCGAGCGCGTCTTCTGCGCGGGAGAGGTCTTGAACGCGCCCGCGTGGGAGTGGCTCCAGGAGAAAGTCTTCCGCGGCCGCGTTCCCGTCATCGACAACATGTGGCAGACCGAGACGGCCGGCCCGGTGTTCGGCAACCCGTACGGGATCGCGATGTTGCCGATCAAGCCCGGCTCGGCCACGGTGGCGATGCCCGGCATCGACGCCGCCGTCGTCGCGACGGACGGCACGCCGTGCGGTCCGGGCGAGAAGGGCATCATGGTGCTCGGCCGCCCGTTCCCCGGCCTGACGGCGACGCTGTGGGGCGAGCCCGAGCGCTACGGCCGCGACTACTGGGAGAAGATCCCGGGCGTCTATTGCACGGGCGACTCGGCGCACGTCGACCAGGACGGGTACGTCTGGTTCGCCGGCCGCGCGGACGAGCTGATCAAGATCGCGGGGCACCGGATCGGGACGATCGAGGTCGAGACGGCGTGTCTCCAGCACTCGGCCGTCGCCGAGGCCGGCGTCACGGGCCGGCCCGACGCGCTCCGCGGCGAGGTGATCTCGGCCTTCGTGGTCCTGAAGCAGGGCCACGTCCCGTCCGACGGGCTCCGGCAGGACCTCCTCGACACGATCCGCCGCGAGCTCGGCCCCGTGGCCGTCATCGGCGACCTGAACTTCGTCAACTCGTTGCCGAAGACGCGCTCGGGCAAGATCATGCGCCGCGTCCTGAAGGCCGTGACGCTCGACATGGAGCCGGGCGACATCACGACGATCGAGGACGAGGGGTCGGTCGAGGAAGCCCGCGAGGCGTGGCACGCCATGCGCGCCCAGGTCAAGGCGTCGGCGCGCTGACGCGGGCGGCCGCGAGGACCGCCCCTATTTCACCGAGCCGACCGTGAAGCCGGCGATGAACCGGTCGAGAAACAGGTTGTAGATGAAGCCGATCGGCAGGCTCGCGATCAGACACGCCGCCATCAGGGATCCCCAGTAGTAAACGTCCCCACGGACGAGGAAGATCGGCACGCCGACCCCGATCATCTGGTTCGACTCGGGCGAGATGAACGTCAGCGCGTAGACGAATTCCTGCGTGACCAGGGTGAAGCTGAAAATGACGACGGTCAGGATCCCCGAGACCGAGATCGGCACGACCATCTTCAGGAACGCGCCGAAGCGCGTCAGGCCGTCCACCATCGCCGCGTCCTCGAGCTCCTTCGGGATCGACTTGAAGAAGCCCATGAGGAGCCAGATCGAGAACGGGATCGTCATGCTCGGGTACACGAGCACGACCGAGAAGATCGAGTCCTGGAGCCCGAGGAGCGCGACGACGCGAGAGAGCGGAATGAAGAGGAGCGTCGGCGGGATCAGGTAGGTCAGGAAGATCGCGATCCCGAGCCGCTGCCCCCAGCGCCCGGTCAGGCGGGCCAGCGCGTAGGCCGCCGGCACGGCGATGGCGAGCGTGATCGCCACGACGATGGCGCCGACCAGCGCCGTGTTGCCGAGCCACCGGACGAAGCGAGTCTGCGTGAACAGAAATCGGATGTGCTCGAACGTGGGCGGCAGGTTGAACTTGAACGGGTTGTTCTCGACCGTATAGAGGTCGATGTTCTGCTTGAACGACGCGATCAGCATCCAGAAGAAGGGAAACGCGAGAACGGTGGTGAAGAAGACCAGGACCCCGACGTGCAGGACCTTGCCGGCGACCTTCCGCCGCGCGCTCACACGACCTCCGCGCGGTGCGCCACGCGCAGCATGAGATAGGCGACGAGCACGAGCACGGGCACGAGGAAGAGGGAGATCGCGGCGCCCGCGGCGAGGTCGCTCCCGGCGATCCCGGTCGCGAACGCGAGCGAGGGGAGCGTCTGGGTCGAGTCGAAGGGGCCGCCGGCCGTCAGGATGTAGACGACCGTCATGTCCGTGAAAGTGAAGATGATGCCGAAGAGGACGGCGACCGACAGGATCGGCGTCATCATCGGCAGGTTGATCTGGAACGTCGTCCGCCAGAAGCCCGCGCCGTCGATCGCGGCCGCCTCGGGGATCTCCTTGGAGATCGCGGAGCGTCCGGCCAGCATGATCACGGTCGAAAACGGGATCAGGCGCCAGCAGTGCACGAGGATCACCGACGCCATCGCCAGGTGCGGCTCCCCGAGCCACATCGGGGCGTTGAACGGCTTGACGAGGTGGAGGGCGACGAGCACCCAGGTGATCACGCTGTAGATCGAATCGAGGATCCACTTCCAGCCGATCGTCCCGAGCGAAACCGGCGCGACCCAGGGCAGCAGGATCAGGAACCGCACGAAGCCGCGCCCGCGGAACGGCTTCTCGAGGGCGATCGAGAGAATGTTGGAGCAGACGATCACGATCAACTGGGCGCAGAGCGTGAAGACGATCGAGTTGCGCAGCGCCTTCCGAAAGCTCGGGCTCTGGAGGATGCTGCGGAAGTTCTCGACGCCGACGAAGTGGAGGCCGGTCGACCCGATGCGGGCGTCGCTGAAGGCGTAGAGCACGGCGAGCGCGAAGGGCACGCCGATGAGCAGCACGATGTAGAGGACCGACGGCGCGAACATCGCCGTCCCGAGGACCCAGCCCGGCGCGGTCCCGGCCGCCCGGCGGCGGTCGCCGGTCACTGCCACGTGTGCGGCCGCGCGGCGGTGCGCTTGCCGGAGGCCCGGTCGTAGAACTTCAGGTGGCGCTCGGTGACGGCGAAGGCCTGCACGCTGCCGGGCTCGCAGCGCACGGTCAGGGTGGAGGACAGGCGGGAGATCACCTTCCTGCCGTGGAACGCGCCGCCTTCGATCGCGCCGTAGACGATGCGCTCGGCGCCGAGGTACTCCTCGTGGCCGACACGCAGCGAGAGGGGCACGTAGGGGCCTTCGCGATCGGCGACGCGGATCGGCTCGGGGACCGCCGCCCGGCCCGCGAGCACGGCGACCGGGAAGAAGTGCTCGGGGCGGAATCCGACCACGACGTCGTCTCTCTCGACGAGGTTCATCGGCGGCGAGCCGAGGAAGGTCGCCACGAAGGTGTCGGCCGGATCGTCGTAGACCTCGGCGGGAGTGCCGATCTGGCGCACCTCGCCGAAGTTCATGACGACGATTCGGTCGCCCATGGCCATGGCCTCGACCTGGTCGTGCGTGACGTAGATCGTGGTCGTGCCGACGCTCGTGTGGAAACGCTCGAGCTCCTCGCGCGCGGAGGCGCGGAGCTTCGCGTCGAGATTCGAGAGAGGCTCGTCGAGCAGGAACACGGCGGGCTCGCGGACGATGGCGCGCGCGAGCGCGACGCGCTGCCGCTCGCCGCCCGAGAGCTCGCGCGGCTTGCGGTCGAGGAGCCGGCCGATGCCGAGGAGGCCCGCGGCCCACTCGACCTTCTTCCGGTGGTCCGCCTTCGGCACGCCCTGTGCCTTCAGCGGGAACGCGATGTTCTTGTAGACCGTCAGGTGCGGATAGAGGGCATAGCTCTGGAAGACCATCGCGATCCGCCGCTCGCGCGGCGACAGGTCGTTGACGACCCTGCCGCCGATCAGAATTTCGCCAGACGTGGGCGTCTCCAGGCCCGCGATCATGCGAAGCAGCGTGGTCTTGCCGGAGCCCGAGGGCCCGAGGAAGACGAGAAACTCGCCTTCGAGCGTCGTCAGGCTGACGTCGTTGACGGCGCCGAGCTCGCCCTGTTTGAAGACCTTGGTGAGTCTCCTGGTCTCGACGATTGCCATGGGGTCATCCGCTCCATGCGCCGTTGCGGCGCCGCCGGCGGCGAAGAAACGAAGGCTCCGGCCGCGTGCCGCGACCGGAGCCTATCGAAGAACGTGTCTCGGATCCGTCTTCTATTTCCAGCGAGCGAAAATCCTCTTGTACTCCGCTTCCGCCGCCTTCGCGGCGTCCTCGGGGCTCTCGTCGCCCCTCGCGACCTTCGCGAACATCGTCGGGATGACCCACGTGCTGAAGGCCTCGGAGATCCCGGCCGTCGCGTAGCCGGGGTAGCCGACGTTGGTTGCCCAGTCGAGGACGTTGCCGAGCACTTTGTACTTGTCGGGCGGGTTGGCGCGGTCGTCCTTCGCGATGAGCGTCTGGAGGTCGGGGACCGTCGAGGGGAAGCAGGGGAAGTTGTAGAACTGGCCGGCCACGAAGCCGTCCCGGAAATGGTCGATCCAGTCGATCAGGAACTTCTGCGCGCCGTCCTTGTTTTCGGCGAAGTTCCAGATCACGTAGCAGTTCATGACGTGCTCGGCGGCGATGCGGCGCGCCGGGCCTTTCAGCGCCGGGCTGATCATGATCTTCGAGTCGATCGGCAGCTTCTCGCGCTCGGACTGCCGCGTGATCGAGATCGCGTTGGCGACGTAGCTGACGCGGCCGGCGAGCATGGCCTGGTTGTTCGAGGGCGGCGTCCAGGTGAAGACCTCGGGCGTCTCCGTCTGCTGGTAGAGGTCCTTCATGTACTTGAGCGCGTCGATCGTCTGCTTGGAATTGATCGTGACGTTGCCGGCCTCGTCCTGCTCGGCGCCCCCGAAGGACCACAGGAGAGCTCGCATCGCCATGGAGGTGTCGAGCTCCTGCGCGAGGCCGAGGCCGCAGGGGTGGCCCGTCGCGTCCCGGATCTTCTTCGCGCCCTTGAGCAGGTCTTCGTAAGTGTCGGGGCCGTTGGGATAGCCGGCGTCGGTCCACCAGTCCTTGTGCCAGTTGCCGGGATCCGGCGTGTACGCGTCGGAGAAGGCGTAGTACTTCCTGGTCTTCGGATTGAACGTGGACTTGTGCGCGAGGTCGATCTTCTTGCCGTGCTTCTTCTCGACCTCGGCGTACACGTTCGTCATGTCGACCACCTGCGACTCGTAGGAGGCCGGCGGCGACAGGAACATGAAGAGGTCGTGGCCTTTCTTCGCCGAGACCTCCGAGGCGGCCCGGGCGGGCAGGTCCACGAGGTTGATGTTGTCGACGATCACCTCGGTGTCGTTCTTCTGGCCCCACTCCTTGACGTACGTGCCGTTGAACCACGTGTCCCACGCCGGGACGAAGTGGCTCCACTGGATGATCTTCAGGGTCTTCCCGGCCGCCTTCGCCCGGTCTGGAAAGAGAAAGGCCGGCCCGCCGGCCGCGAGCGCGCCGACACCGGCGAGCTTCGTGAACTGCCGGCGGGTCAGGCCGCGAGTGTTTTTCCTGGCCATGGTCGACTCCTTCGCTTTCTCGCAGGCCTCAGATGTCGGCGGTCAGGTCGCGGTCCTTCGTCTCGCGCAGGAACAGGCTGCCGATGACGAACGACATCAGCGCGACGACGATCGGGTACCAGAGGCCGGCGTAGATGTCGCCCTTGGACGCCACCATCGCCGTCGCCAGCAGCGGCAGCATGCCGCCGAACCATCCGTTGCCGATGTGGTACGGCAGAGACATCGACGTGTAGCGGATGCGGGTGGGAAAGAGCTCGACGAGGAACGCCGCGATCGGGCCGTACACCATGGTCACGTAGATCACCAGGACGACCAGGATCAGGATGGTCATCGTCCAGTTGAGCCGTGTCTTGTCGAATTTCTCCGGGTAGTTGGTGGTTTTGAGGGCGTCCTTGTACTTGGCTTCGTCGAAGCCTTGCAACTCGATGTTGCCGATCTTCGTGACGACCGTCTGGCCGGCAACGGGGGGCAATTCCTGAAAGGACAGGCCCGCCTTGTTCAGAAAGCCGCGTGCTTTGTCGCAATCGGAGTAGACGGTCTTCGGCCCGGGGAAGATGTGGACCTGGCAGTCCGTCGCCGCGACGCTGATCGGGGTCGAGGCCGAGTAGGCCTCGATGGCTGGGTTGACATTGTGAGTGAGAGCTTTGAAGAGGGGAATGTAGGTCAGCGCCGCGACGAGACAGCCCGTCATGATGATCCACTTCCGTCCGATCCTGTCCGAGAGGCTGCCGAAGAAGATGAAGAACGGCGTTCCAATCACGAGCGAAGCGCCGATCAGAAGATAGGCGGTCAGATAGTCGACTTTGAGATAGAGCGTCAGGAAGAACAATGCGTAGAACTGACCCGTGTACCAGACGACGCCCTGGCCGGCCGTGGCGCCGAGGAGCGCGAGGATGACGATCTTCAGGTTGCTCCAGTGCGCGAAGCTCTCCGTGAGCGGGGCCTTCGAGCCCTTTCCCTGGGACTTCATCGCCTGGAAGATCGGCGATTCCTGGAGCTTCAACCGGATGTAGACGGAGACGGCGAGCAGGATGATCGAAACGAGAAACGGAATGCGCCAGCCCCAGCTCTTGAAATCTTCGGTCGACATCTTGCCGCGGCAAAGCCCGATGACGATCAGGGCGAGGAGCAGTCCGAGGGTCGCGGTCGTCTGGATCCAGGCCGTGTCGCGACCGCGCTTGCCGTGGGGCGCGTGCTCGGCGACGTAGGTCGCCGCGCCGCCGTACTCGCCCCCGAGAGCCAGGCCCTGGACCAGGCGCAGGATCAGGAGGATGGCCGGCGCGGTGAAGCCGATCGAGGCGTACGTGGGCAGCAAGCCGACCGCGGCGGTGGAGCTGCCCATCACGACGATGGTGATCAGGAAGGTGTACTTGCGGCCGACGAGATCGCCGATGCGCCCGAACACGAGCGCGCCGAAAGGCCGCACGAGGAATCCGGCCGCGTAGGCGACGAATGACGCGAGCAGGGCCGCCGTCGCATTCTCCGGCGGAAAGAAGAGCGCGGCGAAAAAGGGAGCCAGGGTCGCGTAGAGGTAG